>Ga0299907_10002902_pt1 | contig 10809 bp, 9 predicted proteins | sample RVTome_16_FD_198680 | JGI IMG/M metagenome (GOLD analysis project Ga0299907, IMG submission 198680) | Soil microbial communities from uranium-contaminated site in the Upper Colorado River Basin, Wyoming, United States - RVT152D67 (version 2) ... | reverse complement strand
GGCGACGGTTTTCGCGTGACCTGCCAAGACGCAGAGGGCGAGGTCGAGACCGTAACCGCTGCGAACATCGTCGTCGCATCCGGGATCATGCAGTCACCCAAGATCCCGACCATTCGGGAACGGTTCCCCGAGTCGCTGATTCAGCTCCACGCCTCCGACTATCGCTCAGCGGAGAACTTGCCACCAGGAGCAGTCGTTGTCATCGGCGGAGGCCAGTCGGGCTGCCAAATTTCAATGGACCTGATCCACGCCGGCCGAGAGGTCTATCTCTGCACGAGCAAAGTGGGGCGTCTCCGCCGGAGATACCGACAGCGTGACGTCGTGGAATGGGCCGAAGACATGGGATTTTGGGATGTTCCGGTGGAAGAGCTGTCGGATCCTGCAATCCAGTTCGCCGCTCAGCCGCAGGTGTCCGGAGTGGGGCGATTCGGGAGCACCCTCAGCCTCCAGTCGATGGCCCGTGACGGAGTACGTCTGATGGGACGCCTCAGCGACGTGGAAGATGGCGTGCTGAAAACGGACGACTCCCTTTCTGAGCACATCGCATTCGCCGACGAGCGCTCAGCGGAGTTCACCCGAATGGTCGAGGATTGGATCATCTCCAACGGCGTGAGCGCCGGGCCTATCGAGGATGATCCCAACGACGAGCCCGCGAGCGGAGAAGTCGCCGAGTCGGGGATCACGGAACTCCACCTCATGGAAGCCGGGGTCGGATCGGTCATATGGTGCACCGGATTCACCGCCGACTTCGACTGGATCCATGCTCCGGTGACGGACGAGGACGGCCGGCCCATGCACACGAGAGGAATCTCTCCCGTCCCCGGGATCTATTTCCTCGGTTTTCCGTGGCTGCACTCGCGGAAATCGGGGCTCATTCACGGCATCGATGACGACGCCCGTTTCGTTGCGGAAGCCCTCGCGGCCCGGACCACGGCGACGGGTTAATGGTTCGGGCCTACGAGTTGAATGTCCAGACGACTCCCTCAACCCGTGGTGGTGCCAGCTCCCCTCGGAGTTTCCACACCATCGGCATGCCCCTTATACTTTGTCCACCGCGGACCCCCTAGGGGTGTAGCTCGAAGTTGGTAGAGCGCCGGTCTCCAAAACCGGAGGTTGGGGGTTCGAGTCCCTCCGCCCCTGCCAGACTCAGCGGTGCGAGCGTTTAGGAAAACTGATGAACAGAGAGATGCGTCGCCTTCAGGAGCGTGAGGAGCGACGGCAGAAGAAACAGGACGGCAAGTCCTCAAAGGCCCAGCGCCGGGCGGCGGCCATACAGTCGCGCCAGCAGGTACCGACCGAGAAGAAGAGCTTTGTCCGGAGGATCGGCGAGTACCTGCACGAGGTCCGCATGGAGCTCCGCAAGGTCACTTGGCCGACCAGCGAGCAGATGACGGCCTTCACCACGGTCACCGTCATCACCTCCGTAGTCCTCACCGGTGTCATCTTCGGGCTCGACTTCGTGATGAAAGAGGGCGTCTTCTGGCTGTTGGAGAGAGCGTGATGTCTGAGGTCGCCGAGGCAAACGACACGATCGAGATCGACGCCACCACCGGGGCCGAAGTCGAAGTAGAGGCACCGCCTGCGCCGGTCAGCCCCTTCGACTTACCCGGCGACTGGTACGTCATCCACTCCTATTCGGGCTACGAGAACAAGGTCAAGGCCAACCTCGAGACCCGAATCCAGTCGATGCACATGGAAGACCGCATCTTCGAGGTCCACATCCCCATGGAGGACGTCGTCGAGTTCAAGGGTGGCAAGAAGGTCACCGTCCCCAAAAAGGTGTTTCCTGGCTACATCCTGGTTCGGATGTCTCTCGACGATGACTCCTGGTATGCGGTCCGCAACACGCCTGGCGTCACCGGCTTCGTCGCCGGGAACGCCCAGAAGCCGACTCCGCTCTCCCGGCGTGAGGTCGAGCGGTTCCTCGGGGTCAAAGAGGAAGACGAAAAGTCCAAGCCCCGGTTCAAGCCGGAGTGGGAGGTCGGTGAGCAGGTGCGGGTCGTCACCGGGCCGTTTGCCGACTTCAACGGAACCATCGAGGAGATCAACGTCGACCAGCAGAAAGTCGTCGTCCTGGTCAACATCTTCGGGCGAGACACCCCCGTCGAGCTCGGGTTCCAGGACATCCAGAAGAATTAGTACCAGGTACTTGGTACTTCAGTACTTGGAGAGAAAATGGGAAGAAGAAGGCTCGTAACAACCGTCAAGCTCCAGCTGCCGGCCGGTCAGGCCACGCCTGCCCCTCCTGTCGGCACCGTGCTCGGCCCACACGGGGTCAACCTGATGGACTTCGTCAAGTCCTACAACGATGCGACCGGCTCCCAGCGGGGTCAGATCATCCCCGTCGAGATCTCGATCTACGAAGATCGCTCGTTCGACTTCATCACCAAGACCCCTCCGGCTGCGGTTCTCCTGCGTCAGGCGGCGCGGGTGGAGAAAGGCTCCGGCGAGCCGAACAAGGAGAAAGTCGGCTCGGTGACCAGGGCTCAGGTCAAGGAAATCGCCGAGATCAAGATGCCCGACCTCAATGCCATCGACATCGACGGCGCGATGAAGATCGTCGAGGGCACGGCACGGTCGATGGGAATCCTGGTCGTCGGCTGACGCATCCGTTCTGATCCAAGTACCAAGTACCAAATACCAAGTACGGCTCCGCCTCCGGCGGAGCCCAAAGTGGGAGGCCGAGAGGCCGCCTGGACCACAAGGAGAGACAATGCCAAGACACGGCAAGAAGTACCGGGAAGCATCCTCGCGGTACGACAAACAGGCCGCCTACGCGGCACCGGAAGCCCTGGAGCTGGTCAAGTCCCTGGCCCCGGCCAACTTCGACGAGAGCGTCGAGGTCGTATTCGTCTTGGGGATCGACCCGAAGAAGGCGGATCAGCTGGTGAGAGGCACCGTTTCCCTGCCCCACGGAACCGGTAAGGACGTTCGGGTAGCGGTCTTCGCACCGGCGGACAAGGAGTCCGAGGCCAAGGAGGCGGGTGCCGACGTCGTCGGCGGGGCCGAGCTCGTGGAGAAGCTCCAGGCCGGCGGTGAGATCGACTTCGACGTCGCCATCGCCACGCCCGACCTGATGTCCGAGGTCGGGAAGCTGGGAAGGGTCCTCGGTCCGCGTGGCTTGATGCCCAACCCGAAAGCCGGGACCGTCACCGCTGACGTCGCCAAGGCCGTAGGAGAGTTCAAGGCGGGCCGGATCGAGTATCGCAACGATCGCTACGGCAACGTCCACATACCCATCGGCAAGGTCTCCTTCGAGGCGGGCCAGCTCTCGGAGAACCTGGCCGCGCTGTCTGCGGAGATCATCCGCTCACGGCCGGCTGCCTCCAAGGGTCGTTTTGTCCGGAGGGTCTCGGTGTCCTCGACGATGGGGCCCGGGGTCAAGGTCGACGTGAGCCATCTCGAAGACTTCGCCAAGGCGTACGTCTGAATCCGGTCTTCAGATGATGAGAAGCCCCCTCGTCCGAGGGGGCTTCTCCAATGGTTGGGGGTCACCGTGCTCGGAAACACCGTGGGCTGGGAGGGCTTTCGGCTGCCAGGTCCACCGTCCTCGCACGACCGACTCGTCGTCTGTGGACCAGGGTAGGGGCTGGTCTCGTGTGTCGGCCACGCGGCCCTCTTTACTTGGGTCCGATGAATCGAGCGGGGGCGGTCAGGGATAACCCACTCGGTTCACACGGTAACCCCCTGTTTTGTCAACCCTCCCAGTGTCGCGCGAGGCGGAGACGCTGTCCAGGGATAATCTGGTAATCAATCCCCAAACCTAAGGAATGCAGCGTCATATTTGAACACTTCGGCGTTCAGAATGACCGGAGAAAGGAGCCGAGCACCAGGTTGAACTGCTCCGGCGTCTCCAGACTGGGCAGATGTGCGGTCCCGGGGAGGACGTGACGCTCGGCGCCGAGCCGCTCGGCGAGATGAGCCGTGCTCGTCACCAGATCGGGTAGATCGTGCTCACCCACGACGACTACCGCCGGGGCTTGGATCTCGTCGATCCGACCGGCGATCGGCGGCTCGATCCACGTCATGTACTTGTCACGTTCCAGCTCGGTCTTGATCGGCTCCAGATCCATCTCGACCATCTTGGCGATGAACCCGGGATCGACTTCCGACTCCTCGCGGCCGACCCCGATCGCCCAGACTTCGGCATCGATCCTGGCGATGGCATCCCAGTCCTCGGCCTCCCACAACGGGTCGAGATTCGACCACTGCGGCGGGGTGTAGCCACCGTCCTCGGGCTCCCAACCGGGAAGACCGCTTCCCGCGACCAGGATCCCGGCGACTCGCTCCGGGATGGTGACGGCCAGCTCCATCACCGCTCTCCCACCCATCGAGCAGCCGACCAGGACCATGTCATCCAGCCCGAGATGGTCGATGACCGCGAGGATGTCCCGGTGCGGGCTGTACGGTTCGGGCACCCATTCGCTCTTGCCGAAACCTCGCATGTCGGACCGGATGTATCGGTGGTCGGGGCGCACCGCCTCGAACTGGGGGTCCCAAAGACGGCGGTCGCTCACCCCGGCGTGACAGAAGACCACGGCCCGGCCCTCCCCGGTCTCTTCGTAGTAGATATCCGCCTTTCCCGATCTGGCGAATCCTGACCGCAATGTCATCCCGGCCACGTTAGGTGCCGACGGGCGTTCTCGACGCCGAAATGTCCATATGTGACGCCGCGTTCCTTAGGTTTGCGATCCGGAATTGCCCACCGGAGGAGGGTGGGTACAATCGGGCCGGCAACTCCAATAATTCCTCGGCCCCAGACCGCCGGTGTCTACGGACTCAATGGGTTCTCCCGCCTGCGTAGGTCGCTCCTCGTGAGCCCCTTGCCCTGTCGCCGAGGGGCTTTATTGATGTCTATCGGAGGAGCGAATGGCAAGACCAGAGAAGGTCCAGGCTGTTGCCGACATCAGAGAAAGGCTCGAAGGCGCCGAAGCGGTGTTCCTCACCGAATACCGCGGGCTGACCGTTCAGGCGGTCCAGCAGCTCCGGAACAGCCTGCGTGACAGTGGCGCCGAATACAAGGTCGTCAAGATGACCCTGGCCCGACTCGCCGCAGGCGACGCCGGCGTGGAGGGTCTCGACGAGTACTTGCTCGGCCCCACCGCTCTTGCCTTTGCCAAGAGCGACCCGGTGGCCACGGCGAAGGCCCTCAAGGACTTCGGCAAGGCCCACGAAGTGTTCGTGCTCAAGGCCGGATACCTGGCGGGTGAGATCCTCACCCCCGAGGAGGTGTCCCGGCTTGCCGACATCGAGCCGCGCGAGGTTCTCCTGGCGAAGATCGCCGGGGCCGCCAAGGCGCCGCTTTACAAGGCAGCGAGCATGTTCGGCTCGTTCACCAGGGATGCCGCAATGATGTTCGACCAGCTATTGACCAAGAAACAGTCGGGTGAATTCCTGCCCGAGGGCGCCGCAGAGGCCGTCCTTCCCGAGGAAGAGCCGACAGAGACCACGGCCGACGCGGCCGAGGAGGAATGACGAAATGGCCAAGATGAAGACCGACGAGCTTCTCAGCGTCTTCGAGGAGATGACAGTCCTCGAGCTGAAGGAGTTCCTCGACGCCTACGAGGAGAGATTCGACGTGACCGCAGCCGCACCCATGGCTGTGGCCGCAGCACCCGCCGCAGCAGGTGACGCCGCCGGAGCCGACGCCGCCCCCGAGAAGGATGAGTTCGACGTCGTGTTGACCGCCGCCGGCTCGGCCAAGATCCAGGTGATCAAGGAAGTGCGCGGGTTGACCAGCCTCGGCCTCAAGGAGGCCAAGGACCTGGTCGACGGGGCTCCTGCCAACGTGCTGGAGGCTGTCGACGAAGAGACGGCCAACAAGGCCAAGGAGACTCTCGAGGCCGCCGGAGCAACGGTGGAACTGAAGTAGGGCTGGTACCCGGTACTTGGTACCCGGTACTTGGACGGTGAGAAAGGGGCCCTTCACGGGCCCCTTTCCTGTGCTCAGGCGCCCTACCGGGCGCCTTCGAAGTATTCGGCGACTTCTGGTGTCGCCCGCTCCCGGAAGGCGACGTTGGCGTCGAGCAGCTCGAGGCGTTGCTTCATGAATATCGACTCGGAGCCGAACTTGGTCTCGGCGAAGAACCCCTTCACATCGGCTGCTGTCTCCGGCTTGGACAGGGCCGGGATGCCGGAGACGATGAGACGGTGGGTGAAGGGGGGCAGGACGTCCAACACCTCGTCCCACTTTTCCCGCAGGGCCTTCCAGGCCTTGTCTCCGGGCTTGGCGCTGAGGATGAGCGCCACCATCAGCAACCCGTCCTGGGTCCTGATCCCACCGTCGAGGATCCGGCTCACCACGAACTCACCGGTCCCAGGGAGATTGGCCGAGCCGATGGCTCTCAGGTAGCGGACCCGCTCGGCGGCGGTGGCCGACGCCTCCTGGGCAGTCCACAGCTTCTCGAAGTCCTCGTCGTCGGCATGCTTGGCGACCACCCCCAATGCTGATGTGGCTACCTCCGGGTCGACCTCGGATCCGGCGATGAGCTCACGGACCTTGGCCCTCGCCAGCTCGACGATCTGGTCGTCCTCGGCGAGATTCCCCATGGCGGCGATCAAACTGCCTCGCAGCTTGCGGTCGAGATCTGACTCGGCTTGGGCCGGCTCATGACCGAGACGATCCAAGGCAGGACCGATCAGAGCCCCGGTGAACTCGTGGAATCGATCCTCGGCATCGTCATCCAGCGCATGATGCGAGATGTCGGAGAGCCCTGAGATGATCCCGGCCCATATCGCCCATTCCTTCTCCTCGGTGAACTCCCCCACCAACTCGAAAAAGCTGTCGGCGGACAGCTGCCCCGAAACCACCAGGGCGCGGGTGTCGCTGACCAGGCTGAACCTCTCGATCGGCGCCAGGTCGTCGAGATGGCTCCGGAGGCGATCCATCAGGTCGTCGGAGTACCGGGTCCGGTAGAAGCCATGGCCACCGGCGTTGACCACGACGTATTCGGGATCCACGGGGATTTCGACATGTGACTCGGGCCCGGTGAGGAGCAGGTTGGTCTCGAATGACTCGCCGCCGGCAACACCTCTGATCAGCACCGGCACCTGCCACAAAGTGGCGTCCGTCTCGTCGGGAATGACCAGAAAGCGGCGCTGGGATATCCGCAAGGCCCCGCCCGCCAGGGCGACGTCGATCTGTGGGTGCCCCTTCTGATAGACCCAGGTGTCCATGATCTCACCCACTGGCCATTCCGAGGCCTCATCCAGTGCCTCCCACAGATCGGATGTGGCCGTGTTGGCGTAGGAATGCTTGCGGAGGTAGTTGCCGACGCCCTGGCGGAATGCCTCCTCGCCGATGAAAGTCTCGATCTGGCGGAGCACGGCCGACCCCTTGCCATAGGTGATGGCGTCGAACATCTCGTCCACCTCCTCGGGAGCGTGGACTTCGAACTCGATTGGCCGCGTCGACTTGAGCTGATCGGTTCCGTAGGCCCAGGCCTTCCGGTCGGTGTGGAAGCTGAGCCATCTCTTCCATTCCGGTCTGCGATCATTGACCGCCTTGTTCTCCATGAACGTGGCGAACGCCTCGTTGAGCCAGGCCCCCTCCCACCAACGAAGCGTCACCAGGTTGCCAAACCACTGGTGGGCGATCTCGTGCGCGATCACCTCGAGGCTGCGCTCCAACTCTGCCTGGGTCGAGGTCTCCGGGTCGAGGATCAAATATGAGTCGCGATAGGTGATCAAACCCACGTTCTCCATGGCGCCTGCGGCGAAATCCGGTATGGCGATGTGGTCGAGTTTGTCCCCCGGATAGGGGATGTCGTAATAGTCGGCCAGGTACTCGAGACACCACACGGCCTCGGCAAGGGCGTAGTCGGTGAGGTGGAGGTTGCCCTTGGGGACGATGATCCGGGTCGGGATCCCCCGGACCTCGACGGGATCAGTCGCCTCGAATGGCCCGACGATGAACGCCAGGAGATAGGTCGACATCTTCATGGTCTCGTCGAATTGGAAGGTGACCCGGCCATCATCGGTAGCGGTTCGGGAGAGCTCTCGGGTGTTCGAGTAGGCCTCGAGGCCATCGGCAACGGTCATGGCGGTGCGGTAGGTCGCCTTGAAGTCGGGCTCGTCCCAACAGGGCAGGACCCTGCGGGCGTCGGTTGCCTGGCATTGCGAGGTGGCAATCGTGTGCTCCCGTCCCTCGCTGTCGCGGTAGACCGAGCGGTAGAGCCCGCGCAGCTGATCGTTGATGGTTCCGGTGTACCTGATGTCCAGCTCGTACACCCCCGGGGGGAGGGTCGACTCCAGGGCAAAGGTGGCTCGGGCCAGATCCTCGTCCATCTTGATCTCGCTGACACCCACCTCGCCTTGGGCCCCGGTCAGGGCCACGCTCTTGAGGTCGAGCTCGGCAGCGTTGACCACGAGGTTGTCAGTCGCCTCGACGACCTGGATCCGAATCGCCACATGGCCGTCGAAGGTCAAGGTCTCCAGGTCAGGGCTGAGTTCGAGCTCATAGTGCTCGGGGACGGCGTGACGGGGCAAACGGTATGGGTTGGAAGTCAAGAGATCCTCACTGATCTGGGGCGAATGACCCGATGGTAACGATGTTGGCGAAAGACGAATCCCCGATACCCTCTGCCGGCGTGACACAACGATCCACCGTCCTCGTCTCGGTCAACGGTCCCGATCGACCCGGGATCACCGCCGGGCTCATGGAGGTCCTCACCGCTAGTGGCGCCGAGGTCTTCGATGTGGAGCAGATCGTCGTTCGCGGGCGGCTCACGCTCAACATTCTCATCGAGGTCGCCGGGGAGAGGGGAACCATCAGCGACCTTCTCTATTTCGGATGGGAGCACGGGCTGCACCTGGACTTCGAGATGGTCGAACCGACACCTACCCCGACGAAGGCGATGTTCGTGGTGACCGTGATCGGGGTCCGGATAGGGCCGGAGGATTTCGGAGCCGTGGCGTCGGCGATAGCGGCCGGCGGGGGGAACATCGAGCGGATATACCGCCTCTCCCGATATCCCGTCGTCAGCTATGAGCTGTACCTGTCGGGTGGCGACATCGATTTGATCCGGGCGGGGCTGATCGACGCGGCGGCGTCACTCCCGATCGACATCGCCATCCAGCCCGATGGCCTGACCCGTCGGGCGAAGCGAATGGTGGTGATGGATGTCGACTCCACCCTCATCGAAGACGAGGTCATCAATCTCCTGGCCCGCGAGGCCGGCGTCGAGGAGAAGGTCTCGGAGATGACGGCCCGGGCCCTTTCCGGCGAGATCGACTTCGAGACGTCCCTGCGGGAGAGGGTGAGCCTTCTCGCCGGGCTCGACGAGGCCGCGATGCTCCGGGTCGGAGCGTCGATCACGGTCACCAAGGGGGCCCGCACCTTCGTTCGGACCCTGAAGAGAATGGGGATGAGAACGGCCATCGTCTCCGCCGGCTTCACCCGATTCGCCAATGCCCTGGCGGCAGACCTCGGTATCGACCACTCGTTGTCCAACACCCTGGAGGTGGTGGACGGCCATCTGAGCGGAGGGCTCGCCGGGGAGTTCGTCGACGGCCCTGCCAAGGCGAGGTTCCTCGAGGAGATCGCGGCTGGCGAGGGGATCTCGCTCGATCAGGTGGTTGCCATCGGTGACGGCGCCAACGATCTCGACATGCTTGCCGCTGCCGGGTTGGGTATCGCCTTCAACGCCAAGCCCCTGGTTCGACAGGCAGCGGACACCACGATCTCGGTGCCGTTCCTCGATGCCATCCTCTTCATCATGGGGGTGAGGCGTGATCACGTGGACGGGGCCGACGACGCCGATCCCGACTTCGAACAGCACGACCTGATCGCCGTCCCGGGAACGCCACCGGTCTAGTAGGTCAGTCCGGGTCCCACTCGTGGTGGTGGAACTCCCCGCGAGGGCGGTCGACACGCTCGAAGGTGTGAGCCCCGAAGAAATCGCGTTGGGCCTGGATCAGATTCGCCGGGAGTCGCTCCGAGCGCATCGAATCGAAATAGGAGAGCCCCGACGCATAAGCGGGGACCGGTATGCCCGCTGTTGCCGCCGAAGCTACGACGGTCCTCCAGGCCGGCGACGCCCCGGTGAGAGCGTCTGCGAAGAACCCGTCCTCGGCGAGATCCTCCAGACCGGGGTCAGAGTGGTAGGCGCGAGTGATGTCCTCGAGGAAGTCGGCACGGATGATGCAGCCCGCCCGCCAAATCGAGGCGATGGTCGCCAGGTCGAGGTCCCACTCATGCTCCGCCGAGGCCGATCGCATCAGTCGGAATCCCTGGGCATACGAGATGATCTTGGAGGCATACAGTGCCGACTCGATCGCGTCCGGTTCGACATCCTCCAGGGTGGCTTCCGGTCCGGGAAAGACGGCGGCCGATCGGGCGCGGGCGTCGGGATCGGAGCTGACGATTCGGGCGTAGACCGCCTCGGCCACGAGAGATGTCGGCTCGGCGAGATCCATCGAGGCGATGACGGTCCATTTTCCAGTCCCTTTCTGGCCGGCAGCGTCGAGGATCAGGTCCACCAAGGGCAATCCCTCCTCGGTCTCCTCGAGGATTTCTGCGGTGATCTCGATGAGATACGAGCGAAGCCGTCCCTCGTTCCATGACCTGAAGGTCTGCCCGATGTCGGCTGCGCTCATTCCCAGGCCGCGCCGCATCAGGTCGTAGGCCTCCGCGATGAGCTGCATGTCGCCGTACTCGATACCGTTGTGAACCATCTTGACAAAATGCCCGGCACCCCCCTCCCCGAGCCACTCACAGCACGGGGCTCCATCGGGTGCCCGGGCCGCTATCCCCTTGAGTGTCGTCTCGACAAGCTCCCACGCGGCCGGGCTCCCGCCGGGCATGAGTGA
>Ga0299907_10002901_pt1 | contig 10810 bp, 9 predicted proteins | sample RVTome_16_FD_198680 | JGI IMG/M metagenome (GOLD analysis project Ga0299907, IMG submission 198680) | Soil microbial communities from uranium-contaminated site in the Upper Colorado River Basin, Wyoming, United States - RVT152D67 (version 2) ... | reverse complement strand
CGTCATCGTCCCCTAGGACCGAAGGGTCAGTGCTGGACCGGCCGCCCCGGCCCGACCCGTCGAACCCGAAGGCACTGGTCGACGCCGAACACGCTATGGGCCCGCTGATCCTGGGATGAGAAGTAGCTGCCGGCCACGGCTATGGGTACGAGCTCCGGCCGGTCGACGTCGTAGGTGTTCCCCTCGTCCACGATGGTGGCGGACCCATTGGCGAGCACGTTCTTGAGCCAATCGGTGTTCGGTCCATAAGGCAGCGCGATCACGAACCCGTCGTCGGTCGCCACGGCCCCGACCGGTGTCTCGTAGGCCCGGCCCGTCGTCCGGCCGACGTGCCGGATCACGGCCGCGTAGGCGCCGGGCCTTCCGGCGGACTTCAGCGCGAGCGGTTTCATGGCTCGGCTGGTCCGACGGACGGTATCGAGCACGAGCGGTGACTTCGTCCGCATCCCGGCCACGAACACGATCCCGGTCGCGACGAGCACGAGGAGCACGCCGGCGACGAGCCTGGCGATCATCCGTCCCATGGCCACCTCCTATTGGAACAGCAACGAGTAGTCGGCGCCCGACCGGAGGTGGTGACCACCATCGATCGGCAGGCAGGCACCAGTTATCCACGATGATTCGGGGCCGGCCAGGAAGCGCACCGCCTCAGCCACGTCGTTCACCGTGCCGATCCGGCCGAGTGGCGTGTTGGCGAGGTAGTGGTCCAGCAGCTTCCCCCCACCGGTGATGGGTGCCATGAGCTCGTCGTCGATGATCCCCGGTTGCAGGACGTTGACGCGGATGCCGTCGCCACCGAACTCCTCGGCCGCGTAGCGGCACACCTCCTCGACGCCGGCCTTGGAGGCGCCGTAGGCCCACAACCAGCGATGCGGAAAGTGGCCGGCGCCCGATGACATCCCGATGATCGAACCCCCACCACGTTCCCGCATCGCCGGCACCGCGTGCTTGATGCAGATAATCGTGCCCACGAGGTTGAGATCGATCGTCGTACGGACATCGTCCAGGTCCGCGGCGTCGAACGGGCCGAGGTGATGGGATCCGCCTGCGTTGGCGAACAGGATGTCGAGCCCCTCTGCCGGTTGCCCGGCAAAGCTGACGGCGGCCCCCACCTGCTCCTCGATCGTGACATCGGCGACGATCGACCGGATCGACCCCCCGTCACCCACGTTCGGGGCGATCGCAGCCTCGGCCTTGGCGAGCTTCTCCTCCGTGCGGCCGCAGATGGCGACATGGGCGCCGTCCATGGCCAGGCGAGCCGCCGACGCGAGCCCGATGCCGCTGCCGCCCCCGGTCACCAGTGCGGTGCGTCCGCGGATGGTCACCATGCCACCTTCATCGTCTCGTAGCCGCTGACGAAGTTCGCCGGCCGGTACTCGGGCTCGTCGCGATCGACCAGGTGAATGCCCGGTAGTCGCTCGAGCAACTGCTCGAACAGCACCCGCAGCTCGAGGCGCGCCAGCGAGTTCCCGAGGCAGAAGTGCGTCCCGAACCCGAACGCCACGTGCTCGTTCGGGGACCGCCTGATGTCGAACGTGAAGGGATCGGGGAACTGCTCCTCGTCGCGGTTGGCGGACGGGTACAGCAGGAGGACCTTCTGACGCTCGCGGATCCGGCGACCACGCAGCTCGACGTCGCGCGTCGCGGTCCGCGCCATGTTCTTGATCGGCGAGACCCAGCGCAGCATCTCCTCGACCGCGCCCGGCAGCAGCGAACGATCCGCCAGCAGGGCGTCCCAGTGCCGCCGGTCGCTGAGCAGTTGGTAGAGGCCGCCGGTGATCACGTGCCGTGTCGTCTCGTCCCCGCCGATGAGTATCAGCAACGTCTCGTGGACGAGCGTCGCATCGTCGAAGCTCTCGCCGTCGACCTCTGCGTGCACCAGGATGCTCGTTAGGTCGTCGGCCGGGTGCGCCCGTCGGTCGGCGATGACATCCGCCATGTAGGTGGTGTAACCCTCGAAGGCAGCCATCATCGCCGCGAGCTTGTCGGGATCGTCCTGCCCGAGCCCGCGCATCAGGTCGTCGCTCCACTTCAGCAACGTCGGATGGTCGGCCTCCTCGAAGCCCAGCGCGTCGCCGATCATCACCAGCGGGAGCCACGCGGCGACGTCGGCGACGAAGTCGCACTGGCCCCGGGCGACCACCTGGTCGAGCAGGCGGTCGACGATCGAGCGCACCTTGTCTTCCTGGCGCCGTATCTGCAGTGGGGTGAAGCCCTTGCTCACGAGCTGGCGGCGCTGCCGGTGGATCGGATCGTCCTGCTCGATCATCATGCCCGTCGGCCCGCTGTCGGGACGGATGCCTCCCACGCTCGACCACACCTCGGGCCGCCGCGAGATCTCCCTCACGTCGTCGTACTTGGTGATGCCCCACACGCCGGCGGGCTCGTTCCAGTGGACGGGATCGTGCTCTCGCAACCAGGCGAGCGCCGCATGGGGGTCATCCGCCCAGAAATCGCCGCGCACGTAGTTCAGGTCGAGCTGGTCAGGTCCCACTGCCGCGTTGTCACCACCTCGTCCCCCGGACACCGATCCGAGCAGGGTAGTCACAACGCCCCCGGGGACCCCGGCCACGATGCGATCGCATGGTCGAGCCGTCGGTTCCTGGAGCGGAAATGGTTGCCCAGCAGCCAATCGTGCGCCAGGAAGCCTGCGGGACCCACCGCGCCGGCGTTCACCTCAGGGCCTGGTGCCCCGGACCCAACGACTCAGCCGACCTCGCGAGCGGCGGCGCTGACCTGGCCCCCGGCCGCCAGGACCTCCTCGAAGCCCGCCTCGATGCATCGGCGCAGGTCGTCGCAGTCGTCGACCGCCGCGGGGTCGACGTGGAGGCCCATGTCGAAGCTGCCGTCGTAGGACATGGCGGTCAGGTTGAACGCAGTGCCGGCGACCGGCCCGAGCGTGCCCGTCCACAGGATCCGGGCGCCGGACACGTAGGTCGGCACGGGCGCGCCCCGCATGTTGCTCGTGGCGAAGTCCATGCTCGCGGTCTGTGAGCGGGCCACGCCGGTGATCAGCGACGTCGGGAGCAGGCTGGCCAACCCGGCCACGCTGCCCATGGCGCCGCCGGTGCGTGCGCCTTCGCGGCCGGCCGCCATGATCGTGCGGATCGCTGCGAACCGCTCGTCTGCGGGCATCGGTCCGGCGGGAACCTGCACGCGGGTGGGTGCGAACGCGTTGGTGCCGTCACCGCCGGTCCCCCTCGTGCTGACGACGAAGCTGATGTTCAGCGCCTCGAGCGGCGTCTCCCGGCGCTGGTGGTAGCGGACGGCGCCGAGCACGGCAGCGGTGACGAACGCGTCGTTGACTGTGCCGCCGAGCGCCTTGGCCGATGCACGCAGCGCGTCGAACGGCACCCGGATGACATCGAAGTGGCGGTGCCGGCTCCGCCGTCGCCACAGCGGTGACCCTCCCGCAGCGCTGCCGGTGGCGTCCACCTGGCTGCGCACCTGCCCGACCGTCGCCAGCGTCCGTGCCACGAGGTCAAGCGGGCGCCGAGGATCCGCTCCCCACAGGACGACCTCGCCGGCGGCGCGGCGGGCCCGTCCGAGTTGGCGCTGCCAGAGCTCGCGCGCCGTCCCGTAGGCGGACGCGCCGGCGGCGGCGAACCCCCCGCCACTCCCCGACGCGCCGCCGGTCTCGGCGACGGACTCGCGCACCACGCGGTCGAGGTCCACGTCCGGCGGCGGGGGCGCGTCCCGTTCCAGGGTGAGGTAGAGCTCGGCCAAGCGGAGCGCCGCGTGGCCGTCAGCGATCGTGTGGTGGAGCTTGGCGAACATGGCGCCGCGACCATCCTCGAGGCCGTCGACGATTACGAAGAACCACAGCGGGCGGGTGCGGTCGAACGGGTCCTGCATGAGGCGGGCGGCGAGGTCGTACAGCTGCCGCAACGTCCCCGGGGCGGGCAGGGCGACATGGCGGACGTGGTAGTCGAGGTCGAACTCGGGGTCGGGCGCCCAGTGCGGCGGCGACAGCGGGCCGGCACCGTGCACCACCCGCTCCCGGAGCCGCGGTATCTCGACGACGGCGTGGGCGATGCGGCGTCGGTAGTCGTCGGCATCCGGGGGCCGGTCGCAGACGACGACCATGCCGCCGCTCGGATTGAGCCATGGGTCCTTCTCGACCCTCCACATGAGCGCCTCGAAGTCCGACATCCGGCGCTGGAAGGTGACTCCCGGGACCGGTTCGTCGGCCATCGCGCCACCGTAGCGCCACGGGCCGACGCTCCTGCCTGCCCGCCGTAGAGTGAGCGGATGGCGCGAGCAGCCGCCATCGTGGACGTCGACCGGATCCTGCTCACCGGCCGCCCGGGGCGGATCCTGCGCAACGGCCTGCACCGCGCCGGCGTTACGGCGGCGCCGGGGCCGCTGCGCCCGGCGGTGGACGTGGCGGCCACCGCGTTCCTGTCGACGCAGCTGTCCTTGCTCGCGGTCCATGCCAGCCGCGGCTGGCCGGACACCGCCGTGCGGGAGGCGGCCACGACGGCAGCCGAGGCGGTGGTCGACGACGCGGCGCCCTACCTCCGACCGCTGCTCGACGACCACCGCTCCGCGGGCGCACGAGTCCTCCTCGTCAGCGCCGCGCCGCCGCCCGTCGCCGAGCCGCTCGGGGGTCTGCTCGGTGCCGACGACGTTGTCGGGACCACCTGGGCCGAGGGCCGCGGTCCGCTCGCGCCGATCCAGGGCCCGCTGGTCTGGGCACGGTCGAAGGCCGACGCAGGCGCGGACTGGTTGCGCGCGGCCCGCGTCTCGTCCCGCGCGGCTCACGCCTACGCCGACAACTTCTTCGCGGGGCCGCTGCTCGCCTCGGCCGGTCACGCCACCGCGGTCGACCCCGACGCTCGCCTGACCGCGTTGGCCCGCACGATGGGCTGGCCCATCCGTCACCTCGACGTCCCCGACGGTGTCGTCAAGGTGGCCGGACGCGAGCTCCAGGAGTGGTTCCGGCCCTTCGCTCGCGTCGAGGCAATGCCGAACGCCCGCATCGAGATCGAAGGCCTCGAGCACGTGCCCGAACACGGTGGGGCGATCCTCGCCTTCAACCACCGCAGCTACTTCGACGCCGCAGTCACCAGCCTGGTGGCTGCCCAGGCCGGGCGGTCCGTCCGGGGCCTCGGCAAGAAGGAGGTGCTCGACGCGCCGGTCCTCGGCCCGCTGGCCCGGGCCGTGGGGACGATCCGCGTCGACCGAGGCACCGGCTCGCACGAGCCCCTCGAGGCGGCTGCACTGGCGTTGCGGGCCGGCGAGGCGGTGATGATCGCGCCCCAGGGCACGATCCCCCGGGGGCCGGCGTTCTTCGAGCCCGAGCTGAGGGGGCGGTGGGGCGCCGCCCGCCTGGCCGCGCTGACCGGGGCGCCCGTGATCCCGATAGCCCTGTGGGGGACCGAGCGGGTCTGGCCGAGGAACGCCCGCCTGCCCCGCATGGACCCGCTCCGCCGTCCCCGCGTGAGCGTGCGAATCGGCCCGCCGGTGGCGCTGGCGTATGACGAGCCGGACACGGACACCAAGCGGATCATGTCCGCGATCGCGGAACTCCTGCCGCCGGAGGCCCGCGAACGCCGTACGCCGACCGACGAGGAGATCCGCCGCACGTACCCGCCCGGCTATCGCGGCGACCCGGACCGCGAGACCGAGCGGCGGCCTGGACGCGACGTTTGAGCGGCCGGGCGGGACGCCGACTAAGCATCAATCTGAGACGCAGTCGTTGAAGCGAGCGGAAGGGAGCAGCGATGCCCGAGCGAGACGGATACATCCCCGGGGTCCCCTGCTGGGTCGACACGAGCCAGCCCGATCCGGAGGCCGCGGTCGACTTCTACCGGGGGCTCTTCGGCTGGGAGTTCGAGGACGTGATGCCGCCGGGGTCGGAGGGCAAGTACTTCATGGCCCGGCTGCGTGGCGGCGACGTGGCCGCGGTCGGGTCGATCCCGCCGACCGCCCCGCCGATGGCGATGTGGAACACCTACATCTGGGTCGACAGCGCCGACGACGCGGCGTCGAAGGTCCGGGATGCCGGCGGCGGCGTCCTGATGGAGCCGTTCGACGTGATGGACGCCGGGCGCATGGCGTTCGTCACCGATCGCGAGGGCGCCGCATTCTGCGTCTGGCAGGCGAAGCAGAACAAGGGTGCCCAGATCGTCAACGAGCCGGGTTCGTTGAGCTTCAACGGCTTGGGGACCCGTGACATCGAGGCCGCGAATTCCTTCTACGGTTCGGTGTTCGGATGGACCACGCTGGCGGTCGGGGGCGGCGCAGAGATGTGGGCCCTGCCGGGCTATGGCGATCATCTCGAGCGCGACAACCCCGACCTGCGCAAGCAGCTGGCGGAGACGGGTGGCCCACCGGGATTCGAGGACGTGGTCGCCAGCATCAATCCGTTGGCGGACGACCAGCCCGACACGCCGGCGCATTGGAGCGTCACGTTCGCGGTCGGGGACGCAGACGCCACGGCGGCGAGGGCGACGGAGCTGGGAGGAACGCTGGTCGTCCCTCCACTCGACGCCCCCTGGGTCCGGATGACGATCATCAACGACCCGCAGGGTGCAACGTTCATCGCCAGCCAGTTCGTGCCCGAGAACAAGGACCTCGGCAGCCCGTAGGGCCCTGGCTCCGCCCAACCGCTCCCGGTCGGTTCCCGCCGGGCTCAGGAGGCGGCCGGCTCGATGATGGTGACGGTGCCCCTCGCACCGTCGACCTCCACGAGATCGCCGGTGTGGATGCGGGCCGTCGCCACCGAGCATCCGACCACACACGGGATGCCGTACTCACGGCTGACGATGGCGGCGTGGGTGAGCGACCCACCGCCGTCGCAGACGCAGCCTGCGATGACGGCGAACGCCGGTGTCCAGTTGGGTGAGGTCGCCTCGCAGACCAGGATCTCACCCTCGCGGAGGTCGACGAGCTCGGTCGCCGAGACCATGACCCGGGCCCGTCCCGTCACCGTGCCGGCCGATGCCGGGAAACCCTTGAGTACGGAGCTGTCGGTGTCGGTTCTCAACGCCTCGAACCAATGGTGGTGCAGGCCGAAGATCTCGATGAGCACCGGGTCATCGACCTTCTCGGGAAGGGTGCCGACGGCCTTCGGGAGGGTCTCACGGATGGCGTTGTAATGGTCGTAGTACTCCCGCCGGGCGGTGACCAGCGACTGGAGGGCGCGCCACGGCTGGCGTCCGGCACACACGTCCATCGCCTCCGGGTAGAACAAGAACAGCCCGTCGTCGTAGACGTCAGCGCCACACGCCGCCCCGATGGCCAGGGCAGCCCGGCGCAGCGGAATGGTTGCCCGAAGGTCGATGCAATAGTTGTGGTCCTCGTTCCACCAAGCGAAGTTGGCGACCTGCGTCACGCGTAGCAGTTCGTCGAAGGCGGCGAGCGTCTCACCCGACAGCTGGGTGCGGGCGGACTCGACCGCCTCGTCCCGTTCGTCCCGCGCGGCGGCAGCCGCCCTCTCGAAGTCGTGGGGCCTGTCCATCGCCAAGAAGTTGCGGATCTGCCCGAGTGGTGACACGGGATCTTCGATCCAGGGTGCGAGGTTGGCGTCGGCGATGCCTTCGGTCCGCCACCCATACACATTCAAGAAGTCGTCGAACTTGGTCAGCCAGACCGAGGCGTTGCCTCCCGCCCTCGCCAGTTGGCCTCGGATCTGTTCCGGTGCCGTCGCGAACAGGTCGGCAATGCCGAGGCGCCTGGCGTCCGCCACGAGGTCCCACATGGCCCGGTCGGTCTCCATGATCTTCGAATCACGGCCCTGAAGGAACTTCGAGATGTTGGCGGGGTCGAGTCCGTTGCTGGCACACAAGCCGTAGAGCTCCAGGTAGATGGCCAGGAGCGGGTACATGATCTCGAAGTGGATCTCCCAAGCCCGGCGGTGGAACGAGCGGGCGTCGGCGAGGTACTGCCCCAGGTCTCCGAGCGACTTGCCCTGGAAGTCGTAGGTCTCGAAGTAGTGAAGGCCCAGCTCCAGCTCCCACTTGCGTTCATCCCAGATCGCGTCGAAGCGCTGGAGGAAGGTCGGCATCGTGCGCTCGATGCGTGCCGCACGGAAGCCGACTTCCCAGGCCGAGGGGTTGGGCACCGCCGATTCGTACGGGAAGGGCCCACCCATGCGCTGCACCAATCCCTTACCGGGGGGCAGCGGCAGCCAATGGGCCGCCGTCTGGGTTCCCCACGCCGCGCAGTCGGTGATGTACAGGTACCCCAGCGGCGAGAAGCCGCGGGGCCAGTGGAAGTCGATGAACCAGAAGCGATCCTCGTCTTCCTTGACGAACGGCCCGCTCGGCTCGGCCACCCACGGCGACGCCGTCAGCGCCGGTGTCCATCCCGGGTACCACTCGAGAAACTGGTCCGCTGGCACGACCTCGGCCACCTGACCACCCCCTTGTATCAACGTCGGGCAAGCTGGCACCGGACGTGGTGCACTCCGGCGACCAGGTTCGTGATTTTCGGGCGGGCGAGTGTGCGGTGAAGGTAGCGCCGGGTGCGGAGGTGAGTCATTACTGTCTTCGCCGCGCACCCAACACAGGAGGCAACGAATGGCCGTCGACACCTTCATGGCCTATGTCGGGGTCTATCCGAGCGTCGCCGACGCCGAGGCCGACTACGAGCTGGTCAAGGACCTCCACACGGAGGCGGGACTGGTGGACGCCTACGACGCCGCTCTGGTCGAGCGACGACCCGATGGCAAGGTGAAGATCACCAAGAAGCACGAGACCCCGACACGGGTCGGCGGTGTCCTCGGCGCCGGCGTGGGCCTGGCCACGGGCCTGGTCGTGGCGCTGTTCCCGTTCGCCGCCATCGGCGGTGGGCTGCTCGCCGCCACCACGGCCGGCGGGGCCGTCCTCGGGGCGGTCGCCGGGCACGCCGCGGCGGGGATGAGCCGAAACGACCTGAAGGAGCTGGGCGAGCGGCTCGACGCCGGCGAGGCCGGCCTCGTCGTGGTTGCCGTCTCGGACATGGGCGCCAAGGTCAAGGACGCGATGCGCCGAGCGGAGAACGTCGAGGCGAAGGCGCTCAAGGCCGATACGGCGGACATCGAGCGGGACGCCAACGAGGCCGCTCAGGAGGGTGGTGCGTCCACCGGCTGAATCGTCCCCGTCTGAACCGGAGTGGGCGGACCCGCCGATGGCCCTCGCGGTTCGCCCACACGCCGGGTTCGGGTTGCCTTCCCGACGCCATGGTGGATGATGGCAGAGGACGCCGCTGATCCTCGTGGCGACCGCACCACGGAGTCGGCGGGTTGGAGGTGTGAGGGTGACCCCCGAGCAGATCGTGGCCGCCTGCAGGGACGCCGATGTGCGGCTGGTGCGGTTCCTCTACTGCGACAACGGCGCGATCGTGCGGGGCAAGGTCGTGCACGTCGACCGGCTCGCCGAACGATTGCGCAGCGGCATCGGCCTGACGGTGGCGATGCAGGCGATGAACTCGTTGGACCAGCTGCAGCCCGTCGAGGGCATGGGGCCGGTCGGCGAGGTGCGGCTCGTCCCCGACCTCGACACGTTTGCCGTGCTTCCCTACGCACCGGGGGCCGCCGTGCTGCTCGTCGACATGATGGACCTCGACCGCCGGCCCCACCCGGCCTGCCCTCGCGGCTTTCTCAGGCGCATGGCGAGCCGGCTCGACCAACGTGGCTGGGAGCTGCGCGCGGCGGTGGAAAACGAGTTCAGCCTCGCTCGACCCGGAGACGATGGCCCCGTGCCGATCGATCGCAGCCTGTGCTTCTCGACGGTCGGGATGACGGCTGCCCACCAGGTGGCGGACGCGATCGCGACCGCGCTGGGCACGCAGGGCATCCAGGTCGAGCAGTACTACCCGGAGCTCGGCCACGGCCAGCAGGAACTGTCGGTCGCCCCCCGGCCGGTTCTGGCCGCCGCCGACACGCAGGTGCTCGTGCGAGAGACCATCCGGGCGGTGACCGCCGGCTTCGGACTGACCGCGTCGCTGGCCCCGAAGCCGTGGCCGGACGTGGCCGGCAACGGTGCGCACGTCCACTTCAGCCTGTGGGACGGCGGGCGGAACGTCTTCTACGACCCGGCGGGCCGGCTCGGCCTGTCGGCGCTCGCGGAGCGCTTCACCGCCGGGATCCTCGCCCATGTTCCCGGCCTTCTCGGCCTCACCGCGCCGTCCGTGAATTCGTTCCAGCGGCTCCAACCGCAACATTGGAGCTCGGCATTCACGTGTTGGGGTCCCGACAACCGGGAGGCAACCGTGCGCGTGCCCTCGACCTTTTGGGACGCCGAGCAGACCTCGACGAACCTCGAGTTCAAGCCGACGGACGCATCCAGCAACCCGTACCTGGCGTTCGGAGGGCTCATCGCGGCAGGCCTCGACGGGATCGACCGCGCGCTCGAGCCACCCGACCCGCTGCTCGTCGACCCGGCGACGCTGAGCGACCAGGAACGCGCGGGGGCGGGCGTCGAGCGCTACCCCCAGGCCCCGCTCGAGGCGCTCGATCTCCTGGGCAAGGACGACGTGTTGCTGGACGCGTTGGGCGAGGCACTCGCCCGGTCGTACCTGGCGGTGCGGCGCTCGGAGGCCGAGGCGTATGCCGCCCTGGGCCAGAACGCCCAGTACGCAGGCCACTTTGACAAGTACTGACGCCACGTGGTGGCCACCTGCGGTGCGGTGGTAGCCACCACACCCACTCTGACCAGCCAAGACGTGTCGCTGTGCGTCCCCTGTAGGTCAGGGGTCAGTAGGCCGACGCCAGCGCTTCTGTCGGCAGCGAGTCGAGCGCCTCGTCCGGCACGACCTTGTCGTCCTTCGGGCTGAGCATGCCGGCAAGGACGGCGCCCTCCGGGCTTTGTTTCGGAATGACGAG
>Ga0299907_10002900_pt1 | contig 10812 bp, 6 predicted proteins | sample RVTome_16_FD_198680 | JGI IMG/M metagenome (GOLD analysis project Ga0299907, IMG submission 198680) | Soil microbial communities from uranium-contaminated site in the Upper Colorado River Basin, Wyoming, United States - RVT152D67 (version 2) ... | reverse complement strand
GGCGGCCACCGCGGCGTCGTGCTCGGCCTGCGCCTGCGAGCGGCGCTCCTTGTCGTAGACGTCCGCCTCGAGGGCGACGCGCGCGATCTCCGCGCGCCGCTCGGCCCTGAGCTCCTCGATCCTCTTGTCCCACTCGGCCGCCGTCTCCTTCTCGAGCGACTCGATCTCGCGCGCGAGCAGCGACGGGCGCAGCTCCTCCTCGACCTGCGCCGCGGCCTCCGCCAGCTTGCCCTCCTGCGCCGTGAGCTGCTTCTCCTGCAGCTTCTTCTCGTAGGCCGGCGGGAAGAGCACCATCGTGAGCTGGATCGTCTCCGCCTCGAGGTGGAGCGGCGCGAGGCGCTGGTTCATCAGCGGCAGCGTGTCCGCGGCGCGCGCCAGGCGCACCTCGCTGCTGACCAGGTCCTCCGACGAGAGGTTCGCCAGCTCGGCGAGCAGCACCTTCTCCACCGTCGCGCGCGCCTGCTCGAGGTAGCGCTCCTTCAGCCCGTCGGCCACCAGCCGGTGTCCCTCGCCCGGCCGGATGCGATACGGCACGAAGGCCGCCACCCGCGCCACGTTCCCGTCCTTGGTGCGCACGTGCAGGATGTCGTCGGCGCCGCCCTCGCTCGACCAGGCGAAGGTCAAGAGGTGCGTGCGCCGCTCCAGCATGTGCCAGGTATGGAGCCCGCGGATGGAGACGTACAACCCGCGCGTGTAGTCGCGCGCCTCGATCCCGGCTCCGCCCCACGTCGTCTGGCGCACGCCGATCGCTCCGGCCGGCACGCGCTGGAAGCCGAGCCCGAGCACGCCGAGCGCCAGGGCCGCCGCGAGCGTCGCCACCGCGCCGACGGGTAACGCGTGCCGGGCGGCACGGCGCACCGCGCCGGCGCCGCGGCGCGCAGCCGAGGTGCGCGAGAGATCGACAGCGGCTCGACTCGCGCCGCGCAGCCCGCGGGCCGCGATCCGGGCGAGGCGGCGGGAGCCGCGCGCGATCGCGGCACCGAACGCAGCCAGCCGCTGGGCGAGCCTCACGGCGCCCCCTTGGCCGACGCCTGCGCCGCCCCCGCCTGCTCGCGGGCGTACGGCGCGAAGTCGAACTGGATCTTGGCCAGCCGCTCGACCAGCGCGGCGCGCACGGCGACCTCGCCCTGCGCCTCGAGCGCCGCGAGCTGCGCCCGCGCCGTCTCGGCTTCGGCCCGGATCGCCACGGCGAGCGCCTCCGCCTGCCGGAGCTTGTGCTGCAGCGCCAGCCGCGCTTCCGACGCGCGCTTCTCGTGGAAGAGATCCGCCTCGTGCCGGACGCGGATCGCGTTGCGCTCCACCTCGAGCCGCTGGACCTTCAGCTCGCCCTCGGCCCGCAGCCACTCGACCTCCTTCTCGCGGCGCACCCGGGCCACGCGCTGGTCGCGCTCCTTCTCGAGCTGGGCGATCTTGGCGCGCAGGTGCTCGAGCTCCGCCTTGGCGAGCTTGCGGCGCTCGATGGCCTGCTCGTAGCGCTCGTCGAAGCCGGGCTGCGGCGTCGCGAGCTGGCGCACGAGGATCCCGTGCGGCGCCAGCGCGCGCTCGAGCCGCTCCTGGGCCGCGCGCGTCGCCGCCGAGAGATTCTCCGGGGTGACGATCTCCTCGGTCGAGTAGCGCCCCATCTCGTCGCGCAGGATCGCGCGCGCGTAGCCGTGCACGAGGTCGCGCTGGAGCGAGCCGCTCGGGCCGCAGTCCTCGACCACGCGGCCCGCCTGGGAAGAGTCCACCGCGTACTGCAGCGCGAAGGAGCCGAACCAGAAGCTCGATCCGTCGCTGGCGCGCACCAAGAGCCGAGGGGCGCGGCTCGCCTGCAGCGCCTGGTTGCCCTCGAAGCGCAGCTCCTTCGGGCCGCGGTCGAGGATGTAGGCCTCCTGCAGGAACGGCAGGAGCGTCACGTTGCCCGGCGTCGTCACCACGCGTTCCTCGCCGCGCAGGAAGTCGACCACGACCGCCGCCTGGTCGTGATCCACGCGAACGAGCGCGCCCGTGTCGCTCGCCCTTCGCAGCGCCGCGAGCACGACGAGCGGCGCCAGGCCGAGCCCGAGCGCGAGGTGCGCGGCCGAAGGGACGCGAAGGCGCAGGCGGCGAGCGCGGGTGGGATCGGCGGAAGCCATCGCTCAGCGGCGCCTGAGCACGACCGCCAGCTCCTCGAGACGGCCCGCGCGGAGCTGCACCGCGCGCACTTCGTCGGCGCAACCCGGAGCCGAGAGGGTGAGCTCGTAGGATCCGGGCGGGAGCACCGGATAGACGTCGTGCGGCCCCGCTCCGAAGAGACGGCGTGGATCGCCCGCGGTGCGTCCGGGCCGGCGCGCGACGAAGCGAACCTCCAACGGCTCGCCGCCGGCTCCGCGCAGCGCGCACTCGGCGGCCAGCGGAGCTCCGGTCTCGTCGCGCACGTCCAGTCTCAGGCGCGCGCCGTGGAGGAGGCGCATCGAGCTGCGCGCCGTTTCACCCGCCTCGAGGTCCACGTCCAGCTCGGCCGGGCAGAAGCCGGCCAGGTAGTGCTGGGCGAACCCTCCGGCGTGAACCTTGAGCCGGTACATGCCGGGCGGCACGTCCTCGATGCGGAAGAAGCCGTCCTGCGAGCGGACGTTGCGCGTGAGCGGCGGGTCGAGCCGCGAGCCGCCCTTCGCGGCGAACACGAACGTCGCCTCGTCGACCGGCGTCGAGCCGGGCCCGAGCAGCTCAAGGAAGAGCGCCGCGCGGCCCGGCTCCGGCTCGAGCGCCAGCTCCTCGACAAGCGCCTCGCCCGCGGCGGGGGCCGTGAAGACCCGCCGACTGCGGCGGAAACCCTCGGCTTCGACCAGGACGAGCGCGCTCGCGCCGGGCTCGACCAGGAGCTGAGCCGGCTCTCCGCGCGCGAGCGAGCGCGTGTAGGCGTAGTCGCCGCGCCGCGCACCCTCGCCGCTGGCGAGGTGCAGCCGCGCCTGGGCGGGCTGGCCGTCGCGGGGAGACAGCGCGATCTCCAAACGCGCGGCCGAGAGCTCGAGCAGCACGTCCGAGGCCGGCGCCGCGATCTCCATCGCTTCCATGGACGCGCACGCACTGCACAGGGCACCGTCGAGCGAGGCGATGCGCAGCGCGTAGGCGCCCGGCCGCAGGCCGCCCAGGCGGAACGCGCCGCCGGGCTCGGCGAGCGCGCGCAGCTCGCGCCACTCGAAGCGAGAATCGCTCGACGACCAAGCGAGCCCGTGACTCGCGAGCTGCACGTGCACCGTGCTCTCCGCGTCGGCCGCGAGACGCGCCTCGATCACCGCGCTCGCGCTGGCCGGCGCGGCGCCGACGACTGCGCGGCCTTCGATCCCCTCGCCGAGCAGGAGCTCGAGCAGGAGCGGAGCCGAGGACGAGCCCGGCAGCGCCTGGAGGAGCGCGCTCGCGGGCCGCAGACCGTCCGCGATCGCGACCACGGCGTGTGCACCGCCCTGCCGCACGCGCAGGCGGAACGGCCCGCCGGCGGCGCAGCTCGCGATGTCGACCGGCGGCTCGACCGGCACGCCGCCGAGCATGCGGTAGGCCGCGACGGTGATGGTCCTGGGGCGCGGGGATGCAGGCGCCTGCGCATGGCCCTCGATCACGCCCGCGAGCGAGAGTCGCAGCTCGCCCGGCAGCTCGATCGCGCCGCTCGCGCCGGGCTCGGGCGCGGCCCGCGCCTCGGCAACCACGTAGGCGGGGTGATCGGCGGATACGAAGAGCTCCTCGAGCACCGCCCCGTCGGGGAAGGCGGCGAAGAGCGGCCGCACGTCGAGCGCGAAGGTCCCGTCGCTCGCGGGATGGCCTTCGACGGCGAGACCCTCGGGCGCGGCGAAGCGCGCGATCGCGGCGACCTTCAACGCGACCTCTCCCATCTCTTCCGGCGCAGGGCCGGCGACTCGGCCGCGCAGGAAGAGCGGCTCGCGCGCGGGCGCTGAGGCGACCTGGAGCGGCGGCGGATCGGGCCGCACCGCGGTGCGCTCGGGCCTGCGCTCGGCGGCGCGGGGCTCGGCGAGCTTGGCCGCAGGCGGCGCGGAGGCGAGCGCGGGCTCGGCGGCGGCCGCGTCGGACGACGTCCAGCGCTCCGAGATCACCCAGCCCAGCCCCGCGGCGACCAGCCCGCCGGCGATGGTGAGCGCGAGCTTGCTCCCCGCCCACGCCAGCGGGCCACCCGAGGAGCCCGCGAGCCCGCCGAAGCTCGCCCCGCGCGCGAGGGCCTCGCGCAGGACTTCGTCGCGCACCGCGGCGAGCCCCCGTCCCGAAGCGAGGACCATGGCGCCGCCGGCGGCCGCGTAGCCGAGCGGCAAGCCGCGGCGCAGGAGCTTCAGGCCGCGCTGGAGCTGCATGCGCACCGTGCCCGGAGCCCGTCCGAGGCGGGCGGCGATCTCGAACGGGCGCAGGCCTTCGTGCAGGCAGAGCCGGAGCACCTCGCGATAGCGCTCGGGCAGCTCGTGCAGCGCGCGCTCGAGGTCGATCGAGAACTCGACCTCGGCGGCGCGCGTCGGCGGGTCGATCTCGGGACGGCGCACGAGGCGGTCGGGCTCGATCTCGCGCCGGCGCTTGCGCCGCGCGAGCCCGGCTTGGCGCGCGAGGATGCCGACCAGCCAGGGCAGGACCCGCCGCGACTCGTCGTAGCTGTCGGCGGCTTCGATGGCGGCCAGGAACGTCGACTGGAGCACGTCCTCCGCCTCGGCGGCGTCGCGCACGAGGTGGCGTGAGATGCGCAGGAGCTCGGGTGCGACCTCGTCGTAGAGCTCGGCCAGGGCTGAAGCGTCGCCGACTGTCCGGAAGCGCTGGAAGAGTCGGTCGAGGTGGCGGTCGGACATCGCAGGGTGGCTTATCGCCGGGGGCGGCGGCGTCACGCGGCCCTGCAAGGCTATCCCACGAGCCCAAGGATCGCCGGCGGGATCGGGTGGGCGGTGACGGTGCGTGCTGCCTGCTCCCTGCGCGTTAGAAGGCGACGCTGACCAGCCTGACCCCGGCCTGCGCAGCTCGGACGCGCATCCCCGAACGGGCCTCGGAGAACCGCTCGGACAATAGGGCAGCGTCCGCGGAGCGGTGCGCGCGCAAGTACGCCACGGCGTCGCGCTCAGGCGCAACGCGGAATCCTCGCGTTCGACGGGTTTCCTCCTGTCGAGATGGCGGTCGGAAAGCGGTGGCGCCGGTTCTCCGGCTACGTCCGACCGGTTTCGCATTGCAGAGCTGCATGCGCGCAACTCTAGCGCGGCGTGCTGCCTAGCATTCCCAAACTTGATAAGGCGAACATCTTGCCGTGAGCCCTTGCGGCGCGGGCGTCTGCGCTGGACGACCGGCAAGCATCGAATGGGTAGCGGGAGCGACCGCGTCGGCCGTCCTCGCGCGCCTGGAAGAGCGCGGTTCTCGCAAGCCCGGCGGCCGGCGGCTCCGCAAGGGATGCAGGACCGGAGGCGGAGTCGCTCCCCAAGCTGGCGCTCGCTGCGCTCAGCGGCGCAGCAGGCGGCGCGAGAGGCGGGCGAGCAGGCCGCGCGGGCGGAGGTCGAGGCCTTCGAAGGCGCGGCCGATCGAGTCGAGCTCGGGAGGAGTCAGGCTCAGCTCGCCGGCGGCGGCGTTCTCGCGGGCTTGCTCGGGGGTGCGCGCGCCGGCGAGGACGGTGGTGATGCCGGGCCGGGCGGCGGTCCAGGCGAGGACGATCTGGGCCAGGGTGGCGGCGTGGCGCTCGGCGATCGGGCGCACGGCCTCGACCAGCGCTGCGTTCACCGCGGCGCGGCCGGCGGGGGAGAAGCTCTCCTTGCGCGAGCGGTCGTCGCGGATCTCGCGGCTTGTCGTGACCTTGCCGGTGAGCAGGCCCTGCTCCAAGGGGGAGTAGGCGAGCACGCCGACGGAGTGCTCGCGGGCCCACGGCAGGACCTCGCGCTCGATCCCGCGCGCGAGCAGGCTGTAGCGCTCCTGGGTGCTCGCCAGCGGCACGCCGCCGAGCGCGCGCTCGGCATCGTCGAGCTGCGCGCGGCTGAAGTTCGAGACGCCGATCTCGCGCAGCTTGCCCTCGGCGCGCAGCTCGAGCAGCGCTCCGAGGCTGTCGGCGATCGGCGTGGTCGAGTCGGGCCAGTGGATCTGGAGCAGGTCGATCGTCTCGATGCCGAGCCGCTCGAGGCTCGCGTGCACCTCGTCGCGCAGCGAGTCGGGGCGGCTGTTCTTGTGGATGCGCCAGCGCCGGCCGTCGGCGTCTGCGGTCTCGAAGAAGAGCTCGCCGCGCGGATCGTCCCAGCGCAGTCCGGCCTTGGTCATCACGACCGCGCGCTCGCGCACGCCGCGCAGGGCTCGGCCGACCACGCGCTCGGAATGCCCGAAGCCGTACATCGGGGCCGTGTCGATCGCCGTCGAGCCCGCATCGAGCGCCGCGTGCAAGGCGGCGACCGAGCGCTCGTCGTCGCTCTTGCCCCAGTACCAGCCGCCGATGGCCCAGGCGCCGAAGCTCACCTCGGGCACGCGCAGCTCGGTTTGTCCCAGGCTCCGAAAGCGCACCGGCGGAGAGGATAGCCTCGGCTGTGCGTGCGCAGGGGGCGCCTTCGTGCGGCCCCCGGGCTCGCAAGGTCGGACCTCGGGGCTAGGATGGCCGGATGTCGCCGTCGGTCCGGATCCTCCTTGGCTGCGCCTTGATGGCCTTGGCCCCGTTCGCGGCGGCACCCGCGGCCGGCGCGGCGATGCAGGAACCCGCGGCGCGCGCCCCGGCCTGCAACCGCTGCAAGTCCCAGGGCGTCCAGCCCTGCAAGGAGCACCGCGGCGAGGCGGAGCTCGAGGCGAACGCGCTCTACTGCAGCGTCGCCGACGGCTGCGAGGCGTGCGGCGGGACCGGTTACGTCCCCTGCCCCCACTGCGAGAACGAGAAGGCGCGCTCGGACCTCGCGCTGAAGCGCTCGAGGATCGTCCCTGCGCGCGAGCGCCTGGCGCTCTTCGACCGCGAGATGGGCCGGCCGCTGCGCAAGGCCGAGAGCGCGCACTTCGAGCTGGTCTGGGAGATGAACGGCATGAAGGTCGAGAAGAAGCGCCTCGACGAGCACGCGATGCTCCACCTGACGCTCGATCGCCTGGAGCGGGTGTACGCCGACTACGTCGCGACGCTCGCCGCGCGCGGCTTCCGCAAGAAGGTCCGGATCTTCGTCTGGTACCTGCCGGCCGACCAGGCGAACGGCGCCGTGCGCTTCTGCGGCCAAGGCTCGGGTTACGGCGTCAAGCTGATGGGCGACACGCCCACCTACTCGGTGTGCGGCAACAGCCAGCACTTCCGCGGCGACGAGGAACTTCACCGAAACTTGGTGCACTCGACCGCGCACCTGCTCTTCAGCCACGAGGATCCGAGCGGCTGGGTCGGCAACATCAAGGGCGGGTGGGCCGACGAGGGGCTGGCGCACTGGTTCGAGCAACGCTACTTCGGCGTGTGCGACAACTACTGCTACCAGGAGCAGAACACGAACCTCGATTTCAAGAGCGGCAAGTTCCGCTCGGCGGTGCGCAAGATGGTCGCCGCCGGCGAGGAGCCCGCGGTGGGCGAGATGCTCGAGAAGAACACGGACGCGCTCAGCCTGCCGCAGCACGCCGTCGCCATGAGCTACGTCGACTACCTGATCACGCTGGACGGCGCGAGGTTCGGCGCCCTCGGGAGGTTGATGCGCCAGAAGAAGCCCTCGCGCGAGGCGATCCAGGAGGTCTACGGGATGAACGTCTTCGAGTTCCAGGAGCGCTGGAGGGCCTGGGTGCTCGAGACCTACCCCGTCCGAGAGTGAGCGCGGGGCGCGGCGCCGCTCCTGCGCGGCGCAGCTATTTCGCGACCAGGAAGTGCGCCACGTCGCCCTCGCGCATGGCGTAGTCGCGGCCCTCGACGCGCAGCTTGCCGGCGGCGCGGATCGCGGCCTCGGTGCGGTGTCGGACCAGGTCCTCGACCGAGTAGACCTCGGCGCGCACGTAGGCCTTCTCGAAGTCGGTGTGGATCACGCCGGCCGCCACGGGGCCGGTGTCGCCCTGGTGGATGGTCCAGGCGCGGATCTCCTTCGGGCCGGCGGTGAAGAAAGTCTGCAGGCCGAGCAGCTCGTAGGTGCGCCGGATCAGCCTGGGCAGGCCCAGCTCCTCGATCCCGAGCTCGCGCATGAACTCGGAGCGGTCGGCCTCGTCCATCGCCACCAGCTCGCACTCCAGGTCGCCGCACAGGTGGATCCAGCCCGAGCCCATGCTCTCGGCGTGCGCGCGCACCGCTTGGGCGCGCTCGGAGGTGCCGGTGACGTCGTCCTGATCGACGTTCGCGACGTACAGCATCGGCTTGAGGGTAATCAGGAAGAGCGGGCGCAGGGCCTCGAGCTCCTGCTCCTTCCAGCTCGCCGTGCGCAGCTGGCGCCCCTCCTCGAGCAAGGCCTTCGCGCGCTCGAACACCTCCAGCTCGAAGCGCGCCTGCTTCTCGCCGCTGCGCGCGCGCTTGCCCAGCCGCTCGACCCCGCGCGAGACCGTGTCCAGGTCGGCCATGGCGAGCTCCAGCTCGAGCGCCTCCATGTCGCCGGCGGGGTCGAGGGGACCCTCGCGGATCACGTCGGGCCGCTCGAAGCAGCGCACGACCTGGAGGATCGCGTCGCATTCCTTGACGTGCCCGAGGAACTTGTTGCCGAGCCCCTTGCCGGTCGACGCGCCGGGCGCCAAGCCCGGGATGTCGACCACGCGCACGGCGGCGGGAACGACGCGCTCGGTCTCGATGAAGCGGTGGATCGTCTCCAGCCGCTCGTCGGGCACGCTGACCACCGCCTCGTTCTTCTCGAGCGTGCTGAAGGGATAGATCGCGCGGTCGGCGCGGCTGGCGGTGAAGGCATTGAAGAGGGTCGACTTGCCGCTGTTCGGCACGCCGACGATCCCGCACTCGACTCCCATGTTCTCCGCGATCTCCCCGCCGGGGCGCCGATCCTAGTCCCCGACCGCCCGCACTTCGAGAGAGTGCAGGAGCCGCTCGCCCGATAGCGAGCCCGGCCTGAGTCGCAGGCGTCCCGCCAAGTCGGGGACCAGGAGGCGGATCAGGAGCGTGTTGCGACCCGGGTGCAGGCTGCGCTTCACCACGCGGCCCTGCCGCGAGTAGTCGCGCTCGCGCTCGGTGAGGAACTCGAGCTCCAGGAGATCCTCGCCCGGGCTCACCATGTCGATGGCGATCACCGGCCACGCGCCGGCGGGAACGTGGAAGGCGGGCAGGAGCACGGTCCCCTCGCCCCCTTCGGGGATGGAGAGCGCGAGGGCGTGGGGCGCCTCGCGGGGGCCCGGGGCGATGCGCAGGCCGCCGGTCGGCCCGAGATCGCCGGCTTGGTCCACGCGCGCGAGGACCTCGCGCGAGCGGCGGAAGATCGGGAGCAAGCGCTGCTCGGTGTCGAGGGGCGACGTGTTCGGCCGGTAGCCCACGAGCCCGCGCTCGACCATCAGCTGGATCACGACGTCGGGCCGCTCGCGCTCGATCGCGGCCGTGTCGAAATCGGCCACCCAGTGGTAGGCGACGCGGCTGAAGTGCTCGGAGAGCAGCGGCCGCAGCTTTTCGCCGAAGGAGTCGTGGAAGACGACGGCGCGCGGCAGGGCGGGGTCGTCGATCTCCGCCGCGACGTCCTGGGGCCGGTCGGGGTCCAGCGGCACGTGCCGGGCGCGCTTCTCGAAGACCAGCTCGACGTTGGGCTGGCGCAGGCGGTCCTCCATGTACAGCCGACCGGCCCAGCTGTCGCCCTGGTCCGCCGTCGGCCGCAGCTCCAGCTCCGCGAGCGACCGCGGCTCGACGCCGGCGAAGCGCGGCGGCAGGACCTCGCTCGCGCGCCGCACGAGCGCCTGGTACGCGTAGAGGGCTCCTCGGTCGTTCCAGTGCGTGCCGAGCTCGAAGTACACGTCGCCTTCGCCTGCGCTGCGGCGCTTGGCCTCGAGCAGCACCGACCGGAGGTCGAGCAGGCGAAAGCCGGAACGGCGCTCGAGGTGCTCCACGAGCTGGTCGAGGCGCGTCGGCCCGACGCGGTTGAGATCCGCCGGCATGCGCTCGGGGTAGATCGACTCCTTGTTCGAGGCCACCGCGAACACGTAGCCGATGCCGCGCCGCGCGAGCCACTCGCGGCGCTCCTCGAGCACGCGCCGCCAGACCTCCAGCTCGCGCGACGAGAGCGGATCCACGCCGCGCCAGACCTCGACGCCGTTGTGGACCGTGGTGAAGAGCCAGCCGTCCTCGCCCAAGACGAGCTCCGGCGTGGGCGTGACGCCCAGGAGCTCGAGCTTGGCGCGGTTGTGCCAGCGGATCAGGCTCGTGCGCAGGCCGAAGGTGTCCCCGTACCAGGCGTCGAACGACGCGGGGAGCGCCTCCACCGCGTCCCAGCTCGCCTCCAGGCGCGGCGGCGGCGCCGGAAGACGGAACTCGCGCGCCAGGTCGCCGGAGCGCTCGGGCGCTGCGATCCACGCCACGGGGGGCGCGGCGATCGCCGCGAGGAAGAGCGCGATCACGAGGAAGTCGCCCGCCCGCCGCGCTCGCGTCTCGGCGCGCGGCGTCCACGGCCCGGCGACTCGAGCCGGCGCCTCGATCCTGGCGGGGGAGGAAACGTGCACGACGGGTACCGGCAGGACCACGGGCTTGGCTAGAAGCGGAAGTAGATGAACGGGTTGTAGGTGCCGGCCGAGAGCATCATGGCCGAGGCGACGAAGACCGCCGCCAGCCCGGCGAGCGAGGAGAGCTCGAGCCCCAGGTCGAAGAGCCCGGCGCCCTGGCCGCGCGCGAGGCGGCGCGCCACGAGCCGCTCGCGCCAGCTCGACAGCGCAGGCAACCACGGCGTCGAGCCGATGACGCCCGCGGCGAGCACGAGCCACACCAGCGGGTTC
>Ga0299907_10002899_pt1 | contig 10812 bp, 7 predicted proteins | sample RVTome_16_FD_198680 | JGI IMG/M metagenome (GOLD analysis project Ga0299907, IMG submission 198680) | Soil microbial communities from uranium-contaminated site in the Upper Colorado River Basin, Wyoming, United States - RVT152D67 (version 2) ... | reverse complement strand
ACAGATAGCTGACGGCAGCGCCGATGTCGAGGTCGCCGTACCAGCCCCAGTCCATCGCGACGCCCTCACTGCGGCCATGCCCACGTGCATCCACCAGCAGCACGCCGTACCCGTGGTCAGCAAGCACGGCGGCCTCGTCGAGCACGTTCGACCGCGTCGAGGTCGCCCCGTGCAGGAGCGCCACCGCGGCGCGATTGCGCGACGGGACGTACCAGGCGGACAGTCGCACGTCGTCGCTGGTGAGTAGGTCGACGTCCTCATAGGCCAGGCCGCGGTTGGCTGGCGTCTCGGTGCCCAGCGAGGTGGGTGGCACGTTGGTCGCCATGAGCGCCGCGGTCAAGGGCCACAGCAGGAACCAGATCGCCAGCAGACCGACCGGAACGGCCAGCAGCTTGCGCCAACTCCGCAGCGATCCGACCAGCTCGATCCCACCCGCGATGAGCGCGACAAGTCCCGCGACCAGCGACGCCAGTCCGGCAACGGCGAGAAGGGAGGGTCCGGCGACCTGCAGGTGGCGCACTCCGATCCCGAGCCCGACTGCTGTGCCGACCACTCCGGCAAGGACAGGAAGGACCGCAACACCAGGTCTGCGGCAGCTGCGGGACTGGCGCGGTCGACGCGGCGCCACTGGCGGGTCGCCATGCTGCACGGTCGACTGCGCTCGCAGCAACGTCCGGCTGCTCATCGGAGAACCTCCCGAGGAGGCTCGAACCCGAGGCGTCCGCGTGTGACGGCGACCAGCGCCATCGCAGCGGCAACGACCGTCCCGAGGATCACGATGTCGACGGTCATACTTCCGCCAGCGTGGACGACCTCATCAGGGAGCAGGATCAGCTGTTCGAGTGCAGGGGTGAAGCTGGCATGCAGCAAGATGCACAGCAACACACTGCCGGACCGGTTGTACAGCCAGGTGTAGAAGAACGCGAGGAACATCGGCAACACGAAGCCGAGCGGGCCGTAGAGCGGGACGTGCCACATGCCCCAGACCAAGCCGAGCAGAAACGTGGCGCGCACCGGCGTCAGCCGCTGCTGCAGCCTCGGCAATGCGAAGCCACGCCATCCAGGCTCCTCGGGCAGCCCGCCACCGACCAACGCCACCAAGACGAAGGTCGACAGATAGGTCGGCAGCCGCCCTGCCAGCAACGAGACGTCGACGTCGTACCCGAGCAGCAGAAGTTCGATGTTCATGAATCCGAACACAACGATTGGCAGCCCCAGAGCGTAGAGGTAGTACCGCGGCGCAACCCGCCACCGCAGAATGCTCCGTGCCCAGTCGCGCACCGATCCGCCGGTGTAGCGCGTGATCGCCGCAGCTGACACGAGCGGCCCGAACCCACCGGCGAAGAAGAGCAGCTGGATTCCGGTCGCCATCACGATCAGCCACAACGACCACGACCACGCGTACGCCAACAGAACGAACGACACGACCGGGTGGTTGGTCACCCAGCCCCGCAGCCCTTCCGCAGCAACCACTCCACCCGGATTGCGCACCTGCGTCGCCGTCATCCCGAGCACCACCTGGAACGGGTCTCCGGCGGGCGTTGCCGCACCGCCACCGTTCCTCACCACTTTCGGTCCGCCCGGGGCCGGCCGGCAGGTCCGAACGACCCCGGATCGACGGGCCGTTCGGCACGACCTTCGAACTTGCCGGTCATCTAGAACAGGACTCCCGCTGCGGCGGCTGCCCTGCTATACCCGGCTCAAGAGCCTGCGCGACCAATTGGAGCCAGCAATGACCTCACAGGTGCTCGACGCCAACGAAGCTGCGACGCGCGTGGCCTACGGGCTGAGTGAGTTCGTTGCGATCTATCCGATCACTCCGGCATCTCCGATGGGCGAACTCGCGGATGCCTGGGCAGCGGCCGGGCGACCGAATCTGTGGGGATCCGTGCCGCGGATCATCGAGATGCAGAGCGAGGCGGGTGCAGCAGGGGCGCTGCACGGTGCCCTGCAGAAGGGCGCGCTGGCGACGACGTTCACCGCCTCGCAGGGTCTGCTGCTAATGATCCCGAACATGTTCAAGATCGCAGGCGAACTGACGCCAGCAGTCATCCACGTGGCCGCCCGTACCGTGGCCACCCACGCGCTGTCGATCTTCGGTGATCACTCCGACGTCATGGCGGTCCGCTCCACGGGCTGGGCGTTGCTGGCCTCGTCGAGCGTCCAGGAGGCGCAGGACTTCGCCGCCGTCGCTCACATCGCGACCCTGCGGACCCGGGTGCCGTTCCTGCACTTCTTCGACGGCTTCCGCACGTCGCACGAGCTCAACCGCATCGACGCCATTGACCACGAGGATCTGCGAGCGCTCGTTGATGAAGCCGGTGTGCTGGCGCATCGCGCCCGCGGCCTGACACCCGATGCGCCCGTCCTGCGCGGCTCGGCGCAGAATCCGGACGTCTTCTTCCAGGCCCGCGAGGCGGTCAACTCGTTCTACGACGAGGTGCCACACGCGGTGCAGGACGCCATGGAGCAACTCGCAGAGCGGACCGGCCGTCGCTACCGCCTGGTGGACTACGTCGGCCACCCCGAGGCCGATCGTGTGCTGATACTGATGGGCTCGGGCTGCGGCGCGGCCGAGGAGACCGTCGAGGAGCTTGTCCGGCGTGGCGAGCGGGTCGGCATGCTCAAGGTCCGCCTGTTTCGCCCGTTCCCAGGCCCCCAGCTGCTTGCCGCGCTGCCCGCCAGCGTCCGGCGTGTGGCCGTGCTCGACCGCACCAAAGAGCCCGGCGCCGTTGGCGAGCCGTTGTTCACCGATGTCGCAGCGACGCTCGGCGAAGCTGTGACCAGCGGCGTAATGGACCCGGCCAGCCTGCCGCGCGTGACGGGCGGCCGTTACGGCCTGTCGTCGAAGGAGTTCACGCCGGCGATGATCGCGGGCGTCTTCGCGGCGCTCGCTGCCGACGACCCGCCGGCCCGCCTCACCGTCGGCATCATCGACGACGTCACGCACCTGTCTGTGCCGGCTGTACGCGACTTCGCACTGCCACGGGACGACCACGACCACGCAGCCGTGTTCTACGGGCTCGGGAGCGACGGCACGGTCGGGGCGAACAAGAACACCGTGAAGATCGTCGGCGAGCACACCGATCTGCATGCCCAGGGCTACTTCGTCTACGACTCCCGCAAGTCGGGCGCGCAGACTGTGTCGCACCTGCGCTTCTCGCGCCATCCGATCCGCTCGACATACCTGATCGACCAGGCCGACTTCGTCGCCTGCCACCAGTTCGGCTTTCTCGGGACCCGCGACGTCCTGTCACTGGCCGCGCGGGGCGCCACATTCCTGCTCAACGCACCGCTGCCGGCTGACGAGATCTGGGACGCGCTGCCCGAGCCGGTGCAGCGCGCGATCGTGGACAAAGGACTGCACCTGTATGTGATCGATGCCCACACTGTTGCCCGCGAACTGGGGCTCGGTGCGCGCATCAACACGATCATGCAGCCCTGCTTCTTCGCGCTGTCGGGCATCCTGCCGCAGGAAGAGGCGCTCGAGGCGATCCGGCAGTCGGTCCGCGACACCTATTCCAAGCGTGGCCGGGAGGTCGTCGACCGCAACCTGGCGGCAGTCGGCCGGGCAGTCGCCGCTATGGCGAAGGTCACGGTGCCCGACCAGGTCACATCGACGGTCGGGTTGCGCCCGCCGGTGCCGCCCGACGTGCCAGACTTCGTCGCCCGCGTCACCGCAAGAATCCTTGCTGGCGAGGGAGACCTGCTGCCGGTCAGCGCCCTGCCGATCGACGGGACATTTCCGACCGGCACGACCCGCTACGAGAAGCGGGCGATCGCGCAGGAGATCCCGCTGTGGGATCCCGACATCTGCATCGACTGTGGCAAGTGCGCGATCGTCTGCCCCCACGACGCCATCCAGATGAAGATCTACGAACCCGACGCACTCGACGAGGCGCCCGACACCTTCCTTTCCAAGGACTTCCGCTCGCGGGACCTGCCCACTGCCCATCTGCTGACGATCCAGGTGTCACCCGACGACTGCACCGGCTGCGGCGTGTGTGTCGAGCAATGCCCTGCGTCGAGCAAGAAGATCGCCCGCCACAAGGCCATCAACATGGCAGGTGCCGGCGAACACAGCGACAGGGAACGCGGGAACTTCGACTTCTTCGACGAGATCGCACCCGTTGACCGCAGCCTTCTGGCGCACGACACGATCAAGGGCTCGCAGGTGCTGCAGCCGCTGTTCAGCTACTCCAGCGCCTGCGCCGGCTGCGGGGAGACGCCCTACCTCAAGCTCGTCTCGCAGTTGTTCGGCGACCACATCCTGGTGGCGAACGCCACCGGTTGCTCGTCGATCTACGGCGGAAACCTGCCGACCACGCCGTGGAGCGTCAACGCCGAAGGTCGGGGTCCAGCATGGGCCAACAGCCTGTTCGAAGACAACGCCGAGTTCGGGCTGGGGATACGGCTGGGTCTGGAGCAGCAGGGCGCGACCGCCCGCCGGCTGCTGGCCGACCTCGCCGGTACCGTTGGCGACGACCTCGTCGGGGCCATCCTGGATGCCGACCAGACCACCGAGCAGGGGATCTTCGCACAACGCGAGCGGATCGCCGAATTGATCGGGCGGCTGCCGGCCGATGGCGACCCCGCTGTGGCGCACCTGCGCACGCTTGCTCAGACGCTCGTCCGCAAGGACGTGTGGATCATCGGCGGCGACGGCTGGGCCTACGACATCGGATACGGCGGTCTCGACCACGTGCTGGCCACCGGCACGAACGTCAACGTGCTGGTCCTCGACACCGAGGTTTACTCCAACACTGGTGGGCAGTCGTCCAAAGCCACGCCTCGCGCCGCCGTCGCGAAGTTCGCCACCGCCGGCAAGGACGTTCCAAAGAAGGACCTTGGGGCGCTCGCCATGCAGTACGGCAACGTCTACGTCGCCCAGATCTCCCTGGGAGCCAACGAGGTGCAGACGGTGCGTGCACTCCACGAGGCGGCGGCGTGGGAGGGTCCGTCGCTGGTGCTCGCCTATTCGACCTGCATCGCCCATGGGTTCGACATGCGCAACTCGATGCATCACCAGCGCGACGCGGTCAAGACCGGCTACTGGCCGTTGTACCGGTTCGCACCGACCGTGGAGGAACACGCCAAACCGTTCCGCCTGGACTCCCGCAAGCCGTCGAAGCCGGTCGCCGACTTCCTCGGCAGCGAGGGACGGTTCGCGATGCTGCAGCGCAGTGATCCCGAACGGGCCGCCCAGCTGGCCTCCCTGGCCCAGGCCGACGTGGACGAGCGCTGGCGCTACTACGAGCAACTTGCCGGCGTGGAACGCAGCGTGCCGCACGAACCCGGTGCGATCGTGGACGAAGCCGGCGTGGCGATCGAGGAGGTGCTGTGATGGATCTTACGTCCAGCTATCTCGGCCTGTCCCTGCGCTCCCCGATCGTGGCGTCCGCAGGTCCGCTCACCGGGCGGACCGAATCGCTGCAGGCGCTGGAGGATGCCGGAATCGCCGCGGTCGTCCTGCCGTCGCTGTTCGAAGAGCAGATCGTCCACGACGAGCTGTCCACCACCGATATGTTTGCTCTCGGCGAGGGCTCGAACCCCGAGGCAGCAAGCTACTTTCCGGACCTGGAGGGCTTCGAGACGGTCGCAGACCGCTACCTGCGCCATCTCGAGGAGGCCAGGCGGACTCTGCAGGTGCCCATCGTCGCCAGCCTCAACGGCGTGACGCCCGGAGGCTGGGCGCGCTACGGACGGCTGCTCCAGGACGCCGGCGCCGACGCCCTGGAGCTCAACCTGTATCGCATCGCGGCCGACATCACCACATCTGCTGCACAGGTCGAAGCGGAGCAACTCGAGCTGGTTGCAAGTGTCGCCGACATGCTCACGATCCCTTTGGCGGTCAAGGTCAGCCCGTACTACAGCGCCTTCGGGCACATGGCCTCGCGGCTCGTGGAGGTCGGTGCCGACGGCCTGGTGCTGTTCAACCGCTTCTACCAACCCGACCTGGATCCGAACACCAGGCAGGTCGTGCCTTCACTGGAACTGTCGACATCATCCGAGCTGCGGCTGCCGCTGCGCTGGATCGCCATGCTGTACGGGCGCATCAGCGCCTCGCTCGCCGCGTCCACCGGTGTGCACACCGGTCGCGACGTCGCCAAGGCTCTGCTCGCCGGAGCGGATGTCGCGATGACGACATCCGCACTGCTGCGACATGGCGCCGGCCACGTGGTGGCGCTCGAAGCCGAACTGATCGCCTGGGCATCCGAGTTCGACATCACCTCGCTCGGTGAGGTCCGCGGCAGCGCCGCCCAGGATCATGTTCTTGATCCGTCGGCGTTCGAGCGGGCCAACTACATCCAGGAGCTCGTCGAGTACACCAGCAGCTTCAGCAGTGCGCAGGGAGCCGGCCCGTGGTGATCTCCTGGCGGCGTGGCGTCCTCCCTGAGGTCAGCGCGGTGGCTCAGCGGCCGACGAGTGTGGCAGGAGCATTGCGTACCACTTGATCGCTGACCGATCCGAGCGCGGCACGATCCAGCGCGTCCAGACCGCGCGAGCCGACGACCGCCAGCCCGGCGTTGAGGTTGTCGATCTCGTTGAGCAGTCGCTTCACTGGATGGCCCAGGACGACGTGGGGTTCTGCGTCGAAGCCCTGCTCGGACAGGCGGCGCACCGCCGCGGCGGTGGCGTGCCGTGCCCGTTCGGTGGCCTGCGCCTCGATCTCCGGTGAGGGCGCGGACGTCGCATGCGCGACATACGGCGGCACCAGGGTCGACGTCAGAAGTTCGGCTGCGCCGAGCACGGTGATGACGCAGCGTTGCGGGTCGAGGAACTGCATCGCGACATTCAATGCGCGGTCGGCCCCCTCCGAGCCGTCTACACCGACGACCACGCCGACCTGTGCCGACCGCGGCCTTTCCCGAACGATCAACACGGATGTTGGGGTGCGGTGTAGTACGTGGTTGCTCACGCTGCCCAGCAGACGCCCAGTGAGGCCGCTGGTGCCGGATCCCAATATGATCAGATCTGCGGCTCGTTGCTGTGCGACGCCCATGATCTCGCGTCCGGGATGCCCTTCGACCACCACTGCCTCTGTGTCGAATCCAGCCTCACCCAACGCGTCAGACGCGTCGCTCGCGGCCTTCTCGGCAAGGGCCTTGCGCTCTTCGCCGGAGCGCAAGACGTCGTCTGCATACCGCAACGACGGTATGCCAGCCGTGGCGACCGAGACGATCGTGATCTGCGTGCGCTCGCGATCAGCAACGAACTCGACCAGGACGGCGGCGTCGACGGCCGCGTTGCCGCCGTCGGTCGCGAACAGCACGCGCATGCAAACCTCTTCTCTTCAGACACCCATGGCCGGCGGGGTCACTCCAGAAGCCGTCATAGTAGGCCGTGTGCGCCAACACCCAATGCGACCGCGCTTGAGCACCGGTGGTCAGACGCCAGCAGCGCACCACGCACGCGGTCACCCGATGCGGCGGCCCGAGACACGCGTGACGTCTAGGCGCAACAGATGCAGCCGCTCACCCGGCGCCCACGCGCGCAGGGGGAGTTCCCGGTGCTGCTCCAGTTCGTCGGAGTCGACGACCTGGTTGAGGCTGCCCTGCACGAGCACGCTCCAGCCCTGTTCCCAGTGAAGATCGACGTCGTCAACCTCGAAGGCGACGTCCTGAGCTCCGACGGCAGCCGCGAGGCTGCTTGTCGGATCGGTGCGCAGGTACAGGCTATGGCCCACGATGGTGAAGTTCATCGGATAGACCACCGTGGACCCGGCATAGCTGAAGCCGATTCGGCCTAGGCGTGGCCGACGCGTCGCCAGTAGCCTCCAGCATTCGTCTTCGGCCAGCTGCGTCAGGACGACTGGCGTTTCGGTCATCGCTCCTCCCGAGCTTCTATCTGCTTGCGATCATGGCATGGCACAGCCGCCGCCTCTCGCGCCGAGATTGCGCACTTGCCCACCATCCACGTGGGAGCAACCTCGCAATGTCGGCGCGAGGCCATCCCCCTCTTGCGACCGTAGCCGCATTCGCTCAGGATGACCGTTATGGCGAGATCCATGCCAGCGCGCGCTCCGGCATCGCATCCTGCCTCGCGTCATACTGACGCGGCGACCGGCCATGCCGTCAGTGACGTGCGCTTCGAGATCCTCGACAAGGCGCTCACCCGCGCGCGGTACGCCTCCGACCATCTTGTCGAGATCCTCCACGTCGCCCAGCAGGCGTTTGGCTACCTGTCTCCCGACGTGCTGGCCTATCTCGCGCGCGAACTTCGCCTGCCGGCCAGCACGGTGTTCGGAGTGGCGACCTTCTACCACCTGTTCTCCTTCGATCCACCCGGCGAGCACCTGTGCACGGTCTGCACGGGGACTGCGTGCTTCGTCAAAGGCGCCGATGGGATCGTCGCCGCGCTGCAGGATGCCTATGGGCTCTCGGCGGGGCAGACCTTGGCGGACGGGCGGCTCACGTTGCGGATCGCGCGTTGTCTCGGCTCGTGTGGGATGGCGCCGGTCACGGTGATCGACGGTGCCGTCAGTGGCCACCAGACGGCGGCGTCCGTGGTGTATGCGGTGCAGGTGGCGCTGGCCAGTGAGAAGGTCGGCTGATGTCGCCACAGCCGATCGACCTGGATGAGATCGCCTCGGTCGAGCAGCAGAAACGCGGGCGTTATCCACGGCGGGTGATGGTCTGCAGCAGTACCGCATGTCTGTCGTCAGGCGGCGGCGCGGTGCGCGCGGCACTGGAACGGACCGTCGACGTCGACGGGCTGGGTCACGATGTCGAGGTTGTCCCGACCGGTTGCATGCGGCTGTGCAGCCGCGGACCGCTGGTTCGAATGGCACCTCGCAGCGTGACGCCGACGCTGTACCAGCGGGTGACGCCGGACGTCGCGACCGCCGTGGTTCGCGAGTTCAGCGGGTCACACGTGGCAGGGCAGCCCAACGTGGACGCCCACGCGCTGGATCCTGACCTGCCGTTCTTCGCGCGGCAGCGCCCCCTCGTGCTGGCCAACGCCGGTCGCATCAACCCTGATCGCCTCGAGGACTACGTCGCCGAGGGTGGCTACCGTGCCCTGGTGACGGTGGTGCATACGATGACACCCGAGCAAGTCGTCGAGCAGATCAGCGCCAGCGGACTGCGCGGACGCGGCGGCGCCGGGTATCCCACCGGCAAGAAATGGGCGCTTCTTGCGGCGGCCGTCGGCGAACACAAGTACGTCGTTGCCAACGGCGACGAGGGCGATCCCGGCGCATACATGGATCGCACCGTGATGGAGGACGATCCCCACCGCGTGCTGGAGGGCGTCATCATCGCCGCCTACGCCACGGGGGCGGATCGCGCCTTTCTCTACGTCCGCGCCGAATACCCGCGTGCGGTCGAGCGGCTGGAACAGGCCATCCGCATCGCGCGCCGCCACCGACTGCTCGGCCGCCACATCCTGGGCACGGACTTTGCACTCGACGTCAACGTGCGGATCGGCGCAGGGGCGTTCGTCTGTGGCGAAGAGACCGCGCTGATGGCGTCGATCCAGGGCCGGCGCGGCCTGCCCCAACTGCGCCCGCCCTACCCGACCGAGCACGGGCTGTGGGGTGCCCCGACGGTCATCAACAACGTCGAGACGTTCGCGAACATCCCGGGGATCGTCGTTGGCGGCGCGGAGCGGTTCGCGGCGGTTGGCACGCCCGGCAGCACGGGTACCAAGGTCTTCGCGCTCGCCGGCAGCCTGGTGAACACCGGGCTCATTGAGGTGCCGATGGGAACTACCCTGCGCGAGATCGTCGAGGACATCGGCGGTGGCATCGCAGGCGGTCGAGCCTTCAAGGCGGCGCAGACCGGCGGGCCGTCGGGCGGTTGCATCCCTGCCGCCGTGCTCGACACGCCGATGGACTACGACAGCCTGCGGACACTGGGATCGATTATGGGGTCCGGTGGCCTCATAGTGATGGATGACTCGGTGAGCATGCCGGAGGTCGCGAAGTACTTCATGGAGTTCTGTCGCGACGAGAGCTGCGGCAAGTGCGTCCCGTGCCGTGCCGGCACCGTGCAGATGCACGACCTGCTCGATCGCATCTGTCGTCGACAGGGCACAGCCCACGATCTGATGCTGCTCGAGAACCTGGCGCGAACCGTGCGCGACACCAGCCTGTGCGGGCTCGGGCAGACGGCCCCCAACCCCCTGTTCAGCACGCTCGAGCATTTCCGTCAGGAGTATCTGGACCTGCTGCTGGACGGGACCGGCACACAAACGGCGGAGCTCGTGGACGTCAGCGCGGCAGCCGAAGGCGGCGCTCGCGATGCCTAGACCACGTCGGCAACCGACCCTGACGGTCACGATCGACAACCAGACGGTGCGCGCCTATGACGGCGACACGGTGCTCGATACCGCGCGACGTGCCGGCATGGCCGTCCCGACCCTGTGCTACGTCGACGGGCTGTCGGTGTGGGGTGGCTGTCGGGTGTGCGTCGTCGAGGTCGTCGGCGAACATCCGTTGCGGCTGGCCTGCTCGACTCCGGTCGTCGACGACATGGAGGTGACCACCGACTCGCTGCGCCTCGTGGAGCACCGCCGGCAGCTCGTGGAGCTGCTGTTCGCCGAGGGCAACCACATCTGCTCGGTCTGCGTGTCCAACGGCGCGTGCGAGTTGCAGGACCAGGCGGCCGCGCTCGGCATCGACCACATCCGCTTCGACTACCAGTACCCCGTACGCGAGGTGGACCTCAGCCATCCACAGTTCGGACTCGACCGCAACCGCTGCATCCTGTGCACCCGCTGCGTCCGCGCGTGCGCGGAGATCGAGGGGGCCTACGTGTGGGACATCGCCTCCCGCGGACAGGATGCCTACCTCGTCGCCGAGCTGGATCA
>Ga0299907_10002898_pt1 | contig 10816 bp, 9 predicted proteins | sample RVTome_16_FD_198680 | JGI IMG/M metagenome (GOLD analysis project Ga0299907, IMG submission 198680) | Soil microbial communities from uranium-contaminated site in the Upper Colorado River Basin, Wyoming, United States - RVT152D67 (version 2) ... | reverse complement strand
AAGGCGTCTTGGAGCTCTTCGATCGAGGTCACGTTGGCGTACTCCGAGTCGGGGAAGGTCACCAGCGCCTGCCGCGTCTCGTAGTAGGCATCGCTGAAATCGACGACCTCGTCACGCTCTGCGGTGATCGAGTACTGCTGGATGTTGAAGTCCCAATCCTTTGGCCCGGGGGCGATAGCCTCGTCGAAGCCGGTGCGCACGAAGGTCACCTGGTCGTCAGAGAAATCCAGCTCGTCGGCGAGCTCATAGACGAGGGCACCCTCGAAGCCGGTCCCCGACTCGGGCACGTCGAAACTGTCGTCACCTACACCCATCCAGGGCGGGAACACGGGCTCCCCGGTGGCCACGGTGAGGGTGCCCGGGTTGACCAGGTTCAGGTTCTGCACGGCACATTCGTCCTCGCTCCCTGTCGTGGTCGTCGCCCCATCAGTGGTGGAGGTGGCGGCGTCGGTAGCTTCGGTCGTGGTCGGGTCCGCCGCGGTAGTGGTGGTCGATCCGGCACCACCGTCGTCCCCACAGGCGGCGAGTACCAGTGAGAGCGCCAATATGGGAGCTGTGAACCTCGCCCAACGGTTGTATTTCATGACCGATCCTCCTGATCGATTCGGAGCCGGGCAGCATAACGGTCCTCGAGCCCGCTTGAAGACAGGTGGCCGTGGTCGGGTGCATTGGATACGCTCATGGTTCCACAGGCTCCGGCCTGTCGATCTACTGGAGGAAACATATGAAGTCGAAGACACGAGCCCTTGCCGTACTCGCGGTGCTGGCTCTGGTTCTGGCCGCGTGTGGCGATGGTGACGAGGGCACGGTCGACCCCGACGATCTGGAGCTGGTTGCCCCCGGGACCCTCACTATCTGCACCGATGTGCCGTTCCCACCCATGGAGTTCGAGGACTCGGAGAGCGAGCTCGGCTATGACGGGTTCGACATCGAGCTGTCGGTCGCGATCGCCGAGGAGCTGGGTCTGACGCCGACCATCGCCACACCGGGATTCGAGGCCATTACCGGCGGTCTCGCCTTCGAGAACGACGACTGTGACGTGGCCGCGGCCTCGATAACCATCACCGAGGAACGCGAGGAGGCCATCGATTTCTCCGATCCCTACTTCAACAGCGAGCAGTCGCTGCTGGTGAAGGCCGATTCCGGGATCACCACATGGGAGGACCTCGGGTCCGTTGCGGTACAGACCGGAACGACCCCTGAGATCTATGCCCAAGAGAACTGGGAAGGAGTCGAGATCGTCTCGTTCGAGGACGCCGCCGGGCCCTATCTGGCGCTCGACGCGGGTGAGGTCGATGGGGTGCTCTTCGACCTGGTCAGCCAGCAGGACGTGGCCAACAACGATGACACCCTCGTGATCGTGGAGACATACGACACCGGCGAGGAGTACGGGTTGGCCACCCAGGACACGCCCAATCTCCTCGCGGCCATCAACGAGAGTCTGGCTGGGCTACGTGAAGACGGCACCTACGACGAGATACTCAACAACTGGTTCCCGGAGACATAGACACGGCACAGACCACGAGACGAAGGGGCGACCGGTAAGGTCGCCCCTTCTTCGATGGCAATGAAACCACGCCAGCGTCAGCGTCTTTTCCAATGGATCATGTATGTCATCGCTCTCGTCGTCGTGGTCCTGGCGGTGTTGATCGGCGACTGGGACCGGATTGCGTTCAACTTCTTCAACCTCGAGGTGATGGCGGACATGTTCCCCGAGGTGCTGACCATCGCAGCCCGCAACACTCTGGTCTACACGCTGCTGTCGTTCGCCATCGGTCTGGTTGTGGCCCTGGCGCTGGCGTTGATGAAGCTGTCGTCCATCGGGCCCTACCGGGCGTTCGCCATCGGGTACATCGAGCTGTTCCGGGGCCTCCCCGCATTGATCACCCTGATCCTCATCGGTTTCGGGATACCGATCGCCTTCGACTTCAACATGCCCGGAGGGCGCGTGGGCGCCGGGGTCCTCGGGCTCTCCATCGTCGCCGGCGCGTACATGGCAGAGACGATCAGGGCCGGGATCGAGGCGGTGCCACGGGGCCAATCCGAGGCAGCGCGGTCATTGGGCATGTCTTCGAACCGGACCATGTTCACCATCGTCCTGCCCCAGGCCTTCCGGATCATCATCCCCCCGCTCACCAACGAGATGGTCCTCCTCATCAAGGACACCTCGCTGTTCTTCGTGCTGGGAACCACTCCGCTGACAAAGGAGCTGACCAAGTTCGCCCGTGACTTCATGGTCGAGATCCGCAACGCCACCCCGCTCACTGTGGCGGCTCTGGTCTATCTAGCCATCACCCTTCCTCTCACATGGCTGGTGAGGCGGTTGGAGAAGCGAGCGGCAATCTCACGATGACGCCTGCCATCGAGATCAACGACCTGCACAAGTACTTCGGGGATCTCGAGGTGCTGAAAGGGATCGATTTCCAAGTGAACGAGGGTGAGGTGGTCTGCATCATCGGCCCGTCGGGGTCGGGCAAGTCGACCCTGTTGCGGTGCGTCAATCGCCTCGAGGAGTCGACGTCGGGAACGATCCTCATCGAAGGCGAAGACATCACCGACCCCGACGCCGACGTCGACGCACTGCGCACTCGGATCGGCATGGTCTTCCAGCAGTTCAACCTGTTCCCTCATCTCGACGTGGTCCACAACCTGACCATCGCCCAGACCAGGGTGCTCAAGCGGGACAAGGGAGAGGCCGCCAGGATCGCTCACGACGTCCTGGAGCGAGTGGGGCTCCTCGACAAGATCAATGAGTACCCCATCAGGCTCTCCGGTGGTCAACAGCAGCGCGTCGCTATCGCCAGGGCCCTCGCGATGAACCCCGACATGATGCTCTTCGACGAGCCGACCTCCTCCCTCGATCCCGAGCTGGTCGGTGAGGTGCTCGACGTCATGCGTCAGCTTGCCCGCGACGGGATGACCATGATGGTGGTGACCCACGAGATGTCGTTCGCCCTCGACGTCGCCGACCGGGTCGTGTTCATGGACGACGGCGTGGTCGTGGAAGAGGGCCACCCTTCCGTCGTCCTCCAGGAGCCGAAGACCGAGCGCGCTCGCCGTTTCCTGCGAATGATCATCGACAAATGATCCGGGCACCGGATGCGGGCTTGTGGCTAGGGTCGCTCGCTACGCGGCGAACCGGTTTTGCCGCCCCCTATCAAACGGAGGACAAATGAAGAGAATGAGATTGCTGGCGATGTTTGCGGTCTTGGCACTGGTTTTCGCCGCATGTACCACGGGTGGTGACGACGATCCCGGCACGACCGAGGCGTCCGATACGACCCAGGCCGACCCTGGTGGTGAAGGCGACAACGGAGACGGGGATGGTGCTTCGGGAGCGATCCTCGATGCCGTGCTCGACCGAGGAACCGTCCGATGTGGGGTGAACGATGTGCTCCCAGGTTTCGGCGTCGTCGACGAGGCCGGTGAATTCTCCGGTTTCGACATCGACTTCTGTCGTGCGGTCGCGGCCGGCGTGCTCGGCGACCCCGATGCGGTCGAGTTCGTGGCGCTCACGGCTGACGCCAGGTTCACCGCTCTCCAGGGCGGCGAGATCGACGTCTTGATCCGCAACACGACCTGGACGGCGACACGTGATGGTCAGGAGGGGGCGACCTTCCTGAAGACCACGTTCTTCGACGGCCAAGGGATGATGGTTCCCGCTTCGACCGGCTTCACAGAGCTGGAGGACCTCGCCGACGCCACCATTTGCGTGCTCTCCGGAACCACCACCGAGCTGAACCTGACTGCGGTGTTCAATGCCCGCGGCATCCCGTTCAACCCCTCGGTGTTCGCCGACAACGAGCAGCTGCAGCCGGCTTACGAGAGCGGGCAGTGCGAGGCATGGACATCGGACGCCAGCCAACTGGCCGCCTTCAAGGCCACGATCGAAGAGGCCGGAGCCGAGGAGCAGTCCATCATGGCCGAGATCTTCTCCAAGGAGCCCCTCGGTCCGGCAGTGCCCGATGGTGACTCCGCCTGGGCCCAGGCCGTCGAGTGGTCGGTGATGGCTCCCATCCAGGCCTGGGAGTTCGGGCTCACCTCGTCCGACGTCGGGTCGTATGACGGTGAGGATCCCAACATCCTCAACTTCGTCGGCGCCGACGGGTTCGACCCCGGTCTCGGGCTCTCGCCTGACATGAACGTGACCATCGTCGAGGCGGTGGGCAACTACCAGGAGATGTTCGAGCGGCACATCGTGCCGATCGGCCTCCAGTTGGAAGGCAGCCCCAACGACCTGTGGACCAACGGCGGGCTCATGTACGTGCCCCCGTACCGCTAAGACCGAAATCGATCGGGGGCGCTCCCATCACGGGAGCGCCCCCGGCTCTCAGCCGAGCACAGCAACAGAGTGACGTCTCCACAATCCGACTCCAGGGTCCGGCCGCCGTTGTGGCGCGATGCGCGCGTTTTGCGCGTGGTCGGTCAAGTCATTGCGGTCGTGGTGGTGTTTCTCCTGCTCCGCTGGTTGTTCGCCAACTTGGTCGAAAACAGCCGGCGGACGGGGATCTCGTTGGACTTCGGCTTCCTCAACCGCCCCACACAGTTTCAGATCCCCAATCACGACGAGTTCGATCCCCGATCACCGGTGTGGCAGATGGTCCTGGTGGGGATCAAGAACACCCTTCTCGCCAGCGTATTCGGCATCATCCTCGCCGCCATCCTCGGTCTCGTGGTGGGCATCGCCCGTCTCTCCAAGAACTGGCTCGCAGCCAAACTCGCCGCGACCTACGTCGAGTTCTTCCGCAACATCCCGCCGTTGGTCATCATCGTCTTCTTCGCCTTCGCCGTGTTCCTGTATGGCCCTCTCCCCAACCTGAGAGAGTCGATCGAGATCGGCTTTCCCGGGACCGACCACAACGTGCTCGTCCTCAGCCTCGAGCAGTGGGGCATGCCCAGCCTCGCCGATGCGGGCAATCTCGCCGCATTCGGTTTGGTCTTGGCCGTCGGCGTGGTCATTGCCGTCCTGGTGTGGCGTTGGCGCACCAGGGTCAACGATCAGACCGGCGCCCCCCACCATCGGGTCCTGTGGGCACTCGGTGTGCTCGCGGTCCTGCTTCTGGTGGGCTACGTCGTCCTCGGTGAGCCCTTCCGCATCACCTGGCCAACGCTCGGTGAGAACCGGAGACGCCTCGTCGACGGGTTCGCCATCAATGCCGGGTTCATCTCGGTGGCGGGCGCCCTCGGGCTCTACACCGCAAGTCACGTCGCCGAGATCGTGCGCGGGTCGATCCTCGCCATATCGACGGGCCAGTCCGAAGCAGCCAACGCTCTCGCCCTAACCGGCTTTCAGAGAAACCGGTTCGTGATCCTCCCCCAGGCGCTGCGCATCGCCCTGCCGCCGCTGATCAACCAGTGTCTCAACCTGGTGAAGAACACCTCGCTCGCCGCTGCGGTGGGCTATTCCGAGATCACCAACCTCACCCAGGCCTCAATCGGCAATGGGAGGCCGGCGGTGCCCTCCATCGTGATCCTGATGGGGGTCTACCTCTCCTTTTCGCTGATCATCTCGTTCATGCTCAACGTCGTGAACCGTCGCATGCAGCTGGCAACCTGATGACCGCAGTCGAGACTCGCCCGGCCCCGGTGCGAAGCACCACCCCCGTGGAGTGGGTGAGAGAGCGGCTCTTCCCCAACGTGGCTTCCGGCATCGTCACCGTGCTTCTCCTCCCGGTGCTCCTCTATGCCGGCTATCGGGCAGTGCTATTCGTGGCGGTCAACGGCCGCTGGGAAGTGGTCACCCGCAACCTCACCCTGTTCATGCAGGGGACGTTCCCGAGGGACGAGCAGTGGAGGATCGTCGCCCAGATCATGTGCATGGCCTTCGCCCTCGGTGTTGGAGCGTCCACGGCAGCCTCGGGTGCGGCCGACAGGGCACGCGAGGCCGGCCTCCCGGTGGCGCGACAGAGGCCCTTGGAGGTGGTGCGCCGATTCTGGCCATTGATCGCTTTCGTGCTCGTGCTTCTCTACTTCGCGAGCACGGCCGCGCCCTGGCTGGTGGTGCTGGGCGCTCTGGCGCTGTTCCTGCTGGGAACCCTGGCGAGGTTCCTGACCGCGTCGTTCCGCAACGTTGGCTGGCTGCTCATGGCCCTTTCGGTGATCGCCGGCTTCCAGGTGGTCTCGGGAACCACCGGTCGCAGTTGGGTGGCCGCTGCCGTCGTCGTGGTGATCGTGGTGTGGGCGTCGGTCCGGCTCGAGGGGCTCGATCGGCTCCCCCGGCTCGCCGCAAAGGTGGGGCTGTCCGTGCTCGCCGCCGCGATCGTTTTTGGTGTCTACACGTTGATCCCGCTGTCGGGCGTGGGCTGGGACCGGTGGTCGGGTCTGCATCTCACCCTGTGGGTCTCGGCTCTCGCCATCATCCTCTCGTTTCCCCTGGGCCTGCTCCTGGCGCTGGCCAGGAGGTCGACACTTCCCGCACTCAGGATGCTCTCCACCGGGTACATCGAGCTGATCCGGGGAGTCCCCCTCATCACGCTTCTGTTCATGGGCCAGTACATCCTCGGATTCATGCTCCCGGCGGGATCCAACCCGTCGAGCATCACACGGGCCATCGCGGCCATAACCCTGTTCACGGCGGCATACGTGGCCGAGATCGTGAGGGGTGGGCTGCAATCGCTCCCCTATGGCCAGACCGAGGCGGCACAGGCGCTAGGTCTTCCCCCCGCGAAGTCGATGCGGTTGATCATCCTGCCCCAGGCTCTGCGTGCCGTGATCCCGGCGATGGTCGGCCAGTTCATCTCTCTCTTCAAAGACACGTCATTGTTGTACATCCTGGCGATCAACGAGTTCCTTGGGGTGCGGTCGTTGGTCCATGCCCAGCCCGACTTCAGATCGGTCGCCCATGCCGAGACCTTGGTCTTCGTCGCCTTCGGATACTGGGCGTTCGCCTACGCCATGTCACGCGAGAGCCAGAGATTGGAACGTAGATTGAGAGTTGGCATATGAGCAGTGAATCGAGCACGCAGGCCTTCGCCGATGCCACCCGAGCCAAGGGCGATGCCCTCATCGAGGTTTCGGGCGTCGACAAGTACTTCAGCGACTTCCAGGCATTGAAGGACATCAACATCAACGTGGGAAAACAGGAGGTCGTCGTGGTCATCGGCCCCTCCGGCTCCGGGAAGTCCACGTTGATCCGCTGTATCAATCGACTGGAGAAGCACGACCGGGGCACAATCGTCGTCGACGGCATCGAGCTCTCGGAGGACATCAGGAACATCCAGGAGGTGAGGCGGGAGACGGGGATGGTGTTCCAGCAGTTCAACCTCTTCCCCCACCTGACCGTCATCGAGAACATCACGTTGGCACCCCGTGAAGTCCGGCGCTTGCCCAAGCGGGAGGCCGAGAGCCTCGCCAAGGAGATGCTGGAACGGGTCAAGATCCCCGAGCAAGCTCACAAGTATCCCGGTCAGCTCTCGGGCGGGCAGCAGCAGCGCGTCGCCATCGCCAGGTCGCTGGCGATGAAGCCCAAGGTCATGCTCTTCGACGAGCCCACTTCGGCCCTCGATCCGGAGATGATCAAAGAGGTCCTCGATGTCATGGTCGAGCTGGCCGAGGGGGGCATGACCATGATCGTCGTGACCCACGAGATGGGGTTCGCCCGTGCTGTCGCCGACCGTGTGGTGTTCATGTCCGACGGCCAGATCGTGGAGGTGGGGACGCCCGAGCACTTCTTCACCGACCCGCGTGAGGACCGCACCAAGCTCTTCCTGAGCCAGATCCTCTAGCCAAGAACGGCTTACCTCAGGTAGTACGACCCGTATACGGGTCCCAGCGTCTCGAGAAGCGCGGTCTAGACCGAGATCGCCAATACCATCGGGTCTCCCGTGCCTCGTTCCACCCTGACAGTCGTCGGTGCAATCGTGGCCATTCTGGCCACGGGCGGGGCCGTCTACGCCCTCATGGGCATCGGGACGGCGGAGGTGCCCGAAGGAACACTCCCCATCCTGGCCGGGTCGACCACCGCCTCACCCAGCTCGAGGACCACGCCGACCGCGTCGACTACGCCGGTCCCCACCACCACCACGACCACACTCCCACCCAAGGGGGCTCTCGTGATCCAGGGCACCGGTGACGTCAACCTCGACCCCGGTTACATCCCGGCGTTGGCCGACAACGGGTTCGACTACGCATGGTCGGCCCTGGACGGTCTCTTCCGGGAGGACCACCTGACGGTCGTCAATCTCGAGTGCGCCCCGTCGGACCTCGGCTCAGCCGAGCCCAAGGAGTTCGTCTTCCGGTGCCCGACCGGGTCATTGGCATCACTGGTCACTGCCGGCGTCGAGGTGGCCAACCTGGGCAACAACCATGGCGGCGACTACGGCAAGGAGGCCCTGGTCGACGGGAGGGCGCAGCTCATCGCTGCAGGCGTGGCGCCGGTCGGTGCCGGCGCCGATGCCGACGAGTCCGGAGAGCCGGCGATCTTCGAGATCAACGGCTGGACCGTCGCAGTCCTCGGATTCGGTGGGGTGATGCCTCACCAGGGCTGGGTCGCGACCGATGAGTACCCTGGCATGCGTGACGGGGACGACATCCCCTCGATGGTGGCGGCGGTCGAGGCGGCCGCCGACGTGGCGGACATCGTGGTGGTGAGCATCCACTGGGGAGTCGAGCTCGACACCGAGCCGCGGCCAGAGGACGTGGAGCGGGCCGATGCGATGATCGCAGCCGGAGCCGACGTGATCTTCGGCCACCACGCCCATCGTCTCCAGCCAATGGAGATGGTCGATGGCGCCGCGGTCTTCTGGGGTCTCGGTAACTTCGTGTGGCCGCGACACTCTACGGCGGGATCGACGACCGGAGTGGCCCGGGCGGTGGTGAGCCCTGACGGGAGCATCGAGGCGTGCTTGATCCCCGCCTTCATAGAGAATCCGGGCCAACCCGTGGTCACGGGTGAGCCCGAATGTGGGCCGGAACGTTAGGGAAGAGATGAGAGAGCGAGCAGGACCGATCTTTCTGGTGGTCGCCTTCGGGGCGATGCTCGGCTTCATCGCCTTCCTCCTGATAGGTCCTCGGGGAGCGGGCGGGGACGTCGCTGGTCCGGGGTCCACGGTCACCACGACAACGGGAAGGGGTGGTTCCGATGTCACTCCGGGTCCGGGCTCGACACTCGGGGGTAGTCCCGGAAGCACGGCGCCCACCTCCGGCGGCCAAGGGCGCCAACCCGGAACCATTCCGGGATCGACAGTAGGGCAGCCTTGGGGGAGCGTCGCCGGGCTGACCATGTTCCGGGGCAACCCCACACGCACCTTCTACGGCACCGGCCCGATCAGCGAGTCGCCAAAGGTCGCCTGGACCTATCCCGACAACGGGATGTGCAGCGAGTCGACCAATCTCGGGGTGACCACCGTGTGGTGCGGAATGGGGTGGACGGGCCAGCCCGCTGTCTGGGACCGGGAGGATGGGGTGACGGAGCTGATCTTCGGTGCATACGACGGCGCCGTGCACTTCGTCGACGCCGAGACCGGTGAGGACCTGAGACAGCCGTTCGTGACCGGCGACCTCATCAAGGGCAGTGTCAGCCTCGACCCCGACGGCTTCCCTCTGCTCTACACCGGCTCGCGCGACAACAAGCTGCGCATCATCGCCCTCGACCGGGACGAGCCCCAGGAGTTGTGGTCGATCGATGCCTACGACGTGGAAGGAACCTGGAACGACGATTGGGACAGCAACCCTCTCATCATCGACGACGTGATGTACGTAGGAGGCGAGAACAGCTGGTTCTTCGCCTACGAGCTCAACCGGGGGTACGACGCATCGGGCCAGGTGACGGTGGAGCCCCGACGTCTCGTGGCAATGCCCGGCTACGATGCGGCGCTCAGGGAGCGGGCCGGCCCCAACCTGTCGATCGAGAACTCCGTTGCCGCCTACGAGGAGCGAGTCTACTTCGCCAACTCGGTGGGACGGGTGGTCGGCTTGGACGTCTCCAACATCCGGGAGGGAGAGGCCCCGGTGGTATTCGACTACTGGGCAGGCGGTGACATCGACGCCTCCATCGTCATCGACGAGGAAGGGAGGCTCTATGTCTCCGTCAACGTGAAGCCGGCCCAGGTTGGCCAGGAGTACCGGACCTCCGAGAACATCTCCCGTACCCGAGAACTCGGCCAACTGCTCAAGCTCGACCCCTATGCCGACGGTGACCCCCTGGTGTGGGGGGTCGACCTGGCATCGGACGGTGGCGAGGACTCCGGGACCTGGGCCACACCGGCACTGCACGGCGATGTCCTCTACACCAACACCCACCTCGGCTCATTGATCGCGGTGGACAGGGCTACCGGGGACATACTTTGGCAGGACGGCACGGTCGGCTGGCATTCTTGGTCGTCGCCGGCCGTGGTCGACGACACCTTGGTAGTTGCCACTTGCGCAGGAGACCTGCGTGGCTACTCGCTGGAGGACCCGCGCTCACCCACGAGGATGTGGTCGGTCTCACTCGGTGAGTCCTGTCTCGAGGCGACCCCTGCAGTCTGGAATGGCACGATGTTCGTCGGCTCCCGCGACGGCTACCTGCGCGCGATCAGGTGACCATGAGACGGGTTCTCGTCCTGGCCCTGTTGATCGCGGCCTGCGGCGACGGCGCCGCCGGTGACACCACCACGACCACTCTTCCGGCCACGACCAGTTCCACGGTCGCCGTCGGTACCACGACCCAACCCCCACCTGAGTGTCCCCGGGCGCCCTATGAGATGAGCGATCTCCCCGCGGGTGTGGGGCACGGAGAGTTGGAGTCGGAGTCGATCGAGCCCGACGTCTGGACCTCGGTGCCCGGCACCAACACCATCTTCGTGCCCCGCAGCGACGACACCGTCGCCATCGCGTT
>Ga0299907_10002897_pt1 | contig 10817 bp, 8 predicted proteins | sample RVTome_16_FD_198680 | JGI IMG/M metagenome (GOLD analysis project Ga0299907, IMG submission 198680) | Soil microbial communities from uranium-contaminated site in the Upper Colorado River Basin, Wyoming, United States - RVT152D67 (version 2) ... | reverse complement strand
CACGAGAAGCTGCGGATCGAGGGCGTCCAGGCCCTGCAGAACCACCTCGTCGAGGAGGTTCAGCAGGTGTATCGCTCGCAGGGCGTGACGATCCACGACAAGCACATCGAGCTGATCGTGCGGCAGATGCTGCGCAAGGTGCAGATCATCGAGCCCGGCGACACGGACTTCCTGCCCGGGGACCTGATCGACCGGCGCCGCTTCGAGGCCGCGAACCGCGAGACCGTCGAGAACAGTGGCCAGCCGGCGAGCGCGCGGCCCCAGCTGCTCGGGATCACGAAGGCGTCGCTGGCGACCGATTCGTGGTTGTCGGCGGCCTCCTTCCAGGAGACCACGAGGGTGCTCACCGAGGCGGCGATCGCCGGTCGTTCCGACGGGCTTCTCGGCCTGAAGGAGAACGTGATCATCGGCAAGCTGATCCCCGCCGGCACCGGCATGTCCCGGTACCGCAACGTCCAGGTCAAGATCAAGCCCGAGGCGATCCCGGAGTACTGGCTGACTCGCCAGCGCGAGATCGCAGAGGCCGAGGCGGCCGGCGAGCCGGTCCTGGCGGGCATCACCCGCGAGGAAGCAGAACGCGAGCTGTTCGGCGAGGGCGGCGGTGGGACCGGGGCTCTCGCGCCGGAGAAGTGACCTACGGCGCGAGAACCTCGTTCCGCGGCTCGTAGAGGTAGGGCGCCCGGTCGGCCGTGGCGGTCGGAGCGCGGCGTCCCTGCCGAGCCCGCAGGCGGAGGACATCAGTGCCCGAACGGCGCCGGAGCGTGGCGAAGAGCATCCACGCAAGGGCCACGGTGCGCCCGATCGCGAGGGGCCGATACAGCCCGAGTGAGAACACCTGCCCCGCCAGGGCGAACCACACGCCGATGTTCAGGATCTCCACGGCGAGCAGTCGGCTCCATGGTGTCGCTGAGATGACCGCAACCGGAAGCAGCCACAGGACGAACTGCGGGGAGACCACCTTGCTTGTGAGTAGCAACACGGTGACCAGGCCCAGCCCAGCGTCGCCGGGCGAGAGAGTCGCGTTGTCGAGCCGCCAGGCTATGTAGGCCACGCCCGCCAGCAGCGCGGCGACGCCGAGGACCCCGATCGCCCGGGTGAACGGCTCCCCCCACAGCGAGGAAGGCGCGATGCTCCTGCCCATCCACGCCACCACGCCGAAGAACCCGTCGGTGTTCGGGGGTCTGCGGAGGTGGACCGCCATGGACTCCCACCAGTTGCTCGGGCTGACGAGGAGGGCGGGCACCTGTACCGCCGCCCACGTCGCCGCGGCGATCGCCGCGGGTGCGATCCGATCCCATCCCCACCGGCCACCGTTGCGGTCCCTCCCGGCCCAGGGGCCGAACAGCAGGAGGACTACCAGGAGGGCGGGCCACCACTTCACCGCCGCACCGAGTCCGAATAACCCGCCTGCGAGGCGCCGCCGGCCGGAGGCCGCTGCGGCCAATCCGGCCGCGGCTGGCCCGAGCGACCAGAGGTCCCACGTGTGGAGCGCGAACACCACCAGGGTCGGTGAGGCGACGTACAGGAGCAGTCGCTGGCGGGGACGTCCGAGTGCGATGAGCGCCCGGTCCAGAGCCCACGCGACGGCGACCGCGAAGAGCAGCAACGTCGCGGCGTTGAGCGCGAAGAACTCGAGCGCCGTGTCCGCCAGTCGGGCCAGTCCGTAGGCGGGCAGCGCTATGCCCGGTGGATACTCGAAGACGTAATCGACGGAATAGCCCGCCGGCGGGTCGGCGTAGGGAACCGCCCGGACGTCGAATCCGCGCTGATCGTAAAGGACCTTAAGGTCGGAGAAGCACCAGTGGCGTTCTGGCTCCCCGGCGGCCAACTCGTCCAGGCAGAGGAGTTTGGGCACGAGCGCCAGGAGCAGGGTGACCCCGAGGATCGCACCCATGACCACCGGAGAGGCCCAGCGTGAAACTGGGGCCTGGACGTCGCCCCGGTCGCCAGCAGTTGATGGACCCGTCATGGCTCTGGCCGATAGAGGTAGTACGCGCCGATCCGATGATCGAATCGATAGGCGTCGTACAACGCGGCGGCCACCTCGGTCCCGAAGTGGTAGTCGCGCCACCAGGGATCTTCAGGGTCGCGAAGGGGCACGACGGTCACCACGACATCGAACTCCCGACGCTCGATCCGGTGCACGAGTTGCTCGACGGCGGCTGGATGTGTGTCCGCGAGCCGGGGGAGCATGAAGGGGTCGAACACCACGGGCTCACGACCCTGCTCAACCGGCACTCCCGGATCCTCCGACAGGATCGGTGCGTCGGGGGGCAACTCCGAGCTCAACGGGTTCCGAGGATAAGGTTCGCTCCCCGTCATGACGCTGGTCAGTGCGTCCTGCAACGGCGGTCGGATCCGGACGATTGAGACCGTGACGCCGCCCCAGATCACGATCGCCGCGAGGATCGAGACGAGCAGACGATCGCGGGTATCTCTGGGGTTCGCGTAGGCGACCAGCCCGCCGACGCACAGAACCGTGAGAACCGCGAGATCGATCAGTTGGTTCGGCCCGGTCCCGATGTCGGCGAGGACGACGACCAAGATCAGGGCGGCCACCAACCAGGCAAACGGCAGGAGGGCGGCCCGAGCGGTCCAGCGCTGCGTTGCCGTGGCGTAGACCAAGACCGGGATCAGGGCCCACACGGCGGGCTCGCCCGCAACGACGAAGTCGAGCAGGCGAGCGGGGGCCTTGAGGATCGCTACCGGGCCTTGCACGCCGGCCCCCCAGACGGCGACGAGGTTCTCGAGCATCCGGCCCTGCGACATCACGTTGAATGTCCCGAGCAGCAGGACGCTGGCACCCACCGAATAGGCCGCGAAGGCCGCCGCGCGCTTACGGTCGACGAAGAAGAACAGCCAGGCGGTGATCGCGACCGGTGCCCATAGGGCCGTCAGCTTGGCGCTGACGCCCATGGCAGTGAGCAGGGCCGCCACGATCAGTGCAGGCTGCCGCTGGCTGCGCATGGTCACCGCCAGCGCGCCGACCCCGAGCATCACGGGTAGTGGTTCGCCCCCGATCGTGGTGCCCGCCCGCAGCCCGGCGAAGCCGCCAAGGGCAAGCGCCGACAGGGCCAGGGCCCAGCTCCATCGGCATCCGAGGCTCCGAAGGAGAGCGAACGTGACGATCACGATCCCGGCGGTGGCGAGCAGGCCGAGCAGCTTGCCCGAGGTGATGTACTCGCCCGTCAGTCTCGCGAGGGCGGCGTGCGAGAGGATCGGCAGCGGCATGTAGCGCGTCCCTCCATAGGAGGTGCCGTCGAAGAGCTCGGGATAGAGTCCCGAGACGTTGGCATGGCGCGCCAGCGCCATCCATACGCCCTGGCCGTGGCCGACCTCGTACCGGTCATCGAGGTGGACGATCGCCACGATCAGCCAGCCGACGAGGATGAAGAGGGCCGGCAGGGCAAGTGCGAGGTCGAAGGCCCAGCCCAACCTGGTCCCCGCACCCTTGGCCGAACCCGGTTGGTCCTCGGGACGGAACGCCGCGGGCGTCTGCGGGCGCTCGGCTCTTGTGGTCAACCGGCCCTGCCGGTGAGCGTGCGCGACCGGGTGGTGAACGGGAGATGGAGTCGCGGGACGGTGGCGGCCAGCAGAGCGATGAAGATCCCAGCGATAGCCCAGCTGGCGAGCTCGTGAACCGGGGTGATGAACTGGGACAGACCGCCCAGCCACAGCCGCGCGATGATGGCGATGACCCCGGCGCGACCGAGCTTGGTGAAGATCGAGGAGCCGGCGCCGCTCGCCAAGCGGAAGAGCAGCGGAAGCGCGAGGAGCAGCAAGACGAGTCGGTAGTCGCCGTTCCTCCGCAGGGCAAACGTTCCCAGGAACGTGAGGCTTCCGAGGTGGAAAGCGAGGAGCTCGGGGCTAGCCTGTTCCACGCCCGGCGGCCAGGCCAGCCGTCGGCGTGCCCAGACCCAAGCGGCAGCAGCGAGCACCACTAGGAACAGGATCGCGATCCCCTGGGCGAGCAGGTTGTCGTGCAGCCACTCGCCCGGCCATGCCAGATGGTAGAGATAGCCGATGAGGATCCTCGCCCCGTACGAACCGGTTCGGCCACCCTCGGGAGCGCTGAGAACGGCCCTGAAGTCGTCGAGCGTCAACACCACGTACGCGCCGAGCAGGACGATGCCGGCCGGGAGGGCCCACCGCACTCGACGATCGCCAGTGAGTGCATACGCTGGGAGCGCGAAGACGGCATAAAGCTTGGCGATCCCGGCTACCACGATCAAGGCGGGGCTCAGCAGCGGCGACAGTCTCTCTCGTGCCTTCCATGCGAACACCGCCGCGACGAACACGGCGAACAACAGGAGGTCTATGTTGCCGCGCTCGATCGCGAACATGACCGCCGGGGAGGTCACGGCCAGCGCAACGACAACGCCCTGCTTGATCGAGAGCGGCCCGAGGAGGAGCAGCAAGGAGAGGAGGAACAGCGCGACCACGATCGAGCCGAAGAGGAGCGTCCGGTCCTGCGTCAGTCCAACGTAGTGCAGCAGCACCCACACGCGGGGATAGTTCATGACCCGACCTGTGGGATCGCAGGGGTTCTCGATCAGTGGGTCGTACCCCAGGGCCCAGCAGTCGGCAGCGGCGGCGACGTTCCGGGCGTCGAAGAAGAGCGTGGGAGCGCGACGCACCCCCAGGTACGGCCAGATGTCGACGGACCAGGCAGCCTGAGAGATCGCGAGGGCGGAGGCATACACGACCAGCGCGCCGACGACAAGGAAGCGACCGTCCAGGCCCCGCCGAGTGGTCGTCGGACCCTCGCCGAGGCTCTCTCCCGCCGGACCGGGAGAGGGCCCACGGACCCGCGCGCCCGACCTGCGGCGTCGCTCCATCGGAGCAGTGTAGAGGGTCGCTTTCGATGAGACTTCGGATGCGGCCTACCGTACAAGCGCCGTCCAGGTTTCCGCCGCAATGTTCACGCCGCTCGTGCCTCAGGTACGTTTCTCCCGATGACGGCTACGACCACGCATGGATCCGGCGAAAGGAAGCCGCGGACGGCGACCGTCGTCCTTCCCGCGTACGACGTTCCGGCCGCGATCCCGTCGTTGATCCGCGACCTGGCCGTCGCCGCGTACAGTTTGCGTGCCCGGGAGATCGACCTCGACGTGATGTTGGTGGACGGCGGGGGACAGGCGGAGCTCGCGACACCGCTGGCGGACGAACTCGGTCTCGTGCTCTCGGTCGTGCCCGGGCCGGCATCCGGCCCGGGGGACGCGTTCTTGGAGGGCCTGCGCCGCGTGGTCGGGTCCGATGCGGACCTCGTCGTCACCCTCGACGCCAACGGTCGGCACGACCCGACGCAGATCCCGAGCCTGATCGACCACCTGATCCAGCGGCGGAGCGACGTGGTGATCGGCTCGAGGTGGACGTCGGGCAGCGGCACGCCGGGGCTCACCCTGGAGCGATGGATCCTGGGGAAGCTCGCCAACCTGACGTTCCGGTTGGTGACGGGGACCCGGCGGATCGGCGATGCGACGACGAGCTTCCGCGTCAGCCGCACCGAGGTGATCCGCGGGCTGGATCTGAGCAGGACCTCGGGCAACACGTACGGGGTCCACACCACGATCGTCGCCAAGGCGATCGCGCACGGGTACCGCGTGACGGAGGCGCCGATCATCTACCGCCCCCCACTGGCGGGCGGCGGGGGGCTCTCGCTCGGGCAGGTCGGCGAGTTCGCTTCGCATCTGTTCGCGCTGCGGGATTCTGCCCGCGAGGTCCGGCACGCCCGGCTGTCGCCGTCGGGTCGGTCGTTCGCGGTCGATCACTTCAAGGCGGAGGACGACCTCGAGTGCTTGGCGGCGAGCAGGAACTTCTTCGACTGGGTCCTGGAGGAGTTCGACCCGTATCTGCACGGGCGCGTCCTCGAGGTCGGCGCCGGCATGGGGACGATCACGCGCAAGCTCGTCGAGCGCCACCCGGACCTGTCCGTGGTGGCGTTGGAGCCGGCGGACAACGTCTTCCTCAACCTGGACGCGTTCGCTGCGCTGACCCCCGGGGTGGAGGCCCGCAAGGAGACGTTGGACGAGTTCGCCCCCAGCGTCATCGAGCCGTTCGACGCGGTCCTGTACGTCAACGTCCTTGAGCACATCGACGACGACGAGCGCGAGCTCCGCAGGGCGGCGGAGGTCCTGCGTCCGGGTGGCGCCCTGCTGGTGTTCGGTCCCGCCCTGGAAGGTCTGTACAGCGAGCTCGACCACCGGGCGGGGCACTACCGCCGCTATTCCCTCGGACGGATCAGCCACATCGTGCGGGCGGCGGGTCTGCGCATCGTCTCGGTCCGGTACCTCGACGTGCTGGGCGTGCTGCCGTACCTGGTCGTGTACCGGTGGCTGCGCAACACGTCGATCTCCAGCTCGTCGGTGTGGGGCTACGACCGCCTGATCGTGCCCACCAGCCGGTTCCTCCAACGCGTTCTCGACCGTCCGCCGCTCGGGAAGAACGTGATCCTCGTAGCGCTGAAGGGGTGAGGCGGGTGCCGGCCGTCTCGGTGGTGATCCCGACCCGCGATCGTCGCGACCTCCTTGGGGCTGCGCTCTCCAGCGTCCTCGGGCAGTCCGGTGTCGATCTCGAGGTGCTGGTGGTTGACGACGGATCCTCGGACGGGACGGCGGGGATGGTCACCGGGCTACGGGATGGGAGGGTCCGCCTGCTCCGTCGGGAGCGTCCCAGCGGTGTGAGCGCCGCGCGCAACCGGGGGATCGCCGAGGCGACCGGTGGATGGATCGCGCTTCTGGACGACGATGATCTGTGGGCGCCCGACAAGCTCGCGCGGCAGCTCGACGCCGCGGAGGCCGGCGGCCGCGCGTGGGCCTACGCCGGGGCCGTGGAGATCGATCCCGACGGACGTCTGCTCGGCGGTGCGCCGCCGCCCACGCCGGAGGACCTGGTGGGGGGCCTCGTCCGCCGGAACCTCATGCCGGCCGGATCCTCGAACGTCGTGGTCCGCGCCGACACGCTTTCGCGTGTGGGAGCGTTCGACGAAGGCCTGCGGCACCTCGCGGACTGGGACCTGTGGCTCCGGCTCGCCGCGATGGGGCTCCCGGCGTGCGCGCCCGAGCCGCTCGTCGCGTATCGGATCCACGCATCGCAGGCGACGCTCGACACGACGGGCATGCTCGAGGATGCACGCGTGCTGGAGGCACGGCACGGCGCCGATCCGGCGAGCATCTACCGCTGGCTGGCGTGGTCGCACCTGCGTCTGGGTCAGCGCGGCCGCGCCGTTCGGGCGTACCTGGGAGCGGTCCGTGCGGGCGACCCGTCCTCGCTGCTGCGCGCCGGTGCGGTATTGGTGCTGCCCCGACCGACGGCACCGCGCGGCGAAGCGTCGGCCGAGACGCAGCGATGGCTCGAGCCGGCCGAGCGCTGGTTGTACCTGCTCTCCACCTCCGGCGTCGACGGCGCCACGTGAACGGGCGTCCCGGCTCCGGCCCGGCCCGGGCCTTCGCGAGGAGGGCGCTCCGCGCACGACCCGTCGGCGATGCCGTCCGCGCCGTCGCGGGGTTGGGCGAGCGCGCGCTCGTCCTGGTCTACCATCGGGTCGTCGCGGACGCGCCGTCCGCGAGCGCGATCGTCCCGACCGTCGCCTCGGACGTGTTGCGACGCCATGTGGTTTCGCTGGCCGAAGTCGGCGAGATCGTCCCACTCGAGAGCCTGGTGGGCGGCATCGGTCGCCACGCGAGGCCGAGGTTCGCGTTGACGTTCGACGACGACCTCCTGAGCCATGTCGAACACGCGCTCCCGATCCTGCGCTCGCTCGGCGCTCCGGCCACGTTCTTCCTTTCGGGCCGGGCTCTCAACGGCCTCGGTCCGTACTGGTTCGAGGTGCTCGAACGCGAGATCGATGGGCGGGGCCTGGCGGCCGTGGCGAGCGAGCTGAGCATCGACGCCGACCGCCCCGAGGCCCTCGCCGTCGCGTGCGAGCGCGATCGATCCCTGCAGGCTGGGCTCGAGGACCGGCCCGGTGAGCCCGGCCCACGTCTACAGCACGGCGACATCGAGGCGCTCGCCGCCGCCGGGATGTCGATCGGGTTCCACACGCTCAGGCATCGGATCTTGCCGCCCCTGCCCCCCGACGAGCTCGAGGCCGACCTCGTCGAGGGACGCGAGGATCTCGAGGCGGTCGTCGGTCGGCGGATCCAGCTCTTCGCCTATCCGCACGGGAAGGCGGACCCGCGGACGGGAGCGGCCGTCCGACGCGCGGACTACCGCGCGGCGTTCACGGGTCGTCCGTCGCCAGTGGTTCGTGGCGACGACCCGTATCTCCTGGGCCGGTGGGAACCCGGGCCGCTGAGCGTCGACGACCTGCTCGTGGGCACGGCGATCCGGCTCACCCGGGGAGCGGCTCGGTGAGCGAGCCCGAGGTCAGCGTGATCGTGCCCACGCGGAACCGATCGCAGCGGCTGGCGGTGGCGCTGAGGAGCGCGCTCCAGCAGCGGGGAGTCGACCTCGAGGTGGTCGTCGTCGACGACGGTTCCACGGACGACACGCAGGAGGTGGTCGCGCGCATCGACGATCCGCGCATCAGCTACGTCCACCGGCACGATCCGGGCGGCGTGAGCGTCGCACGGAACCTCGGGATCGAGCGCGCGCGGGGGCGGTGGATCGCGTTCCTCGACGACGACGACGTGTGGGCGCCGACGAAGCTGTCGCGGCAGGTCGCCGCCATGGTGGCGCAGGGCCGGGCTTGGTCCTACGCTGGCGAGGTGCTGGTCGATGCCGACCTGAGGGTCGTGGCCGGTTCGCCGCCACCGCCGCCGGAGGAGGTCGTCCGCCGCATCGAGCGTCACAACTCGGTCCCGGCCGGAGCCTCCAACGTCGTCGTCGGATCCGACCGGCTCGCGCAGGTCGGAGCGTTCGACGCCTCGCTCACGATCGGGGAGGACTGGGATCTGTGGATCCGACTGGCGCGGTCGGGTCCGCCGGGCTGGGTCCGCAGCCCCCTCGTGGCGATCTCGCAGCACGGGACCAACGCATCCCGGGACGTGGAGGCGATGCTGCGCCAGCTGGACGTGATCGAGCAGCGGTACGGGATCCGCGTCGATCGCGCGAGGCACTACCGATGGGCGGCCTGGCTCGCCCTGCTGGAGGGACGCCGCGGTCGGGCGACCCGGTACTACGTCCGGGCCGTCGGCGCCGGCGACCCACGGTCCCTCGCGCGAGCGACCCTCGCCGCGGTGTGGCCCGGGGCTGTCACCCGGCGCGCGAGCTCGGGTGACGCCGACGCGTGGATCGCCGAGGCACGCACGTGGCTCGAAGACGTGTCGATCGCGCCGTCGGGATCACCGGGGTGACGACCGAGCCGAGCCTGGTCGAGCGAGGTCCGCGCCGAAAGGCCCTGCCGCTGCCCCTGATCGTCGTCAGCGTGATCTTCGTCGCGGTGACGCTCCCGGTCGTCGTGGACGGCGGACCGCTCGCCGACGACTACCACAACTGCATCCGCCCGACGGAGGTTGGCTACGACGGGTTCCTGGGGGAGTCGTCTCGGGCCCTCGGCGTCGTGCGACCCGCCCGGTTCGTCGAGATCTTCACGATCGGCTCGCTGTGTCAGCGGGTCCCGTTCGGGGTGGTCATCCTCGTCCCGCTCGGCCTCACATTGCTCGTCGCGTTCGCGATCCGCGGTCTGCTGCGGGACCTCCACGTGCCCGGTGCGTGGCCGGATGTGGGGGGAGCGATCTGGCTGCTGCATCCGGTCGGCGCCGAGTCGGCGCTGTGGCCTTCTGCGCTCCACGTGCCGCTCGGGCTGCTGGCCGCGGTCTGGGCGCTCCGGTGGTACCGCCGCGAGCGGTACGTGGCCGGCACGGTGGCCGCGCTGGCCGCGTTCCTGTCCGTCGAACAGACGATCCTCGCCCTGCCTCTGACCGTGTGGCTCGTGAGCGAGGGCGAGGGCCGGCGGCGCAGCACGCTCTGGTGTGCGTCCGCCGCCGGGGTGATCGCGGTCGCGTACGCGCTGGGGCCGGGGACCGACCCGAGAGCGGCGGTGCCGCTCGTCGAGCGGGTCACCTCGATCGTCGAGGACCCGCTGTGGTACCTCGAGTACCCCGCCGTCGGCCTGGGGCTGCACTCGATCCCGTTGGCCATCGTCTGGGCGTTCCCGGTCAGCGTGCTGCTGCTCGCTGGCGGCGCGTGGCTCGGGGTCGCGAGCCGCCGATGGCTCGCGATCGGCGAACCGCCGACGGGTCTGGACCGACGGTCGCTCGTGCGGTCGGCCCTCGCGATCGTCGCGCTGCTCGTCCTCGTCAACCTCCCGTTGATGACGACCGTCCCGCGAGGCCACGACCCGCGAACCTTCTCGCCGACGTGGCTGATCGTCGCGGTGCTCGTGCCGCTGATCGCCACGCGGGTCGTGTTCCCGAAGGCCGCATGGGTCTGGGGCGTCGCGGGGGCGGTCGCGGTCGCCTGCGTCCTGTCGCTCGCGCTCAGCGTGTGGGTCCGGTACCGCACCGCCGGATTCACCGAGGCCTCGATGCGCGCGATCGCGGATCGGATCTCGGACGGGGGTGTCGTCCAGGTGTGCGGCGTCGAGCGCGCCGTCACCTGGCCCGCTCCGGCGGGCTCGTATGCCCTGAACGAGTTCGTGTACGACTGGGCCGCGCACGATGCGCTCGCGTACCACACGGGCCGCCAGGCGCGGTTCCGGCTCGCCGGCCCGCTGTGGGGGACCGACTGTCCCACCCGGGACGAGGCAGACCTGGTCGTCGGCTTCGACGAGCTGCTGCGGGTCGCCGGGTTCTCGGAGCCATGACCGGCCGTCCCGTCGCCGAGGACGTCTCGGTGGTCGTGCCGACCGTCGGCAGATCGCTCATCGAGGGGTG
>Ga0299907_10002896_pt1 | contig 10820 bp, 13 predicted proteins | sample RVTome_16_FD_198680 | JGI IMG/M metagenome (GOLD analysis project Ga0299907, IMG submission 198680) | Soil microbial communities from uranium-contaminated site in the Upper Colorado River Basin, Wyoming, United States - RVT152D67 (version 2) ... | reverse complement strand
CGTTGCCCGGCTTTGCTTGCTGCGCCGCCCTGGATTGGCTAAGTAAGCGAAGGTGAAGGCGACCGTCGCCTGACGATGAGAGAACAAGATCATGGCAGTACCTAAGAGTAAGATCTCCAAGTCCCGGCGCAACATGCGCCGGTCGCACGACGCCCTCGCGCCGAGCAGCTATCACGAGTGCTCGAACTGCGGCGAACTGAAGCGTCCGCACCATGTCTGCCCGGCCTGCGGTCACTATGACGGCCGGGAAGTCACGGAATCCGAGGGTCTCTAGGCAATCGGCCGGCTGGCGGCCCGGCGGCCGCCGGGCTGGGATTGCCTGAGGGCAACTATGGCCAAAGCGCTCACAATCGCACTGGATGCCATGGGCGGCGACGCCGCCCCTAAAATGGTGGTGCGCGGCGCGGGCATCGCGCTGGAGCGCTTTCCCGAGGTGCGCTTCCTGATGTTCGGGCGCGAGCACGAGGTCGCGCCCCTGCTGCGCGGCAAGAAGCGCCTGCTGGAGGCCACCACTCTGCGCCATACCGACGATGTGGTGAGCAGCGACGACAAGCCGTCGGTGGCCCTGCGCGCCGGCCGCAAGTCGAGCATGCGCCTGGCCATCGATGCGGTGCATCGCGGCGAAGCCGACTGCGTCGTCTCGGCCGGCAACACCGGCGCCCTCATGGCGATGGCCAAGTTCGTGCTGAAGACCTTGCCGGGCATCAACCGGCCGGCCATCGCGTCCTTCTTCCCGACGCTGCGCGGCGAATCGGTGATGCTCGACCTCGGCGCCAACGTCCAGTGCGACGCCGAGAACCTGGTCGACTTCGCGGTGATGGGCAACGCCTTCGCCCGCTCGGTGCTCGGCCTTCGCGAGCCGACCTACGCCCTGCTCAATGTCGGCTCGGAAGAGATCAAGGGGCACGAGTCGCTGCAGGAGGCCAGCGTCGTGCTGCGCGCCAGCAACCTGCCGGGCAAGTTCCTCGGCTACGTCGAGGGCGATGACATCGGCAAGGGCACGGCCGATGTGATCGTCACCGACGGCTTCACCGGCAACGTGGCGCTGAAGACCGCAGAGGGCACCGCCAAGCTCATCAACGAGTACCTGCGCCATACCTTCCGCTCCTCGCTGCTCGCCGGCCTCGGCTACATGCTGGCGCGTCCGGCCATGAAGAAGCTGCGCGAGCGGGTCGATCCGCGCGGCTACAACGGCGCCATGTTCCTCGGCCTCAACGGCATCGCGGTGAAGAGCCACGGCGGCACCGACGCTCTGGGTTTCGCCAACGCCATCGGGGTCGCTGTCGATATGCACCGCCACGGCATCATCGAGAAGATCCGCTCGGATCTCGCCCTGCTGGATCGCAACCCCGGTAACGCTCAGGCGGCTGTCATATAATTATGTACCGTTCCCTCGTCACGGGCTGTGGTGCTTACCTGCCGGCCCAGATCGTCACCAACGCCGAGCTCGCCAAGAGGGTCGATACCACCGACGAGTGGATCCGCCAGCGCACCGGCATCAGGCAGCGCCACATCGCCGCCGACGGCGAGATGACTTCGGACCTCGGCAGCGCCGCGGCGCGCGAGGCGATGGCCCAGGCCGGCATCGGCCCTGGCGACGTCGATCTCATCATCTGCGCGACCTCGACGCCGGACGAGACCTTTCCCGCCACCGCGACCCGCATCCAGGCCCGCCTCGGCATCGGCCAGGGGGCTGCCTTCGACGTGCAGGCGGTGTGCAGCGGCTTCGTCTATGGCCTTGCCGTGGCCGACAACTTCCTGCGCGTCGGCCAGGCCAGGACGGCGCTGGTGATCGGCGCCGAGACCTTCTCGCGCATCCTCGACTGGGACGACCGCGCGACCTGCGTGCTGTTCGGCGACGGCGCCGGTGCCGTGGTGCTGCAGGCGACCAACGGGGCGCAAGGTGCCGACGGCCGCGGCGTGCTGTCGACCCATCTCTACGCCGACGGCACTCACCACGACGCGCTCTACGTCGACGGCGGGCCGTCGTCGACGCAGACGGTCGGCCATCTGCGCATGGAGGGCAAGGAAGTCTACCGCCATGCGGTGGTGCGCATGGCCGAGGCGATCGACGCGGCGCTGGAGGCCAATGGCCTCACCCCTGGCGACATCGACTGGCTGGTGCCGCACCAGGCCAATATCCGCATCATCGAGTCGATGGGGCGCCGCCTCAACCTGCCGAGCGATCGCGTCGTGGTCACGGTCGACCGCCATGCGAACACCTCCGCCGCCTCGATCCCGCTGGCGCTCACGGAAGCGGTTGGCGACGGCCGCATTCGCCAGGGCGACCTCGTCCTCATGGAGGCAATGGGCGGCGGATTCACCTGGGGATCCGCCCTGGTTCGCTGGTAGGCCGGCAGGCCGCCGGCCGAGTCGTTCCCGCCGCTGGCGGAATCCTTGCCAATCTGCGTCAAATATTAGTCGCATCCCTCGGTATTCGCTGCATAATTGACCGCCGTTGTTGGCTGCGTTAAGCTTTGTCGTTGGTCGAACGCAAAAGGAGGGGGGAAATGGCCGGTGGGACAATAACCCGGGCTGACCTGAGCGAGGCCGTCTATCAGGAGGTCGGCCTGTCGCGCAATGAGTCCGCTGAGCTGGTGGAATCGGTGTTGAACGAGATCTCCGAGGCGCTGGTGCGGGGGGAGATGGTGAAGCTGTCGTCCTTCGGCAGCTTCTCGGTTCGCGAGAAGGGCGAGCGCATCGGGCGTAACCCGAAGACGGGCGAGGAAGTGCCGATCCTGCCGCGCCGCGTCCTGGTGTTCCGCGCCTCCCACGTGCTGAAGAACCGCATCAACGGCGCGCTCGCCTCGGCTGAAGAAATGCAAGCCTAGTTACTGAATTGTCAGACAGATCACAGGTCAGCATGCCTGCAAGTCGGCCCGCCGGAAAATCTGCTGCTGCGTTCCGCACGATCAGCGAAGTCAGCGACGAGCTCGACGTGCCGCAGCATGTTCTCCGGTTCTGGGAAGGCAAGTTCAGCCAGGTCCGGCCGCTGAAGCGGGGCGGCGGCCGCCGCTACTACCGCCCGGAAGACATCGACCTGCTGCGCCGCATCCGCGATCTGCTGTACAGCGAGGGCTACACCATCAAGGGCGTGCAGCGGCTGCTGCGCGAGGGGCGCAGCAAGGACGGCGAGGCCGACGAGAGCGCCCCGCCGGCAACGGTCGCCGCGGCGCCGAAGGCGGTGGCCAGCGCGCCGCCGCGCGATGGCGCGGGCGATGTCGCGGGCGAGATCAGGGCGGTCATCGACGAGCTGAGCGAGCTTCGGGACCTTCTGAAGAGGGCCGGCAAAGGGCCTTCCTAAGCGCCTTGCGGGCGGCGAGGCCGTTGCCTTCGCCCGGTCGCCCGGCTATACAGGCCCCTCCGGCGCGCCTTGCCGGTTCGGCGGGGCCTTAGCTCTGGCGGAGCGTAGCGCAGCCTGGTAGCGCACCACACTGGGGGTGTGGGGGTCGTGGGTTCAAATCCCGCCGCTCCGACCATCACGTCGAGAAAGCCGCTTCGGCCAGCCGCCGAGGCGGCTTTTCTTGCATCCGCCCTTTGCATGCGGCCGGGCCGGCGCGATCCGTAGCGAGTGGAAATTTTTTAAAATCAATGGAAACCGCATTCTTCTTCATATCCAAGATCGGCTGGTTCCTGGTCAAGCCGCTGAACAGCCTGCTGCTCTGCCTGCTGGCCTGGCTGGCGTGCCGGCGGCTCGGCTGGCGGACTCTGTCGCGCCTCTTCCTGGCGGTGCTGCTGCTCTACGGCGGCGCCATCCTGCTGACGCCGCTGCCGGAGCTGGCCGTGCGCAGTCTGGAGAACCGCTTTCCGCCGCCGTCCGTTGCCGCCGAGGCGGTTGCGGGGATCATCGTGCTGGGCGGTGCGACCGGCGACGGCGCCGTCGCCGCCGCGCGCGGGCAGCCGGTGCTGAACGGGGCAGCCGAGCGGCTCACCACCGCCATGGCGCTGCACCGGCAGATGCCCGACAAGCCCTTCGTCGTCTCTGGCTTTTCCGGGCAGCTCAAGCCGCGTGGTTGGAACGAGGCGGAGATCACCGGCCGCCTCTTCGAGCAGCAGGGCATCGACCTCGCGCGGATGCGCTTCGAGGCGCAGTCGCGCAACACTGCGGAGAATGCGCGGCTGACCGCGGCCCTGGTCGGCTCGGGCGCTGCGCAGCCCTGGCTGCTGGTGACCTCGGCCTGGCACATGCCGCGGGCGGTCGCCAGCTTCCGCGCCGCGGGGCTGGAGGTGCTGCCCTATCCGGTGGATTTCCGCACCGAGCCGGCCCGGCTGGCCTGGCCGCGCGACCTCGGCGATTCGCTCAACCTTGCCGGCATCGCCCTGCACGAATGGCTTGGCCTGCTGGCCTACTACCTGTCGGGCAACAGCGACGAGCTCTTTCCGGCGCCGCGCTGAGCGCGGCGGACGGCGGTCTCAGGCCTTCGGCTTCGACGGCAGGATGCGGCAGTACTGCCTGGCATCCTTGGCCTTGAGCGCAGCGCACACCTGGGTGGCTTCGTCGCGCGACGGCAGCGGTCCGGCGAGCACCCGGTAGAAGGTGCCCTTGTCGCCCAGCTCGGTGCGGTGGAACTCGGCCTGCAACTGGCCGAGCGGCACGGGAAAATTCTGCTGCAGATCGCTCCACTGCCGCTTGGCGGCCGCCTCGCTGCGCAGCGAGGAAAGATGCAGCACGACGGCCACCACAGCCTCGTCTGCGGTCTGATCTGCGGCCTGATCTGGGGCCTTGGCGGCGGCTGGTGCGTCCGGCTTGGGCTTGGGTGTGGGCGGCAGCGCGGCCGGCGCCGCCGCCTCAGCAGGGGTCTCGGCCGCGCCGGCGAGCAGCGCGTCGCTGGCAGCCGCCATGATGCCTTGCGGCGCATCGGCGCCCTCCGAGGCGGTGGCCGGGGCGGTGGCCTCTGCCGGCGCGGCGGGCAGGGCAGCAGGCTGCGCCCCAGGGGCGGCGAGGGCGAGGGTCGCCACGGGTTCGACCGGCACCGCTGGCGGCGGCGCCATCTCGCCAGGCCTCGCGGCCGCGACGGCATCGCCAGGCGGGGGCGGGCCAGGAGGCGGCGGGGTGGCTGCGTCGGGCGCCGGCTCGGCCGTCCCGTGGGCGGCGTCCAGCAGGGAGGCCTCCAGGCGGCCCGCCCAGCCCTTGGTGTCGTCGTAGATCGCGTCGCAGCCGCCCGCCACCGCCAGCAGCAGGACGGCCAGGGCGGCCCGGCCTTTCGGGCAGTGGATCTGGAACATGGCGCAGCCTCGTTGCCGGCCAGCCTCTCCCGCTTCACCACGAAGCCGGCGCCAGCCTCCGCAAGGCTAGCCCGCCATGGTTTAAAATCCTTGAATGCCTGGGGTTTAAGCGAAGTTCTTCAGGCCGCTGCCTTCGTTATTGCTTAACGTCTGGCTGCAATGATTCGGTACCCCTCAACGGCGGGGCGGGATGCGCCGCGGGCGCGGAGTGAGACGCGCCGCAGGCGCAAGGCGGGAATCATGCAGACAAGCCAGCAGATGGACCTTGTGAAGGCCGCGGCGGCGGCCTTGCCGGCGGACTTCAAGGTCGGCCACATCATCTCGGTCACCGGCTCCAAGGTGACCGCGACGCTGATCTCGGTCGGCGACGCGGTGTCGGCCCGACAGCTCAATAAGGCGGTGCAGATCGGCTCGCTGGTGAAGCTGCCGACCGCCGAGTCCGTCGCCTTCGGCATCGTCTCCACCCTGTCCACCGGCAATCCCTCGCCGTCGCCGGAGTTCGGCGAGCAGTGGGTGGTGGAGATCGACCTCTTCGGCGAATACCTCATCTCCCAGGCGGCCGGGCAGGCGGCGCAGGACGGCTTCAACCTGCTGCGCGGCGTCTCGCACTACCCCGGCCTGGGCGAGGGCGTCTATGCGATCAGCGCCGGCGAGTTGCAGGAGATCTACAAGCGCCCGCGCGCCTCGAACCTGCGCGTCGGCACCCTGCACCAGGACGACGGCCTGCCGGCCTATCTCGTCACCGACGACCTGCTGGGCAAGCACTTCGCCATCCTCGGCACCACCGGCTCCGGCAAGTCCTGCGCGCTGGCCACCGTGCTCCATGCAATTCTCGGCGCGCACCCCTTCGGCCATGTCGTGCTGCTCGATCCGCACAACGAGTACCGCCGCTCCTTCGACGGCCTCGCCGAGGTGGTGACGCCGGACAACCTGCAACTGCCTTACTGGCTGCTGAACTTCGAGGAGATGGTCGAGGTGCTGTGCAGCCGCGACGACATCTCGCGCTCCTCGGAATCCTTCATCCTCAAGGACGCCATCCTCAACGCCAAGCGCTCGGCGGTGGACAAGGAGGAGGAGCGCCGCTACGTCACCGTCGACACGCCGCAGCCCTATCCGCTGAGCGGCCTGCTGCACAACATCGAGGCGGCGATGGGCCAGCTGCAGAAAGCCGAGCAGGCGAAGCCCTACCTGCGGCTGCGCTCGCGCCTGGAGAACCTGCGCGCCGACCGCCGCTATGCCTTCATGTTCTCGGGCCTGTCGGTAAAGGACTCCATGCCGGAGATCCTGTCGCGGCTGCTGCGCGTGCCCGTCGGCGGCAAACCGCTCACCATCTTCGACCTGTCGGGCGTGCCGTCCGAGGTCGTCGACGTCGTCGTCTCGCTGCTCTGCCGCACGCTGTTCGACTTCGCGGTGTGGAGCGAGCGCGATGCCGCGGTGCCGGTGCTGCTGGTCTGCGAGGAGGCGCACCGCTACATTCCCAACGAAGGCGGCCGCGGCTTCGAGCCGACGCGCCGGGTCATCGCGCGCATCGCCAAGGAGGGGCGCAAGTACGGCCTCTCCCTGGGGCTGGTCTCGCAGCGCCCGTCGGAGCTTTCGGAGTCCATCCTCTCCCAGTGCAGCACGCTCTTTGCGCTGCGCATGGGCAATAAGCAGGACCAGGACTTCGTGCGCCGCGCCCTGCCGGAGAGCGCCGAAGGCATGCTGAATTCGCTGCCGGCGCTGCGCAACCAGCAGGCCGTGGTGGTGGGTGAGGGCGTCGTGCTGCCGATGCGGATCCGTTTCGACGATCTGCCGGAGGCCAAGCGTCCGCACAGCGACACCGCTTCTTTCGCCCGGCAGTGGCAGCAGGAGCGCGGCCTCGACGGCTTCGTGTCGCGCACCATCGAGCGCTGGCGCAAGCAGATCCGCTAGCGACACTGCCCTCTCTCGGATCGGCTACGAAATTCACGAATCTTGCGCGGCGGTCTCGCAACGGCGATACACACACCGCTGTCGTCCCGGGGCTTGTCCCCGGGACCTAATGGCGTTGGCGCGTGGCGATGCCCTGCTACGACGACATCCTTGCCAGCCGCAAGCACGGCACGCTCCACAGCGCCGTCTCGATTGAATGGTTAGGTCATTGGGTCCCGGCAACAAGTGCCGGGACGACAGCCTTGGGTGCGGCAAGGCTGAGCCTCTTCTCCATGCGATCTGTGAATCCTGTAGCTCGGATAGGAGGAAGGGGCCGCTCAGCAGAAGAGGTCGTCGACCAGGCTTCTGATGCGGGCGTCCCGCAGTGCCGTCCCATCGTTGCCCGTGGCGTCATCGCTGTGCGCCCCGTCCTCGCTGTGGGTCCCGTCCTCGCCGTGGGGGAGGGCCTCGCCGGCCTCGGCGAGTGCCCGGCCTTCGACCGTCAGGCGGCAGACCAGCCAGTCCGGCTTGATCGGGTTCTTGAACCAGGGCTCAGCCCAGCCCTGGTCGATGCAACTGCGGATGGTGCGAATGTCGTAGCGCTGCCCGTAGCGGTCGAACAGCGGCAGCTTGCCGCCGGCCTGGTCGAGGCCGCGGCTCAGCCAAGCCAGCTGAATCACGGTGGGGCGGAGTTTCCGCCTCGCGCTGCCGAGCACCTGGGCCGTGGGGGACGGTCGGTCCATGGTCTCTCTCCCTGCTTTGCCGTCATGCTACGATGACCGGGTGCAGAAAGCGACTCCGGAGCGCAAGCCCCACGATGCCTCGTCCGTTCTCCCACTGCCTGGTCTACGTCACCGCCGCCGACGCGCAGGAGGCGCAGGAGATCGGCCGCGCCATGGTGGCGGCGCGCCTGGCCGCCTGCGCCAACGTGCTGCCGGGCATGGTGCCGATTTTCCGCTGGGAGGGGGCGATCGGGGAAGGGTCGGAAAGCGTGGTGATCCTGAAGACCACCGAGAGCCGGGTGGACGCCCTCATCGCGGCGGTCGAGGCCATGCACAGCTACGACTGCCCCTGCGCGGTGGTGCTGCCGATCGTCGGCGGCAGCCGCGCCTTCCTGGACTGGATCAGCCAGGAGACCAGTGAGGAAGCTGTCCCCTAGCGCTCGCGCCCCAGCAAGGGCCGCATCGCTTCGCGGTACTCCGGGTCCCACACCAGCCGGTCGAGGTCGATCTCCAGCGGCGTCAGGTCATGCGGTGCCGCAGGCGCCGGCCCTGCAGTCTCGCCGCAGCATCTAAATCTAACGGCGTGGCCTCGATCCATGGGTGTGTTCTCGCTCTTGCAGCGATGCGTCCCTGCGCATCCAGGCTGCAGTCTGGCGAAGGATCTTGGTCACCAGAGGGCACCAACGCGGCTGCCGAGTGGAATGTTTGCGGCGGAAGCATGGCGCGAAGTTAATGAGCGGTTAATCGCCGCGACAGATCGTTTTCCTTAGAACACCTATGCGTTTCGCCAACTTGCCTCTTTGTCGTTTACCGTATACTGGAATTTACCAACGCGAGTGAGGAACCCGGCCATGAAGGCTCAATCGGCGCGCCTGGCGCTGCTGTTCTCGTGCTTAGGCCACGCCTACATGCACCTCTTCACCGCGTTCTATTTCGTCATCGCGCTTTCGCTCGAGGCCGACTGGGGCATCCCGAACCACGAGCTGGTGAAGCTCTGGGCGCTCGGCTCGCTGCTGGTCGGCTTGGCGGCGCTGCCGGCCGGCTGGCTCGGCGACCGCTGGTCGGCCGCCGGCATGATGACGGTCTTCTTCATCGGCCTCGGCATCTCCGGCATCGTCTGCGGCCTGGTCAGCTCGACCACCGCGCTGATGCTGGGCCTCGCCGCCGTCGGGCTGTTCAGCGCCATCTATCATCCTGTTGGCATCGCCTGGCTGGTGAAGAGCGCGCGCGCCCGCGGCATGGCGCTGGCGGTGAACGGCATCTTCGGCTCGCTCGGCGTCGCCAGCGCGGGGCTGGTGGCCGGCGTGCTGATCGACGCTGTCTCCTGGCGCGCCGCCTTCATCGTGCCGGGCGTCGTGTGCCTCGCGACCGGCATCGCGCTGCTGGTCGCACTGCGCCTCGGCTGGGTCCGCGAGTCCGCGGCCGAACACGCGCCCGAGCCGCTGCCGTCGCGCGGCGACCGCGCGCGCGTCTATGCCGTCCTGCTGATGACCATGGCGGTGATGGGCCTCATGTTCCACGCCACCCAGGCCTCGCTGCCGAAGGTCTTCGACCTGCGCCTGCGCGACCTGGCAGGGGAAGGCGCGCTCGGCATCGGCGCCCTGGTCGCGCTGGTCTACACCGCCGGCGGGCTCATGCAACTGGCCGGCGGCTGGCTGGCCGACCGTTTTCCCCTGAAGCCGATCTACCTCGGCGCCTTCGTGCTGCAGGTGCCGGTGATGGCGCTGATCGCCTCGACCGGCAGCCTGCCGCTGATCGGGCTTTCCGTCATGACGGTGATCCTCAGCTCCGCCGCGCTGCCGGCGGAAAACATGCTGCTGGCGCGCTACACCCCGTCGCGCCACCGCAGCCTCGCCTTCGGCGTGAAGTTCGTGCTGGCCTTCTCGATCGCCAATCCGGCGATCCTGCTGGCGTCCTGGGTGGAGGGGCGCAGCGGGGAGTTCACCCAGCTCTATCTCATCCTGGCGGTCATTGCCGCGGTTGCGGCGGTGGTCGCCTGTTTCCTGCCGTCTGCCCGGCCGCTCGGGCGCTTGGCCATGCCGGCCGAGTAGGTTCATGACAAGAGGTCAGTTATTCCTGCAATGAGCAAGTCATCGATCGAGCTGGATCGCCTGGATCATTTTGCCCTTACCGTGCGTGACATCGAAGCGACCTGCGCCTTCTACGAGAAGGTGCTCGGCATGGCGCGCGAGCGTTTCGGCGCAGGTCGCGTCGCCCTGCGCTTCGGTCGCCACAAGATCAACATCAATCCCAATCCCAACGACCTCCTGCGCAAGGCGGCGGTGCCCATTCCCGGCACCGCGGAGTTCTGCCTGGTCTCGGCGCGGCCGCTCGAGGAGTTCATCAAGCACCTGCACGGCTGCGGCGTCGACATCGAGTACGGCCCCGCCGAGACCGCCGGCGCCGAGGGCACCATCCGCTCGGTCTGCTTCCGCGATCCCGACGGCAACCTCATCGAGGTGGCGAACTACGTGTAGGATGTGCGTCTCTGCAGCGCTGGATGGCGGCCGTGCGTGCTTCGAGACGGCGGCTTCGCCGCCTCCTCAGCATGAGGTCTTTTCTTTCTGCCACCCAAGGGTGGCCTCATCCTGAGAGGCTGGCCGGGCAGCGCCCGGACGCGCGTCTCGAAGGACGCAGGTTAGTCATGCAGCGTTGCCAAACGCCGCAGCTGACTTGTTACACCCCGCCCGCCGCTGCCAGCGCCTGGTCGAGGTCGGCGATGATGTCGTCGACCGTCTCCAGCCCGATGGAGAGGCGCACCACCTCCGGGCCGGCGCCGGCGGCTGCGAGCTGGGCCTCGTTCAACTGGCGGTGCGTCGTCGAGGCCGGGTGCAGGATCAGCGAGCGCACGTCGCCGACGTTGGCAAGGTGGGACAGCAGCTCGCAGCTCTCCACCATCTTCACGCCGGCGGCATAGCCGCCCTTCAAGCCGAGGGTGAACACGGAGCCGGCGCCCAGCGGCAGGTACTTCTGCGCCAGCTT
>Ga0299907_10002895_pt1 | contig 10822 bp, 9 predicted proteins | sample RVTome_16_FD_198680 | JGI IMG/M metagenome (GOLD analysis project Ga0299907, IMG submission 198680) | Soil microbial communities from uranium-contaminated site in the Upper Colorado River Basin, Wyoming, United States - RVT152D67 (version 2) ... | reverse complement strand
TCCGGGACGTTCGTTTAGAACTGCGCTTGCTTACCCAGCGCTGTTCGCCTGTGCTGTCGCCGGCGATCGCGGATGAACAACGTGCGTAGGAACTTCGGCTAGGCGGCCTTCTTGCGCGCCGGCGGGCGCGCGCCGGCCCGTGCGGCGCGCTTCGCCACCGCCGCGCGCTTCGCCGAGGTCTCGCGCGGCACGCGCATGCCGGCAGCGAGGTCCCAGACCACGTCGGCCTCGTCACAGCCCTGCGCGCGTGCCAGCTCCGCGACGCGGTCCCAGGGCAGCTCCGCCTCCGGCAGGTCGTCCCACCGGGCTAGGTCGAGTGCGTCGTATGCACCCGAGAGCGACGGACCGACCTCCCCCTGAGTGGCGATCAAGGCCTTAAGCGCGTCGCGCTGCGAATCCGTCAGCCTGGTGATCCACATACGGCAAGACCTCCGTCGAGAGGGAGCTGCTTGCCAGTCGAAGTTAGCCCCCCTCGCGGACGGACTCCTCGTTGCTCTCACGCCTCCTCCGCCCGTTGCGCGAATCCGGCTCGTGGTCACGAATCCGGACGGCCTCGACGCGGTTCTCGCGCACCGCCTCGACGCGCAGCGAGTACCCGTTCGCGCGCACCATGTCGCCCCGCTTCGGCAGCCGGCCGAGCTCGCCGAACACGAAGCCACCGACGGAGTTGTAGGCCTCGCTGTCGGCCTCGAGCTCTATGCCGTAGTCGATCAGGTCGGTGATCGGGACGTGCCCGCGCACGAACCAGTCGCCGTTCGCGAGCCGCCGCACCGCGCCGCCCGCGGGATCGGTCTCGTCGACGATCTCGCCGACGACCTCCTCGACGATGTCCTCGACCGTGACGATCCCCTCAGTGCGGCCGTACTCGTCCACGACCACCGCCATCGTCGCGCGCTCGCGCTGGAGATCGGCCAGCAGGTCGTCGAGCGGCTTCGTCTCGGGCACGATCGGCGCGTCCTTGATCACCGACAGGATCGGCGCGTCGGGGCCCTGGTTCATCAGGATGCGCACCAAAGAGTTCGCGTGGACGATCCCCTTGATCCGGTCCGTGTTCGCGTCCTCGGTGACCACGAGCCGCGTGTGTCCAGACGAGATGCAGCGCCGCAGTGCGGTCTCCACGTCCTCCGAGGTGTCCACCGTGACCACCGCGGGAATCGGCGTCATCACCTGCCGGGCCTGCTGCTCGTGCAGGTGAAAGACGCCTGAGAGCATCCCCGCCTCCCCAGGGTCGAGCGAGCCGCCATGGGCGCTCTGCGCGATCAATAGCTTGAGCTCCTCCGCGTTCGACGCCTCGTCGAACTCGGCGCGCGGGTCGGTGCGCAGCCGCCGCAGGATCCAGTTCGACACGCTGTTCAGTGCGTGGATCCCGGGCCGCATCACGACGAAGAAGAGCTGGAGGCCGCCCGCGGTGCGGCGCGCGATCGGCTCGGCGTGCACGATCGCGTAGATCTTCGGCACCTGCTCGCCGATCGTGATGTGCAGGGCGGTCGTTATGAGGTACGCAAAGCCCACCGAGATAACGAGCGTGACCTCGTGCGGGAGCCCCTCGCCCGTGACCTCCCTGAAGAGGTCGGCGATCGCCGGCTCGCCGAGGAAGCCGATCGCCAGCGAGGCCATCGTGATGCCGAGCTGGCACGCCGACAGGTACTCGTCGATCCGGTCTATCTGCCTGAGCGCGAGCGCGGCCCCGCGCACGCCGTCCTCGGCGAGCTGCGCCATCCGCGACTTTCGCGAGCGAACTAGCGCGAACTCGGCCGCGACGAAGAACCCGTTCGCGAACACGAAGAAGACCACCGCGGTGAGCAGCAGGACATAACTCATGAGAGGCCCCCGTGGGGGCGGCTACTTCGAGACGAGTCGTCGTCGCTCATGCGCGGAGGGCCGGAACGCTAGCATCCGTTTCCGGCATCATCGGCCCACGACCTTGAGGCCGCCGCCTTTGCGGGGGACGAAGCGCTCGCCCAGGAAACGGCCCGGCGTGCGGTGCCGAAAGCCCTCAGGACGACGCGGCAGGCCGAGCTCGTGAGCGCGTGCGGTGAGCTGCTCCGCCGCCCGTTCGCACACCGCCGCAATCGTCAGGGACGGGTTGACGCCGAGCGAGGTCGGGATCGCGGACGAGTCCATGCAGAAGAGCCCCTCGTTCCCGTTCCCGAATGCCTCGCAACGGTGGTCGACCACGCCGAAGTCCGCGGACTCGGCCATCCGGCAGCCGCCGAGCGGATGCGACGCATAGCCGCCCCGCGTCTCGGTGAGCTTCATGAACCGGCCGAGTCCGTCGCGCTCGGAGATCCGCTTCATCGCGGCGTTCGCCTGCTCGCGCACGCGGATCGACGCCTCGGACAGCGTGTACTCGAACAGCCCGATCGCGACCGGACCCGAGTTCGGCCGCACCGCGCCGCCCCCGGTGGGCGGCACCTCGTAGAAGCGGCCGTCGTGCGTGTCCTCGACCATCGCGAGCAGCTCGATCCGGTTGTTCCAGGTGGAGATCGCGCGCTTCTTCTGCTGCCCCCACCAGGACGGCTCCCCGCCCGGCTTGCGTCCGTCGTCGTACAGGAAGTTCGTGAGCGTCGAGAGGAAGATCTCCTGGAGCGTGAAGCGCGTGCCGTCGTGGCGATGCGCGCGGCGGCCGTGCCAGAAGTCGTAGGTCATCGTCGTGATCGGCCGCCCCTTGTAGAACTGGCCGTAGCCCGGGAGACCGAGCACATCGCGGATCTTCTTGGGGTCGTACTCCACGGCCGCGACGTGGTCGCCGTTGATCCCGAGGTGGCGGCCCAGCCGGTCGGACAGCGTCGGGAGGTCCGACCGCGACCGCATCAGGATCGGCGGGTTCCCCATCGCGCCCGCGGCCAGGATCAGGACCTTGCACTCGATCTCCTCCGACTGGCCGGTCGGCTGCCTGCTGGGGTTGTCGCCTTCCCAGTCCAGGACCGAGGCCGTGACGATGTAGCGGTAGCCGTCCGCGGTAGAGCGGCGGACGCTCTGGACCTCGCGCGCCGGCCGCACGGTGACGCCGGCGTCCTCCGCAGCGCCGAGGTAGTTCGTGTTGACGGTGTTCTTCGCCCCGTAGATGCAGCCGGTGTGGCACCACTTGACGTTCTGGCACAGCTCGAGGTCGATCGCGCACGGGACGCGGTCACAGGTGTGGCCGGCCGCGTTCAGGGTCGCCGCCCAGAGGCCGCCCGACTTCGACACCTGGTTCCAGCGCGGGCGCTCGACCCTGAGCGCCAGCTCGGCCCGGCGGTAGTAGGGGTTGAGCGTCGTCCGCGAGATCTCCTTCGGCCACATCCGGCGTTCGGGGCCGTCGTCGGGATGGTGGTCGCGGCGCTCGAAGGTCTCGCGCGGCGAGCGGACGCTCGCGGCGAGGTACAGGTTCGAGCCGCCGCCCACGCCGTTCGCGACCACGATCTGGGCGCCTGTGCCCTGCGTCGACTGGATCAGGCTGTACACGTTCGAGAGGTGGCCGATGTGCATCGACTGCTTGAAGTCGGTGTGCTTGAACCGCGGGCCGCGCTCGAGCACGAGGATGCTCTTCGGGTCCGCGTCCGCGGCGCGGTAGAGCTCGGCGAGCCGCCAGGCGGCGATCGAGCCGCCGAAGCCGGACCCGACGATGCAGACGTCGACGCGCTCGGCCACTAGATGGCCGACCTCACGGCCGCGTGCGGACGTGCGTGGTTCGTGGGGTTGGCCATCTGGCTACTTCAGGTAGCCCTTCTTCGTGAAGTCGCGCGCGAGCCTGCGGCCGTACGAGTAGCGCCGGTAGCCCTGCGGGGCAGCGCCTGGGTAGCCCATCACGCGGTAGCCCGAGGCGTTCTTCGACGTCCCGACCTCGTGCACGGCGGCGGCGCAGAACGCGGTGAACGGGACCGCGGCGGCGGCCTCGTAGAGGACGCGGTCGGGGTTGTCGAAGGAGAGCGCCCCAAGGACGACGGCGGTTCGCTGTTCGAAGCCGAGGCCGAGGAACGGCCCGCCGTGCTGGAGCGAGCGCGTGCTCAGCTCCGCCAGGAAGGCCGGCTCGATCGCGTCGAACCCGGTCAGCGGGTGGTGGTAGAGCCGCAGCACGTCGGCCTCGACTGCGCCCGGCTCGTCGTCGACGCCCGCGATCGCGTCCGGGTGGATCTCGTCGCCGAGATCCGTCCTCTCCGCCTTGCGCCCCGGGACGATCGTGTCGGCGAACGCCTGCAGCGTGGCGTCGTCGGTCGACACCTGCGCTAGCGCCGGATCGGCGGCGAGGATGCGCTCGGCCACCGGCACCGCGGACGCGATCAACGCCGCGGCACCGAGCAGGCTCGTATCGCGCAGGAAGTCCCTCCGCGAGAGCTCGAGTCCAACCGGGCCCTTCATCTGAGGCGACCGAGCTTGGCACGCGCGAAATAGATCTGCGCCGGGCCGTCGCGCTCGTCCTCCCATAGCGCGACCGCATGCCGGCGCGTGCACGCGAGGCGCGGGCGCCACGCGTTGCCCGCGCGGGGGCCGCCGTCGTCGACGCGGCGCGCGCGGCCGCGCTTCATCCCCCGCTTCATGTAGACGGCCCGGATGTCGTTCTGGCCCTTGCTCGCGTCCTGGAACGCGACGAGTGCGTCGCGCCGGCCGACGGCGCATACCTCCGGCGCGAACGTGGACAGCTGCCGCTCGCCGTACGGGTCAACCTGCACATTCGCTCCTCCGCCGCGCGACATGTAGATGTCGTACATCTGGTGCGGCCGCGTGGCGCTCGAATCGCGCTTGCGCCAGTCCGTCCAGGCGATGAAGTCGCGCCCGGGGCCCAGGCTCGCACGCGGCGTGTCGGCGAGCTCCTCGTTCTCTGCGGGCGTGTCGTTCACGAGCTGCTGGTCCTTCCAGCTCTTCCCGCCGTCGGTCGAGACCCGCGAGAACACGTCCCAGTCGTAGTTCAGGAAGTCGAGCCACGTGACGAGCACGCGTCCGCCGCGGCTCGCGACGCTGGGCGCCCACGAGTTGTCGAACTTGGTGGCGAGCGGGGCGGGAGTGCCGGTGTCGAGCCGCTCGGCCTGGGTCGGCGCGCCCCTCTCGATCCGGGTGTAGTAGAGGTGCGCCTGCGGCAGCTCGTCCAGACCCGTCTCGCGCTCGTCGACGAACGCAGCGTGCACGACGTCGTCCTTGCCCTGTGCGAGTGCAGGCTTCCACTGGGCGGCTTCGGCCGCGGAATCGATCGCCGAGGGAGGGTCGAAGCTGCGGCCGTAGTTCCTCGAGCGCGCGAAGACGACGCGCTCGCCATCAACCCAAGCGAGCGTCACCCGGCCCTTCGCTCCCACCGCCACTGCCGGCCACCACTGGTCCATAACGCCCTTGAACGCACGCGTCGGGTTCGACCACGTCCTGCCGCCGTCGCGGCTGTGCACGACGAAGACTTGGTCGTGCGCGCCGCGCCGCTCCTCGTATGCCGCTACGACATGCCGCCCGCGCGCCGCGACCGTGACGTTGCGCTGCTCTCTCCGCGAGCGCGCCAGCGGCCGCGAGCGCGAGAACCGCGTCCGCGCGAGCTCGCCGCGGTAGCGCCTGTAGCGCGGCTTTCGGTTCACGACGATGTCGCGCCACAGGACCCCCTCGGTGTGGCCGTCCTCGCACGGGCCCGGCTGCGCGGGGTCGGGGCACTCCTCGCCTGAGCCGGGCGCGAGCTTCTCGCCCGCCTCGCCCAAACGCTTCCGCCGTTCGGCGATCGGCTCGCCCGGCCGGATCGGGTCCGGCACCACCCACGGCAGCGTCTCGACGAGGCCGCGATGTCCCGGCTGGCCGAGGATGAACCCCTTCTTCTCGCGGCCCGTCCGCGGCTTGACCGCGAGGTGCGAGGGCTGGTCCGCGTAGAAGCTGAACACGCCGCCCTCCATCTGCGGATGCACGAGCGTCTCGATGCTCGGGTGGCGCAGCACGTCGTTGTAGCCGGATGCGAGCAGCGTGTCCGGGCTCCACATCCCGGTCGTCCTGGCCAGGTCGCCGACGAAGAACTCGGGCTGGAGCAGGAGGTCGGTGTGGCGCTGGTCGATCTTCTGGAGCACGTCGGGCATCCATGCAGGCTTCGAGATGACGAAGGCGAACCGCCCGACGGGGGTGTCGACCGGAACGCTGTCGGAGTGGCTGACCACACCTGGCACGAGGTCAAGCCCGAGGGCGCCCTCGTCCGGCCCAAGCTCGGTAGGCGTGATGTAGCTCTTCACGCGCTTCGCCACGAGCTCGCCGTCGGGGTTGAAGACGAACGCGACAGCGGATGGGCTCGGCTTCGTCGCCTCGTAGGCGTAGTCGCGCTCGGGCTCGAACGGGTCGCCCAGCTGCATCACCTTGCCGGGGTTTTCCTCCGCACACGGCTCGCCCGTCGGCGGTGGCGTGAAGGTCGCCTTGCTCGTGCAGACGATCTGCCAGTCCGGGACCATGTCGCCCACGGTCACCAGCCAGACGTCGTAGCGGTCGGCCATCTCGGCGAACGGCTCTATGAACGTTCGCCCGAAGGTGTCGGTCAGGGAGACTGCGAGCAGGCGCGTGAACGGGACGCGCCCCGGCAGGTCGGGGTACTTGGCCCCGTAGTACTCGTTCTCCTTCGAGTAGATCCCGACCAGGGTGACGATCGAGCCCTCGAGCGATCCGGACTCGCGCGCCGGCTGCGCGCGTGGGCCCGTCAGCGCCGCGAACAGGCCGATCGACTCGGGCCAGACGACCAGATCCGAGCCGGTCCTGTGCGATGCCATGTCGTCCGCGCCACGGGCGATCACCGGCTTGCCGGCTCCACGCTCCGACTTGTCGGCCAGCGCGAAGATGTAGTCGCGATATGTCTGACGGCTCTCGAGCCAGCGCATGTTCAGCTTCGCCCCCATGGCGAACACGCGCACCTTCGTGTTCGGCTCCGGACGCGCGCCTGCTGCCGGCGCCGCGAGCGACAGCGCCAGCAGCGCGCTAAGCCACAGAGTCGATCTTCGCCGCAAGCTTGAAGTCGTTTTCGGTGATCCCTCCCTCGGAGTGGGTCGAGAGCGACACCTTGACCTTGTTCCACGAGATCGAGAGATCCGGGTGGTGGTTCATCTCCTCGGCGAGCGGCGTGATCCGGTTCACGAAGTCGACCGAGCCGACGAAGTTCGCGAACTCGAACTCGTGGGTGAGCGCATCCCCGTCGCGCTCCCACCCGCCCATCTTCGACAGCCTGTCCTTAACCTCGTCGTCACTCATGCGCATAGCAAGCCTCGTTCCCTCCGCTACCGAAACGCTGTTCGCGCTCGGACTTGGCTCCGACGTCGTTGGGGTCACACACGAGTGCGATTATCCGCCAGAGGCAGCGGAGCTGCCACCCCTCACCCGCACGGTGCTGCCCGCAGGCCTCTCGACCGAGGAGATCGACATCGCGGTCAGGGAGCGCACCGCGCGCGGCGAGCACCTGTACGAGCTGGACGCCGACCAGCTGCGCGAGCTCGAGCCGGACCTGATCGTGACCCAGGCGCTGTGCGACGTCTGCGCCGTGTCGTTCGACGACGTCCGCGCGATCGCGGAGGAGATCCCGTCACAGCCGCAGGTGATCGCGCTCGATCCCATGACTCTCGGCGAGGTCCTGAGCGACGTGCGCCGGCTGGCGGAGGCAACCGAGGACGAAGGCGCCGCGGACGAGCTGCTCGACGAGGCGGCGGACCGGATCGACGCGGTTCGCTCCCATCTGGAAGGCGCGCGCGCGCGGACGGTCGCGGCGCTCGAATGGCTCGCGCCGCCGTACGTGGGCGGACACTGGATCCCGCAGCTGATCGAGCTGGCGACGGGCACGGACCCGCTCGGGTTGCCGGGCGAGAAGTCGCGCACGGCATCGTGGGACGAGGTGGCCGCGGCGGCGCCCGAAGTGGTCGTCGTCATGCCCTGCGGCTTCGGCGTCCGCGAGGCCGCGGACGAGGCGCTCGACCACCACGACCGCCTCGCGGCCCTCGAAGCGGAGCGGATCGTCGCCGTAGACGCGTCGTCCTTCTTCTCGCGGCCGTCGCCGCGGCTCGTGGACGGGCTCGAGATCCTCGCCCACGCCGTGCACCCCGACCGCGTGCCCGACCTTCACCCCGGCGCGTCGGTCGTCGTCGGCTAGGCCTTGGCCCGGACGATCCTCTTTCTGCATTCCTCGGCGGGCCGCTACGGCGCGGACCGCCAGCTCCTCGCGCTTGCGGCCGGACTCGATCGGGACCGGTTCACGCCGGTGGCCGTCCTCCCGGAGCGGGGCGAGCTCGCCGAGGCGCTCGAGGACGCGGGGGTCGAGGCCGCGGTCGCGGGTTTTTCCATCCTTCGGCGCGCGGAGCTCGGTCCGCGCGCCGCTTGGAGACTTCTGCGCGCCGACGTCCGCGAGCTCGAGGCACTCGCCCGTGCCCGCGACGTCGCGCTCGTCCACTCGAACACGTCGGTGATCGCGCCCGGGCAACGGCTGGCGGACCGACTGGGCGTGCCGCACGTGCTGCACGTGCGCGAGCTCTACCCCCACGTTCCGCTCGCGTGGCCTCTGTGGCGGCGCCGGCTCCTGGCGGCCGACCGGCTGCTGTGCGTCTCGCGCGCGGTCGCGGCCCAGTTCTTCGACTCGGAGCAGGTCGCGGTCGTCCACGACGGCCTGCCCGGGCCACCCGAGCGCGCGGAGCGATCGGCAGCGCGCGCCGCCCTCGGCCTCGATCAGGACACGTTCGCGGTCGCCGTCCTCGGCCGCGTGAGCGCGTGGAAGGGGCAGGACGTCCTCGCCCGCGCCCTCGCGGAGGAGCCGCTGGTGTCGATCAAGGCCGTGGGACTGGTCGCCGGGACTGGGTGGCCGGGCGTGGACCGCCCGGCCGTCCGGCTCGACCGGCTACGCGACGACCTGGGGCTCGGCGACCGGCTCCGCTCGCTCGGCTTCCAGCCCGACGTCGGCGCCCTGCTCGGCGCGGTCGACGCGGTCGCCGTGCCCTCGACACGCCCGGACCCGTTCCCCAACGCAGCGCTCGAGGCGGCGGCGGCAGGCGTGCCGGTGGTCGCCGCAGCCCACGGCGGCCTGCCGGAGATGCTTCGCGACGGCGAGACCGGCCTGCTGGTCGAGCCGGGTGACCCCGGGGCACTCGCGGCCGCGCTGCGGTCGCTGGCTGATGAGCCGGACCGGGCGCGTGCCCTCGGCGCCGCTGCTGCCGCCGACGTGGCCGCCCGATTCTCCGCCGAGCGAATGCACGAGGCGGTCCAGGCGCACTACACCGCGCTGCTGGGCTAAGAGCCGGACAGGGCGATGCTGCCGACCACGGCGGCCGCTCCGACGCTCGCCGCGAGCACGACCGGCACGAGCTGAGGCATCCGGACCCGGTCGCGCAGGTCGAACATCAGCGCCGCCGCGAGCGCGCCGCCGACCAGGCCGCCCAGGTGCCCGCCGATCGAGATGCCGGGGATCGCGAACGTGAAGACGAGGTTGATCCCCAGCCACAGCCCGAGGCCGCTCTCCATCGGGTTGATCCCCCTGTTTCGCATCACCACGAACGCGGCGCCCATCAGGCCGAAGATCGCGCCGGAGGCCCCTACCGTCAGCGCGTCGGGTTCGACGAGCAGTGCGCCGAACGAGCCCGCCAGCAGCGAGACGAAGTAGATCGTCGCGAAGCGAAGGCGGCCGATCGCGGGCTCGAGCATCGAGCCGAGCACAAATAGCGCGAAGGCGTTGAACATCAGATGCAGGAGACCCGCGTGCAGGAAGCCGGCTGTCAGAAGGCGCCAGACCTCTCCGTCGGCGACGGCCGGCCGGGAGACGGCGCCGTCCCTTATCAGCTCCGAGCCGCCGAACTGCGAGCCGGTCGCGCTCGCGCCGCTCGCCATCGCTCCGAGCTGTATCAGCGCGATGATCCCGATCAGGACGTAGGTGAGCATCGGCTCGTCGCTGCGCGCGGCGGCCACCTTCCGCACCGTCGTCTTGCGGCCGGCGCACTCGGGACACCGCATCCCGACGGGCGTGGAGGTCATGCACTCGGGGCAGATCGGGCGGCCGCAGTTGGAGCACGAGACGGCGGTCTCGCGGTCCGGATGGCGGTAGCACACCTCCATCCGCCGGACGATAGCCTTCGTGTCCTTGACGATGCGGGGAACGATCGGGGTCCTGGGAGGCTGCCTCGTCGTGGTGGCCGCCGCGCCGGCGGCGCTCACGCCGGTCAGCGATGAAGCGGTCGCGGCGAAGGAGCGCAAGGCACTCACGTTGTCGGTGGCGACGACGAGCCAGCGCAGGATCCTGGCCAAGCGCCGGATCCGGCTCAGCGTACGCACGGCGCGGCCCGGCACGTATCGCGTGTTCGCATCGACGCGCAGACGGCGGGGCAAGCGCCGCCCGCGCGTCGTGATCACGCGCGCGAAGGAGCTCACGCTCGCTGCCGGCCGCACCCGCACCGTGCGCTTGCGGCTGATCCGGGCCGGCCGCCGCGAGCTGCGGGCGTGCACAGGCAGGAAGCTGATCGCCAACGCGCTCAGGCTCCGGGGGGACGCGCGGCGACCGGGGCGCACGACGCGCAGCGCGCGTGTGCTGCGCACGAATGCACCCCGTTGCCGTGCGCACGGACCCGGCCCGGCGCCACCCGCGCAGGAGCCCGTCGCCTACGAGACGGAGAATGCCGGCCGCTGCGACTTCACCGACGAAGCGGACTGCCTCTTCCCGTGGCCGAGCGACCACTTCACGGTCGCGGACCCCACCACCGACACGGGGCGGCGGCTGAACCTAAAGAGCGCGTCGATGCCGGCGAACCGGGCGGGCAAGCCGATCGCTCCGGAGCCTTACAACCGCAACGACGGGTTCAGCCCGGGGGCGCTGATCGTCACGAAGGTGCCCGGCCTCGAGACCCAGAAGGCATTCGACGCGACCGGCGCCGTCCCG
>Ga0299907_10002894_pt1 | contig 10823 bp, 7 predicted proteins | sample RVTome_16_FD_198680 | JGI IMG/M metagenome (GOLD analysis project Ga0299907, IMG submission 198680) | Soil microbial communities from uranium-contaminated site in the Upper Colorado River Basin, Wyoming, United States - RVT152D67 (version 2) ... | reverse complement strand
CAGCGTCGGGAAGGACTCGATCTCCTCGACGGGGATCGTGGTCTCCAGACCGGTCTTCGACGCGCTGAAGATCGGGCTGGACTCGATCGAGACCGTGAGCGGATCGACGGTCACGGCCGTCTGCTCGAGCTCGAACGAGACGACCTCGGCGGCGCTCAGGGAGACCCTGACGTCCTCTTTCTCGGCCGGCCGGTACCCGATGATCTGCACCTGGACCGTGTAGGGTCCGCCGGGCTGGAGGAACGGCACGCGGTAGCGTCCCGCGTCGTTGGTCAGGCCGCCGGTCTGGGCCCCGGTGCGCGTGTCCAGCACGATCACCTGGACCCCCGACAGCGGGCGTCCGTCCTGGCCCGTCACGATCCCCGTGATCGAGCCGGTCGTGACGCCCTGCGCCCACGCGCCGGACGCGGACATCGCGAGAAGCGCGACGACCGCGAGCGCGCGCGGAGCGCTCGTGGACAGGGGTTTCCTCATTCTGCTCTCTCTCTTCGTTGTGGGGTGAGCGGTCGAGCGTACAGCCGATTCCGGGCAGGTCGAGAACGCGGCGGGAATGCCGCGTGGATTTCCGACGCCATGTTACGATTCCGCAGGGCCGGCAACAACGGCCGGCGTGTCACGATCCGCGGTACGCCGCCGTGACGGAATCGTGGCGCCGCCCGCACCCGTCCGCTCCTCCGTACGGAGGGCGGCGGCCGGGAGTGTCGGGTGATCACGACGGCGGCCGGCGGCGCCTCGGGGAGGGCGGGAGCCCCGCGACCGCCGGAGCGCGACCTTCAGGCCGTCGCGAACTCCGCGAGGGCCGGCTCGACGTCCACGAGCAGGACCTCTTTCTCCTCCCGGTGGAGGAAGGCGCTCCGGAACCCGTTCCGGACCATGTCGGCGATGTCGGCGGGGGTGAATCCGAGGTGCTTCCAGGCGCGCACGTACTCCTCCGTGACGGTGGTCCGGCTCATGAGCCGGTTGTCCGTATGGAGGCTGACGACGATCCCGCGGTCGAAGTACTGCCGCACCGGGTGGCTCTCGAAGTCGGGCACGGCCCGGGTCTGGACGTTCGACGTGAGGCAGATCTCGAGCGGGATCCGGAAGTCGTTGACGTAGGTCATGAGGTCGGGATCCTCGAACAGCCTCGTCCCGTGCCCGATCCGCTGCGCCCCGCAGTAGTGGATGGCCTGATGGATCGACTCGGCCCCGTACGCCTCTCCCGCATGGATCGTGGCGCCGATGTTGGCGTTCCGGACCGTGTAGAAGGCGTCCTTGTGCTTCTTCGCCGGGTAGTTGTACTCGGCCCCGGCGAGGTCGAACGCCACGACCCCCCGGTCCTTGTAGGCGATCGTCAGGTCGGCGAGGTCGCGGGACACGTCCGGGTCCATGTTCCGGATCCCGCACACGATGAGGTTCGAGCGGATCCCGAGCTCCTCCTCGGCCCGCTTCATCCCGCGGAGCGGCGCGTCCACTGTCTCGGGGAGCGGCAGCCCCGTGCGCGTGTGGAGGATCGGCGAATAACGGATCTCCATGTACCGGATGTTCTCGGCCGCCGCGTCCTCGCACAGCTCGTACGCGATGCGCTCGAGCGATCCTGCGTGCTGCATGACCGAGAGGGTCACCTCGAAGCGCGCGAGATACTGCTCCAGGTTCTCCGCCTCGCGCACGAACATCGCGTCCGACAGCGACTGCTCGTCCGTCGCCGGCAGGCTCACGCCGTGCTCGGCGGCCAGCTCGAGGATCGTCGCCGGCCGGAGCGATCCATCCAGGTGGACGTGCAGCTCCGCCTTCGGGATCGCGTGGATGCGCTCCCGGATCTCCGCCTCGCTCAACCCCCCGCTCCTCGTCTCGGGTGACGCCCCAAGATAGCGGAAAAGCGTCGGCCCGCGCCCCCGCGCATCGCGGCCCCGGGGCGCCGCCGCGAGGACGGCCCTACTCGTAGCGGAGCGACTCCACCGGGTCGAGCTGCGCGGCCCGGCGCGCCGGGAGGAGACCCGCCACGAGCCCGATCGAGACCAGGATCCCGACGCAGATCGAGGCGATGGGCAGCGAGAGCTTGGGGTTCAGGATGTACTGCATGGCCGGATCGTCGACCGGGATCGAGTCCACACCGAGGACCACCAGCGAGGCGAGGACGAGCCCGACGAGCCCGCCGCCCACGGCGATGAGCACCGCCTCGAACATGAACTGCGAGACGATGTGCCGCTTGCGGGCACCGACGGCGAGCTTGACCCCGATCTCGCGCGTGCGCTCGCGGACCACCACGTACATGATGTTCGCGACACCGACCCCGGCCACGAGGAGCGTGAATGCGCCCACGAGCCCGAGGAAGATCTGGATCCCGAGCCCGATCGCGTGGTTGATCTTCTCGTCCTCGATGAAGTCCCACATCGAGAGCGCGCGCTCGTCGTCCGGATCGAACTTGTACCGCCCCCCGAGCACCCGGTACAGCTCCTGCTTGGCGCGGCCGGCATCGTTCACGGTGCGCGGGCGCAGGAGGAGGTGGTTCACATACTGGTTGCCGTAGATCGTCCGGAACGTGGAGGCCGGGATGATCACCCGGTCCTCGTCCGGCCCGTTGTTGCTCGAATCCTGGAACTTCTTCTGCATCACCCCGACGACAGTGAACGGAAGCCCGTCCACCATGAGCGTGCGCCCCACCGGCGGCGTGTCGCCGAACAGCCGCTCGGCGACCGCGTTTCCGAGAAAGGCGACGCGGCGCTTCTCGTCGATGTCGAGCTGGTTGATGAAGCGGCCGCCCCGCGCCGGGAACACGCGCCGGAGCTCGGAGAACACCGGGGCGACGCCCTCCATGTAGGTCGTCGTCTGGTTCTCGTCGACCCGGAGGTGCGTCCCCCACTGGCCGTACGACGGGCTCCCCATCTCGAACTCGGGGACCGCCTTCAGGACGAGGTCGAGGTCCTCCTCGCGGAGCCGGACCCGGCGGCCCTTCTGGAGCCCCTGGTACACGACGCTCGTCTCGCCGCCGTACACCATGAAGATCCGCTCACCCGCGTTGAGAAGCCCCTTGTTGATCTGCGTCCTCAGCCCCTGGCCGAACGCGAGCAGGAGCACGATGGAGATCGTCCCCCACACCATCGCGAAGATCGTGAGGAACGCCCGTGTCTTCTGGGCCCGGAGGTCGCCGAGGAACTCCTCGAGGAGGATCTTCCACATGGTCAGGCTCGTCGCGCGCGGGTCACGGGGCCCCCGTCAACGGAGGCACTCGACCGGGTCCAGGCTCGCCGCGCGCCGGGCCGGGAAGACGCCGGCCAGCATCGCCACGAACGTGAGGAGCGCCGCGGTCACGGCCGCGACCTGGAGCGAGATGGTGGGCGAGCCCACGAACTCCTCCATGGGGAGATAGGACATCCCCTTCACGATCCCGAGCGAGACCACGACCCCGATCGCCGCCCCGATGGCCACGATGAGGACGCTCTCGAACAGGAACTGCGACAGGATGCTGCGCCGCGTCGCTCCGACCGAGCGCTTGATCCCGATCTCCCGCGTGCGCTCCTTGACCACGATGTACATGATGTTCGCGACCCCGATGCCCCCCACGCTGAGCGTGAAGCTCCCGACGATCGCGAAGAATACCTTGAAGCCGAGGAAGAGGTAGGAGAACATCTGCTCCCACTCCGCCGTGTCCCACACCTGGAGCGCGTCCTCGTCGGCCGGGTCGAACCGGTACCGGGTCCCCAGGAGCTCGTACACGCGCCGCTCGACCGCCTTGGTCACGTCGGAGCTCGTCGTCCGATAGACCATGTTGTTGACGAACACGCTCCCGAACACGGCGGCGTGGGTGCTGGCCGGGATGAACACGCGGTCCTCGTCGCGCGAGCTGTAGGACGAGTTCTGGACCTTCGGCTCGAGGACGCCGATGACCGTGAACGGCGTGCTGCCGATCTCGATCTCCCGGCCCACCGGGTCCTCGTCGTCGAACAGGACGGTGGCCACCTCGTCGCCGATGAACGCCACGCGCCGACGCTCGGCGAGGTCGAGCGGGTTGAGCCAGCGTCCGCCCGGCTGCGGGATTACGTTCCGCATGATCCCGTACTCCGGCCACACGCCCGTGATGTTCGGGTTCACGCCGTTCCGCCCGCGGCGCACCGGCGTGGATCGATCGCTGTACTCGGGCGAGATCATCGCGATGCCGGGGATCTGGCTGCGCAGGATCTCCGTATCGCTCTCGCGCAGCCGGATGCCGCGGCCCTCGCGGAATCCCGCCCACGGACGGGTCGTCGTGCCGCCGAACAGGATCACGATTCGGTCGCCGAGGCCGTGGAAGCGCTTGAGCGTCTGACGCTCGAGCCCCACGCTGAACGCCAGCAGCACGACCACGGCAACCGTTCCCCACGTGATGCCGAGGATGGTGAGCACCGTGCGCAGGCGCTGCTCGCTCAGGTCCGCCCACAGCTGACGGCCCGCGTCGACGATCCTCATCGGCGATCCGGGATCCGGTCTCGGCTCGAGCCCGTCAGCTGATCTCGCGCGCGGGCGGCTCGAGCACGAGATCGCCCTCCTCGAGACCGTCGAGCACCTCGATCGAGATGCCGTCGGAGAGCCCGGTCCGGATCTCGCGCTCCTCGGTGCGCTCCGGACCGAGGCGCACGGTCACGAACGCCTTCCCGTCCTCGAAGCGCACGAGGCGCTCGGGGATCATGAGCACGTCGATCCGCCGCTCGATGATGATGTCGGCGTTGGCCGAGTACCCGGCGCGCAGCGTGGTCGTCTCGCCCGGGACGACCGAGATCTCCACCGGGAAGATCGTGGCGTTCTGATCGTCCTGCCCCTTGAGGGAGATCCTCGACAGCCGGCCGCTCACGCCCGCCCCGGGGAGCGCGCCGATCTTGATCTCGACCGGCATGTCCTCTTCGAGCCGTCCCACGTCGATCTCGTCCACCGTGCCGCGGAAGATGAGCTCCTCCATCTCCGCCATCGTCATGAGGGCGGTGCCCTCCTGGAACGTGGTGAGCGGGACCACGGGGTCGCCGATCTCGACCATCTTCTCGAGGATGAAGCCCGTGATCGGGGACGTGATGACCGTCTCCACCTGCTCGCCCTCGATCATGACGCGGCCCTCGGAGAGGAGCGCCAGGCGCTCGCGGGCGATCTGGAGCTGGAGCTTCGATTCCTCGTAGCTCCGGTCGACCGTCTCGAACTCCTCCTGCGAGACGTACTCCTGGTCCTTGAGCGCCGCGAGCCGGTTCCGCTGCCGCTCGAGCTGCGCGAGCTCGAGACCCCGGATCTCGACCTGCCGCCTGGCCTCGACCAGCTCGATCGGGGTCGGGTTCGGCTGCACCTCGAGGAGCGGCTCGCCGCGGCGCACGTACTGGCCGGGCTCCTTGAACATGCGGCGCACGACGCCGGCGAACTGCGACTTCACGCTCACCTCGACGAGCGGCTCGATGCGGCCCACCGCCAGCGCCTTGTCCACGATCTCGCCCCGTTCGACCGCCACCGTGCGGGCGCCCGAATCGTCGCCCCCGCCGTTCGCCGTGACGGCGTAGGCGGTGCCGGCGATCCCCACGAGGACGATCGTGCTCAGGGCGATCTTGCTGCGTCGCTTCATGTAAGGACCATTCCCGGGTCGTGCGCCGGGCCTTCGGAACGAGGTGGTTCCGGTCCCGGCGGCGGTTCGCGTCGGTGGGACGTACGGGGGAAGGGTGAAGGGAAGTTTCGGCGGGGGCGCCTCCTATCCGGAGCATCCTCGACCACCCGTCGCCGGAAGGACGAGGGAGACAGCCGTGCCGGAGCGCTTACTCCGAGACTTCGAACCGGGTCAGATCCGGCGGTTCATCCGGCGTGAGGAAGAGGCGCCACGCGGTTCGTGCGGGGTAGTAGTCCACCAGCACGCTGTCGGTCGCTGGGTCGAGCGCACGAGCCCAAATGATGCGTTGAGCGTCGATTTCCGCACTGTTGTACACCCACTCCCAATGGATGCTGTAATCGGGATCGTACGCTACAAGCACGATATGGTCACCCGGAACGACGCCGACCGCCCCGATGACGTGACGGCGCTGGTTCGTCCACAGTTCCGGAACCGAGTTCAGGTGGTGGTGAATCAGGATGCCAGCCCCCATCGACATGCCCACCGATCCGAGAAGGACCGCGGTCCACAAGTGCCATCGCTTCCGCAGCGCGCGGATCCCCACAACGGCGGCGCGGAGCCCATGCACAATCAGCAGGAACACGAGGGCCATGATGGGGCCGAAGTAGTGCCCGCCGCTGTACGTGACGAACATCTCCGCCGCCACGACCAGGAGAATCGTGCCCCCCGCCACCCAGAGCCACGGTCGCCTCCTCCACGCAAAGGGGACGAACAGCAGGGGCGCCCAGATAAGCGATGGCCAGCGCAGGAATGGCGGAATGTAGGGGGGACCCCAGGCGAAGGTGTCGGCGAGCTTTCCAGCCTTCGTTCCGAGTTCGGAGAAGAACCCGGGGATCGTCTGTTGCTTCTCGTAGAGCGCGAGTTCGTATCCGACCTGGAACTGCCGCAGGCGATCGTCGACGAAGGCGACAGGCCGTTCGGGCGGATCCTGTGTCAGGAAGTTGGGTGCCAGGGCATACCTGGCCATGTGCACCGAATACGGGATCGTCCAGCGCGAGCCCGTAACGGCGTCGTTGTAAGTGACGAGCAGAGATGATCCCGCTCCGAGAACCACACCGGCAGGCAAGATCGTTCGCGTCAGCCACCGCCGGCGAGGCCCCTTCAGCAGTCGGACCGCGAGGATGGCGCCTCCCGCGATACACACCACCAGTCCCTCGTATGGTCGACTGGCGGCGAGGATGACGATTCCGAGCGCGAGGAGCATTGAGGCTCCGACCTTCGGTCCGTCCCAGAGCCGACGGACGGCCCCGAACAACAGTGCACCACCCGCCGCCGGAACCGCGCCTCCCCAATAGCCCTGCGCCCAGTATCCCACCATCCCGAAGTGTAGGGCCACCAAAATCCCACCGAAAAACGCCCACCGCGCCGGGATCCACGCTAGCAACATCCAGAGCGTTGCGGCACACATCAATGCCACCGCGAGCCAGGACCCCGCAGCGGGCTCACCGACCAGTACCTGACCCACGGCGAGGATCGCCCCCTGGGCCGGCGGATACTTCGAGGCGTAGGTCGGTTCCTGAATGATATGGAAGCTCTCGAAATGGCGTGCCATCGGGTGGGGTGGGTTCGCCAACCGACCCTCGGCGAAGGTGTCCGCTTGCAGCAGGTAGCTGAACTCGTCGTGATACGTGGGCGGAAGCGGCCCGGCGAATGTCCCCACGGCGCTCGCTCCTGCGAGTACGGCCGCGAACAGCACGAAAATCGCCAAAGACGGCGTGTTCGACGCGAAGCGGAGGCACGAGCGGCAGAGCAATCGGTGCCGCAAGTGGCGCAATTCGGCGGGCGATACGGGGGCGGAATCTGGCTTCGTCTTCCGGAGCGTGCTGTCGATCACGTCCGCCTCCGGGGCGAACGACGCGCCTCGACGGAAAAGCGTCTCAGCCAGGGGAGCATCAATACCCGGCGACTCTAGCGGGAGGCAGTGGCGGGTACTCCATCCGGCTCGTCGCCGCTCTCGAGCCAAAGCCTGGAGATCCGGAGAAGGGTCCGGGTCAACGCCGTCTGTACAACGATGAACACACCGAACGCGGCCACGACGACTCGGGACCAGTGCAGGGTCACGGTTCGAGTGCGCACGTATTCGACCAGCCCGGGCCACACCAGAAAGACGGAGATACCGAGCACCAATGCGAGGAGCCACGGGACCGCCGAGCTCGTGAACGCTGATCGAATCGCCACCTCCCAGAACGTGCGTGGCGCCGGGTTCGGGTGGCCCAGATCGCTCATGTGATACGTGAGAGCGACTGCGCCGAGCGCCAGCATGCCGGTCGAGCCGAGCAGGAAGACGAGGACGAAACGGTAGATCATCCACTCTTCGAAGCTCTGATTGGCCAGGTAGAACCCCGTCGGTTGAATGCTGACAAGCGCCGCGGGGATCAGGGTTACGACTGCGAGTACCAAAAAAATGCGCTGGGGCCGATGGTACAGAAGGGCGTCGATGATCGCCCTGGAGAAACGGACGCCGTCGCGAATCACGTCCAACTTGCTTTGGCCGACACGCTCCGCGTAGGGCATCGGGACTTCGACGACATCGAGACCCGCGAGCAAGGCCCGCGCGCTCATCGCGGGGGTGTAGTGAAGGCCGTCCGGAAGGGGACCCAGCGCAGCCAGGGCATCCCGCCGCATGACGCGCATCCCGCTGGCCGAGTCGGTGACGGAGCGATTGGAGATGAGTCCCAACACGGCGGCGAAGATCCGATTCCCCAGACGGCGCACGGATGGCATGCTGCTGTCCACCCCAAGCCGCGAGCCGAGGGCTATCTCGGCTCGCCCTTCGACGACTTCGCGCGCGAGCCGGCCGAACATCTCGGGGTCGCAGGTGCCATCTGCATCGAGAAAGCCGACGAGCTCGCCGGAGCCAGCCGCGAATCCCGCCTTTAAAGCGGCCCCGTAGCCTCGGTTCTCCGGAAACTCGATCAGTCGAACGTCGGCGAAAGTGGCGGCGATCGTCCCCGTCCGGTCCGTGGAACCGTCGCTTACCACGATCAGTTCGACACCACGGAGGGCACCGTTCGCGCGCATACCCTCGCGTGCAGCGAGACAGCGTTGGATCGTCGAGCCGATCGCTTCTTCCTCGTTGTACGCGGGAATCACGATCGTGAGGAGGGGCGCGGGGCCCTGCCCGTGGGAGGATTGGAACATGGCGTGTTCTGGCCTCATCGGGTTCGCTGGTGTCTCCGCTCGGCGCTCAGGGGTCATCGAGGTGGGTCGGGGGTTGCAAGAAGCGGGCGAGGATCCAGATGGCCCGCGCCGCTGACTGTATCGCCTGGTAGGCGCAGCGCCTCCGCCAGCGAATCCGGGAGACCTCCGCGGGCAAGGTTGTTCAACTCCCCCGGATCCTCTACGTGATCGAACAACTCCACGCGGCCGATCTCGTGCACGATATAGTGATAGCGCGGCGTGGTCAGCGACCATATATCGCCGGCCGTCGCGGGCTCATGTGCCGGAGTGTTGAGCCCCTTCCGGACCTCAGCGAGGATAGGAGCCGCGTCTGGAGCCGGGCCGGTGAGCCACAGTCGGCTGAGCGGCTGACCGGGGAATCCAGTCGCTGTGACGCCGGCCGTTTCGAGGAGCGTGATCGGAAGATGGCGCAGGCTGACGGGATCCCTGATCCGGATTCCAGCCGGGACCCGACCAGGAGCCACGAGCAGCAGCGGCACGTTCAACAGGGGCAGGTAAAGGCTGTTCCCATGTCCCACGAGATCGTGCTCTCCAAGCAGCTCTCCGTGATCCGATGTCACCACGACGACGGTGCGATCGAGCTGGCCTGTCCTGTCCAACTCGACCAACAGTCGCTCCAGCGCATCGTCCAGATAGGCGATCGACGAGTCGTAAACGTCGGTGAGCGGATTCGCCGACTCGAAGCGGCTCAGATGCTCGTCGGGGGCGTGATAGGGTTCATGCGCATCCATGAAGTTCAGGAACGCGAAAAACGGAGCGGTGGATTCCTCATCGAGCCACGACAGGAACTCGCTGTTGATCTCCGTCGCGACACGTCGGTAGGCCGTCCGGCCGGGGAAGGGATGAACGTATTCGATCTGGCGCACGAAGTCCGTCAGCCCGGTGGCGCTCAGCAAGGCCCCGACCACGCGGTAGACCGTTTGCCCGAGCGCGCTGCTCAACATCACTTGTGCCGGTGTGATCCGGTGGTCCGCGTACGTCTCGAAGCCGCGCGCGAGTCCCTTCTCACGATCAGTGTAGGCCCAGTTCGCCGTGAACGCCGCTGTTCGATAGCCGTGATCCCGCAAAACTTCCGCGATGGTCGGATACTGAGGACCAAGAGGCGTCATCCAGCCCGCATCCAACTCGTGCGCGTTTCTGCCGGTGAACAAGGAGGCGTGCGAGGGGAGCGTCCATGGCGCCGTCGCTATCGCGCGATCGAACACGACTCCGCCGCTCGCCAGGCGCTTGAGGAAGGGCGTGGTCTCACGCCCGTATCCGTACAGGCTGAGGCTGCTTGCACGCACCGTGTCCCACACGATCAGGAGAATGTTCGGAGCCGCCGGGTCCGTGGAATCCACGGCCTGGGCGGCTCGCGTCGTCCTCCCGATGAGGTCGAAGCCGAGAATCACCAGCCAGAGCGCCGACAGTCCAAGCGTCGCTCGAACTCGGATGCGGTTCCACACGGCGGGGTGGCTGCGTGTGCCCCGGGCGACCATGGCGGCGATCCCGAGCGCAAGGAGGGCGAGAGCCAGCGGGTGAATCCGCCGAATCATGGACAGCAGCCCGAGGGTCCCCAGGATGGTGAAAGCGATCGTCATGGTGGAGGTGGTGACCCAGCGCGGGCGGATGAGCGCGATGAGGGAAACGACCCCGGCGACCGGCACGAAGAACATCAGGTATCCGAGCGGCGTCATCCACGCGAAAGAGCCGGGTGTCCAGATGAACCGGCCCATGACATGTCGTTGAACCGCGAGAACCGCGACCTCCGCGAACCCGAACAGAAGCGCGAAGAAGACCGCTGCCAGCAGCACGGCCTCCGCACGGCGCCCTCTCACCCCGATTCCATGCGGATCCACCTCTCCTCCTCCGGTAGCTCGACCGGCCGCGGCAGTCCCTCCAGGTACTCCACGAGCGCGTCGAGGTCGACGATCCCCGTCTCGAGGGTCTCGTCCGCTTCAACGAGCATGCCGTAACCGCTCCCGCCCTGGGCCATGAAGTCGTTGACGGCCACGGAATACCTCGAATCCGGGGCGATCGGCGTGCCGTCGGCCAGCTCGGCCCGGAGGAT
>Ga0299907_10002893_pt1 | contig 10824 bp, 13 predicted proteins | sample RVTome_16_FD_198680 | JGI IMG/M metagenome (GOLD analysis project Ga0299907, IMG submission 198680) | Soil microbial communities from uranium-contaminated site in the Upper Colorado River Basin, Wyoming, United States - RVT152D67 (version 2) ... | reverse complement strand
GAAGCTCACGCATGGTCGTCCTCCAGGAGGTCGCGTAGCCGGGCACGGGCACGGTGGAGATGGACGCCGACTGCCGCCGTCGAAGACCCGAGCATCCCCGCGATCTCGCGCAGTCGATACCCGCCGAGGTAGTGCAGGATCACCGAGGCCCGCTGCCGGGGCGACAGTCTCGCCAGCGCCTCGGTCAGCTCCAGGAGCTCGGTGTCACCCTGTACCGCCCGGTCGATCGGCGGTCCCGCGTTCCGGCCGCGTTCCTTCAGGTGACCGTTGGCGACGCGGAAGGCCACCGTCCACACCCATCGATCCGGGTCCCTGATTCCGTCGCCCCGGGCGATGGCCTGGGCGAAGGCCTCCGCGGCGGCGTCGCTCGCCATCTCGGGATCGCGGGTGTGCAGGACCAGCGCCTTCCACAGCCGGGGACCCTCGCGCCGGTAGACCTCCTCCATCCGGGAGGGGGCGATCGTCTCGGCCATCGGTTCGTCCATCGGTGACTAAGGGTCCCGAAGCGCCGCGGTTCTTAACGCGGCGGTGAATCTCCCCGGTTCGCCCGGAGGGCGGCCTACCATTATTCGGCCATGCCGGCCATCGAATCCCTGATCGCGCGCGAGATCCTCGACTCTCGCGGAAACCCGACCGTCGAGGTCGACTGCCTGCTCGCCGACGGCTCCGTCGGCCGAGCCGCGGTGCCCTCCGGGGCGTCGACCGGCACGTTCGAGGCCGTCGAGGCGCGCGACGGCGAGCCGGATCGGTATCGAGGCAAGGGCGTCCAGCATGCCTGCCGCCACGTCGAGGAGACGATCCTGCCGGCCCTGCTCGGCCACGACGGGGTCGCGCAGCGCGAGATCGACGGGATCATGGCCGACCTCGACGGCACGCCGAACAAGGAGAAGCTGGGCGCGAACGCCATCCTGGGCGTGTCGCTGGCCGTGGCCCACGCCGCGGCGCAGTCGCTCGAGCTTCCGCTGTTCCGCTACCTGGGCGGCGCGAACGCCCACCTGCTGCCCACCCCGATGATGAACGTGGTCAACGGCGGCGCCCACGCTGACAACCCCCTCGAGGTCCAGGAGTTCATGCTCGTCCCGTCGGGGGCGGCCTCGTTCTCCGAGGCCCTGCGGTGGGGGGCGGAGATCTACCACGCCCTGCACGAGCTCCTGGAGGCCGACGGCCACACCACCGGCGTCGGAGACGAGGGCGGGTTCGCCCCCGAGCTCGCGTCCACGAGCGCGGCCCTCGAGTACCTGGTCCGCGCGATCGGCGAGGCCGGCTACGAGGTCGGCGCCGAGGTCTCGCTGGCCCTCGACGTGGCCGCCACCGAGCTCTACGAGGACGGTGCCTACCAGCTCGAGGGGCAGGCCCGGACCGCCGGGCAGATGGCCGAGTTCTACGCGGAGCTGCTGGAAGCGTTCCCGATCGCCTCGCTGGAGGACCCCCTGGCCGAGGACGACTGGGAGGGCTGGGATTCGCTGACCGAGTCCCTCGGCGAGCGCGTGCAGCTGGTGGGCGACGACCTGTTCGTGACGAACCCCGAGCGCCTGCGCCGGGGGATCGACGGCGGGCAGGCCAACGCCATCCTGATCAAGGTGAACCAGATCGGGACGCTCTCCGAGACCCTCGACGTGGTGGAGATGGCGCAGACCACCGGCTTCGGCGTGGTCATCTCCCACCGCTCCGGCGAGACCGAGGACACCACGATCGCCGACCTCGCGGTGGCCACGAACGCCGGCCAGATCAAGACCGGCGCGCTGGCCCGCTCGGAGCGCAACGCCAAGTACAACCAGCTGCTGCGGATCGAGCAGGCCCTCGGCGACTCCGCCCGGTACTCCGGGTCGGCCCCCTACGGGAGCGCCTAGCGCGATGAGCTCGGCCGCCCTTCCCCGCCGCCGTCACCGGGTCACCCCCCGGGCCCTCGCCCTGCTCGGCATCGTCCTGGCTCTGCTGGTGGCGATCTCCTACCCCGTGCGCCAGTACCTGGAGGAACGGGGCAGCCTCCAGAAGCTCGAGGCCGAGGTCGAGGAGCTGCAGGGACAGAATCTGGAGCTCCGCGCCGAGATCCGCCGGCTCGAGGACCCCGAGTACATCGAGTACCTGGCCCGCAAGTGCCTCGGCATGGTCAAGAAGGGCGAGATCGCCTTCGTCACCGTCCTCGAAGGAGAGGCCCCCGCCCCCTTGGACTGCTGATGGATCGAGCGGCTCTCGTCGTCTGAGGTGCCGACGCCGGTGTCCATCACCTACCGCTCGGCCACCCTCAAGGACGCGCCGGCGGTGGCCGCGCTTCACGCGCGCAGCTGGCGGGAGAACTATCGAGGCGCCTACCGCGACGTCTACCTCGACGGGCCGATCGACGAGGAGCGCCGTGCCGTCTGGACGGAGCGGTTCGCGGAGCCGCCACCCAACCAGTTCGTCGTCGTAGCCGAGGACGAGAACGGGCTGGTCGGGTTCGCCTGCGTGTACGGAGGCCGGGACGCCGAGGGTTCGTTCCTCGACAACCTCCACGTCGATCCGGACCACCATCGCGAGGGGATCGGGAGCGGCCTGCTGGCCGAGGTCGTCGAGTGGTGTCGTGAGCGGTACGGCGACCAGGGCCTCCATCTGAAGGTGCTCTCGCCGAACACCGGGGCGCGGCGCTTCTACGATCGGTTCGGCGGAGAGGATCGTGGAAGCACGCCGCCGGACATGCCCTGGGTGGTCGAGGACGTCGAGGTCCGCCAGATCGTCTGGCCGACCCTCGACGCAGTGACCCGGAGACCGTGACCCAGGATCGGTTGACGGTCCGATTCGGGCGGTGGGATAGTCCGGCTGCGGTCCGTGTTCGGATCGCGCGTCCAACGGACGCTGGTTCGCTGAAGGGAGCAGTGCTGGCAGAGCTCGAGGTCGGCGCGGTGGTGGAGGGAACCGTGCAGCGCATCACCCCGTACGGGGCATTCCTCCAGCTCGAGGGCGGCAAGATCGGCCTCGTGCACATCTCCGAGATCGACCGCAACTACGTCAAGGAAGTGCGGGAGCACCTCCGCGAGAACGACACCGTGCAGGCGAAGGTCGTGGCGATCAAGGAAGACGGCAAGATCGACCTCTCGATCAAGGCCCTGCAGGACCCGGCGCCGCGTCTCGAGCGGCGGGGCAAGGACCCCGAGTTCGAGGGCATGCTCAAGAAGTTCATGCGCGGCAGCGAGGAGCGCCAGGTCGACTACAAGCGCTCCCTCGACCGCAAGAAGGGACGCTGACCGAGCGCGATCGCCGCGCGTTCGCCGAGCAGATCGGCCGCGAGCCCACCGTCCCGTTCGAGGTGGTCGCCCGCTGTCCCGAGGGCCATCCGCTCGTCATCCGCAACGCCACCCGCGACGCCGACGGCACGCCGTTCCCCACCCGCTACTGGCTGACCTGCCCCGCCGCGGTCAAGGCCGTCTCCCGCCTGGAGTCGAAGGGCGCCATCGGGGAGCTCAACCTGCGCGCCGACGAGGACCAGGCATTCTCGAAACGGCTCGGGGAGGCGCACCTCCGGTACGCGGCGGACCGGGCTCGGGCCGAGCGGGAGGCGTTCGGGTGGGGAGGGGTGGGGGGCACCGCCACGGGCGTCAAGTGTCTTCACGCCCACCTCGCGTACCTGATCGCCGGCGGTCCCGATCCAGTCGGCGAGTGGACGGCGGCGCACCTCGAGCCCTACCACCCGACCCCGCCGGAGCCACCGGTCGCCGCCGTCGATCTGGGGACGAACTCGATCCGGTTGTTGGTGGCGTTGCGGAACGAGGACGGTTCGTTGCGCGACCTCGCCCGGGACATGGTCATCACCCGGATCGGCCGGGGGGTGGATGCCACCGGCAGGCTGTCGGACGAGTCGCTGAAGCGAACCCTCCGCGTGCTCGAGCGCTACGCCCGGCGGGCGCGGGCGCTGGGCGCCGAGCGGATCCAGCTGAGCGCCACCAGCGCGGTCCGCGACGCCTCCAACCGCGAGGAGCTCGCGGGCGAGGTCGAACGGATCACCGGCTCGCCGATGCGCGTCCTCACCGGAGCGGAGGAGGCGGCCGCGTCCTTCCTGGGCGCGGTCCGAACGATCGACGCCGTGGCTCCGTTCCTGGTCATGGACATCGGGGGAGGGAGCACCGAGTTCGTCCTGGGCCATGACGTCCCCACCGCCTCGATCAGCACCGACATGGGGAGCGTCCGGCTCACCGAGCGTCACGTCCGGGAGGACCCACCGTCGGCCGGCGACCTCGAACGGCTCCGCGCGGACGCCGACACCTTCCTGGACCCTGTGGAGGCCGCCGTCCCGGTCCGGGAGGCGCGCACCCTGGTCGCCGTGGCCGGCACCGCGACGACGGCGGCGGCGATGTCCATGGACCTGCCCGAGTACGACCCGGACCGTATCCACAACACCCGGCTGTCGTTCGGGGAGGCCCGGACGGTGCTCCAACGCCTGGCCGCGATGACCACCCTCGAGCGCGGCGCGCTCCCGTTCATGGCCCCCGGGCGGGAGGACGTGATCGTCGCCGGGGTCTCGATCCTGGTCCGCGCCATGGAGCGATTCGGGTTCGAGGAGGCCGTGGTCTCCGAGCACGACATCCTCGACGGGCTCGCGCTCGGCCTGTTCGAAATCCGCTAACCTCGCCGCCCGTGAGTCCCAGCAACGCCCGACGCCGACAGCTCCAAAAGCTCGCCCAGCGACGCGCCGACGAGCGCAGGCGGGCGCGGCGCAGGAAGATCCTGACCACGGTCGTGGCCCTCGTGGTCGCGGGCGGAGGCGGGACGGTGGCCTTCCTCGCGTTCACCGGCAACGAGTCCACGGATCCCGCGGCGAGCCCGAGCACGGACGCCAGTCCCATCGCCAATCCTCCCGCCCAGCCGGCTCCGAAGAAGGTGGCGTGCGGGGCCAAGAAGCCAGCGAGCGCCGGCGAGGAGAAGACCCTCTACCCGAAGCCGCCGCCCGTGGAGATCGACCCCTCGAGGAAGCACACCGCGGTGGTGAAGACGTCGTGCGGCACGTTCGAGATCGAGCTGTTCGCCGCAGAGAGCCCGGTCACCGTGAACAACTTCGTGTTCTTGTCCCAGCAAGGGTTCTACGACGGCACCTACCTCCACCGGGTGATCAAGGACTTCATGGACCAGGCGGGCGATCCCACCGGGACGGGCAGCGGCGGCCCCGGCTACCAGTTCGAGGACGAGACCACCAACGGCCTCACGTTCGACAAGGTCGGGCTGCTGGCCATGGCCAACTCGGGGCCGAACACGAACGGGAGCCAGTTCTTCGTCACGGTCAGCAAGCCCAGCCACCTGGACGGCAAGCACACGATCTTCGGCCACGTCACCAAGGGGTACGACGTGGTGAAGCGCATCAACGCCCAGAAGACCGGCGAGGCCGACCGGCCCACCGTCGCGATCTACATCGAATCCATCCGCATCGTCGTCGAGTGACGGCGGTCCGGGAAGACGAAAAGGAGATCACCATGGCCAGCTACGACGCGCCGCCGTCCATGCAGATCGACCCGGAGAAGAGCTACCGGGCGGTGATGGAGACGAGCGAGGGGACCATCACCATCGACCTGTTCGCGAAGGCCGCCCCCGTGACCGTCAACAACTTCGTCGTCCTGTCCCGCGACGGGTTCTACGACGGGACGGTCTTCCACCGGGTGATCAAGGAGTTCATGAACCAGGGTGGCGACCCGGAGGGGACCGGCATGGGCGGCCCCGGCTACGACTTCCAGGACGAGTTCGAGTCCGGGCTCAGCTTCAACGAGCCGGGGCTGCTGGCCATGGCCAACGCCGGGCCGGGTACCAACGGCAGCCAGTTCTTCATCACCACGGGCACGCCCGGCTACCTGACCGGAAAGCACACGATCTTCGGCAAGGTGATCGACGGCTACGACGTGGTGACCACGATCAACACCACCCCCACCGACGGGCGCGACCGTCCGCTCAAGGACGTGCGGATCGAGTCCCTGCGGATCGAAGAGTCCTAAGCCGGGCCCATGGCTCGCGTGCTGTACGTCGTCACGCGCGCGCAACGACGCGGGGCGGAGGTCGACGCCACCCTCCTGGCCGCCCACATGGTCCCCGACTACGAGCCGATGGTGGCCACCCTGTACGCGGGCGCCGATCCGGCGATCCTGGGCGGACGGGTCCCGGTGCTCGCCAGCGGCGTCGCTCCCGGGCCGGTCCGGAAGCTGCTCGGGATCTCCCCGGCGTCGATCCGCTTCGTGCGCTCCGCGATCCGCGACTACGGGCCGGACCTGATCGTCGCGTACGGGGGCGAGCCGCTCCTCCACGCCATCCCCGCGGCCCGCAAGGCGAAGGTCCCCGTGCTGTACGTGAAGATCTCCATGTCGGTCGAGAAGCTGAAGCGAGGGCGCCGCCGGGCCGCGTTCCGCCGGGCCCTGTCGCGGGCCGCCGCGGTCGCGGCGGTGGCGCCGCACCTGGCCAGCGAGCTGCTCGAGGACCTCGAGGAGGAACGCTCGGTCCACATCACCCCGACGTTCCGGACGGCCTCGGACGTCGCGCCGGCCCGCCACCGCGACGCGGTGCGCGAGGAATTCGGCTTCGGCCCCGACGACGTGGTGGCCGTCTTCGCCGGAAACCTGTCCTCCGAGAAGGGACCCGACGTGGCCCTGGAGGCCGTGGCGGGCGCTCCCTCCAACGTGCGCCTGGTGGTCGCGGGGGACGGTCCGCTGGCCGCCGCCCTGGCCGAGCGCGCCGCCCGTCCGGACCTGGACGGCCGCGTCACCCTGCTGGGTGCCCGCACGGACGTCCCGCGGCTGCTGGCGGGGGCGGACCTGGTGCTCTCGACGAGCCGGCAGGAGGGGCGGCCGGGGGTGATCCTCGAGGCGGCCCTGGCCGGGCTGCCCGTGGTGGCCACCCAGGTGGGGAGCATCGGCGACCTGCTCCGCGACGGGACCGACGGCCTCCTGGTCGCGCCCGGCGACGTGGCCGGGCTCACGGCGGCCCTGGCCACGCTGGCCGGCGACGCCGGGGCGCGATCCCGGCTGGGCCTGGCCGCGAGGGCCCGATCCTCCGAGTACCTGCCCGACGTGGTCCTGCCGGCGTGGCGGGCCGCGTTCGAGGACGCCCTGAGCACGTTCCGAGCACGTTCGGAATAGTCCGCCGCCATCCGGGAATACCCCATATGCGTTCCCTTGAAGGGAGGCAGCCATGGGGCTGTTCCACAGGAGCAACGACGAGACCGTCATCGAGGGCGGCCGTTCGGTCGTCACCGAGCGCGCTCCGGACGGCACCACCATTACCCATGTCGACAACGGCGACGGGGTCTCGAATCGCACGGCGACGCTCGAGCCCGTGACCAAGCGGGTGGCGGCGCCGGCCGCGTACGAGGTTCGTCCCGCGCTCTCGAGCCTGGCCTCGCGCATCGGGCTGACCATGATCGGGTCCGCGATGATGATCGTCGGGGGGTTCCTGAACTGGTTCGACGGGGTGTTCCGCGCGACCGGTTCCGGCCTCGGGTTCAACGCGCTGTGGCCGGAGGGGGCGTTCCGACGTTCGGGCCCGTTCTACGAGTCGATCGCGTTCATCTTCCTGATGCTCGGTCTGCTCGCGCTGGTCGGGCTCGCCGCGCGGTCGGGCGGCATCACCCGGGCGGCGGGCGCGCTGGGGCTCGTGGTCTTCGTGATGTACACGGTCCGGCTGTTCCGCGCGGACGAGGCGTTCGTGCCCGAGTCGATCGGGATCGGCGCCTGGCTGGCGCTGGTCGGGAGCATGACCGCGCTGATCGGCGGGTTCATGGGCACCGCCCGCCAGGTGGTGGTGCCGGACGAGACGGTGGTCGTCTCCGGCGGCAGGAAGAGCTGGGCGGCCTGAGCCCGAACGCCTAGAGCAGTACGACGTTCTTCGGGGGTGGCCCGCTCAGGTGGCGGGTCACCCCTCGCGTGTCGAACACCAGCCGGGCGCGGTCGACGACGGCGCGGAAGTCGATGCCGTCGTGGGCGGTGAGGATCACCACGCAGTCCGCCCCCTCCAGCACCGACTTCGTCAGCTTCACCGAGGCCAGCCGCTTGCCGTTCAGCGCGAGCTCCGGCACGAGCGGGTCGTGATAGCTGACCGTCGCGCCCTTCTGCCGCAGCAGGTCGAGGACCGCCACCGGGGCCGACTCGCGGACGTCGTTGACGTTGGCCTTGAACGTCACCCCGATGGCCAGGACCTTCGCCCGCCGGATCGGCTTGCCGTGGGTGTTGAGGGCCTCGGCGATGCGGTTCACCACGTAGGTGGGCATCCGCGCGTTGACCTCCTGGGCGTGCTCCACGAAGTTCACGCGGTGGCCGCGGCGCTGACCGACCCGCCACGACAGGTACGACGGGTCGATCGGGATGCAGTGCCCGCCGACGCCGGGCCCGGGCCAGAACGCCATGTACCCGTACGGCTTGGTGGCCGCGGCGTCCAGGGCCTCCCAGATGTCGATGCCCAGGTCCGGGGCGAGCATCGCCAGCTCGTTGACCAGGGCGATGTTCACGTGGCGGAAGGTGTTCTCGATGATCTTCGCCATCTCGGCCTCGCGGGGCGAGGAGACCGTGACCACCTTGTCGACGAGCGCGCCGTAGAAAGCCGCGGCCGCCTCGGTGGACTTCGAGCCGACCCCGCCGACCACGCGCGGGGTGGTGTGGAGGTGCTCGGGGTTCCTTCCCGGGTCGATGCGCTCCGGGGAGTACGCCAGGCCGAAGTCGGTGCCGGCCACCAGCCCGGAGGCTTCCAGGAGCGGCGCGAGCTCCTCCTCGGTGGTCCCCGGATACGTGGTCGACTCCAGGATCACGAGCATGCCGGGGCGCAGGACCTTGCCGAGCGCCCGGCCGGCGCCGCGCACGAACGAGAGGTCCGGCTCCTGGTCCTGCAGCGGGGTGGGGACGCAGATCACGACCACGTCCGCCTCGGCCAGGGCTTTCGGCCGGGTGGTCAGCTGGGCCCCTTCGCGAAGGTCGTCGAGCTCGGCGTCCGCGATGTCGCTGATGTAGGACCGGCGGGACTTGAGGGCCTGGACCTTGGCCGGATCGGTCTCCAGGCCGATGACCCGGAACCCCGCCTTTCGCGCGCTGAGGAGCACGGGCAGCCCGACGTAGCCCAGGCCGACCACCGCGACGCGTGCCTCGCGACGCTTGATCCGGTCTTTGAGTGGCCTGAGCCAGCCGGCGGAAGGGATGTTTCTGGCTGCCTGCACGGGAGCCCTCATCGTAGGCTTGGCTCACGGGAGGTGCAATGACTGACACCACGGACGCGCGGCGGGCCGGAGCCGTGGAGCCCGCCGTTCCGGCCGACGCCGGGACCGTGGCGCGGCTGCACGCGGAGGGGATCGGCGAGGGGTTCCTCTCCTCGCTGGGTCCTCGATTCCTGACCCACCTCTACCGGTCCATGGCCGGCTCTCCCCGCGCGACGCTGTTCGTCTCCCGGGACGAGCGGGGGGACGTCATCGGGTTCATCTCGGGTGCGGTGAGCCCGGGGGCGTTCTACCGCGAGTTCTTCCGCCGCCACGGGGTTCGCGCGGCGGCGCTGCTGGCCGGCCGGGCCCTGCGGCCGGCGGTGCTCCGGCGGATCCTGGAGACCGTTCGGCACCTGGGCAAGGAGGGCGGGGGCGGCCCGGAGCTGCTCTCGGTCGCCGTCGGGCCGCCGGCCCGGCGGACCGGGCTCGGGTCGATGCTGGTCCGCCGCCTCGAGGAGGACCTGCGGGGCCGGGGGGCCGATCGCCTCGCGGTGGTGGTCGGGGCGGGGAACCAGGGCGCCCGGACGTTCTACGAGCGGCTCGGCTTCCACCCGCTGGGGGCGGTCTCGGTCCACCAGGGGTACGCCTCGCTCCGGTACGAGAAAGCGCTAGCCTGAAGGTCATGCCCGAGGTTCCTCCGTTCTTCGTCGTGGGTTCGGCCCGATCGGGCACCACGCTGCTCCGGGTCATGCTGGAGCGCCACCCGGACGTGGCCATCCCCCCCGAGTCGCACTTCATCCCCAAGCTGTGGGCGAACCGCGACCGCTACGGGTCCGGAGGACGGCTGGAGCGGCCGAAGGAGTTCCTTCGCGACCTCGCCTCCGAGTCGCGGTTCCGGTCGTGGAACCTGCCCATCCAGGCCGTCCGCGACGAGCTCGAGCGGGTGGAGGCTCCGACGCTCGCGCAGGGGATCGAGGCCGCGTTCGCGGCGTTCGCGCGCGCGAACGGGAAGTCCGCCTGGGGCGACAAGACGCCCAAGTACGTGGACCACATCGAGCTGATCTCGAAGCTGTTTCCCACCGCGCGGTTCGTGCACCTGGTCCGCGACGGCCGCGACGTGGCGCTGTCGGTCCTGGACATGGAGCGGCTGCACGTGCACGCGGCGACGGCCGCGAAGGTGTGGGCCCGCCAGGTGGCCGGCGGCCGGGCGGCCGGCCGGGCCCTGGGCGACGCCCGGTACCTGGAGCTGCGGTACGAGGACCTCCTGGAGGACGGCCCGGGAGAGATCCGGCGGGTGTGCGCGTTCCTGGGGATCCCGTTCCGCCAGGTGATCCTGAAGCACGAGGAGGGCGCGCTCGAACGGATCCCCGAGCGGCAGCGGGGGATGCACCGGCGCCTGGCGCTGCCCCCGACGAAGGGCCTCCGCGACTGGCGGAGCCAGATGTCCTCGGGCGAGCTGGCGGAGTGGGAGTCCGTGGCGGGGCCCCAGCTCGAGGCGTTCGGGTACCGCCGGGCCGCCTCGGCTCCCGGGCTGTTCACGCGGCTCAAGGCGAAGCTCCGCACGGTGGGGTTCTGGGCCCGCTACGCGCGGGGCCGGGGGGCCGTCACGTTCCGCCGCCGCCGGCGAAAGCGCGAACGCGAGCGCGAGGCCCGCGAGGCGGTTCGCTGACCCCCGGGCTCCCGGGACGGCCCCCGCC
>Ga0299907_10002892_pt1 | contig 10824 bp, 7 predicted proteins | sample RVTome_16_FD_198680 | JGI IMG/M metagenome (GOLD analysis project Ga0299907, IMG submission 198680) | Soil microbial communities from uranium-contaminated site in the Upper Colorado River Basin, Wyoming, United States - RVT152D67 (version 2) ... | reverse complement strand
CGACCAATCCTCCGCGACCAGCGTGGTCTCCATCCCCGCGATGCGCGGATCGTCCATCGAGACGAACCGGCGTTGGATCAAGGTCGACTCCAACCCTTCCGCGGTTCGGAACCGGATGTGTCGCGACAACGTTCCGGAACGGAGGTCGAGCTCCTGCCGATGATCGAGGAGGTCGACCGCGCGGACGTCGAACCACTCCCCTCCCCGGATCCGGAACGTGAGCGGGAGCCAGTTCGGGAGGTTGACGAGGTCCTCGTTCTCGACGTCACGGTCGTGCAGGCGCGTCACCAGCCGGTTGTACACACCCGCCGCGTACGTGCCCGGGTAGTGAACGTCGTCGGCCCGGGACTCGGGCGCCGCACCCCGGGTCGCGAACCGGCCGTTCCCCAGGGTGCACAGCGCCTCGCGGAGCCCCTCCTGTTCGGGGTCGAACCCCTCGTACGTGAACACCCAGCCGTTCAGGGGGCCTCCGCGCTGTCTCCCGCGACGGGTCGCGGACGACCGGGCTCGCCGAAACGCGTCAGGACCTCGAGGAAGGCGGGGACGTCCTCGACGCGCGCCAGCGAGTAGCGGGCGGCCGTCGGCCTGTCCTCGCCCTCCCCCCGAACCACCACGCCGAGTCCCCGGTCTCGGATGACCCGGAACGCGTCCTCATCCGTGATGTCGTCGCCGAGGTACACGGGAAGGACGTCGGTTCGATCCAGCCCGAGCACGTGCAGCAACCACGAGACCGCGTGTCCCTTGTCCCACTCCACGTCCGGGCGAAGCTCGAACACCTTCTTGCCGCCGGTCTTCCGCAACCTGGGATGAGCGTGCGCGACCCGGTCGACCACGTCTTCCACCTCGGGAACCCGCCGCTCGCTCACCTGACGGACGTGGACGGCGATCCCGAAGCGCTTGCGCTCGAGCCGGACGCCGGGCGTTCGTTCGAGGGGGCGTCGGAGCGCCTCCTCCGCCCGGTCGAGCTCGGGACCGAACTCGACCGCGCGCTGCTCGGAGAGTCCCTCTCCGGCGATGTCGAAGCCGTGGCTCCCGGCGTAGACGATGCCGTCGATGCCGACCATCCGGCGCACGTCGGCCAGGTCCCGTCCGCTGATGACCGCGACCGTACAGCGCGATGCGAGACCCTGGACCGCCCGCCGCATCGCATCGGAAATCACCGCGTCCTCCGCCCGCTCGACGATCGGAGTGAGCGTCCCGTCGTAGTCGAGGAACACGGCCGGGGTGAGGCCGTCGATGCGCGCTCGGATCTCGTCACGCGCGGCGAGCGCGTCCGGCAGGTCGCGGACGGACCGGAGGGATCCGTCCACGGTGACCTCGCCGAGGTCGGAGACGACGACATCGGCACCGGCTGCCTCGAGCTCCGCCGGGCGGCCGGTCCGATCGACACCCACGACGAGGCGGAACCCCCCGCGCCGTCCCGCCTCCACGCCGGCCAGCGCGTCCTCGACGACCACCGTTCGACGAGGTTCGACTCCGAGAAGGCGCGCGGCCTCGAGGAAGACGGCGGGGTCGGGTTTGCCCGTGAGCCCGAGCGCCTCGGCTTCCGATCCCCCCAAGCGCACCTCGAAGAGATGCCCGACCCCCCCGGCGGCGAGCACCTCGTCGAGGTTCCTGCTGGCCGAGACGACGGCGGTTCGCACGCCGGCACGCCGCAACCGGTCGACCAGCGCGACGGTCGTCGGGAACGCCGCGACGCCCTCCCTCCGGAGGTGGTCGCGGAATTCCCGGTCCTTGCGGTTGCCGAGCCCGCAGATCGTCTCCTCGTCCGGAGGGTCCGAAGCCTCCCCGTCGGGGAGCTCGATGTCCCTGGAAAGGAGGAAGCTCCGCACCCCCTCATATCGGGGCTTGCCGTCGACGTACCGGCGGTAGTCGTCGTCGGTGAACGGCCTGAAGGGCTCCCCCGTGGTCGCGGCTCGACCCCGGAGGAACCGGTCGAACATCCGAGCCCAGACCTTCGAGTGCACCGACGCGGTATCGGTCACCACCCCGTCCATGTCGAAGACGACGGCGTCGATCTCGTCCGTGCTGATGACGACCCGCCGCGCGTCCATGCGTGCGAACACTACCGCGGGCGTGACACGCGACGATGAACCCGGGCAGCCGGCCCGACCCGCGCGGCGCCCTCGGTCACCGAACGATCAGCACCGGGACGCGGGACAGACGCGCCACCTCGTGCGCGACGCTGCCGACCACGAGCCCTCGCCAGTCGGACGTGCCCAGGATCCCCGTCACGATGAGGCCGGCGTCCTCCTCCGAAGCCACCCTCACGATCTCGCGGGCCGCCCCGCCCGTGGGTGCCGACCGGACCTCGGCCCTCGCGCTCACCCCGACGTCCTTCAGCAACCTCGCCGCCCGGTCGGCGATGTCCAGGGCGCCGGGCGGCGGCATGAGCGAGTCCGGCTCCCGGAAGACGGTCTCCTCCTCTTCGAAGACGAAGATGACGATGACCTCTGAGCCGTACCTCGAGGCGAGGTCGGCGGCGAACGGGAGTGCCCGCCTCGCCGGCTCCGACCCGTCGACCGTGACCACGATCCGCTCGAACATCGCTTCCCCGCTTCCTCGTTCAGCGTCTCGCCGCGCGCCGTGGACCGCCAGGGCCGAAGGTCCCCATCCGGTCCCGACGGTCGACCTCGGGCCGCGGGCGACCCATCCCCCGCCTCAGCGGGCGGGAGCGATGCGACGGCGGGCGCGTCCGCGCACGACGGCCTTGCGAGTCTCCTCGGCCGCGAGGAGCAGCCACGGCGTGACGAGGACGGGAAGCCATTGGACCGCGGTCAGCGGGTGCTGCCCCAGGACCCGGTAGACGGCCGGCACGTACACGAACACGGCAAGCAGCAGCACCTCGGCGAGCAGCGCCCCGTTGAGCAGCCGGTTGCCGAACGGTCCGATGGAGCGGAGCGAGGCCGGCGTGCCACGACACTCGAGCGCCACGGCCAGCTGCATGAGGGCGATCGACGCGAACACCATGGTCGAGAGGATCGCCTTGTCCGTCCCCGAGTCGGGCAGCGGCTGAGCCGGCCAGCCGAAGAACAACGCGGCCCCGAGTGGAAGCATCGCGAAGGACAGCGCGGCCTCCACCGGGCCGAGGAAACCGAAGGCCCGGCCGAGCACTCGGCGGTCCAGGAGCCGGGCTCGCCTCGGGCGGGGCGGGCGGTCCATGACGTCCCGTTCCGGTTCCTCCGCTCCCAGGGCCAGCGCCGGAAGCAGATCGGTCCCGATGTCCAGCGCCAGGACCTGGAGGACCGTGATCATCAGTGGTATCCGTCCGGCGGAGAGTGCCCACACGACGAACGGGGTCAGCTCTGCGACGTTGTCGGTGAGGTGATACGTGAGGTACCGCCTGATGTTGTCGAAGGCCGCCCGCCCCTCCTCGACCGCCTCCACGATGTGGGCGAAGTTGTCGTCGAGCAGCACCAGATCGGCGGCCTCGCGGGCAACATCCGTTCCGGTCTTGCCCATCGCCACCCCGATGTCGGCCTGGCGGAGCGCGGGCGCGTCGTTCACGCCGTCACCGGTCATGGCCACGACCTCGCCGCGGGACTGAAGCGCCCGGGCGATCCGGAGCTTCTGCTCGGGGGCCACGCGGGCAAGGACCGGCGCGTGCGTCACGAGGAGGTTCCCGAGCGCCTCGTCGCTCTCGGGCAGCTCAGATGCGAGCATGACCGTGTGGGCCTCGAGACCGGCCTCACGCGCGACCGTCATCGCCGTGGCCGGATGATCGCCCGTGATCATGACCAGGCGGATGCCCGCCGCCCGGCAGCGCCCGACGGCCTCGGGCACCTCCGGCCTCACGGGGTCCGCCATCCCGACGAGGCCGAGGAACTCCATCTCGACCTCGGCCTCCGTGGCCGTGGACGGGAGGGCCTCCACCTCGCGGCGCGCGAGCGCCAGGACGCGGAGACCCTTCACCGCCAGGGAATCGACGGCGGCCAGGATCTCCCCTTCCTCCGCCTCCCCCAGAGTTGTCACCACCCCGCTCGACCGGATCGACTTGCACAGGGGAACCACGGCTTCGGGCGCGCCCTTCGCGAGGACCTCATACGCGCCGGACGCGAGCCGATGGACCGTACTCATCCGGCCGCGCTGTGACTCGAACGGGAAGTCTCGCACCCTCGGAGCGACGCGTTCCGCGGCGGCGCGTTCGATGCCGCCCTTTTCGGCGAGGACGAGCAGCGCCCCCTCGGTAGGATCGCCCGCGCAGCGCCATCGACCCTCCCGTCGCTCGACGCGAGCGTTCTCGCAGAGGGCGGCGACATGCAGGAGCGGGTCGAGATCGGCCCATTCGGCCTCGGTCAGGGGTCGTCCAGCAGCGGTGAGGACCGTCCCGGCCGGGTCGTAGCCCGAACCGGTGACGTCGTATCGGCCGCCGGGAACGGCGAGGGCCTTCACCATCATCTGGTTCGCGGTGATCGTCCCCGTCTTGTCGGTGCAGATCACGGTCGTGCATCCGAGGGTCTCGACCGAATCCAGTCGCCGCACGAGGACACCGCGCCGGGCCATGCGAGTGGCGCTCATCGCGAGCGAGAGCGACACGGTGGGCAGGAGTCCCTCGGGTACCAGGGCGACGATCACGCCAACCGAGAACAGGAACCCGTCGCCCGGGGAGTCTCCCAGCCCCACCGCCACCGCGAAGAATGTGGCCCCCGTGACCACGGCGAACACCGAGATGACGCGGACCACTCGGTTGAGCTGGATCCGCAGCGGGGTCGGCCGTCGAACCACCTCGCCCGTCAACCGGGCGATCCCTCCGAGTCGTGTCGCCGCTCCGGTGACCACGACCGCGGCGATGCCCGATCCCGACGTCACGAAGGTCCCGGCGAACACCACGTTGGGTGCTTCCAGCGGGTCTGCGGAACCCTCGACCATCGGCTCGGCAGACCTGCCGACGGGCTTCGACTCCCCCGTGAGCATGGACATGTCGACCTTGAGGTCGGATGAGCGGAGGACCTGCGCGTCCGCCGAGATCCGGTCGCCTTCGCGGAGCACCACCACGTCGCCGGGAACGAGCTCCCCGGCGAGGATCGTGTGCTTCCTGCCTCCGCGTCGCACCACGGCGTTCTCTGGCAACAGGGCCGACAGCGCCCGGAGGGCTCGCTCGGCACGGTATTCCTGCGCGAAGCTGAATGCACCGTTGACGAGGATCACGACGATGATCGCGGCCCCGAGCTCGGGCATCCCGCCGACGAACGCGAGGCCCGCGGCGACCCACAGCATCAACGCGAAGAAGTGGGTGAGTTGGTCGAGCAGTTGCCTCGGGAGGTTCGGGCCCCGGGCCCGCGGAAGCTCGTTCGGTCCGACCCGGCCGTGTCGGGCGCCCGCCTCCTCCTCGGAGAGGCCCTGCCGCGAAGACCGCAACCGAGCGAGGACCGCCTCCGGATCCAACCCGACCGTGTCGAGGAGACCGGTCCGCTCCCAGGCGACGTCACCACCCAGGACTTCAGGCGCCGAGCTGCGATCCGTCCTCATGACCCAACCGTACGAGCGAGATCGCGACGGGCCCAGGGGGCACTCGACCCGACGCGGAGGGGCCGGTCGGCGCCTCCGGATCGTCCGTGCCGCCGTGGCTACGTCGCCGGAACGTTCGCTCAGGCGGTGGTGTTCGCCATCGACCTCGTCCCTTCGGGCTCGTGATCATCGCGCTCCAGATGCGGGACGACGATCACCGGGATGGGCGAGTGGTGGATCAGCTGGTGGCTGAAACTGCCGACCACGAGCTCGCGGAAGCCGCCCAGTCCGCGGCGTCCGACGACGAGCAGGTCCGCACGCTCTTCCCGGACGTAGGAGAGCAGCTCACCGACCCCGCCCAAGATCACCTCGGCGCGGAACGGCACACCGGCTCGCGTCAGCGGTCGGCACCAGTCGTCGGTCAAACGCTGCCGGATCTGGTCTGCCCAGTTCCGCCATTCCTGGTCCCATCCGCTGGGCGACGATGCCATCCCGAACATCCAGGGGGCATATCCCCCGGCGTAGGCCGGGTGCTCGAGCGCGTGCACCGCGGTGACCTCCGCCCCCGTTGCGGACGCCAATCGCGCCGTCCACGCCAAGGCTTCGGCGGCACCCTCCGAACCGTCGACGGCCACGAACAGCCGCCACGGGCGCTCCATCTCTGCAGGCGTCCGCTCCATCCTCGACACCTCCCGTCGCTCGATGGTCGCCTTCGACCTGTCTCGAGTGTCTCTCCGTGCCGGTTCACGCGCCCGGGAAGGATGCCCCTGTTTCCCCGGGCCGCTAGCCGGTATCACCCGAGGACGCCCCGACGAGGTCGAGACGGGCTTCCGGCGGCGGCGGGAGCTCCGATCCGTCGGCGCGGCGGAAGGCACGAAGGCTTCCTCGGTACAGCGCGCGCTCGTGGTAGGACCCGTCAGGACGGACGCCCCGCAGACCGCCGCGCTCGATCAGGGTCTCGAGCAGCGGGGCGAGCTGCTTGCAGTAGAGCTCCATGCATCGCCTCGGGTGGACACCCGGCCACGAGTAGCACGACACGACGGGTCGACGAGAACGGGTGGGGATGCCTCGAGGGAGCAGATCCCACGCCGGATCGTCGACGTCGAACATGTATCGATCGAGGTTCCCCTGGGGGATGCCCTCGATGCCCCGCACGGTCGGAGGGTCGGCATCGAGCAGGTAGGGATCGACGACCAGGTCGCAGATCACCGCGTGCCGCGGAAGCAGCTCGAGCCAGTCGTTCGGCACCAGGGGGACGGCCGGGTCATGGCGCTGCGTCGCATCGACCAGGACGTCCGTCTCGGAGAGGTGGCGTTTCAGGTACTGCGCGTCGGACGTCAGGTTCCGCCCGATCGTCACGACCTCGACGCCCGGGACGCCGTACCGCATCAGGAGCTCGGCGCGCTCCCGATCCCCGTACTTCGTGGCCGCCTCGACGGCATGTCTGCCGATCTCACCCGCACCCATCACGGTCACGCGTACCGGCCTGCGCTCGCGAGAGGTGAGGACCGGCCACTTCCGTTCCAACATGACGAACGCAGCCTCGAGCCCGTTCCAGGCCACCGACTTGCTGTTCACGACCAGCCGCCGACCTTCGTCGTCCTCGATCGTGTCGAGCCCGATCGCGTCGATCCCCGAGTCCTCGAGGTGACGCACCCGCGCGGGCCGCGTCGGGAAGTGCAGCATCGATACGAGCGTCCCCCCTCGCCGGATCATGTCGAACTTCCCGATCGGCGCCCGCAGCACCACGACGACGTCCTGTGCGTAGGCCTGGACCTCGTCCGCGAGGTGGACGTCGGGAGCCGACAGGTAGTCGCCATCCGTGTACCCCATGCCGGAACCGATGCCGGATTCGACGTACACCTCGCATCCGAGATCGGCCACCAGCCGGATCAGGGAGGGGAGGAAGTCGCGACGCTCCGCCGCCTCCTTGTGCATCCTCGGGAACCCGAACGTCATGCCGCCTGCGCGCGCATCCATGTCGACACCTCCGCTCTGTCGAGGGCGTGCTCGAGCTGCGACCCGCTCGCCCCTCCCCACTCCCCCGCGGGCTTCTCGACGACGATCGCGAGGAGCGGCTCGAGCTGCTCGCCGTACGTCCGCATGCTTCCGACCGGGTCGAGACCGGGCCACGAGTAACACGACAGGGCGAGTCGCCGGTTCGTCGTCTCGATCCGAGGATCGAGATGGTTCCAGGCCTCATCGTCCGCGGGGAACACGAATCGATCGAGGGATCCGTGCGGCACCCCCTCGATGCCTTTCACGACCGGCGGCGTCGCGGACAGGTCGTACGGATCGCATGCGAGATCGAGGATCACGGCGTCATCCGGGAGCGCGGACAGCCAGGCGTTCGGCACCACCGGTCGGCTGGGGTCGGAGCGTCTCGTCGCGTCGATCAACAGGTCCGTCCGCTCGAGCCGTCCGAGCATGTACTCCTCGTTCCACGTGAGATCGAAGTCGACGACCGTGACCTCGACCCCCGGCACGTTGACGGCGACGAGGGCGTCGCGCAGTTGCGGATCGCCGTAGCGCGTGGCGGCGAACACGGCCCAGCCGCCCACGCCGCCGGACCCAAGACACGTGACGTGGAGCGGTCGCCTGCTCGGGTGATCGAAGTGCGGATGACGCCGCTGGATCTCCTGGAAGGCAGCTCGCACACCGTTCCAGGCGACGGCCTCGAGGTTCTCGACCAGCCGCCGCCCAGAACCGTCCGCGATCGCATCGAGGCTGACCGCGCGTACGCCGAGGCTCGCCAGCAACGCGGTTCGTCCCGGGCGCGTCCCGAAGTGCAGCATCGAGACCAGCACGGCTCCGCGTCGGAGCCGCCTGAGCTCGTCCTGCTCGGGGCAGCGCACGACCACGACCACGTCCTGGTCCAGGCATTCGTCGTACGAGGCGACTCGCGCCCGGCTCGTCGCTCGCAGGTAGGCGTCGATCGGGATCCCGAGACCCGACCCGTACCCTTCCTCGAGGACGACCTCCCTGGCGCCGACCCGGCCCAGGTGGCCGATCATCTCGGGGAGGAAGTCCCTCCGCTCGCCCGGCTCCTTGTGCATCCGGGGCAGTCCGACGCTCGGTCCCATGCCCCGGACGGTACGGAGCCCTCGATCACAAGACGCGGGCCGATCGGCCCCGGACATCAGGGACGGCCGGGCTCGAAGGACGGCCGGCTCGGGCACCTCCTCGCTGCGCCCGCAGGCCCCTCGCCGAGCGGGTCCTTGGTCCCGTGGATCGTGCCTCACCCGCTCGCACACTCTCGGGTGAAGTGAGCTGAATGGTCGTCGCGACGACCGTGACCAGGAGGCGGTGGGTCGGGTGAGGACATCTGAGCACGGGGACTCCGGTGGACCCGAGACGACGGATGTCCGACCGACCTCGCACGGGAACGAGCGGAGCGGACCCCCGAGGCGAGCGATAGCGATCGCGGCCGCCTTCGCGGCCGCCTTCGCGATCGCTTTCGCGGCCGCCGCGGGGGCCGGGGTCTACGTCTGGCAGCACGAGCAGGTCCGCGATCGCGACGCCCTCATCGCCGCCGCCGTGCAGGAGCGCGACGAGGCCCGGCGGGAGGCCGATGCACTGATGGCGGATGCCGATCGAGCGGACGCGGAGATCCTCTCCCTCCGGGCCGAGGTGGCGGGACTGGCCGCCCGCGTCGAGCGTCTGCGGTCCCTGGTCGGCGAGCCGAACGGCGGGTCGGTGGCTCCGCTCGCGTGCAGCGCCTCGGACATCCTGGCGGCCGTGCGCGCGCAGGTACCGATCGCGGAGCCCATGGTGTGGGACTCCGTCACGATCCAGGCATGTCGTGGTGGGTACGCCTTCGTCCTCGCCCACCCCGGGAACGTCCCGCCCGGAACGCAGGTCGAGGAGAGCGAGCAGGTGTTCCTGAGGAACGACGGAGGCGAGTGGACCGTCATCGGCTCGGGGACCGGCATCTCCTGCTCCGACCCCGACATCCCCCCGGAACTCGAGCAGGCGTGCACGGCGCTCGGACTGCCGTGAGCGCCATCGATCCGGGCCGCGTTCCGCCCCGACCGTCGCGGAGCGGAGGTCGACGCGGTGAGGCACGTTCGAACGTGACGAGGGATCGCATGTCCATCCAGGCGAAGCTCGATATGAAGCGGGAGCTGATGCCCTCTACTTCCCGCCGATGCATCCCGTCCTCGTGGAGGTGCCCCCGCTCAGGTAAGCGACCGCGGCGGCGGACGTCCTCGTTGCAGGGGGAAGGCTGGCGAACGCCCCCGCCCTCAGGGTCGAGGCCCTCTCGGAGGGGCGGGCCGCGCAGATCCTCCACGTCGGACCCTACGCCGAGGAACGACCGACGATCGAGAAGCTGGACGCGTTCATCGCCGAGCGTGGCCTCGTGGCCCGCTCCAGGCACCACGAGATCTATCTCAGCGACCCTGGTCGGACGGCCCTCGAACGGCTCAGGACCATCATCCGCCAGCCGGTCGCCGAGCAGGCCGGATGAGGCATGGACCGGAGTCCCGCATCGCGTGGGGCGAAGGGCTCCATCCGCGCGAGGGGTTCCCCTCGACACTGGATTCGATGACGGATGTGGCTCCTGGTGGGCTCCGCTGGTCGCTCCCCGTGTTCCGTTCGCTCGACGGCTATCGGTGGACCTGGCTGCCGCGCGACGTCACGGCCGGGCTGCTGATCGTGGCGATCGCGATCCCGCTAAGCATGGGGATGGCCGAGGTCGCGGGCGTGCCGCCGATCGCGGGCCTGTACAGCTGCGTCCTCCCGCTGATCGCCTACGCCCTGTTCGGATCCTCCCCGCAGCTCGTCGTCGCCCTGGACGCATCGACAGCGGCGATGGTGGCGGCGGCCGTCGCGCCGCTGGCGGCCGGGGATCCGATCCGGTACGGCGCGCTGGCGGGCCTGGTCGCGATCATCGTCGGGCTGCTTCTGTGCGCGGCGGGCTGGCTGCGGCTCGGCGTCGTCGCCAGGCTGCTCACGCGCCCGGTGCTGCTCGGGTTCCAGGCGGGCCTCGCGCTCGTGGTGGTGTTCAGCCAGCTCCCCCGCCTGCTCGGCCTCGAGGTCGAGCCTGACGGATCGCTCCAGCGCGCGGCCGAGATCGTCACCCGCGTCGACGAGTGGAGCGTCGAGACGACCCTGATCGGAGCGGCGGCGCTCCTCGTCATCGCGATCCTTGCCGCGACGGAGCCGCGGGTGCCGGCCGCCCTGTTCGTGATCGTCACCACCGCCATCACGGTCCGGCTCGGCGGGCAGGCGTTCGCGGACGTCGAGGTGGTGGGATCGCTTCCGGCGGGCCTGCCTCCGATCGGGATCCCGGACTTCGGTGTCGGCGACGTGGCGGCGCTCCTCCCGTTCTCGGTCGCGATCGCGATCCTTGCGGCTGCGGACACGATCGTCAGC
>Ga0299907_10002891_pt1 | contig 10824 bp, 8 predicted proteins | sample RVTome_16_FD_198680 | JGI IMG/M metagenome (GOLD analysis project Ga0299907, IMG submission 198680) | Soil microbial communities from uranium-contaminated site in the Upper Colorado River Basin, Wyoming, United States - RVT152D67 (version 2) ... | reverse complement strand
CCGTCTCGCTGGCCGTCGCGGCGCTGGCCACGGCGGGCTGCGCGACGAACCCGGCCACGGGCGAGCGTCAGCTCGCGCTGATCAGCGAGAGCCAGGAAATCGAGATGGGCCGGGCCTACGCGGAGCAGGTCGAGGCCACCATGAGCGTGTATGACGATGCCGAGCTCCAGGCGTACGTCGGGCGCGTGGGGCTCGGGCTCGCGGCCGTCTCGGAGCGGCCGGAGCTCCCGTGGAGCTTCAAGGTCATCGACGATCCGGTGGTGAACGCGTTCGCGCTCCCCGGCGGGTTCATCTACGTGACCCGCGGGATCATCGCGCAGTTCAACTCCGAGGCCGCCCTGGCCGCCGTCCTCGGTCACGAGATCGGGCACGTCACCGCGCGGCACTCCGTCGAACAGATGAGCCGCCAGCAGCTCGGCGGGCTCGTGCTCGGCGTGGGCTCGGTGCTCAGCGAGGACATCGCCCGCTTCGGCGGGGTCGCGCAGGCCGGGCTGAGCGTGCTGTTCCTCTCCTACGGGCGCGAGGACGAGCACCAGGCCGACATGCTCGGCGTCCGCTACGCCCTGCGGGAGAGCTACGATCCGCGCGAGGCGGTGGAGGTGCACCGCGCGCTCCAGCGCCAGACCGAGGCGCGCGGCGGCTCGGGCCTCCCCACGTGGCTCTCGACGCACCCCAGCTCGCTCGACCGCATCGAGCGCCTGGGCTCGCAGGTCGACACGATCCCGGCGTCGACGCTGTCGCGCACCGAGGTGCTGCGCGACGAGTACATGACGGAGGTCGATGGCGTCGTGTACGGGATGAACCCGCGCCACGGCTATTTCGAGGGCCCCCGCTTCCTCCACCCGGACCTCGCCTTCACGCTGGCGTTCCCGAGCGGCTGGCAGACCGCCAACCTCTCCCAGGCCGTCATGGCGCAGGCCCCGTCCGAGGACGCGATCCTCGAGCTCACGCTGGCGAGCGGCGGACACGCGGCGGCCGCGCGCTCCTTCTTCTCGCAGGACGGCATCCGGTCGCGCGGGGTGACGACCAGGCAGGTGAACGGGAACCCCGCGACGACGGGCCAGTTCGAGGCCCGCATGCAGGACGGGACCCTCGAGGGCATCGCCACGTTCATCGACTACGACGGCCGGACCTACCGCCTCCTCGGCTACACCGTAGCCGGACGCCTCGGCACGTACGGCGGGCAGTTCGGGAACGCGATGGGGTCGTTCGACCGTCTGACCGACCGCGCGGCGCTCGCGGTCCAGCCCATGCGGATCGATGTGCTCACGGTGCAGCGGCAGACGTCGCTCCGGGACATGGTCGCCGCCCGCCCGGCCCCCGTGTCCGCCGAGGAGCTCGCGATCATGAACGGGATCACGGTCGACGAGTCGATCGAGCCGGGCACACGCATCAAGTGGGTGGTGGGAGAGGCGCCGCCGGGCTCGTGAGGCCCCCCCGCCGGTGAGCCGTCGGGCGGGCACCGCGCTGGCGGCCCTCGCCACCCTCGCGGCGGGCTGCGCGGCGCCCGCGAGCCGGCCGGCGACGGGGGAGGTGGCGGGCGATGTCGAGCGGTCCTTCGCCGGCGGGAGGGCCGTCTTCGACCACGCCGTCTGGGACACGCTGCTCGCGGAGGGAACGCGGGAGGGGCTGGTCGACTACGGGTACATGGCGTCCCGCGCCGACGCCCTCGCCGGCTACCTCGCGGCCGTGGCCGCGGCGGACCTCGGCTCGCTCGCGCCCGCCGAGCTCGAGGCGCTGCTCATCAACGCGTACAACGCGCTCACCGTGCGGGCGATCCTCGATCACCCCGGCGTGGCATCGATCCGAGACATCGACGGCGTGTGGACCGATCTCCGCTGGCCGGTGGGCGGCCACCCGCTCACGCTCGACAACCTCGAGCACCACCTCCTCCGCCCCTTCTTCCGGGACCCGCGGCTCCATTTCGCCCTCAACTGCGCCTCCCTCTCGTGCGCCCCGCTGCCCCCGTGGGCGTTCCGGGGCGACGCCATCGACGCGCAGCTCGAGGAGCGGGCGCGGGCGTTCCTCCGCGATCCGCGGAACGTGCGCCGGGACGGCCGCGTCCTGCGCGTGTCCCGCTATTTCGACTGGTACGGAGCCGACTTCACCGCCGCGGGCTGGGAGCCGCGGGCCGAGACGATCCCCGCGTTCATCGCCCGCTACGCGGTCGAAGAGGTGCGGGCGGCCGTGGCCGCGGACCCGGAGCTGCCGCTGGCGTTCGCGGAGTACGACTGGTCGCTGAACGCGGCGCCGCCGCCGCCGGCCACCGCGGCGGGCGGGAGCCGGGAAGGGGGCGCCGCCGTCGCGGACGCGGGGCGGGACGGGGCACGGGATGCGGAGCAAGCGCCCGGCGCGCGCGAGCCGGGGGGGCTGTCGGGTCTCCTCGAGCGCTTCCGCCGCCGGGTCGCGGGGCTCGGGCCCGCGGCCCCGCTCCTCTACGGCCTCGGGTACGTGCTCGCCGTGGTCCTGCTCGTCCCCGGGGCCACCCTCACGATCGGCGCGGGCCTCACCTTCGGTCTGGGCCTCGGCACGCTCGTGGTCGTGCTCGCCGCCAACACGGGCGCGTGCCTGGCCTTCCTCATCGCCCGGTACCTGCTCCGGGCCCGCGTCGAGCGCTGGCTCGCGGGACGCGAGAAGCTGAGCGCGATCGACCGTGCCGTGGAGAGCCAGGGCTGGCGGGTGGTGGCGCTCACCCGCCTGTCGCCCGCGTTCCCCTTCAACGTGCAGAACTACTTCTATGGGCTCACGGGCGTCTCGTTCGCCGGATACGCGCTGGCCTCGCTCGCGGGGATGCTCCCGGGCACGCTCCTCTACGTGTCCATCGGGGCGGCCGGCGCGGAGGTGGCGGCCGCCGCGGGGGGCGCCGCCTCGTGGGGCCGGACGGCCCTCCTTGTCTCCGGGCTGGCCGCGACGCTCGTCGTCGTCGTGCTCATCACCCGGGTCGCGAAGCGCGAGCTCGACCGCGCGACGCGGGGGGTGGCGGTCGCCCCGGAAGCCGGCGTCTCCGCGTAGGCGGGCGGGCTACTCCGCGCGCTTCAGCAGCCTGCCAGCGCGCGGATGGCACCCGCCGCGTCGCGTTCGGTCAGATCGATGGCGATGCCTCCCGGGCTCCCCTCCTCGAGCCAGCGGCGGACCATCACGCTGGGCACCGACTCGCCCGGCGACAGGACGGCCGGAGCGCGCAGCTCCGCCACCCGGACCGCGTAGCAGGCGTCCTCGACGGCCTCGTGCCAGCCGCCTCCGATCCACTCGATGGTCCGGCGCGGGAGCACCCGTCCGGCCGCCACGGGCTGGACGACGCGCATGCCCTCGTCCGCCGCCGGCAGGAGGATCAGCCACGAGCGCTCGCGGTGCGCGTCCTCCAGCGCGAACCGGCACTCCTCCAGCTCCTCGATCCATTCCAGACGCGTCTGCTCGATCGCCGCCCCTTCGAAGTCGAGGCGCTCGGACGCGGCGTCCCGCGCCCGCTCGATGCGGTCGTGCAGGTCCCACGCGTATCCGCCGTCCACGAGCAGGCGGGCCGCCGCCGCGGCCTGGCGGCGGTACGCGTCGATCCCCGTCCGCCGCGCGCACGGTGCCGTGCACAGACCGAGATCGTGCTGGATGCAGGGTGTCGCCGACGGATCCGGCCGGATGGCCGACTCGCAGCTCCGGAGCCGGCAGATCTTCTCCACCAGGCGGCGGATGCGCTCCGGGAGGCGGCGGCCCCAGAACGGACCGACGTAGCGCGCGCCCGTGCGACGGGGCCTGCGGACCACGCGCAGCCGGGGGAAGGGCTCGTTGAAGCGCAGCTCGAGGTACCACCCGGCGCCCCGCTGCCTGAGCGCGCGGTTGTACGGCGGCCGGTCCCGCACGATGCGCTCGGCCTCCTCGAGCCTCGCCTCGAGGTCGCTCCCCGTCGCCCGGGCCGCCACGCCGCCCGCGATGCGGAGCATCTCGATCAGCCGCGCGTCGCTCGGCCCCCCGCCGTAGAAGTACCCGCGCACTCGCCGGCGGACGTTGACGCTCTTCCCCACGTAGAGCGGGAGCCCCGTGCGATCCGTGAACGTGTACACGCCCGGGGAGGTCGGGAGATCGGGTGGCACCCACCCGGGAACCGGGCTCGGCCGGGCCACGCGCGCGGAGGCGTCGCTCAGAGGCGGACGGGACGCGGCTCGAAGTCCGGATCGAAGCCGGTCTCGGGCAGCCAGCCGAGCTCGTCCAGCGCCGCCGGCGCGGTGGTCGCGGGCGGCGCGATGCGGGCGAACGGACCCTTCACGTAGTCGAGGAACCCCGTGACGAGCTCCGGATCGAGCGGCGACCCCGACAGCATCGGGAGGTAATGCCGCGCCGCCTCCGGCGTGAGCCCCGCGCGGTACGATCGCTCCGTCAGCAGGACGTCGAACGTGTCGCACACGCTGACGATGCGGCTGAACTGGTGCGGGTGGCGGCCGAAGTGGAGCCGCGGGTAGCCCGTCTTCCCCTGCCAGTCGAGGTGGTGCTCGTACGCGACCACCGCCGCGAGCGCGAACGGCGAGCCGGAGTCGAGCAGCAGCCTCGCGCCGTCCTCGGGGTGCCGCATCACGCGCGCGCGGGCCTCCGGCGACGACGGATCCACCGCGTCGTGCGCGTCGGGCGACGGCCGCACCCGCCCCACGTCGTGCAGTAGCCCGGCCAGCCCGATCGCGAGGATCTCGTCCCGGTCGAACGCGAGGTGACGCGCCAGCCCCATCGCGAGGAGGGCGACGTTGAGCGCGTGGATCGTCGTGTACTCGCCTTCGTCATCCAGCGGGTGCGAGACCGAGGCCAGTTCGGACGAGGCGGGCGCGTCGTGAACGCGATCCACCAGGTCGAGGGCTTCGGACGGCGGGACCACGCCGCGGTTCGCCGCCTCGCCGTGGATCCAGCGGATCGCCCCCGACGCCTCGTCGAGGTCGGGGACCGTCACCGGGCACCGTCCCCTCTGCCCACCGCTTCGCGGATGTCCTCGTCGGAGGACGCCGCGGCGCGCGCGAGCAGCTTTCTGGCCGCGGGCGGCGGGTCGGCGAACGATGCGAGGGCGTGGAGCGCCGCCAGCAGGACCGGGGACTTCTCCGCCAGCCGGTTCGGCGCGAGCCCGGAGCCGCGCCGGGCCAGCTCGAGGAGCGGCGCGAGCGCGCGCTCGTCCGACGACTGGCCGAGGGCGCGCACGGCCATCACGCGCGACTCGTCGGAGGAGGACTCGTCCCGCCCGATCGCGGCGAGCAGATCGACCGCCTCCGGAGCGCAGTCCTCGGTGGCCGCGGCCAGCCCGAGGCTGACGGCGCGGCGATCCGTGTCCTGGAGCAGGCCGCACACGGCCCGGGCCCGATGCTCGGGCAGGCGCAGCATCAGCTTGAGCGCCTCGCGGCGGACGGCCGGGTGCGGGTCATCGGAGAGCTCCGCGGGGCTCCACTTCGGCGGCCAGCGATCGAGCTCCCCGAGGAGCGCGAGCATGTTGCGGCGGGCGTACCAGCGCGTGTCGCGCAGCCGGCGGACGATGTGGTTCCCGAGGTGCGGCGCGAGCTCCGAGAGCCGGGCGAACAGCCGCCTCCGCGTCGCGAGCGAGTCGGACTCGGTGAGCAGGTCGAGAAGGACGCCGGCCTCGGAGGGCTCGATCCCGGCGAGCACGTGCTCGAGCGTCTCGAGATCGGGGTCCTCGGCATCGAGGAGCTCACGCAGCCGATCGCCGTCGATCGCGCGATGCCACGCGTCGCCCGCCACCCACGAGCGCGGCGGGGCCACGCGCAGGATCTCCATCAGCGCCTTCAGCCGCCCGACCGCCAGCTCGTCGATCGCCTCCCACACGAGTTCGGGCGCGTGATCGAGCTCGATCGCCATCATGATCAGGCGCTCGGGCGCGAGCATTCGCTGCGGGGGTTCCATCCGCCACCTCCACTCACCGCTGCCACCCCCCGTCGCTCGGACCGATGCGTCCACCCGCACGGGGCCGGGGGTCCGCAACTTGCGAATCCCCGCGGTATCGGAGCAAGAACTCTGCCGTGCGAGGTCCGGCCGGCGTCGCTTTGCCCGGAACGAGGCCCGGCGCATATTCCTCACCGCTCGCTCGGTCCGCGGTCCCCCCGTGCCCCGAAACGGCCCGAAGCCTGTCGAAACGCGATACCCAATGATCGCTCTCATCACCGGCATCACCGGGCAGGACGGCTCGTATCTGGCCGAGTTCCTGCTCGACAAGGGGTACGACGTGCACGGGATCGTGCGCCGCTCGTCGGTCGAGCGCTACGATCGGATCGTGCACCTCACCGATCGCATCACTCTCCATCAGGCCGACCTGCTCGACCAGCTCTCGCTCCTGCGGGTGGTGGAGCGCGTGCGGCCCTCCGAGCTGTACAACCTGGCGGCGCAGTCGTTCGTGCCGACCTCGTGGGATCAGCCCCTCCTCACGGGCGAGTTCACCGCGCTCGGGGTGACGCGCGTCCTCGAGGCGATCCGGGCGGTCGACCCCGGCATCCGCTTCTACCAGGCCTCGTCGTCGGAGATGTTCGGGAAGGTGCGCGAGACGCCCCAGAACGAGGACACGCCGTTCTATCCGCGCAGCCCCTACGGCGTGGCGAAGGTCTACGGCCACTTCATCACGGTGAACTACCGGGAGAGCTACGACCTGTTCGCCGTGAGCGGGATCCTGTTCAACCACGAGAGCCCCCGGCGGGGGCTGGAGTTCGTGACCCGCAAGGTGTCGTGGAACGCGGCCCGCATCCACCTCGGTCTCGCCGACCGCCTGCCGATGGGGAACCTGGGCGCGAGCCGGGACTGGGGGTTCGCGGGAGACTACGTGGGCGCGATGTGGCGGATGCTTCAGCGCGATGAGCCCGAAGACTTCGTGATCGGCACCGGCGTCATGCACTCCGTGAGCGACCTGCTCGACATCGCCTTCGACGAGATCGGGCGGGACTGGCGAGAGCACGTGGTCGAGGATCCGGACCTCGTGCGGCCGGCCGACGTCGAGCGCCTGTGCGCCGACCCGGGGAAGGCCCGCCAGCGGCTCGGGTGGGAGCCGACCGTCGACTTCGAGTCCCTCATCCGCATGATGGTGCGCGCCGACATCGAGGCGCTCGAGGGCGGCCGGGAGACGCCGCCGTGACGCGCATCCTGGTGACCGGGGCGGCCGGGTTCATCGGCAGCCACGTCGCGGAGCGGCTCGTGGGCGCGGGGCACGACGTCGTGGGGCTCGACAACTTCGACGAGTTCTACGATCCGGCGGTGAAGCGCCGGAATCTGGCGGCCCTCGCGAGCGCGCCGCGCTTCGAGCTCGTCGAGGGCGACATCCGCGACGCGCCCCTCCTCGATCGGCTCCCCGCCGACATCGAGTGCATCGTGCACCTCGCCGCCCGGGCGGGTGTCCGCCCGTCGATCGCGGAGCCCATGCTCTACCAGGACGTGAACGTGGCAGGGACCCAGCGGCTGCTGGAGCTCGCGCGACGACGCGGGATCCGGAGGTTCGTGTTCGGCTCGTCGTCCTCGGTGTACGGCAACAACGAGAAGGTCCCGTTCTCGGAAGACGACCCCGTGGATCGTCCCATCTCCCCGTACGCGGCCACCAAGCGCGCCGGGGAGCTCCTCTGCCATACCTACGGCCACCTGTTCGGGATCGGCTGCATGTGCCTGCGCTTCTTCACCGTGTACGGCCCGCGCCAGCGCCCGGACCTCGCGATCCACAAGTTCACGCGGCTGCTCTCGGCCGGGGAGCCCGTACCGCGCTTCGGCGACGGGAGCACGCAGCGCGACTACACGCACATCGACGACATCCTCCAGGGCGTGGAGGCGGCGGTGGCGTACCTCGACGCGCACCCCGACGCGTTCGAGATCGTGAACCTGGGCGAGAGCCAGACCGTCGAGCTCACCCGCCTCATCTCGCTCATCGCGGACGCCCTCGGTGTCGAGCCGCGCATCGTGGAGCATCCACCGCAGCCCGGCGATGTCGAGCGCACGTACGCGGACATCACCCGTGCCCGCGAGCTGCTCGGGTACGCGCCCGGGACCCCGATCGAGCGCGGGATTCCCGAGTTCGTGGCCTGGTATCGGTCGGTGACCGGCGCCGGGGGCTGAGCCGCGCGAGACACCACACTAGGTCCGCACCCTGGAGTACAGCCCGAGCCCCGCGACGAGGAAGACGAGGTTCGGGAGCCAGGCGGCGAGCTGCGCGTCGATCGCCCCTCCGGCCCCCAGCGCCTCCGAGATGCGCACGAAGATGAGGAAGACGATGGTGGTGGCGAGGGCGATCCCGATGGAGCGGGGCGCCCCGCCCCTGCGGCTCGAATGGGCCAGCGGCATGCCGAACAGGACGATGACGAGACACGCGAACGGAAACGCGATCCGCTGCGCCCGCGCCGTGCGGAGGTCCGCGGGCGTCCCGCCCGAGCGCTCGATGGCGTCCACGAAGCGGCCCAGCTCGGCGTACTGCATCTCGTCGACGTCCTTGGGCTCGGCCAGGAGCTCGTCCGGAGGCTCGTCGAGCTCGCGGACGAAGAGCTCGCGGTACTCGTACGCGCGCTCGTGGAGCGGGCCCGCGAAGCGGCGTACCCACCCGTGCTGTAGGACCCAGCGCCCGGTCAGCGAGTCCCACTGCGCGGTGCTCGCGTTCATGTGCATGGTGGGGAACTCGGGCCCCGTGCCCTCCCGCTCGACCTGGACGTTGTCCATGCGCGCCTCGCGCGTGTCCAGCCGTCGGACCTTGTACACCAGCCCCTCGTCCGCCCGGAACACGAACGACATGCGGATGGCCTGGCTGCGGATCTCCTGCTGCTCGAGCGCCTCGACCGAGCGCCGGTTCGTGACCGGCACGAGCTCGGTCAGGGCCAGCGCGACGCCGCTCAGGAGCGTGGCGAGGACGAGCAGGGGCGCCGTCATCCGGTAGAACGAGATGCCCCCGGCCTTCATGGCGGTCGTCTCGAAGCGCCGCGTGAGGGCGGACACCGTGAACACCGAGGCGAGCAGCGCCGCGATGGGGAACCCGAGCAGGGACTGGTAGGGGAACTGGTAGAGGTAGTGCATCAGGACCTGGCCCCGCGTCGCGCCCTGATCGATGAAGCGATCGAGGTTGTCCGCGAGGTCGATCACGATGAACAGGAACGGCACGCCGAGGACGCAGACCGCGAAGATGCGCAGGAACTGGGCGCCTACGTAGCGGTCGAGCAGCCTCACGATCACCGGGATCAGCGGGTCACGCGCCGGGCCTGCCACAGGAGCCCGATGCCGATGACGCCGAACAGGACGTTCGGGGCCCACATGGCCCACACGGGCGAGATGAACCGCCGGTCCGCGAGCTCCTCCCCGCCCACGAGCGAAACGTAGTAGGCCCCGAAGAAGAGGAGGCTCACTCCGACGACCAGGGCCACCCCGGCGCGCGGATAGCGGACCGCGATCGGCGCCCCGATGAGCACGAACACGATGCACGCCACGGGGATCGACCCCTTCTTGTGGATCTCGACCCGGAACTTGTTGATCTCGCCGAGGCCGCGCTCCTCGCGTCCCGCGAAGCTCTCGAGCTGGGTGACCGCCTCCACCGGGTGTCCGTAGCGGGCGACCGCGCTCTCGATCTCGCGCCGGAGACGCTCCCGCGTCGCCCGCGCCTCGGCCGCGGAGTCGGCGGCCGCGGCGGAGTCGGCCGTGGCCGTGTCGGACCGCGCCGCCCCTCCGGGGGCCGCGGCCGGGCCCGCCCGGGAGGCCTCCACCGGGAGGGTGTCCGCGCCCGCCCGGGTCCGATCCGGCCCCGCGTCCGCGTCCGCCGGGGTCGGGTCCGTCGCCGCCGGGTCCGGCGCGCCAGCCGACGGATCGGTCGTCCCCCCGGCCGAATCGAGCGCCGCGGGCCCCGACTCGAGCGGTTCGCTCCAGTCCACGAGCCGGTGCGTGAGGGCCACGGCGTACGCCCGGCTCTGCGCGCGCGCCTCGTCCACTTCCGCGTGCCCGGCGCGCACGTGGTCCCGCATCTGCGCGATGTCCATCTCGCGATCGCTGCGGAAGGAGCCCAGGGTGTCGCGCTCCAGGTGGTTGGCGACGCCTTCCACGCGCATGATCATGCGGCCGAACCGCATGCGCTGGAAGGACCCCGGCTTGTCATCCGGCCGCTCCTGGAGCGTGCCGTCGTAGAGCGTGAGGTAGAGGTCCTCGCCCGACTCGTCGAAGGCCATGCGGCCGCTGTCCGCGTAGATCGTGCGGCTGCGCCGCTGCTCGCGCTCGTCGTACAGGACCGCGTCCTCCAGCGCGCTCCGCTCCCGGTCGATGCCCCCGGGTTGCACGTACAGCCGCGAGGGGACTACCTCGTTGATCGCCCGCTCGCGCAGATAGAACGTGGGCTTCTTGCGGCCGATGCTCGTGAGCAGGGTCTGGAGGTGGTGGTTCGATTCCGGCAGCACGGTGTTGTTGAACCACGTCATCGCGCCCGCCAGCAGGGTGGCCGCGACCACCAGCGGCGCCATGATGCGCACGAGGGGGATCCCGCTCGCCCGGATCGCCGTGATCTCGAAGTTGCCCGCCAGCCGGTTGAACGTGTACAGGACGGCGATGAGGACCGCCATCGGGAGCGTCTGGGCGAGGATGAACGGAACCGAGTAGACGAAGACCTCCACGATCACCGTCCAGTGGAGGTCCTTGCCGATCAGGTCCTTGAAGCGCCGGCTCACCTGGTCGAGCAGCATGAGCAGCGTGAGCCCCGTCGCCGCGAAGAGGAAGGGCGCCAGGTGGAGGCGCAGGAGATAGCGTGTGAGAATCCTCATCGAGTCGAGAGTACGCTCTCGGTGCCTCCTTGTCAGCCGATCGGGGGTACTCGAGCGAGTACCGCGGAGACCCGAGGGAGGTCCGCGCCCCCGG
>Ga0299907_10002890_pt1 | contig 10824 bp, 11 predicted proteins | sample RVTome_16_FD_198680 | JGI IMG/M metagenome (GOLD analysis project Ga0299907, IMG submission 198680) | Soil microbial communities from uranium-contaminated site in the Upper Colorado River Basin, Wyoming, United States - RVT152D67 (version 2) ... | reverse complement strand
CCAGGTCGACGGGGCCTGGTACGCCCTCGGTTATGCCGGGCACGGGGTGGGGCTGTCCACCTTGATGGGTCATGAGCTGGCCGGCATGCTCCTCGGCGAAGACCCACCGAGCGTGTTCACCAAGGTCCCCCACCCCACCCGCTTCTACTACCGGGGCAACCCCTGGTTCCTGACCCCCGCCTCCATCCTCTATCGGACGCTCGATCGTCTCGATCGATAGGCTCCCGGCCATGAGCTTCCCACAGGAATCCAATGCCTACCCGGAGGCCAGTCAGGCCTCGACCGCCCTCGTCCTCTCCATCATTGGCCTGGTGTGCTGCCAGGTCCTCGGAATCGTCGCCTGGGTAATGGCCAACAACGAATTGAAGGGAATCAAAGAGGGGAGGCGAAACCCGGACAACGAAGGGACGGCCAGCGCCGCCCGGATCATCGGCATCGTCACCACGGTGCTCTTGGGCCTCGGAATCATCACGCTCATAATCCTGAGCGTTGCCGGCTTGTTCTTCGTCCCGTGGTCCGAGTTCCCCTTCGATGAGAACTTCCGATGGGAGGACTTCTGGTCGTGACCAGGGTCTGGAGAGACCGTCTCATCCTGGCCGCTCCGTTGGGCGTGATCGGACTGCTTGTTGCGGTCGGCCCTGGCGACGACGGGCCGACTTTCTGTCCCTTTGCCCTCTGCACCGGGATGGCCTGCCCCGGTTGTGGCATGACCCGGGCCGCGTCGCATCTGATCCGGGGGGACGTCAGCACGGCACTCGGCTACCACCCGCTAGTGCCGATGATCGCCGTCCTGGCCCTGGGAGGCTGGGTCTGGGCTCTGCTTCGCCGCTCGGGAAGGGTTCAGCCTCTCTCCACCCGATGGGTGAACCTCATCCTCATCGCGACCGGCCTCACACTTCTTGGCGTATGGCTGGCTCGTGCCCTGAGTGGGACGCTGCCTCCGGTCTGATCCGCCTCCGGAGCAACCAGGCGACCGCGGCAGCACCAAGGGAGACGAGACCGAAGGTCAACGGCACCATCCATTTCGAGTCGGCGAGGAGGGCGAAGCTCTCCCGGAACGGCGCCCGCCCTCCGGCAGGGTCGACCAGCCAGGCGCCGATCCTCAGCATCACCGCGAAGGACAGGGCACCCAAGGCGAACCGGGTGAGCAGCCCACGCAGTGATCGCATCCGGTCGTGAGACATCACCACGTAGGCCACCCCGGAGACGACCATGAGGCCCGCCCCGAGCATGGCTGCAATGCCCAGGTTGGAGGCGAGCGGTGAAGAAGCCCCGATAAAGGGCCGGTCGGCCGCATCCCGGATCACCAACGGATCGAGTCCCGCCAGCGCGGCTTCGACCTGGGACGTCTGGACCGGGACGCCGGCTTCGTTGAGCCCGGCCGTGATCTGACCGCTGGCGGGGAGGAGAATGGCTGCAACGTCGACCGTGGCTCCTGTGGGGTCGGCCGATGCGGCCGCCTCGACTCCCCGGGCCACCAGTTGCTCGAGAACCGGGCCGACGGCCGGGTGGGCAAGGATCTCATCGGCCGCGATCGACGCGCCCGGTCCGTCGAGGCCGATCCCGACCAGCTCGGATTCGAGCCAGTTGGAGATGCCTTCGGCCACCGTGTCGCTGGCCGCGAGAGGACTGAGGGTTTCGGCCAGCTCGTTGGTGTCGACCACGACCGCTCGTCCCCAGATGCCGACCAGGAGGACGGTCGCGGCCAGACCGAACACCCAGGCAGCCACACCGACTGCGAATCGCCGGCTGCGAGATGCGCCCCGGGCTCTCAATTGATCACGAGTGCCGGATTGGTCCGGATGCGGGGTCGTTTCTCGATCACGGCGCTGGCCAGACCGTCGAATGCCGCCACCGCCTCGGAGCCTGGGGCCGCGATCGAGACCGGGTGGCCCTCGTCGGCCCCCCGGCCCATGGCCGGGAGCAATGGGATCTGCGCCATGAGGTCGACCCCGAGCTCTTCGGCCAGGGCGGCGCCGCCGCCGCTGCCGAACAGCTCGTATCGCTTGCCGTCGTCACCGGTGAACCAGGCCATGTTCTCCACCACCCCGATCACCTGTTGGTCGACCTCGGCCGCCATAAGTGCGGCACGCCTCGCCACCCGCTGTGCGGTCGGCTGAGGGGTGGTGACCAGGACGACCTGTGCCCGGGGGAGGAACTGGGACATGGAAATGGCGATATCCCCGGTGCCCGGCGGCATGTCGACGATCAGAAAGTCCAGTGCGTCCCAGAACACGTCCTTGAGAAACTGCTCGATGGCCTTGTGCAGCATCGGGCCCCTCCAGATGACCGCCTTGTCGTCGCCCACGAAGTAGTCCATCGACATCACCTTCACCCCGTGGGCGGCGGGGGGCACGATCGCCTGGCCGATCAGCAGCGGTGGCTGGCTGACCCCCAGCATCTTGGGAATCGAAAAGCCCCAAATATCACCATCCACGATGCCGACCCGCTTCCCGGAGCGACGAAGAGACACCGCCAGGTTGGCGCTCACCGAGGACTTGCCGACACCGCCCTTGCCCGACGAGATGGCGATGACCCTCGCCGCCGAACCGGGCTCTCCCAATCCGGGCCCGGCCTCGGTGCGCAGCCGGCCGATCCACTCGACCGCCATTTCCTCGGTCATGACCTCGACGTTCACGTCGGCGCCCCGTCCGTAGGGCTCGAGGGCTTTCTGCAACCGGTCATTGAGGGTCGCCGGAGGGTTGGAGGTGGGGAGGAGGAGGTCGACCCGGACCTTGCCCGAGATCTTCCTTTCGGCCGCCTTGACCAAACCGAGGCTGCCCAGGGTGCGCCCGACGAGAAGAGGGGACTCGATGGACGCGACAGCTTCGAAGATCTCGTTGTCGGTGGGCATGATTTCCCCTACGCCGGCAGTGGTTAGAAGACTTCGCCAACTATAGTTTTGGGCGGTTGGTACCCCTCATGGACACCAAGACACTCGATTCGAGAATCTCCGACCTGACCTCGTCGCTGGGCGATCCGACCCGCCGGGCGATCTACATCGCGGTTCGGGAGTCGGCCGAGCCCCTCACCACCTCCACCGTGGCCGAGCTCTTCGGCATCCACCCCAACGTGGCCCGGCATCACCTGGATCGTCTCGCAGACGATGGTTATCTGAAGGTGAGCCATCGCCGACCGTCGGGCAAGGGTGGCCCCGGGGCAGGACGGCCGGCCAAGTGTTACGAGGCCACCACCAAGGAGGTCTCGGTCCATTTCGCCCCGCGCCGGTTCGAGATGCTGGTCGACATGCTGATTCGGGTGCTCGACGAGGTGGCGCCGGAGAACGTAGGTCAGGTGGCCGAGTCGGTGGGCCGTGCCTACGGCAAGGAGTTGGCCGCCGAGATCGGGGTGCCCGACGAGCCCGGATACGACGGCGCGGTCCAGGCCGTCGCCTCCGCGATGACCGGCCTCGGGTTCTCGGTCGACCCTGATGTCGAGGGGCAACGGCTGCTCACGAGCCATTGCCCGTTCGGGGCGGCCGCCACCAGCCACCCGGAGGTGATTTGCTCGTTGGACCGAGGCATCGTGGCCGGGCTGTTCGGCGCCCTGTCCTATGACTGCAACCCGGTGATAATTCCCCACACCGACCTCGCCGACGATTGCGTCACCCAAGTCCCGGTCAGCATTCGGTAGCGCGGATCTCTTTCCGGGTCGATAAAGCCCTCAATCGGCGGCCCCACCTTTCTGATTCCCTAATTCCGGCCGGCTTTTCGAGGTGCCCGGTCCGAGCTAGCGGCACCTCTCGGTAACCTTGGCTGAGACGCATTCATATTGAAAGGTTCCCATGTCCATTGATCCATTTGGGTCCCGGGCCACGCTCGACACCGCGCTCGGGAGCCGGGAGATCGCTCGTCTCGACTCGATCGAAAACGCCGAGCGGCTCCCCTATTCGATAAAAGTTCTGCTCGAATCGACGCTCCGTCACCTCGACGGCAAGGCAGTCACCGAGGACGACGTGAGGCTGATCGCCTCCTACGACGCCAAAGCGGTGGTCGGGGAGATCCCGTTCGTGCCGGGACGGGTGGTACTCCAGGACTTCACAGGGGTTCCCACCGTGGTCGATCTGGCCGCCATGCGCTCGGCCATCGTCCGAATGACCGGTGACGAGAGTGCGGCGCAGAAGGTCAACCCCCTGATCCCGGTAGACCTGGTGGTCGATCATTCGGTCCAGGTCGACGCCTTCGCCCGGCCCGACGCCCTGGTCATCAACTCACGAAAGGAGTTCGAGCGCAACCAGGAGCGGTACGAGTTCCTCAAGTGGGGCCAATCCGGCTTCGCCAATTTCCGGGTGGTTCCCCCGGCGACCGGCATCGTGCACCAGGTGAACCTGGAGTACCTGGCCAAGGTGGTCTGGGACGACGGCCAGTGGCTCTACCCGGACAGCCTGGTCGGGACCGACAGCCACACCACGATGATCAACGGCCTCGGAGTCGTGGGCTGGGGCGTCGGTGGCATCGAAGCCGAGGCCGCGATGGTCGGTCAGCCCATCTACATGCTGCTGCCCGAGGTTGTCGGGTTCAGGCTCACCGGCCGGCTCGCGGAGGGGTCGACTGCGACCGACCTAGTGCTCCGGGTGACCGAGATGCTGCGCGAGCACGGTGTAGTCGACAAGTTCGTCGAGTTCCACGGCCCCGGACTGGCCGACATGCCGGTGGCGAACCGGGCCACGATCGCCAATATGGCGCCGGAATACGGGGCCACGGTTGGGTTCTTCCCGGTCGACGACCAGACCTTGAAGTACCTGCGGCTCACCGGGCGTGAGGACAAGCTGATCGACACCGTCGAGCAGTACTACAAGACCCAGGGGATGTGGCGTGAGGACGATCGCGTTATCACCTACTCGTCGACCCTCGAACTGGACATGTCGACCGTGGAGCCATCCCTGGCCGGGCCGCGCCGACCCCAGGATCGGATCACCCTCTCGGCGATGGAGAACCAGTGGCGAGCCGACCTGACCACCATCTTCGGCAAGAACGGCGGGGCGCGGACCTCGACTGTGGTCAGCTGGGAGGACGAAGGCGGGGCGCCGGTCCAAGCCGGGACACTCAAGGCGAAGAACGGGGTCGAAATCGAATACGAGGGCGAGCGCTTCCTTCTCACCGACGGCGATGTGGTGATCGCGGCCATCACCTCATGCACCAACACCTCCAACCCCGACGTCATGGTCGGCGCCGGACTGGTTGCCCGCAAGGCCCATGAGCTGGGGCTCCAGCGGCAACCCTGGGTGAAGTCCTCGCTGGCTCCAGGGTCCAAGGTGGTCACCGAGTACCTGACCAGCTCGGGCCTGCTCGAAGACCTCGAAGCACTCGGCTTCTACATCGTTGGCTACGGGTGCACCACCTGCATCGGCAACTCGGGGCCGCTGCCCGAGCCGATATCGAAGGCGGTGAATGACAACGGGCTCGTGGCCGTCTCGGTCCTCTCCGGCAATCGCAACTTCGAGGGACGGATCTCTCCGGACGTCAGGGCCAACTATCTAGCCTCGCCGCCGCTGGTGGTCGCCTATGCCATCGCCGGGACCGTCGACTGGGACCCGATCTCCGAGCCTCTAGGGAAGGACAGGAACGGCGCCGACGTCTACCTGCGTGACATCTGGCCCACCCAGGAAGAGGTGGCCAAGGTGGTCGCCGACCACGTCAACCAGGGTCAGTTCGTCGAGAAGTACTCCGATGTCTTCACCGGCTCGGATGAATGGCGTGCAATCACCACCCCGGAGACCGACATCTACGCCTGGAACGAGGACTCCACCTACATCCACGAGCCACCCTTCTTCGACGGGTTGACCTCGGAGGTGACGCCGATCACCCCGATAACTGGAGCTCGAGTCCTGGCCAAGCTGGGTGACTCGGTCACGACCGATCACATCAGCCCCGCGGGCTCGATCTCCCCGACCAGCCCCGCCGGGCAATACCTGGTCTCCCAGGGGGTGCAGCCGGCGAGTTTCAACTCCTACGGCTCCCGCCGCGGCAATGACCGGGTCATGACCAGGGGCACCTTCGCCAACATCCGGGTTCGCAACGAGCTGGCTCCGGGCACCGAGGGTGGCTGGACCACCGATTTCCTGGACCGGGAGGTGAAGTCGATCTACGACGCCGCGCTGCACTACCAGGAGTCCGGGATCCCTTTGATCGTGATCGCGGGCAGCGACTACGGGATGGGATCATCCAGAGACTGGGCGGCGAAAGGTGCCTTCCTGCTCGGGGTGAAGGCTGTGATCACCAAGTCGTTCGAGCGCATCCACCGCTCCAACCTGGTCATGATGGGTGTGCTCCCCCTCACCTTCGTCGATGGTCAGGACGCGGCATCGCTCGGTCTGAATGGCACCGAAAGCTTCGATATCGCCACCGACGACACCCTTCAGCCGCGTCAGGTGGTGCGGGTCACGGCTCGTGCCGGGGACGGGTCGGTCAAGGAGTTCGACGTCGTCGCCCGGGTCGACACACCGATCGAGGTTGAGTACCTGCGCAACGGTGGCATCCTCCATTACGTGTTGAGGAGCATGGCCTCTGCCTGACGAGCCGGCCGGTCCCCTGCCGCGGCGCGGCTTGTTGCTCACCGGGGTGTTCGTCGTGGTACTCGTCGCCGGGCTCGCCATCGCCTGGGCGTTCGACGGCCCGGCCGAAGTCGCCCAAGTCGGGGAACCGGCGCCCGAGTTCACCGTCGACCTGCTCGACGCCGGCAGCTTCAGCCTGGCGGCTCATATCGCCGACGACGGCAGGCGCCTGGTCCTCAACCTCTGGGCGTCGTGGTGCGCCCCTTGCCGGGAGGAGATCCCCGACTTGTCCGCCTTCGCCGAAGCAAACCCGGGCATCGCGGTCCTCGGAGTGGCCGTCGAGGACCGCCTGGAGGACGCCCGTGCCTTTGCCGCCGAGATGGCGCCGGCCTACCCGCTCGGATTCGCCGACGAGGCCTTCGACGAGGCCTATCCGAACTTCGGCCTTCCGGTCACCTATTTCCTCGACGAGGACGGCGGGGTCACCGATGTCTATAACGGCGTCCTCACCGCCGAGATCCTCGCCGAGATCACCGGCTAGTGCTCTGGCCACTGACGTTGTCGATGTTCAGGGCGAGTCAGGGGCGTCGCCTGGCCAGGACACAGGACGAAGGCGCACCTGGCCGTTCGTCGAGGACGAGGACGCCGCCAGCGACGTCATCTGGCCGTCCTGAACGCGGCGAACGTAAGTGGTCGGGGCACTAATTGAGCTGACGCATCCGCTCTTCGAGCACCTCAACATATTCCAGGTTCGGGCCTTCGACAAGTTGTGCGGTGACGATCAGCCTCTCCCGGGCGGAGAACTTCGGGTGGCAGGTGGTGAAGGTCAGCCATCCACCCGGCTTGTCCTCTGTCACCCAGACATCGGTCGGCTCGACGACGAACGATTCCCGAACCTCGTAGACATGGGCCCCAATCGCGGTCTCGATCTCGATCCGCTCGCCGGGGACCAGCAGATCGAAGTCGAAGAATGGGCGGCCGTACGTCGTGCGATGCCCCGAGATCACCGCGTTGCCCGGCTGTCCCGGGAATGCCGTGCCCGGCATGTGGCCGGGCCCGCTCTGCAACGTCTCTGTGTCGACCCCCTCGAACATCACCACTTCGAGTCCCAGGCTCGGGATCCGCAACGTCCCCAGGGCAGTTCCCTCGGCCGGGGCCTCTTCGGGGAATAGCTCGACGGTGACGGCTTCGTCGACTTCGACATCGATGATTGGCGGCAAACGCCGACGGGCATCGTCCAGGGTGGCGTCGAGAGACTCGGCCGCCTCGGCCTGAACGCGTGAATTGAGCAAATCGGTCCCCCACACCTGCCACGCCAGATAACCGAAGATGAAGATCCCGGTCCAGATCAGCGTCCAGCCCAGGATCTGGGCTCGGCGCCTCCACGCCCCCGTTCCCCCGCTCGTTTCCTGACTCCCCCCTTCGGGGGGCCCAAGAGTTCCCCCCTGCCCGCCTCCGGCGGTACTCCCCCCTTCAGGGGGAGAGGCTCCGCTCACCTCCATCGCGGCTCTCTTTTCTCCAGGAATGCGGCGATGCCCTCGGCCGCGTCTTCGGTCATCGCAGTCGCGGTCAACCCGGTCTGCAGTCGGTCCAGTGCCGCGTCGAAGTCGAGGTCGGCGATTGCATAGAACGAGTCCCGGCCGATCATCTCCGTTGCCGGGCTGTTGGCCATGAACGCCGCGACGGTCTCACTCACAGCCGCGTCGAGGTCTTCGCGCGACACGACCCGGGACACGGCTCCGAGCCGCTGCGCCTCAAAGGGGTCGATGATCCGGCCGGTCAGCATCAACTCCAACGCCGCTTTCCGAGGCATGATCCGGGCGAGCAGGGCGGAGATCATCATCGGCCACAACCCCACCCGCACCTCGGTCGTGCCCAATTTGGCCTCATCCACACAGATCGTCACGTCGCATGCGATGGCCAACCCGAAGCCGCCGGCGAGGGCATGACCATTGACCCGGGCCACTGTCGGCTTCCCGCCTCGATGCATGAGACGGAAGAGGTCGGCGAGAGCGCCCCGGGCCCGGTGCAGACCCACCGGGTCGTCGACGAAGGACCCGGACAGGTCGCCACCGGCTGAGAAGGCGCGGTCACCGGCTCCGGTGTAGACCAGGACTCTGACCGCCGGATCATCGACGGCGGTCTTGGTCGCGTCGAGCAGACCAGTCATCGTCTCGACCGACATCGGGTTGCGTCGCTCCGGATCGTTGATGGAGATGGTTGCCCTGCCCTCGTGGATTTCGTACTCGACCAAATTCTTTTCTCTTCCGCTGAGTTGACGTCGGGTATTACCGTCGGGTTCCATGCTATGGCTGGCCATCGTCCTGTTCATCGCCCTGACCATGGCTGTTCTCCGCGGTGGTCGACTCACCAACCTGGGGGATATCGAGCTACGCGCCTGGTGGCTCTTGTTGGTCGCACTCGGGCTCCAGGTCGGCACAACCTGGCTGCCGGCGACGAGTTGGGCGGAGGGCTTGGGGCTGGCGATGGTGCTCGTCTCCTACGGGCTGCTCATGGTCCTGGTGTGGCTCAACCGCGAGCGAACCGGGATGTGGCTGACCGGTCTCGGGGTGTTGATGAATTTCACCGTGATCGCTCTCAACGGCGGGATGCCGGTCCTGGCCGAGGCGGCGGAGGTTGCCAGCGGGTTCACGGTCAGCGTGCCCGACCTGTCCGGCTCGTTCAAGCACATCATCCTCGACTCGAGCTCCCGGCTGACTCTGCTCGCCGATGTGATCCCGCTTCGTCTCGGCGGGCTGGGACAGGTGATAAGTCTCGGCGATGTGTTCCTGGCGGTGGGGCTCGGCCGTTTCCTCGAACATGAGCTGCGTCGCCCCCGTCGCTATTTCAAGAGAGGGGCTCACGCCCAGCCCGGCTCGGCGGCGCCATCCTGATCAGACCCGTCAGGCACGAACCGGAGTCAGAACACCTCTGCTCTCGAGGAGACGACGCAGTGACGCCACGACCTCGGGGTCGTAGTCGTAGGCGGCGCCGGCGTGGAGAGTCTCCAATGACTGGAGCGGGGAGCGCCGGTCCTGGTGAACCTGCCAGTCGTAGGCGGCTGCCACCTTGATGATCCTGGAGATGACCGACACGTCGGGATCGGTCTGCTCGCCAGGCTTGCGGTAGGGCTCGTACTGATGGCGAACGTGGGTCGCCACCCGGCTCAGATAAGGCGACTCGGCGATGATCTCCGAGCTCCAGCGGGCAATGTCGTCGTCGCTGTAGCCCATGCGCAGGATCTGCGGCTCGTTGAGGCTCACCCGACCGATGTCGTGCATCAGCCCGGCGTACTCGACGTCCTCCACCTGGACCGGTCCCAACCCGATCTCCATCGCTATCGCCGAGGCCAGGTCGGTGGTCCTGTCGGCGTGGCCGTCGGTGCCCAGACCCGAGACCTCAGGGATGCGGGCCAGGGCACGGATGGTCTGCTTGTAGGTGACCTTGGTCTCCTGGAATCTCTTGAAGGCGAGATGGGCGAACGAGTAGGGAAGCAGGGCTATGGGCAGGGCCCACCACCCGATCGCCGGCCAGAGCTCACCGAACAGGGCGCCGGTCATGGCCAGACCGAGAAACACGTTGAGGTCGTGGAGAAGGCTGCGTGCCAGGTAGCTACGCGAGAGCTCGCGTTTGCCGACGACCAGCATGGCGCGCAGGAAAACCTCGACCGCTATCCAGGCGGCCAGGGCTACGGCAAACGGGAACAGGTCGCTCCAATCACCGCTGAGCTCTGTGAATGGCCCGGTGCGAAGTGCCGAATACACCGTTGCGTAGACGGCATAACCGACGAATCTCCTGAGCAGGCTCGGGAGCAGGTCGACGTGCTTCTCGGAACGTGAATAGCGCAGGGCCCACACGATGGCCAAACCGATTCCATAGATGGCAATCGACCCGGCGAGGTCCACCTGGTCCACCGGCCCCAGGACCATGGGGACCGCTGCCGCGACGGCAAGACCGGTGGTGAAGCGGTTGCCGGAGTTGGAGGCCGCAACTCCCACCATCGAGGCGACGACCAGGGCAGTCACCCCGGTCAGGATGGCGATCGGGTCGCTCGTGGCGAGGGTTGCGGCGTAGAAGCCCAACCCGGCCACGACGGCCACGTAGAGCCAGGAAACGATCGACAACGTGCGCGCGCCCCAGCTAGCCACGAAGGGTCAGCTCCGGCTCTTCGGCGAGGCGACGGGCCATCTCCTCATCGTTCACATGAGGGGCGCCCCAACGCCGCCCTGACTTGGCCAGCGCTCTCTCGAAGGCATCGACGACCTCGGGGTGGAATTGCGCCCCCGAATGTTGTCTCAGCTCCGAGATGGCGTACTGCTGGGACAGGGCCA
>Ga0299907_10002888_pt1 | contig 10827 bp, 10 predicted proteins | sample RVTome_16_FD_198680 | JGI IMG/M metagenome (GOLD analysis project Ga0299907, IMG submission 198680) | Soil microbial communities from uranium-contaminated site in the Upper Colorado River Basin, Wyoming, United States - RVT152D67 (version 2) ... | reverse complement strand
CGACCGCGTCCGTGCTCCGAGCGTCGCGGAGGGTGTGGCGGCCGACCCCGACACGGTCGCGGTGATCGGTCCGGCCTTCTCCGGGGAATCCGAGACCTCCGGGGACATCTACGAGGCTGCGGGCATCCCGTTCGTGACGCCCTCGGCCGCGGCGCCGGACCTGGCCGACCGGGGCTGGGAGTACTGGTACCGCCCGGTGGGGACCGAGGAGGACCAGGGCGGGCCCGTGGGGGAGTGGATGGCTGACCGACACACGAGCATCTTCGTGGCCCACGATCAGTCGGACTACGGCCAGGCCCTGGCGGAGGCCGTGGCCGAGGTCGCCGGACAGAACGGGGCGTCGGTGGAGAAGGTCGAGGGCATCGTGCCCACCGAGGTGTACTCGGAGCTGATCAGTGACGTGGAGGCCTCCGGTGCCGAGGCCCTCTTCTACGGGGGCTACGACGTCCAGACCGGGCTGATCGTGGCCCAGGCCCGCGACGCCGGGCTGGACATCCCGATCTACTCGGGCGACGGATCGGTGTCGACCACCCTGCTCGACCTCGCCGGGGAGACCGCGACGAACCTGTTCCTGTCGTGTCTCTGCAACCTGGAGGGGGAAGGCGATTTCCGGTCGAGGTACGAGGAGGCCTACGGGGAGACCCGGGTCCCCCTGTACGCCGCGGAGGGCTACGACGCCGCCAGCCTCATCGGCGAAGGGGTCCGCTCAGCGGTCGAGGGCGGCGCAGAGGATCCCGCGGCGATCCGCGCGGGGATCAAGACGTACCTCGACAGTCTCACGATCGACGCGCCGTTCCACGGCGTGGCCAAGCCCATCGCCTTCGACGACGCGCACGAGCTCGACGTGCTGGACCGCAGGGGACTGATCTTCCTCTACGAGGTCGAGCCCGGCGTGATCTCCCTGGAGGGGAGCGGAGCCGAGCTCGTGACCTAGGGTGGTTGCCGGCCCGCCGACCCCCCCGTAGACTCCCGGACCGTCTCATGACCTGTCTCGACGTCGACGGCGTTCCGCGACCGGGGGAGGCGTAAGCCTCGCGGGCACCCACGAGGGTCTTCCCATCGTTCGCCCTGACCGCGCTCCTGGTGGTGGGGGCGTTCATCCTGCTGTTCCCACGTGCCGAGCGCCCCGTCGAGCAGGCCAGCGCCGAGGTCCAGACGATCGAGGAGGGGGTGCTCACAGTGGGAGCCGTCCCCGCGCCGCCGTTCTCGATCTCCGGCACCGCGGGGCCGGTCGGGTTCGACGTGGACCTCGCCCGGGAGGTGGCCCGGCGGCTGGGGCTCGAGGCGCGGTTGACGTCCGGGGAGGGTGATCCGTTCGCCCCGCTCGTGGCCCGCCGGGCGGACGTGGTGGTGGCCGGGGCCCCGATCACCGACGACCTCGAGAGCCGGGTCAACCTGTCCGCGCCGTACGTCCGGGTCCTGCAGGCTCTGGTGGTGAACGCCGACGTCCGCCCCGACCTGGCCGGGCTGGCCGACCTCGGGGAGGGGGACGAGGTCGCGGTGGTCGAGGGTTCCCCCGGGCACGTGTGGGCCACGAGCGCGCTGGAGCCCGAGGCCATCGAGATCGATCCCTACGCTGACCTCGACGCCGCGGCGGTGGCCCTGGCCGCTGGGGCCGTGGACGCCTTGGTCACCACGGAGGTGGACGCCCAGGCCGCCGCGGGGTCCCGCCCCAGCCTCCGGATCGCGGAGACGGTTCCGACGGGCCAGGGCCTGGCCATCGCCGTCGACCCACAGAACGCCGCCCTGCTGACCGCGGTGAACGAGGCCCTCGGGGACATGGCCGCTGACGGCACGTACGACCGGATCTACGACCGGTACGAGTCGACCCTGCCGCCCGGCGGCCGGATCACGGCGGGCTAGCCCGTGGCCGGTCGCCGGCAGGCCGAGATCGTGGTCGTGGGCGCCGGGGTCATGGGCGCGGCCACGGCCCGGGCCCTGGCGGCAGCGGGCCGCGAGGTGGTGCTCCTGGAGCGATTCCGGGTGGGCCATCGCCACGGGTCCAGCCACGGTGCCGCCCGGATATTCCGCCTCTCGTACCCCGACGCGACGTATGTGGGCATGATGCAGGCGGCTCTTCCCCTGTGGCGCCTGCTCGAGGAGGAGACGGGGGAGACGATCCTCACGGTCACCGGGGGGCTGGACGGGGGGGTCGGGCTGGACCGCAACGTCGCGGCCATGGAGGCCCGAGGGGTCGCCTTCGAGCACATCGACGGCGCCGAGGTGGCCGCCCGGTTCCCGGCCCTGGCCGGCGAACGCGACGAGTCGTTCCTGTTCCAGCCCGACGGAGGCATCGTGGCGGCGGACGCGGCCTGGCGGGCCTTCGTGTCCTCGGCGGTGGCCCATGGTGGGGAGCTCGCCGACGAGACCCGGGTCCTGGCGGTCCGGCCGGGGGACGACGGGGTGGAGGTCGACACCGAGGAGGGGGGCTACCTGGCCCGGATGGCAGTGGTGACCGCCGGGGCGTGGGCCCGGGACCTCCTGGCCCCGGCCGGAGTGCCCCTCGCGGTCCGGCCGACCCGTGAGACCGTGGCGTACTTCCGGATCGACGAGTCGCTCCCGGTTCCCACGCTGCTCGAGTGGGCCGACGGATTCGGGTACGCGCTGCCGAACCCCGGTGCCGGGATCAAGGCCGGCGAGCACGGGATCGGCCCGGAGATCGACCCGGACGTGGAAGGAGAGCCGGACGAGGCCTCGGTGGCCCGGCTCAGCGCGTGGATCCGCCGGCGGTACCCGGCAGCGAACCCCGAACCCCACCTCGTGGAGACCTGTCTGTACACGAACACCGCCGACGAGTCCTTCATCCTGGAGCGCCGGGGCCGGCTGGTGGTGGGCTCCCCGTGCAGCGGGCACGGGTTCAAGTTCGCGCCCCTGATCGGGGAGCGGCTGGCCGCCCTCGCCGGGGCGGGTTGAGAAGGGGAGTGTCGACCAATTAGCATTCCCTCAAGCGGCCGTCCCCCGGCGGCCCGGACGGGAAGGAAGGGAGGCGACGTGGCGACACGGAAGGTTCGACTGGCCCTTGGTGCGCTGCTGTCCCTGGCGCTGGTGGCGACCGCCTGCGCCGAGGAGCAGCCGGCCGGTGGGGGCGGAGGAGGGGGCGGAGGGAGCCCCGAACCGTCGTTCACCACGCTGACCGAGGGTGTGCTCGCGGTCGGCTCCTGTCTCGACTACCCGCCGTTCGAGTCTGTGGAAGGCGGGGACGAGGTCGGGTTCGACGTCGACCTGATCGAAGAGATGGCGTCCAGGCTCGGGCTGGAGGTCGAATGGGTCCGGGCCGACTTCGACACGATCTTCACCGCCGTGGCCGGAGGGGAGTTCGACGCGGTGGCCGCGGCCTCGACGATCACGGAGGAGCGCGAACAGGTCGTCGACTTCTCCGACCCGTACTACAACTCCCGGCAGTCGCTCGCGGTGAACACGGCCGAGACCCCCGACATCACCGGGGTGGCCGACATCGGTGAGGGCGACGTGATCGGGGTCCAGCGCGGGACCACCGGGAAGGCCTGGGCCGAGGACAACCTGGTGCCGCAAGGGGCGGAGATCCGGACGTTCGGCGCGGCGCCCGCGGCGTTCCAGGACCTGGCCGCCGGCGGGCTCACCGCCGTGGTCAACGACGAGCCGGCCACGGCGGAGATCATCGCCGACCTCCCCGGGCTGGAGATCGTGGAAGCGATCGACACCGACGAGAAGTACGGCTTCGCGTTCTCGCCGGAGAACCCCGAGCTCCGGGAGGTCATGAACGGGGCCCTGATGGAGATGATCGCCGACGGGACGTACCAGGAGATCTTCGAGCGGTACTTCCCCGGCGTCGAGGTCCCACCGGAGTTCCAGCCCGCCTAGACGAACCGAGGGGGCCCGTCGCTCGGCGGGCCCCCTCCTCGATCGGAGGGGGGCTCGGCCCGTGACCACCGAACGCGGCAGTCAGCTTGACCGTCCGGAGTCCCCGGCCGAGCACCGGCTGGCCCGCTCGGCGGCGGTGATCCTGGGGCTCGGCGTCGCCTCGATCGGGCTGGCCCTGGGGGGGACCGTGGCTTCCACCGCGGCCCGGGGGATCGTTCCCTACCGCCGACTGGTGGAGGGGCTGCTCTCCACTCCCACCGCGGTGATCCTGTTCGTCGGCCTCGGCCTCGGCGCGGTGGCCATCGCCTGGGGCTTCGCCTCGTACCGACTGATGCCCACCAAGCGCTCCCGGGAGCGCGCCGTCGCCGGGGCCGTGCTGGGGATCCAGGCCGTGGTCGTGGGCCTGATCATCCTGGCGTTCCGGTCCTTCGGGAACCCGGAGCTGTTCATCAAACTGTTCTTCAACGCCGGGGTCCTGGAGGGGCACCTGGGGGCCTTCGTCCGGGGCGCCGTGAACACGATCGTCCTGGCCTTCACCGGCGAGGTCGGGGGGATCATCGTGGGGCTCTTCCTGGCGATGCTGGCCATGTCGAAGCGTGCCGTGGTTCGAGCCCCGGCCCGCGTGTACATCAACTTCTTCCGGGGGACGCCCCTGATCTGGCAGCTCTCGGTGTTCTACTTCGGGTTCGCCATCGGCCTGGGGATCCGCCCGGCCGTCGACGTCGGGCCGATCCAGCTGTCGGCTCCCTACACCATCGCCGTCATCGTGTTCATCCTGAACACCGGGGCCTACGCGGCCGAGGTCTTCCGGGCCGGGATCCAGTCGATCGAGCGGGGCCAGCTGGAGGCCGCGCGGTCGCTGGGGATGTCCTATCCGCAGGCCATGCGCTACGCGGTGATCCCCCAGGCGGTCCGGCGGGTGATCCCGCCGCTGATGAACGAGTTCGTCATCTTGATCAAGGACACGTCGCTGGTGTTGATCCTCGGCCTGGCCGTCGGTGAGCTGGAGCTCTACACCACCGCCCGGGAGGGGTACTCGGACACGTTCAACGCCTCGTTCTTCACCGCCGCGGCCATCGGGTACCTGGCGATCACCCTCCCCTCGATCTGGGCCGTGAATCGTCTGGAGCGCCGCCTCCGCAGCGGCCTCGTCGGAGTGGGGGCGTGAGCGAGGCCCTGGCCCGCCTGGAAGGGGTCCACAAGTGGTTCGGCGACCTGCACGTCCTCAAGGGGATCGATCTCGAGGTCCGGCCCCAGGAGGTGCTGGTGGTGATCGGGCCGTCGGGCTCGGGGAAGTCGACGCTCCTCCGAACGATGAACCTCCTGGAGGAGCCGACCGAGGGCAGGGTGTGGTTCCGGGACATCGAGCTCACCGATGTCCGGACGAACCTCAACGAGGTCCGGGCCCACATGGGCATCGTGTTCCAGGCCTACAACCTGTTCCCGCACAAGACCGCCCTCCAGAACATCACGCTGGCCCTGGAAAAGGTCCTCGGCGTGAACGGGGAGCAGGCCCGCGAGGGAGCGATGCAGGAGCTCGATCACGTCGGGCTGGCGGAGAAGGCCGACGCCTACCCGGGACAGCTCTCCGGGGGGCAGCAGCAACGGGTGGCCATCGCCCGGGCCCTGGCGATGCGCCCGAACGTGATGCTGTTCGACGAGGTCACCTCGGCCCTGGACCCCGAGCTGATCCAAGAGGTCCTCGACGTGATGAAGACCCTGGCCTCCGAAGGGATGACGATGGTGGTCGTGACCCACGAGATGGGGTTCGCCCGGGAGGTGGGGAGCCGCGTCCTGTTCATGGATCTGGGCACCATCCTCGAGGAGGGGGAGCCCAGGGAGACCTTCGAGAGCCCCCAGCACCCCCGGCTCCGGCAGTTCCTCAACCGGGTCCTGTGAGGGGCGGTGCCCTGCTCCTGGCCACGCTGGTGGCGCTCCCGGGCGCCTGCGATCCGGCACCGGAGCCCGGGAACGGGGACCGCACGCCGGAGTCGCCAGGGCCGTACGTGGTCACGGCCATCGACTACCACTTCCACGACGCCCATCCCTCGCTGCCGATCCCGCTCGACCGGGCGGTCCAGTTCAGCAACCAGGGTCGGAACCCCCACAACGTGACCATCGAGGGGACCGACTACGACCGCATTATCGAGCCGGGGGAGCGGATCACGATCGACCCGATCGGCTCGGTGCTCCCGGCACCCGGGACCTATCCGTTCGTGTGCAGGTTCCACGCGGATCGGGGGATGAGCGGGGTGTTGGTGCTGGTGGGATGAAGAAGGCGGGCCCGTAGCGCCTTTGGAGCCGCTCACGCCTTCCCCATACGCGAGCGTTATCTACTCGGCCCTACGGACCCGCCAAGATTTGGTCCCGAGCGACTTCGGTGTCCGGCGGTGGCCCTCCGGCTCCCGGTTCCGGTCGAACCTCGGGCGAACCCGACGCTCGAACCTTCCCCGGAGGCCTTCCGGCTCCCGCCGGTCCCTGCGGCCGCTCGGGACCGGGCGGAAAAGTAGCAGGCGGTCGCCTCGAAGTCAACGTTGCAGGACGGGTTGCGGCGCAACGCTTCCCATGTATCGGCGCAGGTAGCGGCCACGTTCGGCGAAACGAAAAAACGGCCGGGCGACGTGAGGTTGTGCGACAAAACTCAACGAACGGCTTCCAGGACGGCCACGGCGGCCGGCGCCAGGACGATCGCGGGAAGCATGTTGGCCACCCGGACCTCCCGCAACGCCAGGAGCCGGAGGCCGATCCCGAGGATCAGGAGGCCGCCCACCGCCGACATCGCGGCGATCATGGCGTCGGAGAACGCACCGGCCAGCGCCGACGCAGACAGCGACAGCGCGCCCTGGTACACGAGGATCGTGATGACCGAGAACCCCACGCCCCACCCGAGGGCCGAGGCGAACGCCAGGGCCGCGAACCCGTCCAGGAGCGACTTGATCGCCAGGAGCTCGTAGTCGCCGGTGAGCCCGTCCTGGATCGAGCCGAGGATCGTCAGCGGCCCCACGCAGAACACCAGGGACGCCACCACGAATCCCTCGGTGAACCGGGCCTGGCCGCTGCCGAACCGCGCCTTGAGGGCCTCGCCGGCCCGGTCAAGCCCCCGCTCGATCCGGAGCAGCTCCCCGAGGACCCCGCCCACCAGCAGGCTGCCCAGGACGATCAGGACGGCGCCCCGGGTGACGTCGGTCAGGGGGGGACGGAACGCCTCCAGCGCCTGGGAGACCCCCAGGACGAGCGTGAACAGCCCCAACCCGTGGATGACGGTCTCCCGGATCCGCTCCGGCAGGCGGCCGCCGAGGAGCGTCCCCACGGCCGTGCCGACGAGGACCGCCGCCGCGTTGATCAGGGTCCCGGTCACGGGTCCCGGATCGAGACGGTCAGCGTGGCCACGGCCACCGGGTCACCCCCGTCGTCGGCCACCCGGAGGTCCCAGACCGCCACGCGACGACCCACCCGGACCGGGGTGCCGGTGCACGTCACGTGGCCGTTCGATACCGACCGGAGGTGGTTCACCGAGAGCTGGATCCCCACGACCCGGCGATCGAGCCCGACCACCACGGCGGTGCCGAACGACCCGACGGTCTCGCAGAGCGTGGCTGTGGCCCCGCCGTGGAGGACACCGTAGACCTGCTCGTTCCCGGCCACCGGCATCCGGGCCACCAGACGGCCGGCGCCGATCTCGACCCACTCGATCCCCATCCGTTCCATGAGCGTCCCTCGGATGGCGTCGTTCGCCATCTCGACGGCGTGCTGGGGGTCGACCCCGCCGGGAAGCGGCTCGTCGGCCACGGTGGCGGGAGTGTAGCCCGGACGCTACCCGGCGACGGCGTTCGACGACGGCGCAGGCTGGGCCACCGCGACCTTGTACGGCCGGAAGAACAGCCATCCGGCCACCACGAGGTAGGTCAGCCACAGGCCGAACTCGAGCCAGGTCGGTTCGCCGCCCAGGCCCACGACGACTCGGAGGATCAGGCTCATCACCACGGCGACTGCCCCAGCCTCCCGGAGCAGCCAGCTGCCCTCGAGGAAGTCGAACGCGCCAACCTCCAGCAGCTCGTGGGTCCCGTACACCAGGAGGCTCGCTGCGACCACGAGGATCAGCGCCCCGGTGATCCGGAAGAACGTTCGGAGGTTGAGCCGGATCCCACCCCGGTACACCAGGATGCCCAGGCCCGCGGCCACCGCGAGGCCCAGAAGGGCGCCCAGGGTGGTGAGCCCGGCAGGTGTCTCGGCGCTGGCCTTGAACGCGCTGAAAAGGAACAGAGCCGTTTCCAGCCCCTCTCGACCGACGACCAGGAACGCCAGGGCGCCGAGCGCGAACGTTGAGCCGGATGCGAGTGCCAGGTCGACCCGCTCCTGAAGTTCGCCCTTGATCCGGATGGCGTTCCGGCGCATCCAGAAGATCATCCAGGTGAGGACGCCGACGGCCAGGTAGCTGGCCAGGCCTTCGAACACCTCGCTGGCCGTGTGCGAGAGGCCGCCGGCGATGGCGAAGATCACGCCGCCGACGATGAGGCTCAGGCCGACGGCGCCGCCGACCCCCACCCACACCGTCCCGTGGCGGTCGCGCCGCCCGATCGCGTTGAGGTAGGCCAGGATGATGCTGATCACGAGGGCCGCTTCGATGCCCTCCCGGAGTGTGATCAGGAACGCCGCGCCCATGCCGTCCTCCCAGGCGATGTAAGGTATACCTGAGGTATGCCCTCAAGTGCGGCTAATGCTATCCGGACGGTCGGATTCGCGTCAAGCGACCCGGACCCAGAGGTTGTCGGCCAGGTGGGACCCGAGTCCGACCTTCTCACCGGCGACCTCCAGGGTCATCGTTCCGTCCGGGGCCACGGCCAGCACCCGGATCCGAGCCCCCGGCATGAGGCCGGAGTCCTCGAAGAACCGCATCACGTCCAGCTCCAGCTCGAGGTCCTCGGTCAGTCGCTCCAGGGTGGCCCGGGTGCCCGGCGAGACCTGGTGAAGGGGCCGGAGCCCGGAGTGATCGACCGGATGGCGGGATCCCGGGATGGGGTTCCCGTGTACGCAGGTGGCGGGGTCCTCGAGCATCTCGACGAGCCGACCCTCGACGCGCGCGGAGATCGCCGGACCCCACGCCGTGGCCTCCTCGTGGGCCAGGTGCCAGGGCAGCCGGACCACCTCGACCAGGAACCGTTCGGCGAGCCGGTGCCGCCGGACCAGTGCCTCGGCGACCCGCTTGCCTTCGGCGGTGAACCGGAGCCGGCGGTCGCCGCCGGTCTCGACAAGGCCACGCTTACCGAGCCGCTTCATGGCCTCCGAGACCGACGCGGGGCTCACGTCGAGCCACTCCGCGAGCCGAGCCTGTTGGGTGGGGATGCCCTCCTCGGCCATCTCGTAGAGCGCCTCGAGGTACTCGTGGGAGGGCTGGGTCACGGGGGGAGTCTACAATCGCCGCGGCGGTGACGAAGAAGCGCATCTTCCTCCTCGACGGCCACAGCCTGTCCTACCGGGCGTTCTTCGCCCTGCCCACGTCGCTGGCCACCTCGTCGGGCCAGGTCACGAACGCCGTGTACGGGTTCACGTCGATGCTCATCAAGCTGCTGGCGGAAGAGCGGCCCGACCGGATCGTGGTGGCGTTCGACAAGGGCCCGCCGACCGAGCGGCTGGCCCAGTACGCGGAGTACAAGGCCGGAAGGACCGAGGCCCCCGACGAGTTCCGCGAGCAGATGGGCCTGATCCGAGAGGTCCTGGAGACGCTCGGCGTGCCGATCGTCGAGGTCGAGGGGCACGAGGCCGACGACGCCATCGGCACGCTCGCGGTCCGGGCCCGGGACGAGGGGATGGAGGCGGTCATCGTCACCGCCGACCGCGACTTCTTCCAGCTCGTCGGTCCAGGGATCCGGGTGATGTTCAACCGGAAGGGGATCTCCGACATCGTGGACTACGACGAGGCCGCGGTCGAGGCCAGGTTCGGGCTGCCCCCCGAGAAGTACCTCGACTACGTGGCCCTGAAGGGCGACCCGTCCGACAACATCCCCGGTGTTCCCGGGGTTGGGGAGAAGACCGCCAGCCGGCTGATCCAGGACCACGGCAACGTGGAGGCCGTGCTGGCGAACGCCGAGACGCTGTCCCCGAAGCTCGCCGCCGCCATCACGGAGGCGGGCGACCGGCTCCGCCTGAACAAGGACCTGGCCCGGCTCCGCACGGACCTCGACCTCGATATCGACCCCGACGGCTGCATCCTGGCCGACCGGGACGACGACGCGGTCCGTCGGCTGTTCAACTCGCTGGAGTTCCGGACGCTGCTGGAGCGGCTCGAGGAGGCCGGCGTGGCCCCGTCGGGCGCTGCGGCCGAGGTCAGGGAGCTGGCGCTCGAGGAGACGTCGACTCGGGACGCCGTCGCCCTGCTCGAGAAAGGGGAACCGGTGGCTGTGGCCCTGGTGGCCCGAGGCCGGGAGCCCGTGGCCATCGGGATGTCCTCGGGGGAGGGGATCGGCCGGACCCTCAGCCTGAGCGGGTCGGTCCCCGAGGCGGTGGCGGCGTGGCTGGACGATCCCACCAGGCCGAAGTGGGTTCACGACGCCAAGGAGCTCGGAGCCACGGCGGCCCTGCTGGGGATCGAGGTGGCCGGGGTGGCCTTCGACACGCTCCTGGCCGGGTACCTGCTCGATCCGGCGGAGGCGAGCTACCCGCTGCCCGCGCTCTCGGAGCGGTACCTGGGCGCCGACGTGCTGGGGAAGGCGGAGGAGACCGAGGGGGCCGAGGGCCAGCTGCCGCTGGGGGAGGCCTGGCGGGAGCCGGCCGCCCAGGCGGCCGCGGTGGCCTTGCTGGCACCGGTGATGGCCGAGCGGGTGGAGAAGGCCGGGGTGCGGCCCCTGCTCGAGGAAGTGGAGCTGCCGCTGGCCGGGGTGCTGGCCCGGATGCAGGCGGCGGGGGTGGCGCTGGACATCGACTACCTGAAAGAGCTGTCGGAGACGCTCGGCGACCGGATGCGGACGCTCGAGGAGGAGATCTACGAGC
>Ga0299907_10002886_pt1 | contig 10828 bp, 8 predicted proteins | sample RVTome_16_FD_198680 | JGI IMG/M metagenome (GOLD analysis project Ga0299907, IMG submission 198680) | Soil microbial communities from uranium-contaminated site in the Upper Colorado River Basin, Wyoming, United States - RVT152D67 (version 2) ... | reverse complement strand
GGCCCAGCCTCACCATCCGGCTGTTGGGGTCTTCCATGGCGAGGGCGAGACCGCCTCGCATCGATCCCTTGGCTCGCTCCAGCTCCTCGACGGTGATCCCCTCCTCGACGACCTTGTCTAGCTCTTCCCGGATCACGCCCATGGCGGTCTCGGTCTGGCTCGGTGTGGTTCCGACGTAGACACCCCAGGCGCCGGCATCGCCATATGCCATCTTGAAGCCGTAAACCGCATACGCCAGGCCCCGCTCCTCCCGGATCTCCCGGAATAGCCGCGACGACATCCCGGATCCCATCACGTGGTTGAGCACCTCGAATGCCCAACGCCTCTCGTCGCTACGGGTCAGCCCCTTGCCCCCGATCACCAGGTGGGCCTGCTCCGTCTCCCGATGGGTGATCTTCACCGTCGGCCAGGGGGCGGCTTCGGCGTGCTCGTGCTCGACGGTCTCCCCCGCCCAATCCCCGAACCGCTCGGCCACCATCTCGACGACATCGTCGTGCTCGATCGCCCCTGCGGCCGCCACCACCATCGAACCCGCCCCGTAACGGCGCTTCCAGTAACCGAGGATGTCGTCCCGAGACATGGCCCGTATCGACTCCCGCGTCCCCAGAACTGGCGCCTCGAGCGGATGGTCGACGAAGACCGCCGTCGTGAAGTTCTCGAAGGCGACGTCGTCCGGGTCGTCGTCGTTCATGTTGATCTCTTCGATGACCACCTGACGTTCGGCGTCGATCTCGTTCTGCCGGAACGCGGGGCGCTGCAACATCTCGGAAAGTACGTCGAAGCCGGTGCCCAGATCCTGATCGAGGAGCCTCACCCAGTAGCAGGTGCTCTCCTTGGAGGTGAAGGCGTTTGACTCCGCTCCGATGGCGTCGAAGATCTCCGACACCTGACGAGCCGACAATTTCTCCGAGCCCTTGAAGAGGAGATGCTCGAGGAAGTGGGAGGCTCCGTGCTCATTGGGCAACTCGTCGCGGGTCCCGGTGTCGACCCAGCAGCCGAGCGCAACCGAGCGAAGGGAGGGCATGGGCTCGGTGATGACACGAAGCCCGTTGGGGAGGGTGGTGAGGTCGTAGTGCACGTCGGGAGTGTATGGGTTGAAGCGTTCTACGTTCTACGTTCTACGTTCTACGAAGAATCCCGCTCGAAGGGCGGGGTTTGACATTCATGAGACAATGACTGGCTATGCGCGGACGCGACCAGACCTTTCTCACCGACCTGATCGGGCCTGAGGACCAGGCGATCGAGGCTGTGGTGAGCCGGTATCAGCGCGTCGCCCCGGCCGTAACCCGCTTCGCCAGAACACTGTCGAACAACCCGAATCTGCGGGTCCGGCTTGGCTCGGAGGCGGCGGCCTCGTCCGACGAAGTGGTCTGCGACCCCCGGATCTTCCAGGCGGCATACCACCGCAACGCCCCGGTCACCCCCGACGAGGTGGCCATCGCCTCTGCCCTCCATGAGGTGATGCACCTGGTGTCCACCAACCTCGACGAGACGAGGGAGGTTCCCGAAGGCTGGCCCATCGAGGGCGAATTTGCCCCTGACGTCAAGGTCGACCTGCTCACCGCCCTCGAGCGCACCAACAAGCCGGTGGCCGAGGTCCTCTTCTTCTCACTCGAAGACGCCCGACAGGAGGCACAGGGCCTCGCTTCCTACCCCGGTGCCAGGTCGGTCCTCGCCGATCTCTACATGTCTTCCCTGAGCCAGGCGATCTCCCGGTCGGGGGCATTGAGCCAGTTCGTCCTCGGCTGCTTCCTCCTCACCGGCGGCTATATCGAGCGCGACGTTCTCGAGAATCGGTTCGAGTCCCGGGCCACTGCGGCGATAGACGACGCCAGCCATCACTGCGACATGGCCGCAGATGCCGATGACCCGTGGGAAGTTGCGCAACTCGCCCTTGAGTTGGAGGCAATCGCCCGTGCCCACGGCCTGATCACCGAAGTCCAGGCCAACGACACGCACGCCAAACAACAACACGCCGCTCAGGCGGACGCCGAGAAGGCCAAAGATGGGGTGGATGCAGTCCGCATGACGTCGCCGATCCTCACCGACGCCGACTCCTACCAGGACACCAGACGATCGAGTGAGGCCCGCTCCGGCATGTCCGACCGGAAGGGTGCCTCAGACATCGCCGACGAGGAGTCAACCGACCAGTTGCTTCGGGTCAGTCAGGCGCCCGACATCTTCCTTCCCACCGGTCAGGGCGGAAAGCTGGTCGTCGGGCCGATCCCGTCCTCTTTCGCACGCTTCTCCAATGAGGGAGCCGAGGCGCTTGTCCGGGCGGCGCAACGTTGGGGCATAGCCCAGCGTCGTGTGTCCGGTGAGTTGTTCCCCCTGTTCGCTGCCAACCAGCGGCGTGGGCTCCGCTCCGGCTTCGACCAGGGTGATGTGTCCCCGCACGCAGCTCTCTTCATCGGGGCCGGGCTCTATCAGCGCCTCTACGAGCGCAGGGCGGCTCGCACCAGGCGGACCTATGCCGTCTCCCTGCTCGTCGACGCCTCGGCCTCGATGCTCAGCCCGGGCAAGGCGGGCAGCTCGTGGGCAATGCCGGCGGCCATGCTCGGTGCCTGGACCATGGCCCGGCTCTGTGACGAGTTGCAGATCGACTTCGAGGTCGCTCTGTTCAATCGCGGCTTTGCCGCAAGGCCCGATGACACCGAGGACAGCTACCGCCGGAAGAGGTCGGCGGCAACAGCCGGGCTGAGGCGTACCCAGGGGACGGCTGCCGATCGCCTCACATCGACCGTCAATCACTACGTCGTCAAGCCATTCGAGCGGCGCTGGCGAGACTCCGAGCCCACCCTGGCCGGCCTCTTCTACACGGCGGCGGAACCGAGATCGGCGGCCACGTTGGCCCGTCGGGACCCCAAGACGGCCCCACCGGTGTCCCTGTTCGAGAAGGCGGCCAATGTCGATGAGTTCAACATCATCCATGCCGCCGAGCGCATGGCACGGCTCGGCGCCCAGGTGCGGGTCCTGATGGTGCTGGCCGACGGGATGACCCGGGGGTCGCTGGAGGCGTTGGCAAAATCGGTGGCCGCCGTCGAGTCCGGCGGAACCACGGTGATCGGGATCGGAATCGGGGATCACACCGTGGACGAGGCCTACCGTCGACATGAGGTCGTGTCCCAACCAGAGGACCTGACCCAGGCGATGATCAACGGAACCAGAAACGCCCTGCGCCGGAGTCTGGCCCTTTGGGGCATGGACACCTGGTGGCTCAGGGCATCAGAGATCAAGACACCCCAGGAGACCGCAGTTGCCTAAGAAAGTCATATTCGAAGACCCAGCCGGCGAAGGGCCGGCGATCACCCTCGAGCGATTCGAGATCCCCGATGACGTCCCTGACACCGAGCTGAGGCATCGCAAGATCCCCGAGCCCGATCCCCACTACGTCGACCTGGGCATGCTCTATCGGTTCGCCCAGTTGGAGCACGCCCGGATGTCGGGGGCGGAGGGACTCGTCCCGCTTCATGTCGCGGTGCGGGGGCACATGGGGACCGGGAAGGACCACGACATCGAGCAGTTCGCCGCGGCCATGGGCCTCCCCTACTTCCGGATTCCCCTGACCGGAGAGGTGCGCGACGTCACTCTCATCGGATCGACCCGTCTCCACGGCGACGGGAAGGGCGGCACAGAGAGCCGGTGGGAGGACGGAGACATCACCCGGGCGCTTCGTGGGCCTTCCCTCCTCAACCTCTCGGAGCTGAACGCCGCCGGGGCTGAGACCTTGTTCGCCCTCCACGGGCTGCTCGACCGCTACTCGTCGCTCGACCTCCCCACCGGGGAGACGGTGCGGTTACGCCAGGATGTTCGGATATTCGGGACGATGAACCCGACCGATCTCCGCGACTACGCCGGCACCCAGACCCTGAACAAGGCGTTCGCCGACCGCTGGGTGATCTGGGAGAAGAACTTCCCGGGCGGCGACCAGGTCGAGGCCATGCTCACCCGCAGGTACCCCGGCTTGAAGGAGGAGTACGTAACGGCCATCGCCCGTCTCGCGGTCGAGGTGAACGCCTCGTTCGAGGCCCAGGACTCGGGGGTCAGGGTGGAGACTCCGCTGTCGTTGCGCTCGGTGCTCGACCGGCTCCCCACCGGTCTGGTCGTCCATTCCGACCGACCAGACCCTCTTCGCCAGGCCTGGGAGGAATATGTCCTCCCCCATGTCGACCTCTTCGACCGGGATCACTACGAGACCGTGTGGAACGCGGTGGTGCGCAAAGGCCCGTCCGTCAAGCCGTTCTGAGGCCACGAACCAAATGCTCCACGTCACGAGTACGTGACGAACTGCATGACGTTCATCGAGCGCCCCAGCCCTCGCCAGTTCTCAGGAAGCCTGTACCGTCGGGGTCATGCCTTACGACTTGGGCAACCCGGAGCTCGACGCCAGGCTCGTCGAGCTGGTGTCGGCGGCCACCACCACGCCGCACACCGAGCTCATCACCGAGATGATCGTGACCGCGATCAAGCTGGGCAGGGACGGCGCCTCCCGTGCCGACCTGAAGCTGATCAACACCGCGCTGAAGGAGATGCGGTACTCCAATCTCGTCTTTGCCCGGCACAAAGAGCCGAAGGTGACCATCTACGGCTCGGCCCGCATCAAGGAGGGGGATCCCAACTACGCACTGACCGAAGAGTTCGCCTCCATCATGGCCAACAGTGGCTGGGGCATCATCACCGGGGCCGGCCCCGGGATCATGGAGGCGGGCAGCCGGGGCGCAGGCATCGACCATGCCTATGGGGTGAACATCCGCCTTCCCTTCGAGGATGAGGTCCCCAAGCACATCGCGCCCGAGCGAACGGTCAACTTCAAGTATTTCTTCACGCGAAAGCTCGGTTTCGTCAAGGAGGCGCACGCTTTCGTACTGCTCCCCGGCGGGTGGGGCACGCTCGACGAGACCTTCGAACTGCTCACGTTGGTCCAGACGGGCAAGAGCGACCTCCACCCCGTGGTCCTGCTCGAGGCCGAGGGGACGGGCTACTGGGAGCCGATGATGGGGTTCATCAGGGACCAGCAGCTTGAGAGAGGGCTCATCAGCGAGTCAGACCTGGCGCTGTTCTTTCAAACTACCGACGCTCAGGCCGCAGCCGAGCACATGTGGCATTTCTACGGCAACTACCACTCCTCGCGCTACTCGGGAGGGAGGCTGGTGCTGAGACTCAACGAGGAGCCGTCCGACGAGACGATCGAGAAGCTCAACGAGACCTTCGCAGACATCGTCGTAGAGGGCAAGATCGAGAAAGTCGGGCCTAGCGCCGCCGAGTTGGAGGACACCGACGCCCTCCACCTGCATCGCATCGCCTTCGTGTTCGACCGCCGCCACTTCGGCCGGCTGCGGATGATGATCGACGCCCTCAACGACCTGGTAGTTGCCCCGAAACCGTCCCATTTGCCCGAGCCGATGACCGAGGAGCACGCAGAAAGACCCTGGTAGTGCGAGGTTTGGCCTGGGATTAAAACCCGACCTCCGGCTACCATTGAGACGTGCGCGACATCCTTTCGGACCTGGTAGCCGAGCAACAGTTCCTCGATCAGTCCCTCCAGAGGATCCCCATCAAGATCTGGGACATGGTCACGCCGTCCAAGCCATGGACGGTGCGTGACACGATCGCCCACCTCGCCGATTACGAGGAGCTGGCCGCCGACACCATCGCCGGCGGGAACATGCTGAAGCGCTGGCAGAACGCTCCCAAGCTCGGCCCGCTCCGCGCCGAGGCGATCAAGAAGGGGCGCAGCATGCGCCCCCAGGATGTGATCGAATGGTGGCGCGGCGGCAGGGCCAAGGTGGTCGAGCCCCTGTCACACATGGAGGCCGGGGACAGGATCGAATGGATCGACGGCGACATGAGCGCCCGCACTTTCGCCACGTTCCGTCTCATGGAGACCTGGATGCACGGTCTCGACATCTACGCCACGCTGGGGATCGAGGTCGAGGACACCGCCCGAATCCGCCACGTCTGCTGGCTGGGTTGGAAGACCCTCCCTCACGCCTTCAAGCATGCCGGCGAGGACTACGAGCCGGTCCGCGTCGAGGTGATTGGCCCCGGCTACGCCAAGTGGGTCTACGGCCCGGAGGACACCGACGAGCTGATCAAGGGCTCGGCGTCGGATTGGGCCCGGATTGCGGTGCGCAGGATCAAGCCGAAGGAGACCAATCTCAAAGTCTCCGGCGAATACGCCGAGAAAGCGATGCAGGTAGCCAGGGCGTACCTTTGAGCCCGATCCCCCGTCTCGTGGGGATGGTCCATCTTCTCCCGCTTCCCGGCTCACCCGGGTTCAAGGGCTCCGTCGACGAGGTGCTCGAGGCAGCAGTGGCCGATGCGGTAACCCTCGCCGGCGCCAGATTCCCCGCCTTGCTCATAGAGAACTTCGGTGACGTCCCCTTTCACGCGGACAGATCCGACCCGGAGACCGTCGCCGCCATGACTCTGGCCGCGCGAATGGTGTCCGATGCCACAGGGCTGCCTTTCGGGGTCAATGTGTTGCGCAACGACGCCCTCACGGCCCTCGGCATCGCCGCCGTGACCGGGGCCAAGTTCATCCGGGTCAACGTGCTGACCGGGGTCATGTACACCGACCAGGGGCCGATCGTGGGCCGGGCCGACGAACTGGCCCGTCGTCGAGCCGTCCTGGCCCCCGGGGTGGAGATCTGGGCCGACGTGCTGGTGAAACACGCCACTCCCCCGCCGGGTCTCGACATCCGGCAGGCGGCGGAGGACACGGTGAGCCGTGGCCTCGCCGACGCCGTGATCGTGTCGGGCGCCGGCACCGGGTTGGAGCCCGATCTGCACGAAGCCGGGCTGGCGCGATCGGTGATCCCCAAAGGCACCCGGCTGGTCATCGGTTCGGGGGCTGAAGTGGGGAACCTGGGTCGGCTCGCCGAGGTCGCCGACACCGTCATCGTGGGCTCGTCGCTCAAAGCCGACGGCACCGCCGGCTCACCGCTCGACCTGGCCCGAGTCGCCGCGTTCGTCGAGGCGGCACGGCACCACGGTCTGATCTGACCCCGCTAGATCGGCCTCCGACGTCGGGATGAGATCACGCCCGTGTTGAATCCGGCGAGATGCAGACTCCCCGAGAATCGGGCGTGCTCGATCTTGAGACAACGATCCTGGACCACCTGCAGCCCGGCGGCGCTGGCCTTGGCGGCAGCCTCGTCGTGCCGAAGCCCCAACTGGAACCAGACCACCTTGGCCCCGATTGCGATCGCCTCATCGACGACATTGGGCAACTCGTCGTGACGACGGAAGACGTCGACGATGTCGGGCACAACCGGGAGGTCGGCCAGCGACGGGTAGCTCTTGAGCCCGAGCACCTCGTCGTACATCGGGTTCACGGGGTACATGTCGAGATCGGTGCGGACCAGATAGGTGGCGACGAAGTTGGACGACCGCAGGATGTTGGCCGACACCCCGACCAGGGCCACACTCTGAGCCGATTGGATGATCTGGAGGCGCTCCAACGCGCTCGCCTCGTGAAGGACTGTGGTCATTCCCCTGCCCCTTCCAAGGCCTGGCCCAAGTCCCAGAGGATGTCGTCGATGTCCTCCAGGCCGACCGAGATCCGGATCATCTCGTCGCCGACTCCGGCGGCTCGTCGCTCCTCAACCGGCACCTGCTGGTGGGTGGTGCTGGCGGGATGAATCACGAGTGTCTTGGCGTCCCCGACGTTGGCCAGATGGGAGGCCAACTCGACCCTCGAGATGAATTCGGCGGCCTGGTCGAACCCGCCTTTCACCCCGAAGGTGAACACCGCTCCCGGGCCCTCGGGGACGTATTTGGATGCAAGCTCGGTCCAAGGGTTGTTGGGGAAGATCGGGTATCGGACCCAGGCCACATCCGGATGCGCGGAGAGGAACTCTGCGACCTTCCGGGCGTTCTCGGTGTGCCGGGCCATGCGCAACGAGAGCGTCTCCAGGCCAAGCAGGAGAACGAAGGAGTTGAACGGGGAGAGGGCTGCGCCGATGTCGCGCAAACTCTCCACCCGCGCCTTCATCAGAAAGGCGTACTCCCGGAAGTTCTCCCAGAACATGAGGTCGTGATAGGCAGGTGATGGCTCGGTGATCCCGGGAAAGTTCCCGTTGTCGTAGGGGAAGAGGCCCGATTCGACGATCACCCCGGCGATGGCGACACCGTGGCCCCCGATGAACTTGGTGGCCGAATGGACCACGATGTCAGCGCCGTGCTCGATCGGCCGGCACAGATACGGGGTGGCGAAGGTGTTGTCCACGATCAGCGGCACCCCGTTGTCGTGAGCGATATCGGCGATGGCGCGGATGTCGAGGATGTCTGCGGCCGGATTCCCGATGGTTTCCCCGTAGAGCGCCCTGGTCTTGGGTGTGATCGCATCCTTGATCGCACCATGGTCGGAAATGTCGACGAAGGTGACATTGATCCCCATGCGGCGCAGCGTCACGTCGAACTGCGTGAACGTGCCGCCGTAGAGCGATCGCGAGGCCACGATCTCATCACCGGCGTTGCATAGGGTGAAGATCGAGATCAGCTGCGCCGCCTGGCCCGATGAGGTCGCCAGTGCTCCCAATCCCCCCTCCAGCGAGGCCATCCGCTCCTCGAAGGCTGCAGTGGTGGGGTTGCCGATCCGGGTGTAGATGTTGCCGAAGTTCTGCAGGGCGAACAGGTCGGCGGCCTGTTGGGCATCCTCGAATACGAACGAGGTCGTGGCATAGATCGGCATCGCCCTGGCGCCGGTCTCGGGGTCCGGTCGCTGCCCGGCGTGTATCTGACGGGTGTCGAACCCGAAGTCTCGATCTCTCATGACGGTTTCTCCTGTCTCTACGCGCTCTTCCGAGCACCGTGACGGATAGCCGTCCTCGGCCACTCATCGTTCAGGCATTGGCACCGTTCGAGTCGGTTGCCGCGGTTTCGCAGGGCCTGTCCCTCCACCGCTCTTGATGAGCGCGTCTTTCGCTTGGCCCGAAAGTTAGCGAATCGTGGCATCTGGCTCCAACTTTGGGTCAGACGCCGGGTAGCGCTAGTCCACATTGTCGACGGCATATAGTCCATTCGGCCCATACCCCAGTCTGCGCCCTCCAACCAGACTTCTCCTCCGGGTGATTTCGTAATGCGGGAACTTCCAAGAGACATATTGATCGAGGTCATGGAGGACGTGATCGAGGACCTGCACGGTCACGTGCACAGGGTCTCCGATCTCGCCGTGAACCTCGGCATTGGCATCGGGCTCGGCGAGATCGAGCTCGACCGCCTGGCCCTGGCCGGTGTGCTGCACGACGTGGGCAAGATCCACCTCGATCCGGGCATCCTCGGCAAGCCCGGCCCTCTCGACCCCACCGAGCGCGAGCTGATGAACCGTCATCCGGAGCTCGGTTTCGCCATGACCCGCAACCGTCTCGACCCGAAAGTCGCCGAGGCGATCCTCTATCACCATGAGCGTTACGACGGCCGTGGTTACCCCTTCGGCCTCGGTGGCGAAGAGATCCCGATCCTGAGCCGGATCATCCTCGTCGCCGACGCTTTCGACGCGATGACCTCGACCCGCTCCTATCAGCGCGCCCTCCCCGTCGAGTTTGCGGTGAACGAGATCCGCAACCATGCCGGGACCCAGTTCGACCCCCACGTGGTCGATCTCTTCCTCGAGCTGGCCGCCATCAACCGGCTGCCCCTCGAGCTGTCTGCCTGATCTCTGGCCGTTCTTCGAAATTGGGACCGAGAATGGTCGCATGTGGGACTGAGGCTCCCCATTACGGACAGTTGTTGTCCTGAGCCCCTGATACCTTCCGGGTGTGGACCCGCTCGGCGCTTTCACCCCTGCCACCCGCACCTGGTTCGAGGCTTCGTTCAACGAGCCAACCAGGGCCCAAGCCCTGGGCTGGCCGGCCATCGCCGATGGCAATCACACCCTCATCCACGCTCCCACCGGATCGGGTAAGACTCTGGCCGCCTTCCTGTGGACCCTCGATCGACTCCTGACCGAGCCGCAGCCCGAGAAGGCGAGTCGGTGCCGGGTCCTCTACATCTCACCCCTCAAGGCCCTGGCCCATGACGTCGAGCGAAATCTCAGGGCGCCCCTGGCCGGCATTCGCCACGCCTCGAGCCGCATCGGTGGCCCCACGTTGCCGACGGTCAACACCTTCATCCGAACCGGCGACACGCCACCCGATGCACGCCAGCGGATGAGACGCAACCCGCCTGACATCCTCATCACCACACCGGAATCGCTCTATCTCATCCTCACCTCGGCGGCCCGCGAAGTACTGCACAGTGTGCGCTGGGTGATCGTCGACGAGGTGCACGCCGTCGCCGGCAGCAAGCGGGGGGCTCATCTCGCCCTCTCTCTCGAGCGATTGGAGGAGGTCACCGATGTGGCGCCGCAGCGAATCGGCCTCTCCGCCACACAGCGTCCCCTGGAGGCGATCGGGCGGTTTCTCGGCGGCGGGACCATCGGCGACGACGGGGCCTGGGTCCCGAGGCCCGTCACCCTGATCGATGTCCCCCACGATCGCGACCTCGACATTCAGATCGTGGTCCCGGTCGAGGACATGAACGAGCCTGCCGAGCCCGATCCTCTCGACCCGGACAAGCAGGCGACCCGCTCCATATGGCCCGCGGTCTATCCCCGGCTGCTCGAGCAGATCCAGGCACATCGCAGCACCATCGTCTTCGCCAATTCGCGCCGGCTGGCGGAGCGTCTCTGCTCCGAGATCAACAATCTGGCCGGCGAGGAGGTGGCCAAGGCACACCACGGCTCGGTGGCCCGTGAGCAGAGGCTCCTCACCGAAGAGGCGCTGAAACGAGGCGATCTCAGGGCCGTCGTGGCCACCTCGTCCCTCGAGCTCGGCATCGACATGGG
>Ga0299907_10002885_pt1 | contig 10829 bp, 12 predicted proteins | sample RVTome_16_FD_198680 | JGI IMG/M metagenome (GOLD analysis project Ga0299907, IMG submission 198680) | Soil microbial communities from uranium-contaminated site in the Upper Colorado River Basin, Wyoming, United States - RVT152D67 (version 2) ... | reverse complement strand
TCCCCAGGGCCTTCTATTGGGCGGTGGGGATCGCCATCGCCAGCCTCGTGGTCCAGGTCGCACTCGGAGTGGCCGCCATGTCGTCCGAGAACATCGATCCGGGCAACCAGCACGTCTTCTACGGGGTCCTGATCGCGATCACCTTCGCCTTCGCCTACATCTACCGCGCCCAATTCAGGAAACGGCCGGCCCTGTACTACGGCCTCCTTCTACTGTTCACGATGGGTCTAGGAATACGAGGGATCATGACATTCGGAAGCAGCTTCTGATGCTGCTGCCAGACAAGAAGCTGCTGATCACGGGGGTGCTCACCGATGACTCGATCGCCTGGCACTCCGCCCGGGTCGCCCAGGAGCAAGGGGCCGAGATCGTCTGCACCGGCTTCGGGCGCGGTCTCAGGCTCACCGAGCGCTCGGTGCATCGTCTCCCCGAGGAGTGCGACGTGCTGGAACTCGACATCTCGGACCCGGCCCAGGTCGAGGTGGTCGTCGCCGATCTCACTCAGCGTTGGGGCAAGGTCGATGGTGCCCTCCACGCCATTGCCTTCGCCCCCGAGGACGCCCTCGGCGGGAACTTCCTGAACACACCGGTGGAGTCTGCCCAGACCGCCTTCACCGTGTCGGCGTTCTCCTACAAGACACTCGCCGTGGCCCTCCTCCCGCTCATGAAGCAGGCAGGCGGCGGCGCCCTGGTCGCCATGGACTTCGACAACACCCAAGCCTGGCCGGCCTACGACTGGATGGGCGTCGCCAAGTCCGCCCTGCAGAGTGTCACCAGGTACCTGGCGCGCGACCTCGGGAGACACAACATCAGGGTCAACGCCGTCTCCGCGGGCCCATTGGGCACCGTAGCCGCCAAGTCGATCCCCGGATTCGCCAAGTTCGACCAGGTCTGGGCGGAGCGGTCCCCCCTCGTCTGGGACACCTCCAACCCCGACCCGGTGGCCCGGATGGTCTGTGTGCTCCTCAGTGATTGGGCCCCGATGACCACGGGCGAGATCGTCCACGTCGACGGTGGCTTCCATGCAATGGCCGCAGGTGTGGATGACGACTGAGCCGATGCACTAGTGCCGCGACCACAGCACTAGCCCTGGGCGGGCATGGTCGCCGCGGCCGGGAGCTCGAGCACGAACGTGGCCCCACCGCCTTCGGTGGCCTCGACCCGCACCGTGCCCGTCATCGCCTCGGCCAGGCTCTTGACGATGGCGAGCCCGAGGCCGGTGCCTCCCTTCGAGCGGGTGTCCGACTGATCCAGCTGGGTGAATCGGTCGAAGATCCGCTCTCTCGATTCCTCCGGGATACCGGGCCCATGGTCTACCACGGCGATCAGTGCACGATGCGCCTTCTGCCATGCGAACAGCTCGACCGAGCTCCCTGGTGCGTACTTCGCAGCATTCTCGACCAGGTTGATCATGATCCGTGAGAAGTGGTCCCGATCGGCATAGGCGGCGAGATCGGGGGGCTCGACGGTGAGTTTCGGCTCGATCGACACCACCCTGTTTATCTCGTCGAACAGTGTCTTGATCTGGACCGCCTCGGGGTGGAGGGGGATGGCGCCGCGGTCGATGCGCGACACCACGAGGAGGTCCTCGATGAGACGTTGCAGCCTCCCAGCCTGGCGACGGGCGCTGATCAGGAGCTGCTGGGAGGTCGGCTCGGCGGGGGCCAGCTCGGGGCGGTTGACGGTGTCGAGTGAGCCGATGATCGAGGTCAGCGGGCTGCGCAGCTCGTGGCTCACGGTCGAGACGAAGTCGGTCTTCATCTGGGCCACCTCCTCGAGACGACGGGTCATCTCCGCCTGGGCCTCGTAACGGCCGATCTGGCTGAGCACCAACCCGGCAGGGGCTGCCAACGACCCGAGCTGCTCGAGCTGATCCTCGGTGAAATCACCCTGGTAGGGATCACCCACGACGATGATGCCGACCCTCATCGACTCGACCTTGAGCGGCGCCACCAGAGCCTGCTTCAAGCCGAGGTCTCTCAAGAGGACGTGCGAGTCGCTGTCGTCGTCGACCTTGCGCACATAGATCGGCTTGGCGGCCCGATAGGTCTGGGCGACCACGCTGGGGGCATTGATCTCCACCGAGATGGGATCGGTCTCCAGTGGGTAACCGTTGACCCAGATCGGGCTCATCACCTCGAGACGTGACATCTCCCGATCGTGGAGCAGTACGACCCCAACCTGTGCGTCCAGGTAGCTGCAGATCGTCCCCACCAGGTGGGGCACGATCTCGGCGAGTGACTCGGCACGGGCCAGGGTGGCACTGACGGCGTACAGCCTCTCGAAGTCGAGACGCTGCTGCTCCAGCTTCGCCTCCTTCCCGAAAGAGGTGACGGCCTCCTTCTCGAACTCGAAACCGACGAGGGCGGTGGCCGCGGCAACGACCAGGACGACCACCACCGGTGCCAGGAGGTCGGCGATCACGTTCGCCTCACCCAGGGAGAATGCGACGAACGCAATGGCAGAGCCGATGGTCACCGTGACCAGGGCATGGGCCCACCAGGTGAGGAGCAGCCCGGACACGGCGGCGATGCCGAACAGAATCGGCTCGGTGGTGGTGTTGAGGTCTCGGATCAGGGCGAGCGCAGTTATGCCGGCGATCATCGCCAGCAGCCACGCGGTGGCGGCGAACGGGGCGAACCGGCTGGCCATGAGGCGATCCCACTTGGTGGCGGTGGCCACGATCAGCAGTGCGGCGAGACCGGTCATTGGGATGAAGAACTCGGGCTGGGTGAACAGCTGGGTGCCGTCATCGAGGGGGCTGCGAACCGCCTGATAACCGATGATGATCAGGACCACCCACGCCACGGCCGATGCCCGCCGCAGCAGGGACGACCTGAAACGCGCCATCGACTGATGGACACTGATGTCGAGGTTGTGGCTAGCCATGGATTCAGTCCTGTACGAAAGTATTGTCGGCGTTTCTCCCGTTCTGATCGAGGATTGTTCTTGGCTCTGCGCTCGCTTCTCGATGGTGCCCTCCTCGCCGAGGCCTATGGCGAGGGGACGCCCCGAGTGCTCGCCCTCCATGGCTGGGGGAGGAGGGGCAGCGACTTCGCGCAAGCCTTGCGAGGGATTCCTTCCCTCGCCCCGGACCTGCCAGGGTTCGGGGCGACGCCTCCGCCCGACACCGTTTACGGGGCCGCGGAGTACGCCGATGTGATCTCCCGGGCCCTCGGCCTCTTCGCCGAGCCACCGGTTGTCGTGGGACACTCGTTCGGCGGGCGCGTGGCGGTCTGCCTCGCCGCCGGGAATCCGGGGATGGTGGGCCCTTTGGTTCTGAGTGGCGTCCCGCTGCTGAGACCAGGGCCGACCAGGAAGCCGTCGTGGCCATATCGACTCGCCAGGATGGCCAATCGAGCCGGTCTGCTCACGGACGAGCGAATGGAACGACTGCGTCGCAACCGGGGCTCGGCCGACTACCGGGCGGCGAGGGGTGTGATGCGAGACATCCTGGTGAAGGTCATCAGCGAGAGCTACCAGGAGCAGCTCGGCCGCATCCCCAACCGGGTACGGCTGGTCTGGGGCGGCAACGACCGCGAGGTGCCGGTGGAGGTCGCCGAGGCGGCAGCCCGGATGCTCCCCAGCTCCCAACTCGAGGTCCTCGAGGGGGTCGGTCACTTCGTGCCAAGCGAGGCGCCGGCCAGGCTCAACGCCATCATCCGAGAGGAGCTGGGATGATCTGGCTCCTCGCGGCCGCCTGTGCCCTGGCCACGGTTCCCGCCTCGCTTCGATGGCTCCGGGTGGCGCAGCGGGAGCACTATCTCCCCCCGGCGGCCTCCCAGTTCGCCCTGCGCTGGACGGCGTCCTCTCCAGTCAATCGGCTCTTGGACCTGGTCTCGGTCGCCGGGGTCGTCGGCGCGGCCTTCGACCTCCGATGGGGATTTCTCACGGCATTGGCCCAAATCGGTCCGATCGGCTTGCCGGTCAGGGGTGTGTCCTCGCCCCTGTCCTGGACACCCCGATTGCGCCGGCTGGCGATCCTGGTGGGGCTGATCCTCGTCGGCGCAGTCTCGACCGGAGCGCTCATCGACCAGCCGCTGATGATCGTCGCCCCGCTCCTGTTCCTGCCCTGGCTGATCGACCTCAGTCTGCTGGTGCTCGGCCCGCTAGAGCGCCGTCTCGGCGACAAATGGGTGGAGAGGGCCGCCGCCAAGCTGAAAAGCGTCGGGCCGGTGGTGGTGGCCATCACCGGCTCGTATGGAAAGACCAGCACCAAGAACTACGTGGCCCACCTCCTCACCGGATCCCGGGCAGTGGTCGCCAGCCCGGCCTCGTTCAACAATCGAATGGGTCTGGCCCGTGCCATCAACGATGGGCTCACCCCGGGCACCGAGGTGTTCGTAGCCGAGATGGGGACCTACGGGGCGGGCGAGATCGCCGATCTCTGCACCTGGGTGACCCCCAGGGTGGCCGCCATCGTGGCCGTGGGGCCGGTCCATCTCGAGCGGTTCAAGACGTTGGAGCGGGTCGTCGCAGCAAAGGCGGAGATCCTCGATCAGGCAATGGTCGGTGTGATCTGTGTCGATGATCCCCTGCTCGCCGAGCTGGCGCGGGAGAGGGTCGGGTCGATGGAGATCATCGAAGTCTCGACCGATGACGAGATCCACGTGGATGGGTTGTCGGTCGGGAGCGCCCCGGAAGGTGTCTTTGCGCCGAATCTCGGGGTGGCGATCGCCATCTGCCGCCGGCTCGGCATAGAGATGGAGGTCATATCCGCCCGTGTCCCGAGTCTGGCCACGCCCGAGCATCGGCAGTCGGTGACCAAGGCGGTGTCGGGTTTCGCCATCATCGACAACACCTTCAACTCGAACCCTGCCGGGGCGCGATCGGCACTGGACCTGCTCGCCCGGGAAGGCAACGGGGGTACCACTGCCGTGATCACCCCGGGGATGGTCGAGCTGGGCCGGCTCCAGTTCGAGGAGAATCGCTCGTTTGCCGAGGTGGCTGCCGCCCGCGTGGATCACCTGGTGATCGTCGGCCGCACTAATCGTCGGGCCCTGCTGGAGGGCTCCGCGAGCGGGAAGGCATCCGTTACCGTCGTCGACACGCGCCTGGAGGCGGTGCAATGGGCGAGGGAGCACCTGGGGCCGGGTGACGCGGTCCTGTACGAGAACGACCTCCCCGACCACTATCCATGATCATGAGCAGACCAGCAGTCGTCTTCGGCGGCCCCTCGGACGAGCACGACATCTCCATCCTCACGGGTCTCCAGGTGGCCCGAGCACTAGTGGACATCGAGGCGATCTACTGGTCGAAGTCGGGGGAGTGGCACTCGGTCAACCCGAGCCTCGAGGCCGCCGAGTTCATCGACGGGCCTCCTCGCCAGTCCAAGGAGATCGGCTTCGTGGCCTCGCCCGGCCAGGGCTTCGTAGTCAAGAGGAGGCCCCTCGACGTGTCGGCAGTGCTGATCGCCTGTCATGGCGGCCCCGGTGAGGACGGGACCCTGCAGGGGATGTTCGATCTGGCCGGTCTCCGCTACACAGGGCCCGGCCAGGCCGCGTCCGCCTTGTGCATGGACAAGCTGGCCTTCGGGTCGGCCATGGCGGCTGCAAGCCTTCCCACGCTGCCCAGGACTCTGGTGCAGACCGGGGACGAAACCCAGCCGGGATTCGATGGCCCGTACATCGTCAAGCCGCGTTTTGGTGGCTCCTCGATCGGCATCGAGGTGGCCGAGGACTGGTCAACGGTGCTCGCCCTCAAGAGAACGTCACGGTTCTTCGATCAGGGTGCGGTCGTCGAGCCCTTCCTTGCGGGGAGCCGGGATCTCCAGGTCGGGGTGAGGACCTACCCGAGCTGGGAGCTGTCGGCGGTGGAGGCCCCGTCCCGGGCCGCCGAGGGGATCTACTCATACGATCAGAAGTACCTGGCCTGGGGTGGGGAGGTGAGCGGGGGGAGGGAGCTCCCCGCCACGCTCGACGACGCCACAGCCGAGGGCATCACCGACCTCTCACGACGGATCACCAAAGTGGCCGGTCTACGCGGGATCGCCCGTATCGACTTCCTGGACAAGGATGGTGAGCTCTACGTGAACGAGGTGAACACGATCCCGGGCTCGATGGCGGTCTATCTGTGGATCGACCCACCCATCGAGCGGAAGCAGCTGTTCGAGGACATGCTTACTGAGGCGGCTCAGGGGCATACCCGGGTGTTCTCCACCGCGGGCAGTGATGGGACGGCGCTTCGCAGCGCCGGCACGATCGCCTCGAAACTTGGTTAGAGGCTCAGAGATGAACTATGGGGCAGGTGAGGGTACGGGTTATCCCGTCCACTGCCTGGATGCGCGCCACCACCAGCTTCCCCAGTGAGTCGACGTCATCACTGCTCGCCCGGACGATCACGTCATAAGGGCCGGTGACGTCGTCGGCGCTGTCGACACCGGGTATGAGACGCACTTCCTCCGCGACGACGGCGGCCTTTCCGACCTCCGTCTGGATCAGGACATAGGCCTGGACCAAATGAGCCTCCTAACGCTCTAGAGCGGGCGACACTAGTGGATCGAGGCCGCGGCAGATCACTAGATCAATGACAGACCGCTGGTACCCGTCTTCCAAACGGACCGCTAGTACCCGTCCTGACCCAGCCGCACGGAGGTGATGAAGGATCTACCCTCCTCGTCGCTGGCGTCGAAGATGATCCGCTGTCCTTGTCGCAGAGTCCGGAAGACCGAGCCGTCCAGGGATCCGGGGCGGAGAAAGACCTCGGAGTGATCTGTGTCCCTGACGACGATGCCCACCCCAGTCACCGGGTCATAGGTCTTGACGACGCCTTGATCCATCGTCTCAGGCCTTGACCACTTTGCCCGCCCTGATGCAGGACGTGCAAACCCGGGCGCGGCGAGTGTTCGAGCCGTGCTTCACCCTGATCCGCTGGACGTTGGGCAGCCAACGCCGATTGTTGCGCTTGTGGGAGAAGCTGACGCGCTTGCCGTAAGACGGCTCCTTGCCGCAGATCTCGCATCGATGGGACATGACGAACACCTCTGGAACGGTCTGAGACTCACGGGGACACCCGCGACCAGGGGCAATGTTAACCGTAGCCGTGGGGTTGTCCCAGTCAGACCCGGCGCGGCCGTGGGCGCCGGTGCCGTTACCGTGGGCTCGTGGCGTCGCTCAGCCGTCTCGCGGCCATCGAGGTGGGCCAGGTGAAGGGTCTTGGAGGTAAACGCTCCGAACGCCTCGCCGAGGCCGGGATCCGCACCGTGGCGGACCTGTTGCACCATGCCCCAAGGCGGTATATCGACCGCTCCCGCAAGTCTCCGATCTCGCAGGTGCCGATCGGGGCGGAGGTCACCATCATCGGAACTGTGCGCTCGGTCAAGGACCGGAGACCGAGACGCAACCTGCACATCATCGAGGCGATCATCGAGGACGAGAGCGCTCGGATCAAGGCTGTGTGGTTCAACCAGGGCTTTCGCCTCAGACAACTGGAGGGCGCCACCGAGGTCGCATTGTCAGGGGTCGTCGAGGCATTCCGTGGTGCGTTGCAGATGAAGACCCCGGAGGTGGACGTTCTCGGGAGCAACAGCGAGGGTCTGACGGTGGGCCGTGTGGTCCCGGTCCACTCCTCCGTGGCTGGGGTGGGACCGGGTCATATGCGAAGGGCCATCCACAACGCCTTGCTCAGATCGAGCCCAATCGATGACTCGTTGCCCACAGAGTTGAAAGCGGCCAACGGCCTCATGGAGCGTGACGCGGCGTTCTGGTCGTTGCACTTCCCGGAGTCCATGGAGGAGACGGGCCCGGCGCGCAAACGCCTGGTCTACGACGAGTTGTTCAGGCTCGAGCTCGCCCTTGCCGTCCAGAAGCGGCATCTGATGGACGGGGCGACAGGGGTGGCCCACGAGCCAAGTGGTGAGCTGGTCGACCGATTCCTGGGAGGCCTTCCCTACCCGCTGACGAGGGCACAGGAGACCGTTCTCACCGAGATCGGGGCCGATCTCGCCGCCAGCCACCCGATGCATCGGCTCCTACAGGGCGAGGTCGGCTCGGGCAAGACCGTGGTGGCGGTGGCCACTCTGCTCCGGGGCATCGAGGGTGGCTGGCAGGGAGCATTGATGGCGCCCACCGAGGTCCTCGCCGAGCAGCACTACCTGGCGGTGAGGGAATTGCTCGCGGAGGCCGGGCTGTCCCCCGGGCTGGGCTCGCATCTCGGGATGCCATCCCTGTTCGACGGTGAGGGGCCGGCCGTTCACCTCGCGCTACTCACCGGCTCGACGGCGGTCGCCAACTACAAAGGCGAGATCACCCGCCAGGAGCTGGAGTCCGACATTGCCACTGGTCGGGCCGATCTGGTGGTTGGCACCCATGCCCTCATCCAGGAGGGGGTCAGCTTCTCGCGGCTGGGCGTGGCGGTCGTCGACGAGCAACACCGATTCGGTGTAGCCCAGCGTGTCGAGCTGCGGGAGAAGGCCGACTCCGTCGAGCCCGACCTGTTGATCATGACCGCTACCCCGATCCCCCGCACACTCTCCATGACCCTCTACGGAGATCTCGACGTATCGATCATCGATGAGATGCCCCCCGGTCGAAGACCGGTCGAGACCAGACTCATCTCCAAGATCGAGGAGCCCACCGCCTGGCGAGTAGTCGCCGAGGAGGCGGCGGCCGGGAGGCAGGCTTTCGTGGTCTGCCCCCTGGTAGACGACAGTCCCAAGGTGGAGGCGGCCTCGGCGACCGCCGAGCACGAGCGTCTGTCGGCGCTGATGCCCGATCTCGAGGTGGGCCTCATCCATGGCCAGATGCGCTCCTCGGACAAGGAGGCGGTGATGGCGGCGTTCCGAGCCGGCGAGATCGACGTCCTGGTCTCGACCACGGTCATCGAGGTCGGGATCGACGTCCCCAATGCCACGGTGATGGTGGTCGAGGACGCCCAGCGCTTCGGTCTCAGCCAGCTTCACCAGCTGCGAGGACGGGTGGGCCGGGGGAGTCATCCCGGGGTCTGCATCCTGCTGGCCGACCCCAACACCCCCGAAAGCGAGGAGAGGCTGGCGGCGATGGTGAGCAGTAGCGACGGGTTCCGACTCGCCGAGGAGGACCTGAGGATCAGGGGTCAAGGAACGGTCTTCGGGACCCGCCAGTCGGGCGTCAAGGACCTCAAGCTGGCCGACCTCCTCTCCGACTTCGAGCTGCTGACGGCAGCCCGACGTGACGCTTTCGCCTTGGTGGACCAGGATCCGGATCTCTCGGCCAGCCCGGAGCTGCGGGCCGAGGTCACCGCGATGCTGGGCGACAGGGTCGAGTGGCTGTTCGTCGGCTGAGATGAGGATCATCGCCGGACGCGCAGGTGGCCGGAGACTCCGATCACCGGCTACGAAGGGCACCCGACCCGCCACCGACCGGGTCCGGGAGGCGGTTTTCTCGATAATCGGGAGATGGGTCGAGGATGCCGATGTCGCCGATCTCTATGCCGGCTCCGGCTCGTTTGGCCTGGAGGCGCTGTCCCGTGGAGCGAAGACCGCGGTCTTCGTGGAAAACGGCCGGCAGGCCCTGGCCGCACTGCGTCACAACGTCGACAGCGTCGGGCTGGGTGGGACCGTGGTCGAGGGGGACGTGACGGGCTACCTGCAGCGCTCCGAGCAGCGCTTCCACCTGGTGTTCATGGACCCCCCCTGGTCGAGGTCGACCGAGGATGTGGAGCAGGACATGGTGGCGCTCGACCGGCTGCTCGAGCCCGATGCCGAGATACTCATCTCGCGGCGTCACACCGACCGGGTGCCCGCAGTGCCCGAAACCTGGCGGGTTGCCACCAATAAACGCTATGGAGATACCAGAATCATCAGATACGAGAAGGTAGAAGAGGATGACGACGGCGTTGTGCCCGGGGAGCTTTGACCCTCCCACCAACGGTCATGCCGATGTGATCAACCGCACGTTGGCATTGTTCGACCGGGTGGTGGTGGCTGTCATCGACAACCCCTCGAAGAAGTCGCTGTTCACTGCGGCAGAGCGGTCCACCCTGCTCGAGGAGATGTTCGGCGGGAGGATCGAAGTGACCACGTTCAGTGGCCTCCTCGTCGATCACGTCGTCGAGGTGGGAGCGGACGTAGTCGTGAAGGGGCTGCGCACCGTGGACGACTACGAATACGAGCAGCAGATGGCGCAGATGAACCGGCACATGACGGGGATGGAGACCATCTTCCTCGCCACCGGGCCCGAGCACGGATTCATCTCGTCCTCGCTGGTCAAAGAAGTCGCGAAGTTGGGCGGGTCGGTGGGCGGGCTGGTCCCCGATGTGGTGGAGAAAGCACTCAAGGAGAAGCTGACATGACCCAGGACACCCAGATCGAGCCGGAGGTGGTCGTCGACGACACCGACCAGGCCGAGACGACGGTTCAACCCGAGTTGGAGGACATCCTCGACATCGTCGACGACCTGATCGTCCATCTCCACGAGGCCAAGGCGATGCCACTCTCCTCGAACGCACTGGTCGATCGGGAGGTGTTCCTCACCAAGTTGGAGACCCTGAGAGCCAGCCTGCCGGACGAGTTGCGGGCCGCCCGATGGATGGTCAGGGAGCGCGAGGCGTTCATCGCCCGGACCAACGAGAAAGCACGTGAGATCGTGGGCAAGGCCCGCGAGGAGGCCGATCAGCTGGTCGCCGACTCGAACATCGTGGCCGAGGCGGTGGAAGAGGCGAACATCCTGGTGCGCCGGGCGGAGGGAGATGCCCGGCGTCTCCGGCTGGAGACCGAGGACGACGTCGAGCGCAAGTTGATGAAGCTCGAGCACCTCCTGGTCGAGCTCGGCTCCCAGGTGCAGTCCGCCCGCTCCGAGTTCCATCAGGCCCGGCCGAGACCGCCCGAGGTGCCGATCTGACATGAGAAACCC
>Ga0299907_10002884_pt1 | contig 10830 bp, 7 predicted proteins | sample RVTome_16_FD_198680 | JGI IMG/M metagenome (GOLD analysis project Ga0299907, IMG submission 198680) | Soil microbial communities from uranium-contaminated site in the Upper Colorado River Basin, Wyoming, United States - RVT152D67 (version 2) ... | reverse complement strand
GCCATCAAGCGTTGAGAAACGCTTGACGACCTACGCGATCCCGACGGAGGCGAGCACCCCGGCAGGGGTGAAGGTGACGGTCGCCGTGCGTGACCCGGTCATGCAGTAACTGAATTGCAGACCCTGCCGGGCCGTCGGCTGCCCGACGGTCTGGAGGACCTTTTCGGGGGTCATGCCGGTAGCGAGCGCACCCACCGCCGCGTCCGTCAGGTCGGGCACGTCGTCACGGCACGCGTCGGGCGCGATTCCGATCGTCCGCTCCCACATCTGGAGGTACGCCTCGGATCCACGGAGCATGTCGGCGATGATCGCGTCGCCTCCCTGCAGGCGGAGGTCCTCGATCCAGTCCGGGTACAGGCCGTAGTGGGCGACGCCGTCCTCGTTGATGTCGTACACCTGCTCGCCGGATACCTGCCGGTCGATGGTCGTCCCGCCGAATCCGGTGAACGGATAGCTCACCTTCACCGGCGCGTCGGTGCGCGGTCCGCCCTGGGAGCCGAAGCCGTTGACATCGGAGCCGTAGCCGAACCCGAAGTAGTACCGCGGGTCGGCGAACGCCTTGTAGGCGGCCCAGGTCTCGTAGAAGCCCTTGGAGCCGCCGGCGTACGGGGTGACGACGCCGCCGGCCTCGAGGACGCGCGGATAGATCGTGATGTCGGCCCAGCTGTGGCTCGACACGACGCCGGGCGCCTTCTCGTCGCGGATGATGTCCATCGCCTGCGTCCGGGCCCGGGCGCTCATGTGATCGGGATCGAAGATGATCCCCTTCTGGATCATCCGCCGGATCATGTGGGCGCCGAGCGGCGTCAACGCGCGCGAGTTGCAGTGCGGCGCCGGCGGATACAGGGGCAGAACGCCGGTCTGGCCGCTTACCGTCAGAACACCGGCGACGAGTGAGTCGCGGCCCGTCAGATCGTCCGGCGACCCGAGGTCGTCGTGGATGTTCATCTGTGTCTTGTCGTTCGCCTCGCCCTCTTCCGGAGCACACGTCTCCATCTTCAAGAAGCTGCCGGTCTCGCTGAAGTTACCGGTGTTGGTGACGACGCCGGTCGAGCCGCCGTCACCGGTCACACCCGACAGGGCGTTATCGAACTTGTTGACGAGCTCCATCTGGCGCACGCCGAGGTCGTAGACCTCGGCCAGACGCCGATCGATCTCCGCTTCGGTGCACTTCGGGATGTCGAGCGTCACGCCGCAGTCGAGCACGATCGACACCTCGATACCGAGGATCACGGCGAGCTTCCCCTCGTTGATCGTGCGGCGCGCCTGGAACGGATCGGTGACGATCCGGAACCAGCCCTCGCCGGGACCGCCGCTCTGCGCGTCGATATAGCGTTCGAGCTCACGGATACGCTCAGCTTGCAGCCGGACGCCGTCCATCTCGTTGCAGCTGTTCTTCTTGAGCGGGTAGATCGTGCACAGCGCGTGATTGTCGACGAGCAGGTTCGTAAACATGCGCAGCCCGCCGCGCCACGCGCGCTCGAGCCACTTGTAGTACATCTGCTCGTGCGTCAGTGAGTTGTAGCGCGGCCAGTAACTGAACGTCGGCCACCCCTCGGTCGCGTGAGGGGTTCCCGGAGTCTGGTTGGTCAAGACCTGCTCGAGCACGGCGCCGTAGCCGCTGGGCTCGTGGTCGGGACAGTCGACGAGCGCGTACTGAACGCCGTACGCGTGCCACGGCTCTCCGCATCGAACGCGTCCACCGATGAACTCGAACGCCATCATGTGCACGTGCGCGTCGAGGTATCCCTGGACTTCCTCGAACGGCGTGTCTCCGGTTGCGATGGGCCCTTCGACGTTAACGTCGACCTCCGGATAGGCGGTGCAGCCGTCGGTCAGTTGGAAGCCGAAGTGCGCGCTGTCGTCGGCGGCATCGACGAGCGTCAGTCCCCCGCCGTCGCCGACGGCGAGGAACTTGCTCAAGGCGGGCAGTGCGATCGTGAACGTGTCGGCGGCGACCTGATCGATCTCCCAGTCCGCAAGCGCGCTGGCCTTGTCCGCTCCGACGATGGCGCCGCCCAGTCCCGTTGCCGGGCCGAGTGCCCCGGTGATGGTGTCGGCGACGGAGTCCGTCAACCCCGTCGTCACGCCGCTCGCGATGCTGCCGGCCTGGCCGTCCTTCACCGCGCTCATCAGCGCGCCGACGAGACCCTCATCCGCGGCGACATAGTCCTCGGCCGTCCCGAAGAGCAGGTATTTGCCGAGGTCGGTCGCCTGGAAATGGAACGGCTCCGCCCCGGCGAGATCGGGCGTCCCTGCGATGAATCCGTCTCCCTCGCGGAGGAGGTAGGCGTCGGTTGCGAGCGACTGGACGCCGTAGCAGCCGCCGGCCAAGGCGTAGCGGTCTTCGGGCTTGGGAAGGCGGGGGGCTGCGTCCGGTTGGGAGGAGGAACCCGGGACTGCGCCGCTCGGGGAAAGCGCGAGCGCGAGGAGGAGGACCAAGGCGGCACCGACGGCGGAGCGGACGGGCCGGCCTAGTCGAGACATGTTGGGTCCTCCATCAGGGGGTTTCCTTACTGATTCGCCGCGTGACCTGGGGAATCCTTTGCTTCACGGTGCCGTCTTCGGCCTTGACTGGGTGGCCGGCGCGAGAAGATTCCCGTCGGGTCGCAGAAGAACGTCATCCATTCCTCGCGAACCTCCTTTGGCTCGCGATCCAGCCTACGCGCTCTTGCCCGCGTAGTCGTCGTAGTACTGCTCGACCGTCGGGATGAGGTCGATCACGTACCCGCCGTCGGCGCAGCCTCTGCACCACCGCGAATCGTTGATCGCCTGCCCGGTTGTCATCGGGTCCGCGTTGCGCGCGAGGTTGGCGAGGATGGCTTCGTATCCGTAACAGCAGTGCTGGAGCGTTCGGCGCGTAGCTTCCAGACCTTGCGCCAGCGACGTGTAGTTCCGGACTCCGTGACTGTTATAGGCCGTCGCGCCGGGCATCGGATACGTCGTCGCCAGCGGGTTCCATTGGGCTTGCGTGTACTCCGCGACCTGCCACGCGACCATGACGACGAGGTTGTTGCGCGCCGCGGGAGCGTGGATCTCCTTCAAGAACACCTTCGCCCACTCTCCGAAGGTCAGCGGTGTGCCGTTGCGCAACGCCTCTTCGGCTGCGGCGATCTCCTCGGCACGGAGCTGCTTGCGAAGCTGCGCCAAGAGCGATCCGGCCTCAGCGCGATCGCGCGCGAGCTCGGCGAGCTGGACCTGCTGTTCGACGAAGCGGCTCGTCAGCGCTTTCTGTTCCGCGGTGAGACGCGAGTGCAACGCCTGCCGCTCCGCCAGCAGGAGCGCTTCCTCGTACTCGCGCCGCTCGAGCTCGAAGGCGAGCTTGGTCACCTCATCGGCCAGCTCGGCGTTCCGCGACGCGATGGCGCCGGTGTAGGTGAGGACGTCGGCCACGTCGGAGAGAGAGTCCAGATCCATGAGCGCCTCCAAGACATAGCCGGGCCCGCGCATGTAAGCCTGCGCGGCCGCCACGCCGATCTCGGCGCGGAGCTGTTGGAACCGCTCCTCCGTCTCCGTGCGACGGACCTGCGTTCGAACGAGACGCTCCTGGAGCGCTGCGTAGAGCCGGCGGCTGCGTCCGACCTCGCTCGCTTGGGTCCTGAGCGCCGTGTTCAGCTCGAGGACTCGCGCCTGGTGAGCCGTGATGCGGCTCTCGAGTAACTCGAGGCGCGCCTTAGCATCGGCGATCTTGCGCTTGGTGTCGGCCGGGCCCGCCGCCGCCGTGCCGGCGAGCATCACCAGCACAACCGGCACGGCTAGCGCGCGCACGAGAGCAGAACGGAGTGGCACGTGAGGCCTCACGGGCTAAGACACCTACACGACACCGGAGGCGGGCCGCAATTCACGGCAACGCAAGCCGTCAAGATTCACGCGATTGATGGACTCTTGTGGCCCCAGCGGGATTCGAACCCGCGGTCTCTACCTTGAGAGGGTAGCATCCTTGGCCGCTAGACGATGGGGCCGCGCGCGGCATCCTACCAGCACGTTCGCGGGCGGAAAGCTCGCCGCGTTCATGCGCGTGGAGGACGCGGATTTGGGCTGGGGCGCCTGGATTCGAACCAGGACTAGCTGAACCAGAATCAGCCGGGCTGCCGGGTTACCCCACGCCCCAAGGGACCGTCGCATGGTAGCCAACGCCCCAGGGGCGAGCAACCATTTCGAGGACGTTCGCGCTGCTAGGAGCCACCGCGAGCACGATCGAGAGCTTTCTTGATCCGTTCGAGGCAGCGGTCCGTCCCCAGCAGTTCCATGGACTCGAACAGCGGCGGGGAGACGGTCGATCCGGTGACGGCCGAGCGGACGATCTGGAACGCGTCCTTCGGCTTCACCTCGAGTCCGCGCGCAGCTTGCTCGATGGCGGCTCGGATCGCCGACGCCTCCCACGGCTCTTGTTTCTCGAGCTGGGTTACCACTCCGTCAAGGACGTCGGTGTTCTTTGGGATCAGGTACCGCTCGGCCCTCTCGTCGGGCTCGGTATCGTGGAAGAAGAACCGGAGCTGCAACGCTTCGGCGAGCGTCTGCATGCGCTCCTGGATGAGCGGCACTGCGCGGCGGACGAGTGCGCGTTCCTCGTCGGTAGGCGGATCCGTCAGGATCCCGTCCCCGACCAGGAAGGGTTCGATGCGTGCGGCGAGCTCTTCGACCAACAGCGCCCGGATCTTCTCGCCGTTCAGCGCAGTCAGCTTCTGGATGTCGAACGCGGCGGGGTTGTGCGACACGGCCTCGAGCGAGAATAGGTTGATCAACTCATCGAGCGTGAAACGCTCGGTCAGTCCGTCGCCGGCCGACCAGCCGAGGAGCGCCAGGTAGTTGACGAGCGCTTCGTGCAAGTAGCCGTGCTCGCGGTACCACACGAGCGAAGTCTCCCCGTGCCGTTTCGAAAGGGGCTGCCGGTTCGCGCCGACGATCAGCGGCAGATGCGCGAACCGCGGCCACGACGACCGACCCAGCGCCCGGTAGATCAGGATCTGCTTCGGTGTCGCCGAGATCAGGTCGGCGCCTCGGATGATGTGGGTGACATCCATGGCGAGGTCGTCGGTGGCGGCCGCGAGAACGTACAGCGGTGAGCCGTCCGAGCGCGTGAGCGCGAAGTCCTCGATGTCCGCGTGCGCCGTGCGGATCTCACCGAGCACGATGTCCTCGAAGACCGACTCCTGTTCCTCTTCCGGGACCTTGAAGCGGTAGATCCAGGGACGGCCCTCGGCGTCGTACGAGCCCGCGTCGAGGTCGGACAACGTCCGGCACGGGTCGCGACGCGGCGGCGGGAGCCCCTTGGCTCGCGCCTCCTCGTTCCGCGCTTTGCGTTCCTCGGTCGTGCAGTAGCAGCGGAACGCGTGACCGCCGACGAGCAACGCGTCGGCAGACTCGCGGTAGCCGTCCATCCGCTCCGACTGCCGGTACGGCGCGTACGGACCGCCGACGTCGGGGCCTTCGTCCCATTGCAGCCCGAGCCACCGCAGCTCGTCTAGGACCTTGTCGATGTACTCGTCGGAGACGCGCGACCGGTCGGTGTCTTCGATCCGGAGGATGAACGCGCCGCCGTGGTGACGCGCGAACAGCCAGTTGAACAAGGCCGTGCGCGCGTTGCCGACGTGGAGCGATCCACTAGGCGCCGGCGCGAACCGAACGCGGACCTTGGGCGACGGGGTGGTCATGACCGCCGCATCCTATCGGGCCGGGTCATGGGGCTCTCCCCGGGCCGTCTGACATGTCTGACGCGTCAGACGCGTCTGACGCTCCGGGAGGAAGGTGCGGGGACTCAGGCCGCGACGATCGAGTTGCTGAGCACGCCGATGCCCGAGATCTCGACCTCGACGTTGTCGCCCGGCTCCATCGGGCCGACGCCGGCCGGTGTGCCGGTCATGATCACGTCGCCCGGTAGCAACGTCATCACTCCGGAGATGTACGACACCAGCCCGGGCGGGTCGAAGATCAGGTTCTTGGTGTTCGAGTTCTGACGTGGTTCTCCGTTCAGCCGCACTTCGAGGTCCAGCAACGACGCGTCGACGTCCGTCTCGATCCACGGTCCGAGCGGCGCGAACGTGTCGTAGCCCTTGCCTCGCGTCCACTGGCCGTCCTTGAGCTGAAGGTCGCGCGCGGTCACGTCGTTGGCGACCGTGTACCCGAGGATCGACTCCACCGCCGCCGCGCGATCGGCGCGGCGAACCAGTCCGCCGAGGACGATCGCCAGCTCACCCTCGTAGTCCAGCCGCTGACACTCCGCCGGCTTGCGGATCACGTCGCCGGTTCCGATCACGGCAGTGCCCGGCTTCATGAAGATCAGAGGCTCCTCGGGCAGCGTTTGCCCCATCTCTTCGGCGTGATCGCGGTAGTTCAGCCCGACGGCGACGATCTTGGACGGAAGCGTGGGGGCGAGGAGCCGGCAATCGGCCAGCGGAACGCGCTTGCCGGTGAAGCGCAACTCACCGACGGGAGGTCCATCGATCTCTGACGCTTGGTCGCCCTCGATGACGACGAAGGAGATGCCGCCGCCGTACGAGACGCGCGCGATCTTCACTCGTCGTGCTCGGCGTGCGTGAGACCGAACGTGATCGAGTCGGTCAGCGCCTGCCAGGAAGCCTCGATGATGTTCGGCGAGACCCCGATCGTCGACCACTCCTTCGTCCCGTCGGTCGACTCGAGCAGCACCCGCGTGACGGCGCCCGTACCGCGCTTCTCGTCGAGGATCCGCACCTTGTAGTCGGTAAGCCCGATCGACTCGAGCGCGGGGTAGAACTTCGCCAGCGCCAGGCGCAGCGCGCGGTCGAGCGCGTTCACCGGACCGTTCCCCTCGGCGGTCGCGATGTGCCGCTCGCCGCGGGCCCAGAGCTTCACCGTCGCCTCGGTAGAAACCTCGCCGGTTTCGCGCTTCTCCATGAGAACGCGGAACGACTCGAGACGGAAGAACTCGCGCTCCATGCCGGCGTGACGCCGCATGAGCAACTCCAAAGAGGCGTCGGCGGCCTCGAAGTGGTAGCCGACGTGCTCGAGGTCCTTGACCGACTCGAGGATGCGCGTGGCGAGGTTCTGATCGGACTCGAGGTCGACGCCCAGCTCCTTGCCCTTCAGCACGATCGTCGAGCGCCCCGCGAGCTCGGACACCAGCAGGCGCGCCGCGTTCCCGACCAGCGACGGATCGACGTGCTCGTACGCGCCCTGCATCTTCGCCAGCCCGCTCGTGTGCAGCCCGGCCTTGGTCGCGAACGCGGAGGAGCCGACGTAGGCCTGGTGCGCGTCGGGTGTGACGTTGCAGATCTCGGCGACGGCGTGCGACGCGGCGGTGAGCGAGCGCAGCTGCTCGTCGGTGACCACGTCGCGACCGAGCTTGATCTTGAGGTTGGCGATGATCGAGATGATGTTGGCGTTGCCGCAGCGCTCGCCGATCCCGTTCACGGTTCCCTGCACGTGGGCGGCGCCGAGCTCGACCGCGAGCAGCGTGTTTGCGACCGCGCACTCGACGTCGTTGTGGAAATGCACGCCGACAGGAACCGACAGCTGCTCGAGAACATCGCGCAGCGTGATCGATACGTCGATCGGGAGGGTCCCGCCGTTTGTGTCGCAGAGCACGACCGTGTCGGCGCCGGCATCCGCGGCGGCCTTGAGGACCGACACCGCGTACGCGGGATCGTGCCGATAGCCGTCGAAGAAGTGCTCGGCGTCGTAGAAGACCTCGAGGCCTTGCGATTTCAGGAACGCGATCGTGTCCGCGACCATCCTGATGTTCTCGTCCAACGTCGTGCGCAGCGCGTGCTCAACTTGGAGCGCGCTGGCCTTGCCGACGATGCACGCGACCGGCGCCTCGCTCTCGACGAGCTCGCGCACCTGGGGGTCGTTCGAAGCGTCGCCGCCGGCCCGCCGCGTCGCGCCGAAGCACGCGAGCTTCGCGTTGCGCAAACGAAGCTCCGGCGCGCGCCGGAAGAACTCCATGTCTTTGGGGTTCGAGCCCGGCCATCCGCCCTCGATGTAGTGGATGCCGAGCGCGTCGAGCCAGCCGGCGATCTTCAGCCGGTCCTCGACGGTCAGCGAGATGCCTTCACGCTGAGCTCCGTCGCGGAGCGTGGTGTCGTACAGGGTCACACTCATGGTCTCGGGGAAGTCATCGGCCGGAGGCGCAGGCTAGTTGACGTATTCGAGCCAGTCCGCGTATTTCTCGACCTCGCCCTTGGCGACCGCGAAGAAGACCTCTTGGATCTTCTTGGTGACCGGGCCCGGATCCCCGATCTCGCGCTCGTCCACGGACCGGATCGGCACGATCTCGGCCGCGGTGCCGGTGAAGAAGGCCTCGTCGGCCAGGTAGAGGTCGGTCCGGTTGAGATCGACCTCCTCGGTCTTCCATCCGAGGTCCGAGGCGATCTTGATCACCGAGTCGCGTGTGATCCCGCCGAGCGGACCCGATGCGAGCGGAGGCGTGTACAGGATCTCGTCGCGCACGATGAAGACGTTCTCGCCCGACCCGTCGGCGACGTGGCCCGACGAGTTGAGCAAGATCGCCTCGTCGTAGCCGGACTTGATCGCCTCGACCTTGGCGAGCGAGGAGTTGATGTACTGCCCGGTCGCCTTGCCGGCCGGCGGGATCGAGTTCCAGTCGTTGCGCCGGAAGGACGACACCTTCGCCCGGACGCCGTGCTCGACGCCTTCCTCACCGAGGTAGGTGCCCCACGGCCACACCGCGATGGAGACGCGCGTCGGTGACGGCAGCGGGTTGAGGCCCATCTCGCCGTACCCGAGGTACACGAGCGGGCGGATGTAGCACGAGTCCACCTTGTTCGCGCGGACCGTCTCCTTCGTCGCGTCGACCATCTGCTCGACCGAGTACGGGATGTCCATCAGGTAGATCTTGGCCGAGCGGAACAGACGGCGCGTGTGATCGGTGAGACGGAAGATCGCCGGGCCGCGTTTGGTCTCGTACGCGCGGATGCCTTCGAAGACTCCCCAGCCGTAGTGCAGCGTCGGCGTCAGGATGTGGACGGTGGCGTCGTTCCAAGGAACGAGCTTGCCGTCCATCCAGATCTTGTCGGTACTCGTGATCGGCATCGCAACCCCCTGCTGGCTACGTACGCAGTGCCTCGACGACCATGTCACCGACCTGCTGGGTCGTGTAGCCCATCGCCTCGCCGGCCATACCTCTGCCTTCCTTGGCGAGTCGCCCGAGCGTCGCCACGGCGGCCTTTTCGACCTTCGCAGCGGCCTCAGCCTCGCCGAGGTGCTCGAGCATGAGAGCCACCGACAGGATACAAGCGATCGGGTTCGCCCACCCTTTACCTGCGATATCGGGCGCAGAACCGTGGACCGGCTCGAAGAGGCTCGGCCCGGTGCGGGCCGGATTGAGGTTTCCGGAGGCCGCAAGGCCCATCCCCCCGGCGATCGCGGCGCCGAGGTCGGTCAGGATGTCGCCGAAGAGGTTGTCCGTGACGACGACGTCGAACCGCTCAGGTTGGGTCACGAAGTAGAGGCAGGCGGCGTCCACGTGCGTGTAGTCACGCTCGACGCCCGGGTACTCGGAGCCGACCTCCTCGAAGGTCCGCATCCACAGATCGCCGGCGTGGGTCAGCACGTTGGTCTTGTGCACCAAGGTGAGCTTGCGACGGGGCCGGGCCCGGGCACGGGCGTACGCGTAGCGGATCACGCGTTCGACGCCCTTTCGCGTGTTGATCGACTCCTGGGTGGCGAGCTCGCCGGAAGTCCCTTTGCCGGTGACGCCGCCGGCGCCGGTGTAGAGCCCTTCGGTGTTTTCGCGCACGACGATCATGTCGATCTCGTCCGGCCCCTTGTCCGCGAGCGGCGTCGGCACGCCCGGATAGAGCTTCACGGGGCGGAGGTTCACGTACAGGTCAAGATCGAACCTAAGCTTGAGCAACAAGCCGCGCTCGAGCACGCCCGGCGGAACGCGTGGATCGCCGACGGCTCCGAGGACCGCCGCCTCCATGACGCGCAACTCTTCGAGCACGTCGGGAGGCAGCACCTCGCCGGTGTCGAGGTAGCGCTCGGCGCCGAGATCGAAGATCGTCTTCTGGGTCGATATGCCGGTCGCGTCGAGCACCTTCAAGGCCTCGACGACGACCTCTGGCCCGATGCCGTCTCCGGGGATGACGCCGATGCGATAGGCCATAGGGGTCAGGGCGTGAAGTTCATGCCGGCGAGCACGCGAACCGCGAGATCGCGGTCGCCGGTTATGCGCACGCGCCCGCCCTTCTCCGCCTCCTCCAGCGTCAAGCGCCCGGTGCCGAGACGGAGGAATGCCTCCCCGTCCATCGACATGCGCGCCGTGGGATCGGCGGGGATCTGCTCGAGCCTCGTTCCGCGGCCGCCGGTGACGCCGTACGCGAACGTCTCGCCCGGGGGGCCGACCTCGAAGACGACCGTCTGGCCCTCCGACGCTTGCGCCCGCTTCACGAGCACGAAACCGAGCGTTCCCGCGATCTGCTCGAAGACCAGCCGCGCGACGCCTCCGTTCATGTGGCCGGGCTTGCCGGTGGCGGCGCGGATGTCCTGCTCGTGCGTGAAGACGTCGAGGATACGGATGCGGATGATCTGGTCCCGCGGCGCCTTGCCCAGAACGCCCTGGCCCTCTTCGCTCCACTCTTCGTCGCTCCAGGAAGCGATGACCTTGCCGCGCTCGCGCGTCACCTCTCGGTACTCGTCGAGCAGTTCGCCCGGCGACATCGACCGGCGCGCCTCGAGGTCGCCCTCATTGAGCTCGCCGAGCTCGTTCTTGACGTGCGGCGCCTTTCGCGGACCTTCGGAGGGCTGTGGCCGTCCGAGGGCACGCGACTCGAGCGACGCGACGTGCGCGAGTTGATCCTTGACGGTCCAGCCCGGGCAGGCGGTCGG
>Ga0299907_10002883_pt1 | contig 10830 bp, 12 predicted proteins | sample RVTome_16_FD_198680 | JGI IMG/M metagenome (GOLD analysis project Ga0299907, IMG submission 198680) | Soil microbial communities from uranium-contaminated site in the Upper Colorado River Basin, Wyoming, United States - RVT152D67 (version 2) ... | reverse complement strand
CCCGCTGGCGACGGCGATCCTCTCGATCTTCGGCCTGGGCGCCGTCGTCCTCGCCGCATGGCGGACCCTCCGGCGGGGCGGCAGCCCGCAGCCGGTGCTCCGCGCACAGCCGGCCCCGCTCGGCTGAGTTCCACATCTGAACCGGAGGCAGTCATGAAGACCGTGATCTACTGCGCAACCCGCAGCGGCAACACCCGCGCCGTCGCCGACGCCATCGCCGATGGCCTGCGCCCCCTCGGCTCGGTCGACGTCCATGCGCTCGACGGAGGCCGGCCGGACGTGCCGTCGGACGCCGACCTGGTGCTGGTCGGCGGGCCGACGGAAGGCCACCGCGCGACGCCAGCCGTCCTCGACTTCCTCGAGGCGCTCCCCGCCGACGCCCTCGTGGGCCGCGCCGCGGCCGCGTTCGACACGCGCGTCGACTGGCCCCGCTGGCTCTCGGGCTCGGCGGCATCAGACATCGCGAAGAAGCTGAACGCGCACGGCGCCCGCGTCGTGGCGGAGCCGGAGAGCTTCATCGTCAGCATGAAGCCGGAGCTTCTGCCCGGCGAGCTCGATCGCGCGCTTGCCTGGGGCGCTGCCCTGGCCGGCTTCGTTTCACCCGTCCCGCAGGTGCCACGCGCGGATCGCGCGGGCGTAGGAGGTGCATCATGACCCTCACGACCACCGAGACGGATCGCGTCCCGGCCGGCAGCTCGCCGACGATGCGCGCGGCCGTCTTTCGCGGGCCGAACGATATCCGCGTCGAGGACGTGCTCCGGCCTCGCGCCGGGCCGGGCGAGGCGGTCATCCGCGTCACCCTCACGACCATCTGCGGCACCGACGTCCACATCCTCAAGGGCGAGTATCCGGTGAAGCCGGGCCTCGTGGTCGGCCATGAGCCGGTCGGCATCATCGACGAGCTCGGCCCGGGCGTCGTGGGCTACGAGGTCGGCGAGCGCGTGCTCGTCGGCGCCATCACGCCCTGTGGGCAATGCCACGCCTGCCTCGGCGGCAGGCTCAGCCAGTGCGGCCATGGCTCCGGCTACGAGGCCATCGGCGGCTGGCGCTTCGGCAACACCATCGACGGGGCGCAGGCGCAGTACCTGCTCGTACCGAACGCCCAGGCCAACCTCGCGAGGATCCCCGAGTCTCTCACCGACGAGCAGGTCGTGCTGCTGGCCGACATCGCCTCGACCGGCTTCTCGGGCGCCGAGTCCGGGAAGGTTCGCATCGGCGACACCGTCGTCGTCTTCGCCCAGGGGCCGATCGGCCTCTGCGCGACCGCCGGGGCGAAGCTCATGGGCGCCGCGCTGGTGATCGGCGTCGAGGGCGACGTCAACCGGGCGGCCATGGCGCTCCGCATGGGAGCCGACGTGGTGCTGGACCCCGAAGCGGTCGACGTGATCGCCGAGGTCGGGCGGCTGACCGGCGGCATCGGTGTCGACGTCGCGATCGAGGCACTCGGCCTGCAGGTCACGTTCGAAAGTGCCCTGCGGTGCGTGCGTCCCGGCGGGACCGTGTCGAGCCTCGGCGTCTACTCCGGCAAGCTCCAGCTGCCCTACGACGCCTTCGCGGCGGGCCTCGGCGATCACACGATCGTCACGACCCTGTGCCCCGGCGGCAAAGAGCGCATGGGGCGCCTGATGCGGATGGTCGAGACGGGCCGATTCGACCCGACGCCACTCATCACTCACCGATTCTCGCTCGAGGAGATCGGCGAGGCGTACGACATGTTCAGCCACCGCCGCGACGACGTGCTGAAAGTCGCGATCCGTCCGTGACCGGCAACCATGCCCCGATCCGATCTCTGACGGATGGCTCCTGATGTGGAGCGGCGCCCTGACAACGCCCTTGGCCGCGGCCGTTCCGTACCGCTGGCGGGGAGCGGCACTGGCGGCGGTGAAGGCCGTCCATACGGCGATCTTCGCGTCCGTCAGCGGCCTGATCCTGCTCATGCTCTGGGACGGCGCCTCCGGCCGGCCGCGGCGGCGAGCACTCATCGCCGCCAGCGTCGTGCTGGCCGAGTCGGCGATCTTCGCCAGCAACGATCGGGTCTGCCCGCTCACGCCGCTCGCCGAGGAGCTCGGCGCGGGACATGGATCGGTCGCCGACATCTTCCTGCCCGATTGGTTCAGTCGCCGCATTCCGGTCATCGGCGGCACCGCCTTGGCGCTTGGCCTGGCGCTCAATGCGCTGGCCTGGTCAAAGGGGGCGCGCGGTCGGCCCCTGCGACCTGACATGACGATACTGACCCGAGACCACATCCGATCCGGGAGGTCGAAATGAAGCTGCTCTTCGCCGCCTTCCTGGCGGCTCACGCCCTGATCCATGCCTCGTACCTGACGCCCGCCCCGCCGCGGACGGCCGGCGGTCCGGAGTGGCCATTCGAGCTCACCCGCTCGTGGCTCGTGACCGCGCTTCAGCTGGATCCGGCACTTGCTCGCGTGCTGGGGATCGGTCTCGCCGGTTCGACGGTCGCCATCCTGATCGCCGCGGCACTGGCCACGGCGGGATGGATCCTCCCGTCCCAACTGTGGCCGGCCCTCATGTTGGCGGGATCCGTCAGCTCCCTGCTGACGCTGGCCCTCTTCTTCCACCCGTGGCTCCTGCTCGGGGTGGGAATTGACATCGCGCTCCTGTGGGCGGTCCTCGCAGGCTGGCAGCCGTTCGCCCTGGGCACCTGGTGACGCGCGCCGGGGTCGCGACCGGCGCCGACTGGGTCGTGTGCGACGGCGAGCCTCACGACGTCGTTGACGGCGTCGTGCGCTGCGGCCTGTCGGAATCGACCGTCGCCGCTGCGGACTGTCTTGAGTGCCGCCTCCTGACCTACGTGTCCGACGAACGTGCCGCGTCGCGCTGGTGCTCGACCGGTGAGCCTGATAGGCAGGGACGAGCCGCTGGGGGCGCCTCGGACGGGCTTTGAGGCGAGGGGCCGTGTGGCCACCGGATCGGGGCCGTCTGTCACATGCGTTGGGCCTCCGCTCGGGCGACAGTGGGTATGGACAACAACACCACGAAGATTCGAGAGGGTATTCCAATGAACAATCGATTGAGAGGCCTCGGCATCGTGCTCGGCCTCCTCGGCCTCGCATTCGTCGTGGCCGGCGGCTTCGCATTCTTCAAGGTCCAGGAGGGGACAACATCCCTCCAGGCCTTCAGCGCGGCGCAGGGCGTCGAGCTCAGCTACAACGACGATGGTCAGCTGGTGGACCGCGGCGAGACCGCGGGCGCCGACGCCATCATGGCCCTGCTGACCGATGACTGGGGCTACCCCGTCGTTTCGGGCGAGCTCGACCCGAATGACCCGCTGGTCAACACCGCGTCGGAGTACATGTTCCAGATGGCGACAGTGGCGTACCACACCCTCCACGGGACGCAGACGATCGTTCTCGACGAGGACGTCGAGTACAAGGGCGAGCTCTTCGCCGCCGGCACGTACGAGTTTGCGGTCGACGGCCGCTACTGGAACGACTTCGACCGCGAGCATCCCATCGAGGGACCGGCCCGCGGACAGGCCTGGACCGGCGTGGCGCATGCCCTGATCGCCGAGCTCGGGGTCGGCACGGTCACCGCCTCCGCACTGCAGCTTGGCCTTGGACTGGCCGCACTCTTCGCGGGAGTGGGAGGTGCCTTCCTTCTCACCGGCGCCGGCCTCGTGTGGGCCACCCGGCCGGAGAAGGCGGTGGTTCCGGTGTTCCGCCCCGCAGCCGAGGCCATCTGACGAGAAGGAGACGGCGGGCCCTCGGGCCCGACCCTCTCGCGGAGCCCCGTTCGCCGGCGAGTGGTCCACCAGGACGCTCAAGGGCGGGCGGGGCTGCTGCGTTCGGCTCCGGGGAGGGCTGATCGGTACCCAACTTCCGGCCGCTCGGCACGTGGCAGCGACCTCCGCGAGGGCTGAAATGGAGGCAGGATCGCGCCGGCCGAGTGAGCCGGCGAGCCGAGACTGGAGACCATGACCATGACCCACTTCACACACAGCCGGCTGGCCGCAGGGCTCGCCACCGGCGCCCTCGTGCTCGCCACGATCGCTGCAGTCGGAGGGCTGCTCATCCCGCATCTGTACCGCGACACCGAGTCATGGGTGCGGCAGGCGCAGGCGTCGGACATCACCACCATCGCGCTCGCGGTGCCCGTGCTGGGCATCGGTCTGTGGCGCGCGCGCGGAGGCTCTGCAGTGGGCTACCTGCTGACCCTCGGCGCCCTGTCGTATCTCGCGTACGGGTACGCCATCTTCTCCTTCGCGGTGGCAACGAACCCGATGACGCCGCTTCACTATGCGATCCTCGGCCTGTCGACCTGGTCGCTCGTGCTCCACGTCGTCGGAATCGACCTCGACGCCCTCGATGCTGCAGGCATCGGTCGCGTTCCGCGCCGCACCACGGGCTGGTTCCTGGTCGGCGTCGCCGGCCTGTTCGTGCTGCTCTGGGGAGGCCAGATCGCGACCTCGATCGTCAACGGCACGACCGCGCCCGAGGTGGCCGCCCTCGGCCTGACGACGAACCCGGTGTGGGCCCTGGACCTCGCGTTTGCCCTGCCGTTCCTTGCGTGGGCGGGCAGCCTGCTGTTGCGAGATCGACGACACGCGATCGTTGCGGCGCTTCCGGCCCTCGTGTTCAGCGCGGTGATGGGGCTGAGCATCCTCGCGATCTTCGGGTTTGACGCCCTCGCTGGGGAGCGGGTGGACATCGTGCCGGTGGCACTGGTCGGCAGCATCGTGGCGATCGCGACGATCCTGGTCGCGATTTGCCTGGTGCAGCCGTCGACGTCATTCGCTCGCGCAGCGCGCTACCGAACCGGGTAGGCGGTCCGCCAGACGCGCCACAGCGCATCGGGATCGGACAGCGGATCCCCGTGGACGAGGAAGAAGTCGGCCGGTCCGCCCTCGCGGATGATCCCGGCCTCCTCCTCGTCGAGGAGCTCACCGCCGCGCCAGGTGGCGGCCGCCAGTGCGTCGACCGGCTCGAGGCCCGCGGCGACGAGGCTGGTCACCTCCCACGCCAGCAGGTTGGCACGCAGGGAGCCACCGCCGAAGTCACTGCCCGTGGCAATACGCACGCCCGCGTCCCTCGCGGCCCGCACCGACGCCTCGCCCTGCTCGAGGCGCGCCTGCACGGCCGCCCGGCCGCTGGCGGAGGCGAAGCGGTCCATGGTGGTCGTGGATCCGAAGCTCAGCCAGGAGCGCATGACGGCCAGCGTGCTGACGAGCGTCGTGCCGCGCGCCGCCATCTCGGCCGCGATCGCGGCATCGAGGTCGAATCCGTGCTCGACCGAGTCCACCCCACCGAGCACCGCCTCACGGGCGCCGTTCAGCCGCCCCGAGTGCGCGGCCACCCGTGCGCCGCGCTCGTGCGCCGCCGTCACCACGCGCCCGACCTCGTTCGCCGTCCAGGGCGAGGCGTTCACGTCGGGACCGTCCATATAGAGCTTGATCAGATCGGCCCCGGCATCGAGCTGACCGATGGCGGCCGCCACGAGCTCGTCGCCGGTCGCCGCTTCGACGGCCGAGCGCACCGGCATCGAGCCGGTCTTGAACAGCCACGAGCCGGCGGCGCGGAGGTACGGCCGGTCCGGCCTGCCCGCCCATCGGTCGCGCACGCCGAGCGCGAGCGCGCGCTCGCGGCCGTCGACCGGGTCGACGCCGATCGGCGAGCCGACGTCGCGCATCCAGCGCACCCCCGCCTCCAGGCCGATGCGGGCGTTCTCCTCGGCAACCGCAATGAGGGTCTCTGGGGGATCGGTGAAGCGCTCGATCCAGTTCGCGCCACCCGGCCCGGTGACGTGGCTGTGGCAGTCGACCATGCCGGGCACGAAGGTCGCGCCGGCGCAGTCGATCACCGTCGCGCCGCCGGCGTCCTCCTCGCCATCCGACGGACGGATCCAGTCGATCTGTCCGTCGGTGACCAGGATGCTCCGATGCTGCTCGAGGCTCGCCGCGCGTCCGTCGGCGAGGGCGCCGTCGCGGTACAGGACGCGCCCCGTCACGGGTCGCGGCGTCGGGCTCGGCGCTGGCGTCGGCGTGGGGCTGGGCGTCGGGGATGACGACGGAGCCACCGGCCCGGCGCTCGGCGGCCCGGTCAGCGACGGGATCGGCGTGGCGCAGGCCACCAGCCCGGCCGCGGAGGCAGCGGCACCCATCTGGAGCAGTCGGCGCCTGCTGATCGGAGCCGGATGCTCGTGCATCGGCCCATTATCGGCCGATGCGTCCGAGATGGGTGTCCTTGAAGTCCGTCGGCAGCTTGAGGCCGTAGCCGAGCGCGCGATCCATGCCGACGTGAGCCAGGAGGATGGCGCCGGCCAGCGCGACCAGCGCGTTGACCGTCAGCCACCCGACGGCGACGGTCAGGATCGGCAGCACGAGGTTATGGGCCAGGTTGTACGTGATGGCGCCCAGGCGCGGCCCGGCCAGGTAGCCGACCATCGAGATGTCCGGCACCAGGAGGAGCGGGACGAGGAGCCATGGGCTGGGGCTGACAAGGAGGGCCAGCCAGACGCCGGCCGCGAAGATGGCGACCGACTCGCCGCGGAGGATCCAGTCAACGGCGCGCATGCCTGCAGCCTACTGCCCCGGCTCAGCGACCGACCGGCGTCCACACCGCGGTATCGGGGTGGAACTGGCTCCAGGCGAACCAGAACGACTCGTGGGCCGGCAGCTCGTCGCCGCCGATGAGCCGGACGCGGAGCCCTCCGGCATCCGCAAAGGCCTCGACCCGGCCGACGGCCACGGCGCCACCCGCGTCCAGCTCTGCCACCGCCTGCTCCACGGGAAAGGCGATCGCGTCCCCGGCCGGATCGATCACGCCGACCACCTCGGCCTGTGCCGGCAGCCGTGGGTCGATGGGGCCCACCGGGAAGATCGGGCCGCCGACGTCGCGGCCGCCGAGGGGATCATCGGGATAGGTCCGGCCGATCCCGCCGTCCTGGGCGACGATGCGGGTCCCCGGGTGCGCCGCCTTCCACTCACCCCAGGTTGTTGCCACGGTCGTCGTCTGCTCCAGGACGAGGTCGGCGTCGTGCAGCGGCCCCGACACCGCCCTGCCGGTGAAGGTGTTGAAGGCCGATCCGGTGACGAGGTCGTACATCACCTTGTTCGACCGCGACAGGAGGCCGGATGTTCGCAGCACAGGAGTCTCGATCCCGGCGGGGACCGCATCGGTGAGGTACGCCTGAGCCGACCCGCACAACGTGCAGTACGGCATGCCGATCCGTCGCCCGCCCACCGTCAAGTTGACCATCTCGTGGACCTCCATGATGTGCTTCGGGAATGCCACCGCCTCGTCGTTGACGACGATGCCGAAGACCGGGCGGGCATCGAGGTACCAGTCGCCCTCGGCCGCCGTCGTGAGAGCGGGGTCGTCGAGCGCGGGGATGCAACTGCGCGTGCACGGTCGACCGTCTCCCACGGCCCGGTCGTCGATGAAGACGCCACCCCACGACACCCATCGCCAGTCGATGGCTGAGTCTGCGTCGGCGAAGAGCGGCCCCCACGCGGGCTCGATCGGCAGGAAGATGGCGGCCTTGTGCTCGCGGTACCCCGGCGGAGCCGGAAGGTCCCATCCGATGAGGAGGTTCGTCGCCGCCAGCCATCGGTCCGGGCCGAAGCGCTCGTCGGCGAGCGGGTCGGTCCCGGTCAGCGCGACGAACGCGTCGCCCAGGGCCGACTCCATGGTGGTGCCGGGAGCGGCGAACCGCAGCAGGTCGGACAGGATCCAGCCGAGGCGCGCATCGCCCGTGTTCGCCACGACATCCAGGGCATCGCGATCCTGGGTGCCCTCCGCGAAGGCGGCCACGAGCCGGTCGAGCGCATCCGCGGCCCCGGCATCCAGCGGACCGGTTGGAACTGCCGGCGTTGCGGGCCACATCGGAGCCGACGGACTCGCTCCGCCGCTCGCCTCGCTCTGCACGCCCGCACAGGCGCTGAGGAGCACCACGGCGCACAGTCCCGCGAGGCGCCGGCGTGGGCCGGCCTTCGGCCGCTGCATGCGGCCCTCATCCTATTCCCAGCGGAACATGAGCACGGCGAGCACAAAGGTGATCACGGCCCAGACGCCCATGCCGATCAGCTGCGGGCCGAGCGAGAGGAGTCCGGCGCCCTCGTTGACGATGGCGCGCAGCGCCTCGTTCACGTAGGTGAGCGGCATGAACTGGGTGATGTCTGCCAGGAAGTCGGGCATCGCCTCGCGCGGGAAGAAGACGCCCGACAGGAACATCATCGGCAGGCTCACGAGGTTCGCGACCGGCGCCGCCTGGTCCTCGTTCTTCGCCCAGCCGGCGATGGCGAAGCCGACGGCCAGGAAGATCGCAGAGCCGATGAGCACGATCACGAGCAGGCTCAGGTAGTCACCGAACATCTGGAGCCCGAACCAGATCCCGACCCCGAAGAGGATCGCCACCTGCGCCAGGCCGATGAGGAGCCGCGACAGGACCTGGGCCGACAGGAAGTAGGCCGGCGACGTCGGCGTCGCGAACAGCCGGCGCAGGGCCCCGGTGCGCTTCAGCTGGACGAAGCCGAAGGCCACGCCGAAGAGGCCGAGCTGCATGATCGTCATGCCGACGATGCCGGGCACGAGGAAGTCGATGTAGCCCAGGTCTCTCGACTCGACCGCTTCGAACTCGACCGGCGGCGCAAGCCTCGGAATGTCGGGGATGGAGCCGCCGAGGCTGTCGCCCATCACCGCGCCCACGGCTTGCTGGAGCAGACCCTGGGCGACCTGGGCCTGCGCCGGGTCGGAGTTGGCGGCGTAGGCGACGAGGCCGGTCTCGGCACCCAACAGCGGTTGGTAGTCGGGGGGAATGACGAGGACGAAGCCGCGGTCGCCTTCCTCGAGCTCGGCGAGCTCGGCCTCACGCTCGCCCTCGATCAGGTTGAGGTACTCGAACTCGCCAAGGCCCTCGATCAGGGTGGCGCTGGCCTCGTTGTCGGCCTCGTCGACGATCCCGAGCTCGATCTCGGTACTGCCCTCGAAGTTCAGCACGCCGAAGATGAGCATGATGATCAGCGGCAGGAAGAGGCTGAAGAAGACGGCCGCCCGGTTGCGGATGAACATCTTGAAGCTGGCGACGAAGAGAGCCCAGAGCACGCCGAGGCTCATCGGTCAGTCGTCCTCCCGCAGGTCGTGACCGGTCATGTCGATGAAGACGTCCTCGAGGTTCGCAAGCCGCTCGACGCGCGCCTTGCGGAAGCCACGCCCGATGAGCTCGTCGACGAGCGTCTGCGGCGTGTCGAGCGCGATGATCTTGCCGCCGTCCATGATCGCCACCCGGTCGCAGAGCTCCTCCGCCTCCTCCATGTAGTGCGTCGTCAGCACCACCGTGCGGCCCTCCTCGCGGATGCGCCGCACGAGCCCCCACGTGTGGCGCCTGGCCTGCGGATCGAGCCCGGTGGTGGGCTCGTCGAGGAACAGCACGCGTGGGTCGTTCACGAGCGCGGAGGCGATGCTGAAGCGCTGCTTCTGGCCGCCCGAGAGCGTCCGGACCTGGCTCTTCGCCTTCTCGGTCAGGTCGACCATGGCGAGGAGCGCCATCGGGTCGACGTCGCGCCCGTAGAGCTGGCCGAACAGGTCGATGAGCTCAACGAGGGTCAGCTCATCGAAGAAGGCGGACGACTGGAGCTGGATGCCGATGCGGCGCTTCACCTCGCGCGGATCCCGGGCCACGTCGACGCCGTCGATGATCGCGCTGCCCTCGTCGATCAGCCGCATGCCCTCGATCATCTCGAGCGTCGTCGTCTTGCCGGCGCCGTTGGGGCCGAGGATGCCGAAGACCTCGCCATCGGAGACCTCGAAGCTCACGCCGTCGACCGCGGTCAGGTCGCCGTATCGCTTGCGGAGGTCGCGCACCACGATGATCGGCGGCGCGTCCGCGGCGTGGCGTGCGGGGAGGGTGCTCGGGGCCGTCATGGAGGGCCATGCTATCCGCACCGGCTCACCGCCGCACGGCAGCCATGGGTAGGGAAATTCGGCACGCCGGCCGCTAGCCTGAGAGGCATGAAGGCGTCTCGGGGCCCTGGACGCCCGCCACATCGCGATCTGCTCACGCCCGCCGAGTGGCATGTACTGGATCTCGTCCGGCACGGCATTCGTCGCGCCGAGATCGCGCGGCGACGCGGCACGACGATCGACGCCGTGAAGTACCACCTCGCCAACATCAGCGGAAAGCTCGGGGTCGGCGCCCGCGAGTTGCGCCACTGGCCCGGCGTCCCGAACACCACCGCCCTTGCCCGCAGGAGGACCGATTCCACCATGCCCGCCACGTCCACGACGCTCGGCACCATCGGCCAGATCTCGCTCTCGATCCGCGATGTCGCCCGCGCCGAGCGCTTCTATGGCGAGACGCTCGGGCTGCCACACGTCTTCACCTTCGGCGACCTCGCCTTTTTCGACGCTGACGGCACGCGCCTCTACCTGCACCGCAGGGACGAGGCAGAGTGGCGCCCCGGCTCGATTCTGTATTTCCTCGTGAGCGACATCCACGCCGCCCAGGAACGGCTGACCGGCCGCGACGTCAATTTCACGGGAGCCCCGCACGTGATCTACACCGATGACGCCACCGGGGCGGAGGAGTGGATGTCGTTTTTCGAGGATGGCGAGGGCAACACCCTCGCCCTCATGTCGCGCGTTGTGCCGGCGTGACCGCGCCGTCCGGCGTTGGCCGGTTCCCGGGCGGTGGGCGTTCGGGCCCACCGACCGCGGTTGCGCCCTCCCGCACGGGACGGCTCGCGCGCAAATGGCCGCTCGCGGCTGAGGGATGTGCCGCCCTGATCGGGTGGTGGGCGTACCGGCGCGCCGGAAGCCGTTCCTCCCAGCAGGAGGGTCAACCTCGCAGCCGCAGCAGAACCACGGCGTCGCGGCC
>Ga0299907_10002882_pt1 | contig 10833 bp, 9 predicted proteins | sample RVTome_16_FD_198680 | JGI IMG/M metagenome (GOLD analysis project Ga0299907, IMG submission 198680) | Soil microbial communities from uranium-contaminated site in the Upper Colorado River Basin, Wyoming, United States - RVT152D67 (version 2) ... | reverse complement strand
CGGCCGTCGCACCGTCCAGTGACGAGAGACGATCGAGCACTCGGAGCGCACGGTATCCAGGCGCGTAATCCATGCCGAGGTAGTGCGGGAAGTCGTCCGCGCAAACACGGTTGTTGGCCGTGACGATGTATCCGGCGTCGGGGTTGCGCATCCTCGGCAGATCCTCGAAGGCGACGTCGCCCGTCCACTCGTGCTCGCCCGTCCACCCGGGCACGGGAGCCCAGCCGTTGGCCCGCGGCCGGACGGGGACTCGTCCTCGGTGCAGAAACGCGATGGTGCCCTGCGTGTCGGCCATCACGAAGTTGTTGCAAGGGTCGACCCAGAAGCGCATGCACTCCTCGAGCTCGTCGACCGAGGACGCCTGCAGCATCGGCAGGATCGTGCGCAGCGTGGAGTTCGGTCCGTCCGTGGCCGTCCACCGCATCGCGATGGCGTTGCCGTCCTGCGGACTGCCGAACAGGACGGGACCATGGTGTGTGCGCACAACCTCGACCTCCACGTCGCCGGCGTCGCGCACGCCGAACCTCTCGGTGCGTCGCTCGGGCTGCAGCCACTCGCCGCGGAACTCGTACCGGCCGTCGGATGCGAAGCGCTCGGCATACAGATCCTGCGTGTCGGCCATCGCGTGCGTGATGCACCAGGCGACGCTTGAGTTGTGGCCGAAGTGGAACATGCCGGGCACCCCGGGGATCGAGAGTCCTATCGCATCGAAGTCCGGACAGGCGATGTGGTTCTGGTAGTAGACGTTGGGTACTTCGAGTGTGCGGTGCGGATCGCCGGCGACGAGGGGAAGTCCGGAGGCCGTCCGGCTCCCGTGCACGGCCCAGCTGTTGCTTCCGTCCGATGTCCCCGCAGTCGCCAGAGCCCCCGGCTCGAGCTCGTCGGATCGGGCCCTCCACGCCCGTCGCTCGCCGGTGGGGACGATGAGCAGGTCCTCGCGTCCGTCGGCCGTGCCCACCGCGGTCGCCACGTCCGGCCCCAGCGTGCGCAACAGGTGCGCACGCCACAGCTTGCGGTCGTAGTTCCCCATGAGCACGTGGCGCATCTTCATCACCGCACCGCAGTGCCACGGTTGCCACGGTTCCGGCTCCACGCCCAGCAGCCGCAGCTCGAGCGGCAGATCGTCTGTCGTCTTCAGGAATGCATTGACCCCGGCAGCGTACGCATCGAGCACGCCACGGGTGGTGTCGTCGAAGGCGTCGTGGTCTGCCCGCGCCGATCCATCGAGGTCCACGCGGCGGACGAAGACGTCGAGGGTCAAAGCGGGGGGGCCGAGCCATTCGGCGATGCGCCCCGCCGCTCGCTTGCGGTCGTAGCACATCTGCCACAAGCGGTCGGAGGCGTGGACGAACCCCTGCGCGAAGAACGCGTCGTGGATGGATCCCGCGCGCGCGTGAGGGATGCCCAGCTCATCGCGAAAGATATCGACGGTGCCCTCGACGCCCGGAACCCGAAGCGCGCCGTTCACACGCTCGGGTCGTGACAAACGAATTCGACGGTGTTTCCCTCGGGGTCGGCAAAGAAGAGCGCCCGCCAGTGGAAGTGTGGGAAGGTCTTCGGGAAGACGTCGACACCGAGCTGCGTCAGTCGTTGCTGGTGCGCGCCGTAAGTCTCCAGATCGATCAGGAAGGCGAAGTGATCGAGCGAGCTGTGGGCTTGTTCGACGTCGGCCTCGCGATCGAACAGGGCGAAGATCTGCGGATGTCCGTCGACCGCCTCGGCCACCTTGAAGAAGACGAAGTAGGGCTCTGGTTCTTCGTAGATCTCGAGCCCAACGACGTCGCGATAGAAGGCCTTCATCTTCGCGAGGTCCTTCACGCGCAGCGCCAGCTCGCCGAGGCCCGTGATCAACGGGGCATCCTCCAGTACGAGAACCGCAGGAGCGCGATGTAGCCCATACGTTCGTAGACGGGCCGGCCGAGGTCGCTCGACAGCAGGACGGCCGGTTGCCCGGGCTCGGCCCTCGTCGCCGTCCACGTCAGCGCCTCCCCGTAACCGCGTCCTCGGAACTCCGGCAGCGTGGCCACAGTCTGTACGCCGTTCACGCCGCGCGTCGTGCAGACCGCGGCGGTGCCCACCGCCGCCCCGTCGACGTACCCGATCCACATGTGCAGGCGATCGATGCCGAGGAGTCGCTCGTCGAAGACGAAAGGACCATCGGGCTGACCGAAGGACGTCGCGAGGACACGCTCGAACTCGCGCACGGCGTCGGCCGTGGTGACGTCCCTGATCTCGAGCTCCTCAGGCGCCGCCGGAGCGTCGCCGCCCGGCGGGCGCAGCATCAGCGGGGGGTGGCCCCCGAGCTCCCAGCCGCGCTCCCGGAAGTCGGGCGTGGGCCAGGCACTCCACACGTCGACGGGCGGGCCGGACGCCTCTTCGGCAAAGAACGCCTGGATCTCGTCGAGCAGGAACGGCACGTGTGCGGGCTCGGGCGGACGCAGGAACGTCGCGTTGTTCATGAACCCGCTCGGGCGCCCGAGGTCGGCCAGGGCGAGGTAGCTGCTTCTCCTCAAACGCGCTCCGAGCACGCCGGCGATTCCCACGTTGAAGTCGGTGAAGTTGTACAGCGCCTGGCGCAGAACGAAGTCCTCGTCGGGTGTTTCGGGCTCCCAGCCCGTTCGGAGCTCGGTCATGTCGTGGCGTGCAGCGTATGGGCCCTCGGCCGCGAGCGGCCAGCTACGATGACGCGAATCGTGACCACCGTTCACGGCCAGCTCCTCGACGATCAGACCCGGTGCACGCACTGGAACGGCTCCACGGACGTCATCGCGATCCGGTTCCCGTGTTGCGATCGCTACTACGCCTGCTTCGACTGCCACAGAGAGCTCGAATCGCACGCCGCTTCCCGATGGGCCGTCGACGAGCGTGATCAACAAGCGGTGCTGTGTGGTGTCTGCCGAGAGGAGATGACGATCGCCGGCTACTTCGACAGCGGCTTCCGGTGCCCGTCCTGCGGTGCCTCGTTCAACCCCGGCTGCGCGTCCCACTATCACCTTTACTTTGATCTCCCTTAGCATGACGACCTGATGGCCGAGGCGACCCTCCCCGAAGGCATCGACGGATCCTGCGACGAGCGGTTCGCATCCGTTGCCGAGCTCCTCGGGCAGCAGCTCGCCGCCGGTGAGCACCACGGCGTTTCCTTCGCGGCCTACTTCCGCGGGGAACCCGTCGTCGACATCTGGGGTGGTACGCGGACCTCACCCGACGGCGAGGCGCCGTGGCAGCAGGACACGATGGCGCTGTGCTGGTCGACCACCAAGGGCGTCGCCGCAACCGCTCTGCACATGGCCATGGAGCGCAACGGCGTCGATTACGACGCGCCGGTGGCGTCGGTGTGGCCGGAGTTCGGCCGGCGGCGCAAGGACGCCATCACGATCCGGCAGGTGCTCTGCCACGAAGCCGGCGTTCCACAGATCCGCGATCAGATCGATACCGCCTCGCAAACGGCCGACTGGGACCACATGGTCGGGGTCATGGAGAACCTCGAGCCTTTGTGGGAGCCGGGCACGGCCAACGGCTATCACGCGGTCAACTTCGCGTGGCTCGTGGGGGAGACCTTGCGTCGCATCGACGGCCGGGACGTCCCCACGTTCCTCGCCGAGGAGCTCACAGGCCCGCTCGGCCTCGACGGCTTGTTCATCGGCACGCCGCCGGCCGAGCAGCACCGGATCGCGCCGCTGCTGACCCCACAGGACGAAGCAGGTCCGGCCAGCCATACCGACGAGGCGTACGACGCGACGATCCCGAAGGACACCATCCTGTGGAAGGCCTTCGGCCCCCGGGGCAACTTCATCGAGTTTCTCGGAAGCACGGCCGGGGTCTCGGCGTGCATCCCGTCGGTCTCGGGCGTCTTCACCGCCCGGTCACTGGCGAAGCTCTACGGGGCCCTCGAGCGCGGCGGGGAGATCGACGGCGTGCGGATCCTGCGTCCCGAGACCGTCGAGCGGGCGACCGAGGTCCAGAACGATCGCAACGATCTGATCATCATCATCCCGCCGCGGTGGCGGCTCGGGTACATGAGCGCCGGGTCGATCCCGGTGATGGGACCGAACCACGAAGGCTACGGGCACGTCGGCCTCGGGGGAACCTATGCCTGCGCCGACCCCACGGCGGAGGTGGCCTTCGCTCTCGTCTACGACAAGTTCGGATCGACCGAGCTGCTCGGAGCAGCGCGGGGAGCAGCCATGGCGTACGCCACCGTCGCGGCCGCCGAAGCGGCTCGCTAGAAACGCCGATCACCTACCTTGCGTACACTCGTCGGGCTCGCAGCCCGTCGACGTTTGCGGAGGGAGAGTGAACGAAGCCGTGACCGCCCTGCTCGATCTCCAGCGGATCGACCTCGCGCGGGACCGGCTGCACGAGCGCAAGGAGAGCCTCCCCGAACGCTCCGAACTCACCGACATCGAGGCCCGCATGGCCGAGATCCGGGCCGAGATGGATCGACTGCAGCAGGGTGCCGACAGCCTGGAGCGCGAGGAGCGTTGGGTCGAGGAGGAGGTCCGCCTCATCGAGGAGAAGATCACCCAAGAGGAGCACAAGATGTATTCCGGCCAGGTGATCAACCCGAAGGAGCTCTCGGCGCTGTCCGAGGAGGTCCGGCTCCTCAAGATCCGCAAGGCTCCCCTCGAGGAGAAGGGCCTCGAGGAGCTCGAGGCCCGCGATCAGCTACTCGCGCAGCGACGCGAGTTCTCCGAGCAGCTCGAGCTTCTCGAGAAGGAGGCCGTTGAGGTACGGGCCAGGATCGGAGACGCCGAGGGTGAGATCGATCGCGAGCTGTCCGTCGAAGAGGGCAAGCGCGCCGACGTACTCGCCAAGGTCCCCACGGACGCCGTCGAGCTCTATGAAGGCCTGCGCGGGACCAAACGCGGCATCGGCGTGGGGGCGCTCGAGAACGGCGTCTGCACAGCCTGCCGCGAAGCGCTTTCCGCGGTCGAGGTCGACCGCATCAAGCGAAAGGCGCGGGACGGCGACTGGCTCTTCCGGTGTGAGCACTGCCGCCGGCTGCTCGTTCTGCGGTGACCGCTCCACCGACGGCCACGCTGAACGTCGACGGTGCGTCGTTCGGTAACCCGGGCCCCTCCGGCGCGGGCATCGTCCTGCGCGCCGGAGACCAGATTCTGGTCGAACGCTCCGAGGACGTCGGCTACGGAACCAACAACCAGGCGGAGTACCGAGCACTCCTCGAAGGGCTGGGAGAAGCCGTTCAACGTGGGATCCGCAACCTGATCGTTCGCAGCGACTCGCAGCTCCTCGTCCGGCAGATGCTGGGGGAGTACAAGCTCAAGGCGAAGGGACTGCGCGCGCTCAAGGCCGAGGCCGACGCCTTGTGCGAGCGGCTCGAGGACGTCCGCTTCGAGTACATCCCGCGTGAGCGCAACGCTCGCGCCGACGAACTCGCCAAGGAAGGGGCCGAGGCCGCGAAAGCACGCGGCGTGCGGCCCCCGCAAAGTGAGATTTTCGAGTGATCCTCTGGCACATCGGCCTGACGACGCTCATCGTGTGGTTCGTCATGCGCGGGAATCCGCGGGTCGACTACCGCGTCGTCGCCGTGGCTTCGCTGCTGCCGGATCTGATCGACAAGCCCATCGGACGACTGCTGTTCCGCGCGCGGTACGAGAGCGGGCGGCTGTACGCACACACGCTGTTGCTCAACGTCGCCCTGTTCTGCGTGCTGTTCTTCATGCGCGGCCGCGCCAAACGTCAATTCGTCCTGATCCCGCTCTCGTCGCTCCTGCATCTCGCCGAGGACGGTGTGTGGTCCCAGCCGAAGATCTTCTGGTGGCCGCTGTTCGGCACGGCCTTTCCTCGCGATCCCGTCCCCGGCGGTCCGCTGGCGTTCCTCAATCCGCTCAGCAACTCCGGCGCCGTCGTGCAGGAGGCCGTCGGGCTCGCGGTGCTCGTGTGGCTGCTCGCGTCCCACGGCATGCTGTCGCGGGCAGGTCTGCGGAAATTCTTGAAGACGGGCATGCTTGAACCACCCACTCAAGAAGGAAACGGCGCATGACCACGCGAGTGATCCTCGTTCGTCACGGAGAGACCGAGTCGTCCAGGGAGCGCCGGTTCGCCGGCGCTACCGACGTCGACCTGACCGACTATGGGCGGGAGCAGGCTCGAGCGCTGGCGCAGCGCCTGCGGCAGGTGCGTATCGACGTGATGCACGTGTCGCCGCTCGGCCGCTGTCTCCAGACGGCCGAGCCGATCACCGAGGTGACCGGCCGCAAGGCCACGGTGGTGGACGACCTGCGCGAGTGTCACTTCGGCGAATGGGAGAACCTCACGCTTGCCGAGGTTGTCGAGAGCTGGCAGGACGATCTCCAGCGCTGGGCCGGCGACGAATCGGTCGCGCCCCCCGGCGGCGAGTGCTGGCTCGATCTCGGCACCCGCCTGTCCGCATGGTGGGACGAGGCCGTCAAGCGATACGAGGGCCGCACGGTGCTGGCGATCACGCATGGGGGGCCGATCCTGTCGCTGGCGCGCTACGTCACGAAGGCGCCGCGGGAGGCCATGGACACCTTCCTCGTCGAGACCGGGTCGGTGTCCCTGATCCAGGTCTCCAACGGCCGCACCCGGATCCGGGCGTGGAACGACACCACGCATCTCTCCGATCCCCTGATGGACGGCAAAGGACTGCCGAGCCACAGCCCGCTGAGCAAGCGGCAGTAAACTTAGAGTTGAGAGGCCGTCCGGGCGACCGCGTCGGGATTTCTATCCCGCCGAGGAAGGTCGGGACTCCATAGGGCAGGACGCTGGGCAACACCCAGGTGGGGAAACCCAGGGGCAACGCCACAGAGAGCAGACCGCCGGTGGTTTTCAGGATCGGCCGTTAGGCCGCCCCTGTGACTGGCCGGTAAGGGTGAAACGGTGGGGTAAGAGCCCACCAGCGGTCCGGGTGACCGGACCGGCTGGCGACCCCGTCAGGAGCAAGGCCAAGCAGGGAGCGGGCGGCCCGTCCGATGCTCCCGGGTAGGCCGCTGTAGCGGCGCGGTAACGCGTCGCAGAGAGGGATGGTCGCCGCCGCCGGGCCCGCGAGGGCGCGGCGGGACAGGATCCCGCCTATAGGACGGCAGTCTCCGAGAGGCCCCGCGCAGCTGACGGGGCCTCTCGCCTTTTTCGTTCAGTGCCTCCGACCCTAGACTTGATCCGTGAGTCAACGGGAGGGACAACGGCGCACGCCGGCCGGACATCGCCGCCGCGAGGAGCTCATGGAGGCGGCGGTCATGCTCGCCGCGAACCAGGGTTTCAGCCGGACCCGAGTGTCCGACATCGTCGGCCATGTCGGTGTGGGACAAGGCGTTTTCTACTGGTACTTCGATTCGAAGGACGCACTGTTCCGCGAGATCCTCGAGGACACGACCCGGCGCCTGCGGTTGTTCCAGGGCGCCTTCATCGCCGACGAGCCCGATCCCGTACGCCGAGTGGCCAAGGGGATCATCGCGTCCTTCGACTTCATCGTCCGGAACGTCCACGTCTTCGCTCTCCTCGACCACGAGCAGGCGCGAGTTCGGCAGACGCGGCGGGAGGCCGGGCGCGTCCACATGCTCGACACCGTCCGGCATGTCTCCGAAGCCATGGACAAGGGGCTGGTCCGCAAGACAGATCCGGCCTACCCGGCTCGCGCGATCTCCGGTGTCGTGAACCAGATGACGCGCGACTACTTCGCTTCGAGCGGCCGGGACCTCGACCGCTCGATCCAGGAGGCGATCGACTTCTGCCTCGGCGGACTCATCGGCGCCCAGACGATGCGCGTCGGCGAGCTGCGTGCGGAGGTCGAGCTGACGCCGGAGCTGAAGCGACTCCGCGACCACGTCGGTGCTGCGCCGGACGGTGCAACGGCCAAGCCGGCGCGCGCTTCTCGTTCGTCTTGAGCCGGTCTTGAGCCGGACGGGCGACGCAGCACTCCTCGCTCGCCACGGCTTCCGCAGCCCCGATCGAGCGCTTGGTGATCTGCCGGACGGATGGCGCGACGACGCGCGCTGGAATGGTCTGCTCGAGCACATCGGTGAGACGGCCGATCCCGACGCCGGGCTCCGGCGGCTGCTTCGGCTCGGGGACGAAACCGTCGCACGGGTCCTCGCGACGCCGCAGTCCGCCCGAACGCTGCTCGTCGTTCTGGGCTTCAGCGACTATCTGACCGACCTCGTCGTGCGCACGCGGGGGCTCGCCGGCGAACTGCTCGGCGACGCTGCGATCGAGCGTTCGGACGTGCGCGAGTTTCGCGACGCTGAGATCGTCCGGATCGCCGCCTCCGATCTCACGACCGATCCGTCGGAGGCATCGTTCCGATCGGCCGCGCATGGGCTCGCCGATCTGGCCGACGAATGCATGCGCCGGGTGCTCCACGACGCGGCGACGGACCTGCCGCTGGCCGTGCTGGGGATGGGGAAGTACGGCGCCCAGGAACTCAACTACGCATCCGACATCGACGTCCTGTTCGCGTTCGGCGACGGTGATGCCGAAGCGGCGGAGCGAGCCGCCCGCAACGTGATGGAACGACTGAACGGGCCACCCAAGCTCTTCCGCGTGGACGCCGATCTTCGTCCCGAGGGTCGCGACGGTCCCCTCGTACGTTCACTCGATGCCTACGGTGAGTACTACCGACGGTGGGCTCACGTGTGGGAGTTCCAGTCGCTAATCAAATGTCGGTTCGCGGCCGGAGACACCGATGTCGGCGGCACGTTCACCGAGCTGATCCAGCCGTTCGTGTGGCCGGAAAAGCTGGCCCCCGAAGCGATCGAGCAGATCCGGCAGCTCAAGGCGCGGGCCGAGCATGAGATCGGGCGGCGCGGCCTTTCCTCGCGCGAGGTGAAGCTCGGTCGCGGCGGGATCCGCGACGTCGAGTTCGCCGTGCAGCTGCTGCAGCTCGTGCATGGGCGCCACCATCCCGAGCTGCGCGTGCGCGGCACGCTCGACGCGCTCGAGCTGCTGGGGGCCGAGGGCTTCGTCGGAGAGGAGGACGTCGCCGAGCTCGTCGGCGCATACGTCTTCCTGCGCCACACGGAGCACCGTCTGCAGCTCGACGCCGGCCGGCAGACGCATACGCTGCCGACCGCGCCGGCGAAACGTGAGCACCTGGCGCGCGGCTTGCGGTTCCGCGACTCGCATGAAGGCTCGGCCCTCGATGCGTTCGAGCAACATTGGGCGCGCACGACGAACATCGTGCGGACGATCCACGAGCGGCTCTTCTACCGCCCACTCATGGAAGCATTCGCGGGGGTTCCGTCCGTGCGACCGACCCTGTCGCCGGAGGAGGCCGACGAACGACTGGCCGCGCTGGGTTTCGACCGGCCCCCACGCGTGCGCCAGGCGATCGCGGACCTGACGTCCGGAGGAACGCGTCGCGCGCGGTTGATGCGCGCCATCCTTCCCGGGGTCCTGTCGTGGATAGGGGAGACGCCGGAGCCCGACCTGGGCATGCTCCGGCTCGCCGACCTCGCCAGGGAGCTCGATGCGTTGCCGCACCTGCTGGCCGTGCTGCGGGACGAGCCGCCCGTCGCGGAGCTCGTGTGCAAGGCGCTCGGGACGGGGCCGGTACTGGCCGGGCTGCTGCAGCGCGATCCGAGCCTCATCGCGGCACTGCAGGCCGAATCCACGACGCGCGAGGTCGATGTGCGGGCACATGCGGAGGCGATCGCTAAGCGCAGTCGCTCTACGGAGGACGCGATAGTCGGCCTGCGTCGTTTCAAGGAAGAGGAGTTCCTTCGTCTGGCCACGCAGGACCTGGCTTCCGGCGAGGACCCCGAGGTGTTCGTCCGGATCGCTCACCGTCTGTCCGATGTCGGGGATGCATGCTTGGAAGCCGCGGTCGAGCTGGCACGAGCCGAGGTAGCGAAGGGCACCGGCGGCGCGCCTGTAAGTGGCTTCGCCGTCGTGGCTCTGGGGCGACTCGGGGGCCGGGAGCTCAGTTACGCGAGCGATCTCGACGTGGTGTTCGTCTACGAGCGCGAGGCGCAATGCCCGGACGGTTCGGACGCCCGCCTGTTCCACTCCGCCGTCGCCGAGCGTGTGATCTCGCTGCTCGGGTCGACGCCGCCGATCTTCCGCGTGGACGCGGAGCTTCGTCCGGAGGGACGCAGCGGCCCGATCGTCAGGTCGCTGGAGAGCTACCTCGTGTACTACCAGCGGTGGGCGTCGCTGTGGGAGTTCCAGGCCCTCACGCGTGCGCGGCACGCGGCCGGCGACCGCGCGTTGAGCGTCAGGTTGATCGATGCCGTGTCGCCTCGCGTCTGGCGTGCGTCGCTCAGTCGCGAGGAGATCGAGGAGATCCGTCACATGAAGGCGAGGATCGAGCGCGAGCGCGTCAAGGCTCGCGAGGATCCCCGGTACCAGGTGAAGCTCGGGGTGGGCGGACTCGCCGACGTCGAGTTCACGGTGCAGCTCCAGCAGATGCGTTACGCGCACGCGCATCCCCAGCTGCGGACGTCGAACACGCTCGCAGCTCTCGAGGCGCTCGTCGATGCAGGACTCGTCGAAGGCCGGGACGCCTCCTGGCTACGGGACGCCTACCTCTTGCTCAACCGCGTACGCAACCACTTGTTCCTATTGCGCGGTGTCGCGACCGATGCGTTGCCCACGCGCGACGAGGAGATCGAGCGCCTGGCCCGGAGCCTCGGCTACGGCCGCGGGTCGCGTTCGCGGTTCCTCGAGCACTACCGCCGGGTGACACGCCGAGCACGCCGCGTCACCGACCGGCTCTTCTACGGCGAGGAATAGCTCTTAGAGATCGAAATACATGGCGAACTCCTGCGGGTGTGGCCGCAGGCGCACGGCATCGACCTCGTTCTCCCACTTGTAGCTGAGCCACGACTGGATCACGTCCTCGGTGAACACGTCGCC
>Ga0299907_10002881_pt1 | contig 10834 bp, 7 predicted proteins | sample RVTome_16_FD_198680 | JGI IMG/M metagenome (GOLD analysis project Ga0299907, IMG submission 198680) | Soil microbial communities from uranium-contaminated site in the Upper Colorado River Basin, Wyoming, United States - RVT152D67 (version 2) ... | reverse complement strand
CCGCCCCCTCCATCGTGGCCGGCCACCCGGTGTCGGTCCAGTCCCCGGCCAGAAAGAGGCCGGGGACCGGCGTGGCCGGACCCGGCCGGCGGGTCGTCGCTCGGGGATTGGCGCGGAAGGTGGCGCGAGGTTCCTTGACGACCGCCGAGCGCTGGAGACGGGCCCGGCCGCGCGCCGGAAAGAGCCGCCCGAGGGCGTCGTCGCAGATGTCGGCGAGCACCTCCTTGGGCCGGTCCACGAGGTCGTCGGCGGCGCTCAGCGAGACGCCGACGCACCACCCCCCCGCGTCCTCGCCCAGGATCCGGGAACGGTCGAAGACCCACTGGAGCGGGGAATCGAAGGTGCCCGCGAAGGGGACCCGAAGGACCGGCCGGTCGTACCAGAGGTAGACGTTGACGATCGCCGACCGGCCGAGGGCCGCGTGGTCGGACGGTATCCCCGCCGACCGGAGGAGCCGGTCCGCGCCTTCGGGCGGAAGCGCGCAGATCACCCGCCGGGCGGGGATCGACGAGCCGTCTTGGAGCCGGACCCCCGCGACGCGACCCTCCGACGTCTCCAGGGCGGCCGCCCGGGCCTCCAGCCGGACATCGGCGCCCGCGGCCCGCAGGTGAGCCAGGGCGGGGCTTCCGATCGCCGCACTGAGACCGGTTGTCGGAAGCCACAGGGCCCCGGCCGAGGGACCGGCCCATAGGGCCCGCCGGACCAGGAAGGCGGAGAGGGAGAGGCTGGCTTCCGCGACGCGGACGTTCAAGGCGGGCCGGACGATCGGCTCCCAGAAACGCGTCAGAGCGGCGGGCGGGGCGCCCCGGTCGGCCAGCCACTCGCCCAGCGGGCGATCCTCCTCGCGACCGGCATCGAACCGTGCCAGCCGCCGGACGGCCGCGACCACGGAGCGCCGGTCGCCCGGTCCCAGGTGCCGATAGCGGAGGAGCGCCACGGCGAGATGAAAGGGGGGCGGCAGCGGGGCGGCGGCCAGGTCTGCCCGGCGACCCCGGCCGTCCAGGATCGGCAGCCGCAGGCGGCGCTGCCGGCGAAAGGCGTCCCGCGACCCGATCCGGTCCAGGAAGGCCCGCAGCCGATCGCACGCCCCGACCAGGACGTGCTGGCCGTTGTCGATCACAGCACACGTGTCCGGGTCCTCGAAGGAAAAGGCCCGCCCCCCGAGGAAGGGCCGGCGCTCCAGGAGGACGACCGGCTCTCCGCGATCCCTGAGGGCGAAGGCGGCCGCCATCCCGGCCAGCCCGCCGCCGACGACCACGCTCGAGGGACTGCGGCTCATCGGGCGAGCGCGAGAAGGCTCGACCCGAGCGCCCGGGCGACCTTGGCGGGCCCCGGGACCCGCACCCGCCCGCGAAGGACGGCCGTCGGGTCGGCGGCGATCCGCTCCAGGAGCCCGCGATAGACGGCCGCCAGCGACACGGGACAAGCGCGGGTCGAGCGGGGGAGCCGGTCCGAGAGGCGGCGCGCCGCCCCGTAGCGGCGGCGGGCCTCCTCGGTGGCGGCCAGGACGAGGGCCTCGAAGCCCGGCCCGGGGTTCCCCGACGCCACGGCCTCGGGGCGGACGGCGTACCTGTCGCTCAGGTCGAGCGGCAGGTACCACCTCCCGCGGCACGCGTCCTCCCGCAAGTCGCGCAGGATGTTGGTGATCTGGAGGGCGGCCCCGAGGTCGATTGCGTCCCGTCGCGCATCGTCTCCGTCCGCGCCGAAGATGGGTAGCGAGATCAGGCCGACCGTACCGGCGACCCCGTAGCAGTAGGCCAGCGTGGCGGGCCAGTCCGGGTAGCGGGCCGGGTCGAGGTCCTTGCCGACCCCGTCCAGGAGCTCCCGATAGAGGCGGTGCGGGATCTCGAACCGCGAGCTCGCGTCTGCAACGGCGGCCCAGGAGGACGAGGGAGGATCCCCGGCCAGCGTACGATCGAGCTCGGCGCGGACCGCCGCCAGCCGGGCGCGGCGCTCGCCCGATGGACCCGCGCCGTCGGCGGCGTCGTCGGCGCGCTGGCTGAACCAGTAGACGGCGGAGAGGGCCCGCCGTCGCTCGCGCGGGAGGAGGCGGATCCCGAGGCCGAAGTTGGCTGCGCGCCGGCGGGTCTCGGCCAGGCACCGCGCGTAGCCGGCCTCGACCGCGTCCACTTCGCTCACCGGCGTTCGAGGGCGACGCCCTTCCGGGGCGAACGCGCCAGCTCGTGGAGGAGGATCCAGCGGCGGGCATTCTTCGAGACCGTCGGTCGCGATCGTAGCGGGTCGAAGCCGCCGGCTTCGAGGGCGTCGCAGACGGCCCAGCCCCCGCGGCTGAAACCACGGACGAGCGCTCGCCACCGGAGGGGAAGGTGGTCTGCGAGCGGCCACCCCCGCTTGAGCCACGACCGGGCATCCTCGACCCGCTCGGAGAGGAGCTTCCGCAGGGACGGTGAGGCCGACTCGCGGCCCAGCTCGACCTCGGGGTTCACGCCGTGACGGCGGCACCGGTCGAGCGGGAGATAGCAACGGCCCCGGGCCCAGTCGCGGCGTACGTCCTGCCAGAAGTTGGCGAGCTGAAGCCCGATGCAGGTGGCGTCCGCGAGCTCGGCCAGGTTCCCGCCCGCCCCGATCACGCCGAGCACCATTCGGCCGACCGGCGTCGCGCTGTGCTCGCAGTACTCGAGGAGGGCCGACTGGTCCGGGTAGCGGTGGATCCGCTGGTCCCGCCGGTTGGCTTCGATCAGGCGCAGGAAGAGATCGTCCGGGAGCGCCCGTCGGCGGGCCAGCCCGGCCAGCTGGGCCAGGAGGGGCGGATCGGCCGGCGGGTCGCCCGCCAACGCCCGGCGGAGCCTGGTCTCCCAGCGGTCGAGGGCGGCCAGCCGGTCGCCGGGAAGCTCGTCCCCGAGGTCGTCGGTCGTCCGGCAGAAGGCGTAGACCAGCGCCAGCTCGTCCCGCCGCCGACCCAGGAAGGGAGCGAGCACGGGGAAGTTCTCGTAGTGCGTGCGGGCGAGCCGGCTCGCGGCCGGGATCGCGGCCTCGGCGGGACGCGGCGCGGCCCCCGTGGACGTTGGCGTCGACATGGGGACCGAACCTAGGGATCGTCCCGAGGGCCAGCAACGAACGGCGCGCGTTACGTTGGGGGCCATGCGAAGCGGTCGCGCGACCCTGACCGTCATGCTCGGGATCGGCGCCAGCCGGGTCGTCGGTCTCGTCCGCGAGCAGGTGATCGCCTACTACTTCGGTCGCGCGGCGGCGTACTCGGCGTTCGTGGCCGCGTACAAGGTGCCCAACCTGGTGCGGGTCCTGCTCGGCGAGGGGAACCTCTCGGCGTCCCTGATCCCCGTGCTGGTGCGCGGCATGCGGAGCGGCGATCCTGACGAGGCCCGGCGGTTGGCCAGGAGCGTCCTCGGGCTTCTCCTCCTGGTCGTCGCCGTAGTGACGCTGGCCGGGATGGCGCTCGCCCGACCGCTGTCCTGGCTCGTCGCGCCGGGTTTCGATCCCGAGCTCCGCTTCCTGGTCGAACGGCTCATCGTCATCCTGTTCCCGACCGTCGCGTTCCTGGTAGTGGGGGCGTGGTGCATGGGCGTCCTGCATGCCCACGGCCGGTTCTTCTGGCCCAACTTCGCGCCCATCTTCTGGTCCCTCGCCTCGGCCGGGGCGCTGATCGCCTTCGTCGGTCGGACGGGTATGGACCCGGTCTACGTGCTCGCCTGGGGGGTCGTTGCGGGGAGCCTGCTCCAGGTCCTCGTCCAGCTTCCGGCCACGCGTGGAACCCTGGGGAGACTTACGCCCGCCGCCGGGTGGAGCGACCCCGCCGTCCGGCGCGTGGTCGCCCTCTTCCTCCCGATGATGCTCGGGACGGGCGTGGCCCAGGTCTCGAGCCTGGTGGACGTCCAGATCGCGACCTTCCTGGGCGACGCGAGCGTGGCTACCCTCGCCTACGCCCAGCGGATCTACACCCTGCCGCTCAGCCTCTTCGGGGTGGCGGTCGCACAGGTCGCCTTGCCGACCCTGGCCTACGAGGCGGCGGCAGTCGAGGCGGGCGGAGCCGGGCCCCCACCGGAGGACCTTCGGGAAGAGCTCTCCATCTCATGGCAGAGGATGGCGTTTCTGATCCTCCCGTCGACGGTCGGGCTGGTTGCCTTCGGCCGGCCGGCGGTCAGCCTCCTCTTCGAGAGGGGGCGATTCGCGGCCGGCGACACGACCGCGGTGACGTGGGTCGTCGCGGCCTATGCGGCCGGGCTCCTGGCCTACGGCTCGGCGCGGCTCCTGGCGACCGCGTTCTACGCCTTCCACGACACCCGCACGCCGGTCCGGATCGGCGTCCTCTCCCTCGTCGTCAACGTCGTCCTGGGGATCTCACTGGCCTGGCTTCTGGGGACGCCCGGGATCGCGCTCGCCACCGCGCTGGCGGCCGCTCTGAGCGCGGTCCTCCTGGCGCGGGCCCTCCGCCGTCGTCTGGGGTCGATCCTGACCCCTGGCGCCCGCTCCCGCGGCTGGCGGATGGGGCTCGCGGCGGTGCTCGCCGGGCTGGCCGGGGCCGCGCCGTACCTGTGGCTCCTGGGACGGTGGGACGGGTGGGGGCTCGGCCCCCGGATCGGTTGGACCGCGGGCGTCTACGCCGCGATCGCTCTCGTCTATTTCGGCGCGGCGCGGAGCCTCGGGGTCGCAAAGACGGAGCGCCTCGCCCGCAGGAGCGGGCTCGGCGGCTGAGGATCTCCGCGGGTGCCGCACCCATGCGGCGCCCTTCCCGGCGCCGTACTTTGAGAGCGTGAACGCGCTCAAGGAAAAGGTGGCCCGGCTCCCGCGGAAGCCGGGGGTCTACCTCCTCAAGGGGGCAGACGGCGAGATCCTCTACGTGGGCAAGGCGGCGGACCTGCGGTCCAGGGTCCGCTCGTATCTCCAGGACGGAGCGGCCCTGCCGCACAAGACCGCCGTCCTCATGGGGCACACGACCGACCTCGACTACCTGGTGACCGACAACGAGGTCGAGGCGCTCCTCCTCGAGTCCAACCTCATCAAGGAGCACGACCCGCGCTTCAACATCGTCCTCCGTGACGACAAGTCGTACCCCTACATCAAGGTCACCCTCCAGCAGGATTTTCCCCGCGTCTACGTCACGCGCCGGGTGGTGGAAGACGGCGCGCGCTACTTCGGCCCGTATGCCCACGTCAAGCTCCTCCGGCGGAACCTGTCGCTGATCAAGGACCTGTTCCCGGTCCGCTCGTGCCGCTACGACCTGCTTCGCGAGGCGCCGCGTCGGGCGTGCCTGGACTACCACATCCACCGCTGCGAAGCACCCTGCGTCGGATACGTCTCGCAGACGGAGTACCGGGCGATGATCGACGAGGTGGTGCGCTTCCTCGAGGGCGACACCCGAGCCGCGACCCGGATGCTCGAGCGGCGCATGGAGGCCGCCGCCGGGCGCCTCCAGTTCGAGCGGGCGGCCCAGTACAAGCGCCAGATCGACCAGCTCGAGGAGATCCGCGACGGACAGCGGATGACGAGCCTTGCCGGAGACGACCGCGACGTGGTCGCCATGGCTCGACTGGGAGACGAGGCGTGCGGGATCATCCTCCGCGTCCGCGAAGGGCGGCTGCTCGGCACGGAGCATCACGTGCTGGGGAACGTGGAGGGATCCTCCGACGGCGAGGTCCTGTCACTGTTCCTGACGCGCTACTATCTGCGCTCGGAGACCTTCCCCCCCGAGCTCCTCCTGCCGTTCGACTTCGACGACCGGGTCCTGATCGAGGAGGCGCTCCGGCAGGAGGCCGGCCGAGCGGTGCGGCTGCACTTCCCGCAGCGTGGCGACAAGGCCAGGCAGGTCAAGCTCGCCGAGCGGAACGCGCTCTACCAGCTCGAGGAGCGGCGCCTCCGTGCGGAGGACCAGACCCAGCGTGCCTCGGACGCCATCGTCGAGCTGAAGGAATCGCTCGGGCTGGCCCGTCTCCCGCGCCGAATCGCGTGCGTGGACATCTCGACCATCCACGGCGAGGACAGCGTGGGGTCGGTCGTGACGTTCGCCAACGGGGCGCCGCGGAAGGCCGGCTATCGCCACTTCCGGATCAAGTACGCCGAGGGGCAGAACGACTTCGCGATGATGGCCGAGGTCGTCGAGCGGTGGTTCAAGGGCCTCCTCGACCATGCCGAGCCGCTGCCGGACCTTCTGGTGATCGACGGGGGCAAGGGACAGCTCGGAGCGGCCCGGCAGGTCCTCGACGAGCTCGGGGTCCTCGAGGACGTGGACACGATCGGGCTCGCCAAGCGCGAGGAGGAGATCTACCGTCCCGGCCGGCCGGCGCCGATCTGGCTCGCGCGCCGCTCCAGGGCGCTGCAGGTGGTCCAGCACGTGCGGAACGAGGCGCACCGGTTCGCGGTCTCGTACCACCGGAAGCTCCACGGCAAGCGAGTGGTGGGATCGGAACTCGACTCGGTGCCCGGGATCGGGCCCAAGCGACGGGCCGCCCTCCTCCATCATTTCCGCTCGGTCGAGCGGATCCGCGCGACCTCGATCGACGAGATCGCCAAGGTGCCGGGATTCTCGGCCGCGCTGGCCGGGCGCGTGAAGGAGGCGCTTGCGGAGAACGGGGGCGCGGCGGCCGGCGGGCCGGGGTGACCGCCGCCGAGCTGACCCGGAGCGTCAAGGACGAGGCCGCCCGCCTGGGCTTCGCCCTGGTGGGGGTGGCTCGCGCCGAGGCCGTCGCCGAGGCGCCCCTGCTGGCCGAATGGCTCGACCGGGGCCATCACGGCACGATGGGCTGGATGGCGCGTCACCTCGAGGAGCGGGTCGATCCGCGCAAGCTCGTGGCGGGTTGCCGCTCGGTGGTCTCTGTCGGGCTCGTCTACGGCTCGGCCGAGGCACAGGGTCCCGAGGGCGTCCGCGTCGCCCGCTACGCGACGGGCGAAGATTATCACCGGGTGCTCCGGGACAAGCTCGACGCGCTCCTGGACCACGGCCGCCGGCTGGACCCGGCCTTCGACGGCCGCGCGTTCGTCGACTCGGCCCCGGTCATGGACCGCTACTGGGCGGAGCGGGCCGGGCTCGGCTGGCGCGGGAAGAACACGCTCCTGCTCAACAAGCGTCTCGGCTCCTTTTTCTTTCTCGGCGAGCTCCTCGTCAGGGCCGAGCTCGAGCCAGACCTTCCCGGGACCGACCACTGCGGCACCTGCACGCGGTGCCTGGACGCCTGTCCGACCGGCGCTCTCGTAGAGCCGTACCTGCTGGATGCGCGGAAGTGCATCAGCTACTGGACGATCGAGCACCGCGGCGAGCTCGAGCCGGCCGAGGAGACGGCGATGGGGGGGTGGCTCTTCGGCTGCGACGTCTGCCAGGAGGTCTGCCCGTGGAACCGTGACGCGCCGGACGCCGCCGAGCCGCGGCTCGCCCCCGCCGCGGACCTGTGGCCGGACACGCTCGACGATCTCCTGGAGCTGACCGACGGGGAGTTCGACCGCCGTTTCGGGGAGATGGCCATCGACCGCACCCGCCGTCGCGGTCTGGTCCGCAACGCCGCTGTCGTGGCCGGGAACACCGGACTCGGCTCGGACGCCGCGCTCCGGCGGGCGTCGGCGTCGAACGATCCCGTAGTGGCCGGGGCCGCCCGCCGCGCACGGGATCGGCGCGTGCGCGGCGGGATCGGTCCGGCGAAGCTCGTGGAACTACTGCTCGATCGTGATGGGGACGTCCGGCGCCACGTGCACCTCGATCCCGAGGCAGAGGAAGACCCGCGCTGCGGCATCCAGGTCCTCGATGACGCCGCCGTGGATCTCGTCGCCGGTCCCGCTGGTGAGCAAGGTGAGCTTCGAGATCTCGAAGCCTCCGCCGGCCGTGGCCCGGAGTTCAACGCGAACGCGGCTGCCCACCTGGAGATCGAGCAGCGACGCCAGACCTTCGAGCACGACGTCGGTGGCAAGATCCAGGTTCAGCCCCAGCAGCCCGATCGACAGCTGCAGAAGGTTGATGGACGTGACCTGGCCGACCAGCACCTGCGTGCTCGAGGGCGTCGAGGAGGCGTCGACGCGACTGGCCTCGAAGACCTGACCGTCGAAGTCGCCTTCGACGGCGGTGCAGGTCAGCCCGTCGAGCTGAAGTAAGGGGTCCGGCTCTTCGTCGTCACCGTCGTCGCTTCCGTCGTCGTCACCGTCGTCGTTCCCGCCGTCGTCGCCCCCGTCGTCGGGCGGGGATTCCTCCTCCTCGCAGACCTGCTGGATCCCGATCACCGTCTCCGTGGTGACCTGGACGGCGATTCCCAGTAACTGGATCTGCGTGGAACCTTCGGCGAACGCCTCGACGAAGCCGTGGATCATGACGGTGGCGTCGGAAGAACCGGACTTGGAGACGCGGACCGCCTCCAGGCGACCACCGACCCCGATCGCTAGCTGGACGACGACATAGTCGCCGGTCTGGAGGCCGTTGAACGTCCGCACCCGGCCCGCAAAGCGCGTTTCGGAGGTGATGTGGACGTCGGCCCCGAGCAGGGAGAACACTCCCGGCGACTTCGCGGTCACGATCCCCGACACCAGGTAGGGGTCGATGGTCGGCCCGCAGTTGTCGGCGATCTGGGTGGCGACGAAGGCCGAGCCGTCCCATTCCCCCCACACGCGGACACGCTGGCGCAGGTCGATCGTCCCACCGACGGACAGGACCTCGGGCAGCCGGATGGTCACCTGGCCGGAGGTGGGCTCACCCGCGACCCGGCCGAGGATCTGGATCAGGAAGTCGTCGTCGGCGACACCGTCGCCGTTCTCGTCGCGGAAGATCTCCGCGTTGACGGCCACGGTCCCCGCCTCGTTCAGGAACACCAGGGCCTGGACGAACGCTCCCTCGTCGTCATCCCCCGCAAGGTCCAGGGAAACGGGCGCCCCGGCCCCGACATGGACCTGCACGGTGGCCTGACTGGACGGCACCTCGATCGAGAACTCGCCATCGACGTCGGTGGTAACTGTGACATCGGGTTGCCCTTCGATGGATACGGCTACGCTGACGCCTACGGCGGCTTGGGCACCCACGAAGGGATCCCCCGAGAGGAGATCGTCGGCCGGCCTCAGGGCCGGCCCGGACCCCAGCACGGCGGCCGCGTCGTTGGTCGTCAGCCGCCCCGAGACCACCATCCTCGCCGGGACCGGCGTCTCGGACGGGCCGGTCGTCGAATCGCTGCAGGCCAGCGCGGCGGCCAGCGCGGACAGCAGAAAGCGGGGAATTGCGCGGGTGAAGTGGCTGCGCATCTGTCTCTCTCCTCTCGGGGAGATCGAACGCCTATCGTCTTGCCCCGGGGGAATGGTTGACAGCTGGATGGAGCCTACCGAGAAAGAGCAAGAAACGGGCCGTTTCCCGGTGACGGGGACGTCCTCTCTCTGTCGGGGCCGGCGCGGCGCGCTAACTTCGTCGCCGAGGATGAGCCCGCTCAACGTGACCGCGCACCCGGTGGGCCCGTTCCAGGCCAACGCGTACCTGGTCTGGGAGGAAACCCCCGGCCCGGCCGTCCTGGTGGACGCCGGGGCGGAGCCGAAGCGGCTGCTCGGAGAGGTCCACGACCGTGGCCTCGAGCTGACGGCCATCCTGCAGACCCATGCCCACGGCGATCACATCGCCGCGCTCCCCGAGGTCGTCGCAGCGACCGGCGCGCCGGTCTACCTGCACCCTGACGCTCGCGGCATGCTGGAGAGCGCGGAGGAGAACCTCTCGGCCTTCGTCGGGATCCCGGTCACCGCCGACGTTCCGACGCTCCCGGTCGGCGATGGCGACCGACTGGAGCTCCTGGGCCGCGCGGTGGACGTCCATCACACGCCGGGCCACGCACCGGGCAGCGTCTGCTACCACTTCGTCGACGACGGGATCGTGTTCACCGGGGACGCCCTCTTCCAGGGGTCGATCGGGCGGACCGACTTTCCCGGAGGCTCGCTCCAGACCCTGCTGGCGGGCATCCGGGACCGGCTCCTCGTCCTTCCCGACGCGACGCGCGTCCTTCCCGGCCACATGGGGGAGACCACGATCGGCCGGGAGCGGGCGTCGAACCCGTTCCTCCGCGGGCTCGAGCCGGCATGAGTGAGGACCTGGAGCGGTTCACCGAGTACCTGGTCCTGGAGCGTGGGCTGGCGCCGAGGACGATCGAGGCGTACCGCTCGGACATCGAGCGGTATCTCGCGTTTGCCGCGGGTGAGGATGAGGCCGCCGATGACCGCGGAACGGTCCGCGCCTGGCTCGAGCGTCTCCACGGCCAGGGCCTCCGGCCGTCCACCCAGTCGCGGGGGCTCACGTCGCTGAGGGGCTATTACCGGTTCCTGGTCGCGGAGGGGCTGGCGGAGAGCGATCCAACCGAGGCCGTCGAGCCCCCGCGCCGCCGGCGCCGGTTGCCGGACACCCTCTCCGTCGAGGAGGTCGGCCAGGTGCTGGACGCGGTCAGCGGGTCGGAGCCGTACCCGATGCGGGACCGGGCGCTGCTGGAGTTCCTGTACGCGACCGGGGTCCGGATCTCGGAGCTGATCGCGGTGCGCGTGGACGACTGCGATTGGCGGGGACGGTCGGTCCGTCTCGTGCCCGCGCGCCGCGAGGTCCGTCGCCGGGACGGCAGCAGGAAGGCGGAGCGGATCGGTCCCAAGGGCGACAAGGTGCGGATCGTACCGATCGGGCGGAAGGCGGTCGCGGCGGCGGTCGAGTACGTGGAGCGGGAGCGCCCGACGCTCGCGAAGGGGCGGTCCGAGGGAATCCTGTTCCTGAACTTCCGCGGGCGTCCGCTTTCCCGGATGGGCGCCTGGAAGATCGTCCGCTCGTACGTCGACAAGGCCGGCATCCAAAAGCGGGTCACCCCGCACACCTTCCGGCACACGTGCGCGACCCATCTTCTCGACCGCGGGGCGGACCTGCGGGCCGTGCAGG
>Ga0299907_10002880_pt1 | contig 10834 bp, 8 predicted proteins | sample RVTome_16_FD_198680 | JGI IMG/M metagenome (GOLD analysis project Ga0299907, IMG submission 198680) | Soil microbial communities from uranium-contaminated site in the Upper Colorado River Basin, Wyoming, United States - RVT152D67 (version 2) ... | reverse complement strand
GCGTCGAGCGCCGGATCCGAAAAATCGATGGCGACGAGGATGCGTTCGAACATGGCTCACCGTGGACGGGGCGCCGCGGGGCGGCGATGCGATCGGTGCCGGAAGCTATGTCACGGGTTTCCGGCGCGCACGAGCGCATCGAGCCGCTCCCAGGGATCTCCGTCCCCGGTGGCCTCGATCAGGACCCCGATCGCCGTCCGCAGGTCGTCGTGGCGCGCGTACACGCGCTCGAAGTCGTCCAGCCTCGTGTAGTACAGGAGCCGCGCGAGGACCCACGCGTTGTTGAGATCGTCCGGACGCAGCGACCCGTAGCGACCGGCTTCCAGCCTCGGCTTGATCTCGGTCTCGAAGCGCGCGGCCGCGTCTTCGAAGATCGCTCGCTTGCCGCGCCGCTTCTCCTCCTCCGGCAGGTCGCGGACGTACAGCTCGCGGAGCGGCTCCCGGAGCGAGCCGAAGAACTCGCCGAACACGCGGGTGTCGCGCCAGCGCGCGTTCGCGCGCTCGCAGGTCGCGGCGTCCCGCACCGCGTCGCAGAAGAACGCGATGGCGCCGCGGTGGCCCACGAAGTTCGCGAAGCTCTCGTTGAAGTCCGCCTGCCCGCTCGGGAAGAACGTGGAATGCGTGATCTCGTGGATGACGGTCTCGACCAGGGACAGGCTGTCGAGCCGGAGCGTGGTGGACATGATGGGGTCGGGGAACCAGCCGAGGGTCGAGAAGGCCGACACGGGGCGCACGGACACATCGTAGCCCTCGGCCTCGAGCGCGGCGGCCTCGGCGAGCGCCCGATCGAAGTCGAAGAAGCCCCGGTACGGGACGCGGCCCACGACGGGGAACCACCACGTACGCCAGTAGAGCCCGAACTCGGGTGCCGCGAGGACGTTGAGCGCGAGCGTGTCCCGGGTGATGCGGGCGTAGCTCTCGTAGCTGCGCCCCGCCCTCAGGCCCAGGTCGCGCACGGCGAAATCCCGCGTGTCGAGCACGAGCCGGAGCTTGTCGCGGGTCTCGCGTGACACCGTCGTGTCGTGGACCACGGCCTGGATCGGACGGCGGGAGGAGAGGATGCGAGCTTCCTCCCAGCCCGCCCGCAGGACGTACGTCGGCGAGCACGCGCTCGTGACGAGCGCCGCCACGAGCGCCGCGGCGTGTGCGATCCGGACATCGCGTCGTTTCATTCGCGTGCTTCGAGCGCCTGGTTCTGAAGCGGGCGGGCCGGCGGTGCAGCCCGTACCCCGGGGTGGCCGGCGCGTGCCGGCCGCGGACCGATGACCCGACCCGCGGGGTAGATTCCCGTCCCGCGCACTGCCTGGAAAGCGAGGCGTCCGCCCGTGCGGCCGCCGCTCCGCGATTCGTCCGCCGGGGCGCCAGGAGCTCCGAGAGCCAGCGAGAGGACATGACGCCCGACGACCAGAGCCAGGAACGCCGCCCTCCGACCCCGAGCGAGGTCCGCGCGGCGCTCATGGCGTTTTCGGACATGATCCGGCGCTTCGACGCGGAGGGGACGCTCCTCCGTCATCTCCCGCTCCTCATGGGTCGCCTGGGCGATCTGCGACACATGCTGTTCGAATACGAGGTACGTGTCACCGAGCGGCTCCTGCCAAGCGAGGATCCGGCCGAGCGCGAGTCGCGGCGCATCGTGCGCGAGGCGCGCGAGCGGGAGCGCGAGTCGGGGGACGAGTGGTCGGGGGGCGACGGGACCGGGGACGACCCCCGCGGCTGACCGGGGTCGGCCCCCGGGCTCGTCGCCGCCAGGCCCGTCGCCGCCAGGCCCGTCGCCGCCAGGCCCGTCGCCGCCGCCGGCGCGAGCGAAGAATGGCGGTCGGATGCGCCGCCTCTTCAGGCGCAGCGCACGTAGTGGAGGTGCTCGCGGACGCGATCCCGCCGGTACCGCCGCCCCGGACCGTCCGAATCGCTCCGATACCGCTTGTACGACCGGTCGTCGAGCGCATACGTGTCGGCGATCCCGCGCCCGCGCAGCTGGGTCTCGATCTCCGCGCGCGGGAGGAGGCCCTCGTCGTTGTAACTGAGCAGGATGTGCCGCGCGTCGCAGGCATCGAGCACGCGCGCGAGCGCGCCCGCCGCCCGGCTCCTCCGGCACCAGTCCGATCGAAGCGTCTCGTCGGGGATGAGCCCGGTCTTGCCGCGGATCTCCGGCGGCGGCGTCCAGCCCGTGGCGATGAGCTCGGGGATGTGGTAGTAGGCCGGATACTGTCGCTCGTTGTACGGCGGATCCAGATACAGGAGGTCGAGGGGCCCTACGGACGCCAGCAGCTCCGAGGCGGGCCCGCGGAACGCGGTCGAGCCCTTCGCCCCGTTCAGGACCGGCGTGGGGACGATCGGCCGGAGCTCGAGGTTTCGGCGCGCGTTGGGCTGGAGCGTCTTCACGAACGAGGCGTAGACCCCCGTGGTGTTCGCCACGCGGTCCGCCGCTTCGATGAGCGTCGCGATGAGGAGCTGCGCGCGGCTCCGGTCGATGTGCCCGGCGGCGCGCCAGCGCGCGATCGCGGATCGGATCGCGTCGATGCGGCGCGCGTTCCCGGGCGAGAAGTACATGCGCCCGTGCGCCTCCCCCGCCGCGCCGGCCAGCGTGTAGTGCTCCGTGATGAACCCGTCCTCCCCGTCGAGGGTCGCGAGATGTCGCAAGAGCGCGCGATAGGAGACGGAGCGGCGCGCCCGCCCGGCCCCGTCGGCGCCGGTCTCCGGCGCGTATCGCGGTGTGCGATCGATCTCGACCCGGGCGACCTGGAGGGCGTAGGATGCCGCCATCAGGTCGCCCGCGTGCACGCGCCAGCCGGAGCGCTTGAGGGCGCTCGCGACGCTGGCGGTGCCGGCGAACGGATCGCAGGCGACCCCCGGCTCGAGGCCGAACCGCTCGACCGCGTCGAGGATGAAGGGGACGAGCTTCGTCTTGTTCCCGAGATAGCGCACACGGGAGGATACGGGGCGATGATGGGGGCGAAAAGCGGACGGCCGGCGCGGCGCGCCCCACACGCGCCGACGCCTCCGGACGACGCCGGGTGACGACCGCCGCCCGGCTGTCGGCGGCGGTGGCGCGACTCGCCTCGGCCGTCGCGCCGGTCGTGGGCTTCGTCCGGCCCGATCTGGGGCGGGAGATCGCCGGCCGAGCCGGCGCCGCCGAGGCCCTGTGCGCGTGGGGCGGGCCGGGGGACGGCCGGCCCCTCGTGTGGCTGCATGGCGCGTCGGCGGGCGAGCTGCTGGGCGCCGTCCCCGCCATGCGCGCTCTCGCGGCCGCGCGCGCGCACGCCCTGCTCGTGACCCACTTCTCCCCCTCGGGTCGCGCGGCCATCCCCCACCTCGCGCCCGCGCACGCGTCCGCGCCGCCGCTCGACACGGCGGCCGACCTCGATCGCGTGTTCGCGACGCTCCGCCCCGCGCTCCTCGCGTTCGCGAAGCTCGACGTGTGGCCCGGCATGGTCGCCGCGGCCCGGAAGGCGGGGGTGCCGACGGCGCTCATCAACGGCGTGGTCCGCGCCGGGAGCCGGCGGTCGCGGCCCCTCGCGCGGCGGCTGCTCGGCCCCGTGTACGCGGATCTGGACCGGGTGGGCGCCGCCACGGAGACCGATGCGCGGCGGCTCCGCGGGCTCGGGGTCCGTGCGGAAGCGCTGGAGGTGACCGGCGACGCCGCCTACGACCTCGCGCTCGCGCGGGCCGACGCGGCGGCGGCGGCCGGAGGCGCCGGGGAGCGGCTCGGGGCGGCGCTTCCGGCGCGCCCCCCGTCGGGCGCGCGTCTCGTCGCGGGGTCGACATGGCCGCGCGACGAGGCCGCGCTGCTGGAGGCGCTCGGCGGCGGCGGCCCCGGTCTCCGCTGGCAGATCGTCCTCGCGCCCCACCGGCCCACCCCGATCCGCGTGCGCGAGATCCTCGCCCGCTGCGCGGCGGCCGGGCGTCCGGCCGTGCGCTGGAGCGAACTCGCGGCGGCGCACGCCGCGGGGAGGGGCACGTCCGGCGTCCCGGCCCACGCCGCGATCGTGCTCGACGAGATGGGCTTCCTGGCCGAGCTGTACACCCTCGCGGATGCCGCCTGGGTGGGCGGCGGGCTCGGGCCGGACGGGCTCCACAACCCGCTCGAGCCGGCGGCGGCGGGCGTGCCGCTCCTGTTCGGACCCCGGTACGAGCGGAGCGACGCCGCCGCCCTCGTGGCGGCCGGAGGGGCCGTCCCGTGCCCGCCGGACGAGCTCGCCGGGCGGCTCGTCGCGTGGCTGGACGCCGCGACGCGCGAATCCGTCGGGGAGCGGGCTCGCGCGGTCGTCGTGGAGGGGGCGGGTGCGGGCGCCGCCGGAGCGCGTCTCCTCCTCGCCGCCTGGGATGCCGGATGACGCACGCGCGGATGGGACGGGAAGCCTACGCCCCGGGGCCTCCGGTCGGGGCATTCGGCTCCGGTGATCCCACGCGTCCCGGGCACGAGGATGATCACCCCGGCACCCGCCGCCGTCGACTACCTCGGCTCTTCGGCGTGACGCTTGGGCCCGAGCACGAACCAGAACAGGCACCCGATGATGGGACAGAGGACGAGGACGCCCGTCCACAGGACCTTCTCGCGGCGGCGCTCGCTCGAGAGCCAGACGTGGCCGAGCGCCCACCCGTCGAGGACGATGAGGAGCCCGAGCAGCGTCCAGCGCGGGTCGATCGCGGCGGCCGCGTCGGCGAGGCGCTCGAGCGTGCTCACGCCGCCGCCGTCGGCCGCTCGAACTGGAGCCGGTGGAGCTGGGCGTAGAGGCCGCCCCGTTCGAGGAGGTCTCCGTGCGTCCCCGCCTCGTGGATCACCCCGTGGTGCATCACGACGATCGTGTCGGCTCCCTGGATCGTCGAGAGCCGGTGGGCGATCACCAGGCTCGTGCGGCCCTCCATCAGGTGCTCGAGGGCCTCCTGGATCTGCGCCTCGATCTCGGAGTCCACCGAGCTCGTCGCCTCGTCGAGGAGCAGGATGGGCGGATCCCCCGCGAGCGCGCGCGCGAACGAGATGAGCTGGCGCTCTCCGACCGAGAGGTTGCTCCCGCGCTCGCCGAGCGGGTGGTCGTACGCGGCCGGAAGACGCGCGAGGTGGCGATCGACGCCCACGCGCTCGGCGGCGTGCCGGATCTCCGACTCGCCGATCCCCTCGCGGTCGAGCGCGATGTTCCCGGCCGCCGTCCCGGAGAACAGATACACATCCTGGAGCACGAGCCCCATCGACGCCCGGAGCTCCCGCACCGGGTATTCACGAATGTCGACCCCGTCGAGCGTGATCCGACCCTGCTGCGGCTCGTAGAAGCGCATGAGCAGATTGAACAGCGTGGTCTTGCCGGCGCCCGTGGCGCCCACGACGGCCACCCGCTCGCCCGGCTCGATGACGAGCGAGATGCCGCGCAGGACCCACCCGTCCTCCGGCGCGTCCTCTCCGAGACGGCCCTCGGCGCCCTCCCACACCGCCGCCTGCACGGCGGCGGCGCCCTCCGAGGCCTCGCCCACGTAGCGGAACCACACGTCCTCGAACGCGATCCGGCCGGCGATCCGCGGCGGGAGGGGTCGGGGATCGGGCCGGTCGGCGATCGTGGGGACCTCGTCGAGCAGCCGGAAGATGCGCTCCGAGCTCGCCATGGCCCCCTGGAGGATGTTGTACTTCTCGGAGAGGTCCTGGATGGGCCGGAAGAAGCGCCGCGCGTACTGGAGGAAGGCGGCGATCACCCCGATGGTGAGTGCGCCTTCGAGCGCCTGGCCGCCCCCGTACCAGATGATGAGCGCCAGCGCGACCGACGCGATGAGCTCGATGACCGGGAAGAACAGCGCGTAGTACGTGATCGAGCGCAGGTGCGCCCGCAGGTAGTCGTCGTTGATCGCGTGGAAGCGGTCCCGGGTGGGGCCTTCCTGCCGGTAGAGCTGCACCACCCGCATGCCGGAGATCCGCTCCTGGAGGAACGAGTTGATGCGGGCGAGCCGCACCCGGATGTCACGGTACGCCTCGCGCACCCGGAGCCGGAAGATCCACGCGGCCACGAACACGATCGGCAGAACCGAGAACGTGACCAGCGCGAGCCGCCAGTCCATGGCCACCATGGCGGCCATGATGAAGCCCACCGTGAAGATGTCCCCGAAGATCGTCACGACCCCGGACGTGAACATCTCGTTCAGGACCTCGACGTCGCTCGTGAGCCGCGTCATCAGCCGGCCCACGGGGTGCCGGTCGAAGTACTGGAGCTGGAGCCGCTGCAGGTGTCCGAAGATCTGGGCCCTCAGGTCCAGCATGACGTGCTGCCCGATCCACGTCGTCAGGATCGTGTTCGCGTAGTCGAGCGCGCCCGACAGCACGAGCGAGGCGAAGAAGATCGCGCTCAGGATCCCGAGGAGCCGGTAGTCGCCGGCGGGGATGGCCTCGTCGATCGCCTCCTTCGTCAGCCACGGACCCACGAGCGCCACGGCCGAGGCGGCGATGAGGAGCAGGACCGCAGCGAGCACCTTCCACCGGTAGGGTCGCAGGTAGCGCAGCAGCCGCTTCATCAGACGCGCGTCGTACGCCTTGCCGAGCGCCTCCTCTTCGCGAATGGGTCCGTCTGACGTCTGCATGTCTCTCGGTGATCGGGTCGTGCGCGCCGCCGCCCGTGCGCGGCGGGCCGACAGGGGGCGGGCCAGCCGCGAACGGGGCCAAGATAGGCGCTTCACTCGGCCCCTTCCAACCCGCCCCCCCGCATTGGCGATCGGGAACCCCGACCGTCATCATCCCGGCATGGGCGACCGGATCCGGGTGCGCGGCGCGCGCCAGCACAACCTGAAGGGAGTGGACGTCGACATCGAGCGGCGGTCGTTGACCGTGCTCACCGGTCCCTCGGGCTCGGGGAAGTCGAGCCTCGCGTTCGATACGATCTACGCCGAGGGGCAGCGGCGGTACGTCGAGTCGCTCTCCACCTACGCCAAGCAGTTCCTCGAGCGCATGCCGAAGCCGGATGTGGAGGTCGTGGAGGGCGTGAGCCCGTCCGTCTCCATCGACCAGCGAAACCAGATCCAGTCCAGCCGCTCGACGGTGGGCACCGTGACCGAGGTGTACGACTACCTGCGGCTCCTGTGGGCCCGGGTGGGGACCACGACGTGCCCGGCGTGCGCCGCGGCGGTGCGGCCGGACACGGTCCAGTCGGTCACGGACACCGTGCTCTCGTGGGACGGGGAGACACGCGTCGTGGTGGCGTTCCCGCTCGCCCTGAGCGCCGAGATCACCCACGCGATGGCCGTGGCGAACCTCCAGTCGCAGGGCTACGTGCGCGTGATCGCGGACGGCCGTGAGCTCTACCTCCCGGATCTGGGCCCGGCCGAGCCGGAGGCGGCCGCCCCGGGGATCGGGGTGGCTGCCCCGAACGGCACGGGACCGGTGGGGGACACGGGCGTCCAGGCGGAAGCGGACCTCACACGGACCGCGGACCTCCTGGTGGTCGTCGACCGGCTGGTCGCGTCCGGCGACGCGCGCGAGCGTCTCTCGGACTCGATCGCCGCGGCGTTTGCCGAGGGTCACGGCGCCGCCGTGCTCCTCGAGATCCCGCGCGGCGGCGAGCCCCGCCGCCACCGGTTCGACGAGTCGTTCCGCTGCTCGGGGTGCGGGCGGACGTTCCCCGAGCCCGTCCCCACGCTGTTCAGCTTCAACAGCCCGGCCGGGGCGTGCCCGGAGTGCACCGGGTTCGGAGCCGTGCTCGAATACGCCCGCGAGCTGATCGTCCCCGACCCCGGACGCTCGCTCGAGGACGGCGCCCTCGACCCGTGGACGAAGCCGCGCTACGGGAAGGAGCGCGCCGCGGTCCTCCGCTTCGCGAGGGCGTCGGGGCTCGATCCGGCGGCTCGGTGGACGAGCCTCCCCGGGGACGCTCGCGAAGCCCTCCTCGAGGGCGGGACGCTCGAGGGCGAGCCCTTCCAGGGTGTGATCCCGTTTCTGCGCTCGCGGGAGAGCAAGCGTTACAAGGCGTACATCCGCGTCTTCCTGCGCCAGTACCAGCTCCCCCGCGTGTGCCGGACCTGCGGCGGGGCGCGGCTTGTCCCCGACGCCCTCCACGTGCGGATCGCGGGCGAGCACATCGCGGGCGTGTCCGCACGCCCGATCCGGGAGGTGAGGTCGTGGATCGCGGGCGATCTCGGTCTCACGCCGTTCCAGGCGAAGGTCGCCGAGACGGTGCGCGGCGAGATCCTCGACCGCCTCGCGTTCCTCGACGAGGTGGGGCTCGGCTACCTCACCCTCGATCGGCAGGCGAAGACGCTCTCCGGCGGCGAGATGCAGCGCATCCGTCTCGCGAGCTGCCTCGGGAGCCGGCTGGTGGACACCCTGTACGTGCTCGACGAGCCCACCATCGGGCTCCACCCGCACGACATCGAGCGCTTCGTCGGCGTCCTCGACCGTCTCGCGCGCTCGGGGAACACCGTCCTGGTCGTCGAGCACGAGCCGGCGGTGATGCGGCGCGCGGACCGGATCCTCGAGCTCGGGCCGGGGGCCGGCGAGGCGGGCGGCGAGATCGTGTTCGAGGGCACGTGGGACGCGCTCCTCGAGGCCGACACGAGCACGGGGCGCGCGCTGGCGGGGAGCGCGGAATCGGGCCCCCCACCCCGGCCGCGGCGCGCGGGGCGGCCCGGGAAGGCGGCCGGCACGCCCGGGGAGCGCGGGTGGGTCGAGCTCCGGGGCGCCCGGCTCCACAACCTCGACGGCGTCGACATCCGGATCCCGCTCGCCTCGCTCACGGCCGTCACGGGCGTGTCCGGCTCGGGCAAGTCCACGCTGATCCGGCACGTGCTGTTCCACGCGCTCGAGCGGGAGCTGGCCGGCGAGACGAGCGCGCGCACCCACCTCGGCGAGTCCGAGGGGACATACGAGGCGCTGCGCGGCGCCGGGACGCTCGAGGGCGTCGTCCTCGTCGACCAGCAACCCATCGGCCGCACCCCGCGCTCGAACCCGGCCACGTATATCAAGGCCTTCAAGGAGATCCGGAGCGTGTTCGCCGAGCTGCCGGAGGCGAAGCGCCGCGGCTACGGAGCCGGCTACTTCTCGTTCAACCGGGCCGGGGGCCGCTGCGAGCGCTGCAAGGGGGCCGGGCAGGAGATCGTCGAGATGGTGTTCCTGGCCGACGTCGCGGTCCCCTGCGAGGCCTGTGGCGGGGCCCGCTACAGGCCCGAGGTGCTCGAGGTCGAGTACCGCGGGAAGTCGATCCTCGACGTGCTCGACCTGACGGTGGACGAGGCCATCCGCTTCTTCATCCGTCAGGACCGGATCGGGGAAGCCTTGTGGCAGCTCCAGCGCGTCGGGCTCGGCTACCTGCGTCTGGGCCAGCCGGCCACCACGCTCTCGGGCGGCGAGGCGCAGCGGCTGAAGATCGCCCGCGAGCTCGCGCGGCGCGGGAGGGGCGGCCGGCGCCTCTACATTCTCGACGAGCCGACCGTCGGTCTCGGTCTCGGCGAGGTGGACACGCTCGTGTCGGTGCTGCGCCAGCTGGTCGGCGAGGGCCACACGGTGATCGTGATCGAGCACGATCTCGAGGTCATCCGCCGGGCCGACTGGATCGTGGATCTCGGACCGGGCGCCGCGGACGAGGGCGGCGAGGTCGTGGTCGCGGACGCGCCGGAGCGCGTGGCGGCCCACCCGGGTTCGCGGACCGGGGAGCATCTCCGCCGCCGGTCCGAGGAGGCGGGGCGGGCGGTGGCGACGGTCGGGTCGTGACCGTCCCGGCGCCGCCGAAGATCTCCCTCCTCCTCCCGTGCAGGGACGCCGCTCCCTTCCTCGCGGAGTGCATCGCGAGCCTCGAGGCCCAGACCGAGCCCCGCTTCGAGGCGCTGGTCCTCGATGACGGATCCACCGACGAGACCTCGCCCATCCTCGGGGCGTGGGCCGAGCGCGACGCCCGCGTGCGGCGCGTGAAGCGCGCGGGCGAAGGGCTCGTCGCCGCCCTGCGGGCGCTCGCCGGCGCGGCGCGCGGCACGCTCCTCGCCCGCATGGACGCCGACGACGTGGCGCACCCGCCGCGGCTCGAGCGGCAGGCGGCGCTCCTCGACCGGCGCCCCGACGTCGCGGCCTGCGGCACGCGCGTGCGGTACGTGCCGCGCGCCGACCTGGGCTCCGGCGGCCGCCGGTACGAGGCGTGGCTCAACGGGCTCATCGAGCCCTCCGAGCTCGCCCGCGACCTGTTCGTGGAATGCCCGATCGCGCACCCGACGCTCATGGTCCGGCGGCGGGTCTTCGAGGCCGTCGGCGGATACCGGGACGTCGACGGCCCCGAGGACTACGACCTCATCCTGCGGCTGGCGGCCGCGGGGCACCGGCTCGCGAACGTGCCCGGGGTGCTGCACGACTGGCGGCTCGGGGACCACCGCCTCTCGGGCCGCTCGGAGCGGTACGCGCCCGCGGCCTTCCGGCGCCTGAAGGTGCGAACCCTGCCCGCCTTCCTCCCGGTCGGCCGCCCGCTCGCCGTCTGGGGCGCCGGCAAGGTCGGGAAGGCGTTCGCACGCGCATGGCTCGCCGAGGACGACCGGCGGCTGGCGGCCTTCGTCGACCTCGACCGCCGGAAGATCGGTCAGACGATCCACGGCGCGCCCGTGCTCCCACCGGCCGGGCTGGCGGGGCTCCGGGAGGCGGGTCTCCATCCGGGTGCCGGACCGGCTTCGATGCCCTACGTGCTCATCGCCGTGGGGTCGCCCGGGGCCCGCGACGAGATCCGCGCGGATCTGGCCGGGATGGGGCTCCGCGAGCTCGAAGACTATCGCGCGGTCGCGTGACGCGCCCCGCCGTGGTGTACGGAAGCCCGTGACCGTCCCCGTGCTTCGAAGGAAGGAGCGAACCGTGCGACTGCTGCTCGTGAGCGATCTCCACCGAGATCTCGAG
>Ga0299907_10002879_pt1 | contig 10835 bp, 8 predicted proteins | sample RVTome_16_FD_198680 | JGI IMG/M metagenome (GOLD analysis project Ga0299907, IMG submission 198680) | Soil microbial communities from uranium-contaminated site in the Upper Colorado River Basin, Wyoming, United States - RVT152D67 (version 2) ... | reverse complement strand
AGGGATCTCGAAGACCTTCGGCAAGGGCGGGGTCACCGCGCTCCAGAACATCGACCTCGCCGTAGGCCGCGGCGAGTTCGTCTCGCTCATCGGCCCGTCGGGCTGCGGCAAGTCGACCCTCCTGCGAGTAATCGGTGACCTCGTAGAGCCGTCGAGCGGTGAGATCCAGGTGAACGGGAAGACGGCGCACCGTGCTCGCCTCGACCGCGACTACGGAATCGTCTTCCAGGCGGCGGTGCTCTACGACTGGCGGACCGTGACGAAGAACATTGCGCTGCCGCTCGAGCTCCTCGGCTGGAACCGCGCACGGCGAGCGGAGCGCATCGTGGAGATGGTCGAGCTCGTCGAGTTGCAGGGCTTCGAGAAGCACTACCCGTGGCAGCTCTCGGGCGGGATGCAGCAGCGCGTGTCGATCGCTCGCGCACTGTCGTTCTCGCCTGCGCTCCTGCTCATGGACGAGCCGTTCGGCGCGCTCGACGAGATGACGCGTGAGCGGCTGAACTCGGAGCTGCTCCGGATCTGGGCCGAGACGGGCTCGACCGTGATCTTCGTCACCCACTCGATTGCAGAGGCCGTCTACCTGTCGACCAGGGTGGTCGTCATGTCACCGCGCCCCGGCCGCATTACGTCGATCGTCCCGATCGATTTGCCGCAGCCGCGGACGTTCGAGACCCGCGAGGACCCGCGGTTCTTCGAGCTCGTGACACAGGTGCGCGAGGCGCTTCATGCGAGCGGTGCGGACGAGGTCGCAGCGGAGGCGGTTCTCGAGTGAGCACGATCGCCCAGCCGGTAGCTCCGAGGCCCGATCGCTACGTGCAGCGGGTGCGAACGTGGGGCCCTGTGCTCGTCGTCTTCGGGATCGGCCTCGTCGCGTGGCAGTGGCTCCTGCCGGCGCTCGGCGTCGAGCGCTACCTGCTGCCGCCGCTCTCGGACGTCCTGCAGGCGTTCTGGGATGCGCGCGGCGAACTCCTGCGCGCCGGGTGGATCACCTTCAAGGAGGCCATCGGAGGATTCGTCCTCGGCTGCTCGACGGCGTTCGTCCTCGCGCTCGTCCTGGCGCGCTGGCGCCCGCTCGGGAGCGCGCTCATGCCGTACATGATCGCCGCGAACGCCGTTCCGATCGTCGCCTTCGCTCCGATCACGAACGCGTGGTTCGGGACGCTTTCCCCGTGGTCGAAGGTCGTGATCGCCGCAGTGCTCTGCTTCTTCCCGGTTCTCGTGAACACGCTCCGCGGTCTCACCTCGGTGCGGCCGGAGTCGCTCGAGCTCATGCGCTCCTACGCCGCGCCGCAGCGTGTCGTCTTCGCGCGGGTCCGGATCCCGAATAGCCTGCCGTTCGTCTTCTCCGCCTTGAAGATCGCGTCCGTACTCGCAATGATCGGCGCTGTCGTGGGTGACTACTTCGGCGGATCGACCGAGGCGCTGGGCGTGCAGATCGTCTCGTCGGTCTCGGTGGCGCAGTACGAGAGGGCATGGGCGGCGATCCTCGTCGCAAGCGTGCTCGGCATCGCGTTCTACGCGGCGGTTGCGCTCGCCGAGCGGCTCGTTCTCAGCTGGCATCCATCGATCAGGGCAGGAGTCGAGTGACCCAAGGAGGGCACATGAGGAAACGAAGGTGGACGATCGCGGCGACAGCTGTCCTCGCGACGGCGATCGCGGTCGCGGCAGGGCTGACGATGGCCGGCTCGAGCCAGGGGCAAGGGTTGACGAAGGTCACGCTCCAGTCGAAGTGGGTCGTCCAGGCCCAGTTCGCGGGGTACTACGCGGCGAAGGCGAAGGGGTTCTACAAGCAGGCCGGCCTCGACGTGAACATCAAGGCCGGCGGCCCCGACATCCTCCCCGAGCAGGTCGTGCTCGGACGGCAGGCCGAGTTCGGGATCAACTGGATGCCGTCGACGCTCGCACAGCGCGACACGGGGAACGACCTCGTCAACATCGGGCAGGTCTACGCCCGCAGCGGGACGACCGAGGTCACGTTCCGCTCGAGCGGGATCAACACGTTCAGGAAGATGCGCGGCAAGAAGTTCGGCGTCTGGATCTTCGGGAACGAGTTCGAGCAGCGCGCCGCGCTCGTGAAGTTCGGGATGAACCCGGACAAGGATGTGCAGCTCGTCAAGCAGAACTTCGACATGCTCGCGTTCCTGAACGGAGAGATCGACGCAGCTTCCGCGATGACGTACAACGAGCTCGCGCAGGTGCTCGAGGTGAAGAACCCCGACACGGGGAAGCTCTACACGCTGAAGGACCTGAACGTGTTCAAGTACTCGAGCCTCGGCACCGGCATGCTCCAGGACGGCATCATCGTCCGCGGCGACTGGATCTCCGAGGCGAAGAACCAGGCCACGGCGATCAAGTTCCTGGAGGCCTCGTTCAGGGGATGGATCTACTGCCGCGACCACCTCGCCGAGTGTACGAACATCGTCCTGAGGAACGGGCCGGCGCTTCCGAAGGGGCACCAGCGCTGGCAGATGAACGAGGTGAACGCGCTCATCTGGCCGAACAGGCTCGGCATCGGGCTCATGGATCCCGTCGAGTTCAAGCGGACGGCCACGATCGCGAAGACCTACAAGGTCATCAAGAAGCCGGCGACGAAGGCGTCGTACCGGACGGATCTCGCGAGGAAGGCTCTCGCGAACCTCCGCAAGCAGGGCCTCGACGTGACCGGCAAGAGCTTCAAGAAAGGCGTCGTGACGCTCAAGGAAGGCGGTAAGTAACGAGGCGTGGGCTCCGGGCCGGTCGTTGACGGCCCGGCCCGGAGCTCTCCCACTGACGGAGGTGAGATGACGTGTCGACACTGATCAAGGGCGGGCGGATCATCACGGCCGCCGACGACTACGTCGGCGACGTCTACGTCGACGACGAGCGCATCGCGATGCTCGGCGAGTCGCTCGACGTCGATGCGGATCGGGTCATCGACGCGTCGGGCAAGTACGTCCTGCCGGGATGCGTCGACCCGCACACGCATCTCGACATGCCTTTCGGCGGGACGGTCACGATCGACGACGTCACCTCGGGCCAGACGGCAGCGGCGTTCGGTGGCACGACCTGTCACGTCGACTTCTGCATCCAATCGCCTGGCAGCTCGTTCGCCGAGGCGCTCGACACGTGGCACGGCAAGCGCGAGGGAAAGCAGATCATCGACATGGGCTTCCACATCGCCGTCACCGACCTTCGCGAGGGCGGGTCGTTGGAGGAGCTCGCGCGGCTTCCCGAGCAGGGCATCACCTCGTACAAGCTCTTCATGGCCTACAAGGGCGCGCTCATGGTCGACGACGAGACGCTCTTCCGGACGATGGAGGTCGCCGCCGACACCGGGGCGCTCGTGATGGTGCACGCGGAGAACGGCGACGCGATCGACGTCCTGGTGAAGCAGGCGCTCGCCGCGGGAAACACGGCGCCGCACTTCCATGCGCTCACTCGCCCGCCCGAGCTCGAGGGCGAGGCGACGAATCGCGCGATCCAACTCGCCCGCATCGCCGGCGCACCGCTGTACGTCGTCCACGTCTCCTGCAAGGAGGCCGTCGATCCGATCGCCCGGGCCCGCGAGCAGGGCTGGGACGTCTGGGGCGAGACCTGCACGCAGTACTTCTTCGTCGACTACACGTACCTCGAGAGACCCGACTTCGAGGGTGCGAAGTACGTCTACACGCCGCCGCCGCGCGATCGGGAGAACCAGGAGATCCTCTGGCATGCGGTCCGCTCGGACATTCTCTCCGCGATCTCCACCGACCACTGCGCCTTCCTCTGGGACGGGCAGAAGACGATCGGGCGGGACGACTTCTCGAAGATCCCGAACGGCGGGCCGGGGCTCGAGAACCGGCTGCACATGATCCACGAGTTCGGCGTTCGCACCGGCCGCATCTCGCCGAACCGGATGGTCGAGCTCCTCGCGACGAACCCCGCGAAGCTGTTCGGCCTCTATCCGCGGAAGGGCACGATCGCGCCGGGGTCCGACGCGGACATCGTCGTCTTCGACCCCGAGAAGCGGCACCTCATCACCGCAGCCACGCAGCATTCGAAGGTCGACTACAACCTCTACGAGGGCACCGAGGTGACCGGGTCGCCGGAGATCGTGCTCCTGCGCGGAAACGTGCTCGTCGAGTCGGGTGAGCTCGTGGCGGAACCGGGTGTCGGCGAATTCGTCGAGCGGGCTGCATTCGGGCAGGAGCTTCTGCCCACCGCCGCCCGCTGACGGTCAGCTGCGCGGAGGGCGCCGGGCATCTTCCCCCTTGTCCGGCGCCCTCCGGGCACATGCGCTCAGTCGCAGCTCACGCGAGGGTTCCACTGGCTGAAGATGCCCGTGCCTTCGGTGGGATTCGGCTTCCACACCCAGGCGTGCAGGGCCCAGAACGGCGGGAGCCCGTAGCGGCTGCCGTCGTTGTCGTCGAACGGGACACCGAAGAGCGACGGCCTGCTCGGCACGGCCGACTTGAAGACGACATACTCGACCGCGACGAGCTTGAGCGTCCCGTTGTTGCGGCGCTCGTAGACGAGGACCTCGGGGTCGGCCGGGTCGAGCGCCGGATCGCCGACGCGCGGAAGGCTGACCAGGTGGACGCCCATCGCGCCGGCGTCGGGGTCGCTGAGGTTGGCGATGCAGGTCCTTCCGAAGACGTCGGACAGCTCGACGTCATAGCCGGCGTCCATCGCCGCCTGCACGTCATGGAATCCTGCGGTCGCCTGCCGCACGGACGATAGCTCGCTCTGCCCTCCGCCGAGCGCGCTCGCGACAACGGTGATTGCGAGGACGGGCAGCAAAGCGATGAGAAGTACTCGTAGCCTCATGACTCTCCCCCTTGATCGATTGCCGTGGGAACGGGATCGGGGCGGACGACGACGGTGTCGACGACCTTCACGATCTCGTCCACCGGAAGAACGGCCTCGCTCGCGTGGCGGCGAATCGCTTCCGGGCTCGACGCCTGGTAGATGCAGACCGTGCCGACGCGACCGTCGGTCTCATCGAGGACGTAGCTGCGGATCCAGGCGACGTCGTCCGGCATGCGCTCGCCCTCGGCTCTCGAGCGCTCTGCGGCCTCGGCGAGCTCTGCGCCGTCGTCCCAGCCGCTCCGGCGTAGGATCACGTACGTCTCCATCGGCGCTCTCCTTCCTGTCGAAGTGGACGTTCTCGAACGTTCTCGACGGTAGGTGCGCGGAGGCGCCCCGGCATCGGGGGGTCTACCTAGGTTGGCTCGGCGCTCTGCCTATCTTCGAGGAGCCCGCGTCGACCGGCCGCAGCGACAGCTTCGCCGCGGGTCTTCGAGTCGAGCTTCCGCAGGATCGCCGACACGTGGTGGTCGACCGTGCGTTTCGAGACGACGAGGCGCGCCGCGATCTCGGGGTTCCGAAGGCCATCCGCGACGAGCCCGAGCACCTCGAGCTCACGCGCTGTGAGGTTCGCGGGGTTCTCCCGGGTCGATGGCCGCGGGCCGCGCGGCACGGACACGCCGCGCTCGCGCAGGGCCTGGCGGACGCCATGGGCGGCCGGGCGTGCACCGAGGCTCTCGAACACGTCCAGCGCTTCGCGGAGCAACGCTTCGTCGTCGGACTCCGCGAGCGCCCGCGCCGCCTCGTAGGGACATCCGCGGGCGTTCCAGGCGTCCGCGGCGCGGCGCGCTTCACCCGCGATCTGCAGCGCGAACGGCTCCGCGATCCACTCCGGTGCGCTTTCGAGCTCGCCGCAGCGCCACTGCCAGTAGGCGAGCTCTCCTGCGAACCAGAGATGTCGCTTCTCGAGCGCGAGATCGTAGACCGCGCGCGCATCGCGGAACGTGCGGTCGCGGTCCCCTGCCAGCCATGCGCCCTCGGCTCGCGCAGCGTGGACGTGTCCGAGGCGCTGGAGATGACCGCCCGCCTCGGACACCTCCAGCGCCTCGTCGAGCACGTCGGCACCTCCGGGGTCGCCCCGTCTTGCTCGCACGCGTCCGAGCGCGATCAGCGCCGTGATGCGGCTTATCGCGCTGACGGCCGGATCGGCGAGGAGCTCCTGCGCGAACGCGGTCGCCTCGTCCCAGCGCCCGAGGTAGACGAGCGTGGCGGCGAGCCAGGAGCGGATGTACGCGGTGTCCATGTCGTGCTCGGCGGCGAAGGCGATGAAATCGTGGGCAGCCTTCTCCGACGCCTCGAGCTCGTACATCTCGCCGAGACCGGACGCGAGCATGCTGTAAGCGGCCGCGACGCGCGAGTGCAGGCCTTGTTCGAGCGAGACGTCGAGGCTTCGTTGCAGGTACTCGCGCCCCTGCTCGATGCGCCCGGCCATCACGTGCGACGTGCCGATCGCGTTCAACGCGAACGCATGGATCTCGGGGTCCTCGACCTCCACCGCGAGCGCGAGGCCGCGCTCGCCCCAGCGAACGCCCTCGTCGTTGTCGCGGCTCAGCATGCGGAGATAGCCCTGAAACGCGTAGGCGAGCGCGAGCTCTCGGCCCGGCTGGAGCTGCTCGAGGATCTCGATCGCCTCACGGCTCGCCTCCTCCGCGAGGTCGTTGAGACCGAGCGAGATACACGCTTGCGGTAGCCGTGCGAGGTTCTCGCCGAGCCGGAGGCGGTCGCCGAGCGCCCGCGCGATCGCGATCGCCTCCTGCCTCGCCTCGAGCGCGTCGGCGTAGCGCCCGGTCAGGGACGCCGCGGTCGAGTAGCGATCGAGCAGCGCCAGGCGCTCGGCATCCTCGGTCACGTGGTAGCTCAGCGCCCGCGCGTACTGCTCCGCCGCCTCGCGGTGCGCGCCGACCGCGGTGGCATGGGCTGCAGCCGCCGGCGCGAACCGGACGACGGCCTCGGAGTTGCCGGCCGCGTCGGCGTGATGGGCGAGCGCACTGAGGTCCTGCTGCTCCGCAGGCTGCTCGGCCAGGGCTCGGAGCGCCGTTTCGTTCAGCGAGAGCCGGCGATCCGGCGTCAGTGACCTCTCGATCGCGAGGCGAGCGAGCTCGTGGCGGAAGCCGACGCCGACGCCGGTGGGAGTCAGCATTCCCGAGGCGAGGCACTCCGCGAGGTCGTCGATGTCGCCGCCCGCGACTTCCTCCAGGAGCCAGATCTCGATCGATCCGGGGACGACCGCGACCGCGTCGAGCAGGCGCCGCCCGCCGTCGCTCAGGCGAGTGGCCCGTGCGAGCACGGCGTCGACGACCGTCTCGGGGATGTCACCGCCGCCGGCGGCCAGCACCTCGGTGACGAAGAACGGATTGCCGCCCGTGGCCTCGTAGAGCCCATACGCTGGTCTCTCGGCGCGACGTGCGAGCTCCGCGACGCCGTCGGGTGACAGCGGCGCGAGCGAGACGCGAGTCGTGCTCCCGCTCGGGAGCTCGCCGAGCACCGTTCGCAGCGGATGGTTCGCGCCGACTTCGTCGTCTCGGAAGGTCAGGACGAGCAGCGAGGGCGCGGAATCGATCCTGCGGCCGAGGTATTTGAGCGCGTCGAGCGTCGCCTCGTCGGCCCAGTGGACGTCCTCGAACACGGCGACCGTCGGGTGCGAACGGAGCTCTTCGAGGAGAGCTCCGAAGAACCTCACCCGCTCCGCGTCGGTGCCAGGCGTTTCGGCGGTCCAGTGGTCGAGTCCCTGCACGATGTCGTACACGGGCCCGAGCGGCCGTGGCGTGAACAGGGCTTCGCACGCGCCCACGAGGACGCGCACCTCGCTTTCGTGGCGCGTCGTGAACGAGCGGATGAGCGACGTCTTCCCGACGCCGGCCTCGCCGCCGACGAGGACGACTCGGCCGACGCCGAGTCGCGCATGCTCGAGGTCGGCGTCGAGCTGGGCGTTGGCGTCGCCTCGCTCGAGGAGGTGGTCATCGGGAACGACGGTCGCCACGACCGGATCGTGCGTGCAGCGCCGTGACTTCGCAAGCGCGGGCGGCGCTAGGATCGTGAGTCGTGGCGATCACCGAGGTGAACCCGAATCTCGGCGCGGAGATCGTCTCCGACGCGAAGGAGTACGTCCTCTACTCGTGGTCGACGCAGGACGCGATCAACCCGATCGCGGTCGCCGGCGCCGAGGGCCGCTACTTCTGGGATCACGACGGGAAGCGCTACCTCGACTTCGCGTCGCAGCTCGTCAACGTCAACATCGGTCACCAGCATCCGAAGATCATCGCGGCGATCAAGGAGCAGGCCGACAAGCTCGCCACGATCGGGCCGCCGATGGCCTCGGAGTCGCGCTCGCGGCTCGGCCGCCTGCTCGCCGAGGTCACGCCGGGCGACCTCTGCATGTCCTTCTTCACGAACTCGGGCGCCGAGGCGAACGAGAACGCGATCAAGCTCGCGCGCCTTGCGACCGGGCGGCACAAGATCATCGCGCGCTACCGCTCCTACCACGGCGCGACGCACGGCGCGATCGTGCTCACCGGGGATCCACGCCGCTGGCCGAACGAGCCCGGGATGGGCGGCGTCGTGCGGATGCTCGACCCGTATACGTATCGCTGCCCCGCGGGTCATCCTGATCCGTGCCCGATCTGCACGGGAGCGCCGCACCTCGAGGAGATCCTCGAGTACGAGGGCGCGCACACCGTCGCCGCGGTGATTCTCGAGACGGTGACGGGGACGAACGGCGTGATCCCGCCTCCGCCCGGCTACCTCCAGGCGATCCGGGAGGTCTGCGACCGCCACGGGATCCTGCTGATCCTCGACGAGGTGATGGCCGGTTTCGGTCGCACTGGCCGCTGGTTCGCATGCGACAACTGGGACGTCGTCCCGGACATCATCACCGTGGCGAAGGGAATCAACTCGGGCTACGTGCCGCTCGGCGCGATGATCATCCGCGAGCACCTGAAGGAGTGGGTACGCAGTCGGTTCTTCCCCGGCGGGCTGACGTACGCAGGGCATCCGCTCGCCTGCGCGTCGGCGGTGGCGTCGATCGAGGCGTTCCAGGAGGAAGGCGTCGTCGAGAACGCGGCTGACGTCGGCGCGTACCTGGGAGACGGGCTGCGCTCGCTCGCGGTGCGGCATCCCTCGATCGGCGAGGTGCGCGGGCTCGGCTGCTTCTGGGGGATCGAGCTCGTGAAGAACCGCGAGACGCGTGAGATGCTCGTGCCCTTCAACGCGTCGGGCGAGGCGGCTGCTCCGGTCGGCCGGCTCGCGAAGGCGTCGCTCGAGCGCGGCCTCTACCTCATGACGCACTGGAACGTGATCATGGTCGTGCCGCCGCTGACGATCACGCGGGAGGAGATCGACGAGGGGCTTGCGATCCTCGACGAGACTCTCGCGATCGCAGACGAGCACGTCGTCTAGTCGGTGGCCGACGTCGCCGAGCTGGCGGCGCAGCTCGTCGCGATCGAGTCGATCAACCCGGACATCGTCGCCGGCGGCTCCGGCGAGGGCGCGGTGGCGCGCTTCGTCGCGGAGTGGTGCGAGCGGGCCGGGCTCGAGACGAGTCTGTCCGAGGCTGCGCCCGGGCGGCCGAACGTGATCGCCGTCGCGCGCGGCACGGGCGGTGGCCGCTCGCTGCTGCTGAACGCGCACTTGGACACGGTCGGCGTCGCCGGGATGGCAGATCCTTTCGAGCCACGGCTCGACGGTGGGCGGCTCTACGGGCGTGGCTCCTACGACATGAAGGGCAGCCTCGCTGCCTGCATGCTCGCCACCGACGAGGCTGCGAGTCGTGGTCTGCGCGGAGACGTGATCCTCACCGCCGTCTCCGACGAGGAGTTCGCGAGCGTCGGGACGGAGGCCGTCGCGGCGAGCGTGCGGGCGGACGCCGCGATCGTCACCGAGCCGACGGAGCTGCAGGTCGCCGTTGCCCATCGCGGCTTCGTCCATCTCGAAGTCGAGGTCCACGGGCGCGCGGCGCACGGCTCACGGCCCCATCTCGGCATCGATGCGATCGCGAAGATGGGACGCGTCCTCGTCGGCATCGAGGAGCTCGACCGGCGCCTTCGTGCCGATCCGACACATCCGCATGTCGGCAGCGGCAGCGTGCACGCATCATTGATCGAGGGTGGCCAGGAGTTCTCGAGCTATCCGGCGCGATGCGTCCTCCAGGCCGAGCGGCGTACGATTCCGGGCGAGACGGCGGAGCTCGCGGAGCAGGAGCTGCGGGAGGTCGTCGCGCGCGCCGGCGAGGGTGATGCGGACTTCTCCGCCGAGGTCCGCGCTCCGATCTCGCGCGAGCCGTTCGAGGTCGCGGAGGACGCAGAGATCGTGCAGGTCGTTCGCCGTCAGGCGGCGTCGGTTCTCGGCGCGGAGCCCGAGCTCGTAGGCGTGTCGTTCTGGGCCGACTCGGCGCTCCTCGCCGCGGCGGGCATCCCGACGGTGCTCTTCGGCCCGCTCGGCGAGGGCGCGCACGCGGAGGTCGAGTGGGTCGACGTCGCCTCGCTCGAACGCTGCGTCGAGATCTACTCGGCCGTCGCCGCCGAGCTCTGTGCCTGAGCAGGAGGGGGCCGCCGCTATGGGCGACCCCCTCCGGTCGAGCTACGAGCCGTTGATCCGCTGGAGGATCTGGCGTTGCGCGCGCAGCTCGGCCTCGGTGGAGGCCGGGTTCACGCGAACCGCTTCGGCGGTTGCCATGACGGCCGAGAACGCCGTGTCCGGGCCGCCGCCGTCCGTGTCCACGAGCTCGTCGTAGCCGAACGCGCCGTTTGCGAAGTTCAGCCACGCCGTCAGCAGCATCCGGTCGAGCTTCTCGAGCTCGCTGCCGCCGTCGCCGGCCAGCGTCATCACGTCGTACGCCTGCGCGACCGTGTTCAGGAGTCGCTCCTCGGAGAACACGATGCTCACGTGGCGGACGATCGCCAGGTAGCACAGCCTCCGCTCCTGGCTGAACGCCGTGGGGCGGGGGCGGTACTGCGTCTGCCAGTAGCCCGGCCCACGCTCCTGGTCTGCGTTTCCGCCGATCACGACGGCGACGC
>Ga0299907_10002878_pt1 | contig 10835 bp, 14 predicted proteins | sample RVTome_16_FD_198680 | JGI IMG/M metagenome (GOLD analysis project Ga0299907, IMG submission 198680) | Soil microbial communities from uranium-contaminated site in the Upper Colorado River Basin, Wyoming, United States - RVT152D67 (version 2) ... | reverse complement strand
GACGTCGTCGTGCTTGCCCTGGTTCTCGTGGGACTGGCCGTGTTCGTCGCGGCACCGCTCTACTCGCGCGCGACGCCTTCGACTCCTCGCGCGGATACCGCCGGCGAGGCACGCCGGGCGGCCGCCGCCCGGGATCTCAACGATCTCGATGTGGATCGCGCTTCCGGCCTGCTGGACGAAACCGATTACGCGCAGGAGCGCGCCGCGCTCGATCAGCGAGCGACCGGGGACCCGGGCTTCCCACCGCCCGACTGACGCTCGGTCACAACTCATCGCTTCAACCATCCGTATCGACGGTTGTGATTGCGTGAAGTGCCTGGTCAGAGGGTCCTTGTGAACGGATTCACGCGGTGACGCGATGGGCCGATACAATCCAATCGAGATGGTCCCTTACGGCGTGCTGAGAGCTCTGATCGTGGGCATCGGCCTGGCCCTTCCGCTGATCTTCGTCGTTCGCAGCAACAAGAAGCTGACGTGGACGACGGCCATCCTGCTGGGCTCGTGGCTGATCTCGATCACCGTGGTGCTCCTGGGCGACGTCCCCTCGCGGATCTTGTACTGGTTCGACGAGCAGCACGCACCCCTGGCAGAGCGGTTCACCTTCCTCCAGTTCTGGGAGGGCGACCTCGGGGGCAACCCCGGGTACACGTTGTTCGCCGACATCGTGGCCAACACCGTCCAGGGGATATTCTTCGTGCTCATCGCCGCCGGCGCGTACTTCTGGGGCGAGAAGCACCGGAAAGAGGGGAAGTTCAAGTCGTGACCGACAAACCCATCACCTTCCAAGGCGAACACTTCGATGTCGCCCTCATCGACCCGGCCCTGCTCGGCCAGCGCAAGGGATCGAAGAAGTATCTCGGCTTCATCCCCGAGCTCTGCATCGTGTGCGGCGCATGCGTGGACCAGTGCCCGTGGCACTGCCTGTTCATGGTCGACTCCGACACCGTGTCCGGAGAGAACGAGGCCTTCCTCGTCGACGACGCCATTCAAGACGACGAGCCGCGGGTGATCTTCTGGGTGGACGACATCGAGTGCACCCGGTGTAACGTCTGCGTGGAGCGCTGCCCGACCGATGCGATCACCATGGACAAGCTCGTGGCACCCAAGCGGCAGCGCGCGCTCGCATCGGTGCCGGTGGCCCAAGCAGCGGAGGGTTAGTAGCAGGCACGTATCGTCGATCGGGGGACGGTAGTGGCGCGGAGGCTACGCAAGCCGGATCTCGCCGGACTGGGCGACGAGGTCGACAAGAAGGTCCGCGACAGCCAACTCTGGAAGTCGCTCTTCCGGCCGGGTTCCCCGTTCCGCCGCGGCTACGCGGACAACCCCCGCAACCGGGCGATGGTGATGGTCAACAACGTTCTCTATCACCTGCACCCGGTGAAGGTGAAGCGTCATTCCGTCCGGTTCAGCTACACCCTCTGTCTGGGCGGCCTGTCGTTCTTCCTGTTCGTCGTGCTGACGGTCACGGGGATCTTCCTGATGTTCTATTACCGGCCCACCGACCCCGAAGCCTGGAACGACGTGCGCGACCTGCACACGACGGTCAATCTCGGCCTCCTCATCCGGAACATGCACAGGTGGGGTGCCCACCTCATGGTGTTCACCGTCTTCCTGCACATGGCGCGTGTCTTCTACACCGGGGCGTACAAGCCGCCGCGTGAGTTCAACTGGATCATCGGCGTCGTCCTGCTGTTCCTGACGGGCGCCCTGTCGTTCACCGGCTACCTGCTGCCGTGGGATCAGCTGGCACTGTGGGCCGTCACGGTCGGGACGAACATCGGGAGCTTCTCGCCCGTTATCCGTAACAATTTCGCTTTCGTCCTGCTCGGCGGTGTCGAGATCACCGGGACGACGCTGTTGCGATGGTACGTCTTGCACGTCCTGGCCTTACCGTTCGTGATGGTGCTGTTGATGTCTATCCATTTCTGGCGCGTCCGCAAGGACGGATTCTCCGGACCCCTGTAGGACTCGAGGACCTCATGACCCAGCAAGAAGAGCTCCCGGTCAAGCCCCAAGGGGGCAAGCCACCGGCGGATCGCCTCCTGGCCGTCGTGCGCCAGGAAGCCATCCAGCGCATGCAGCGCGTGCCCGAGGACAAGATCAACGTCTGGCCGCACCTCGTGGCCGCCGAGCTCGTGTCGCTACTGCTGATCTCCGTGCTGCTCTTCGTGATCTCGGGGCTGGGCTTCGCCGACGCCACCTTCCGCACGCTTGCGGATCCGAACCTCACACCGAACCCGTCCAAGGCGCCGTGGTACTTCCTCGGCCTCCAGGAGCTGCTGCGCTACTACCACCCGCAGGTGGCGGGCATCACGATCCTGCAGTGGAACATCTTCGGCCTGTTCGCCCTGCCCTTCGTCGACCGCAATCCCTCGTCCAAGCCGCAAGACCGCAAGCTCGCGATCGTGCTGTTCACGTTGATGATCTTCTACTGGGCGACGCTGGTGATCCTGGGTTCGTTCTTCCGGGGGCCGGGCTTCAACTTCATCTTCCCCTGGGCCGACGGCTTGTTCTTCGAGATGTAATGGCCGTCCAAATCGTCGTCGCCCTCGCCGTTGTACTCGCCGGGATCGGCTTCCTCCTTCTCGCGATGACGGCGATACGCCGCCGCGCTACCGGCCGCACGGGTCCCTCCGGCCGGCGCATCGTTCGCTCGCGCGCTCCGTCCGAGCCGGGTCCACCACCGCCCACGGTGGCCGCGCCTGTGCCGAACACCCCCGAGGTTCAGGTCAATCGGCGCATCTTCCTGAATCGCGCGTGGCTCCTCGCGATGTCGGTGTTCGGGGTGGCCTTCGGCGGAACCTCGGTGGCGATGCTGTGGCCGAACACGGTCGCCGGCTTCGGCGGGAAGATCCCCGCCGGCAAGATGAGCGACATCCTCAAGACGATCGAGCTGGAGGGCCGCTATTACAACCCGACCGGTCGCTTCTACATCGTCACGTACCCGCACACCGACGACCCGGAGAACATGTATGTGAAGGCCGGCGTCGCCAAGGACGGGATCATGACGCTGTACCAGAAGTGCGCCCACCTCGGTTGCCGCGTCCCGTACTGTCCGACGTCGGAGTGGTTCGAGTGCCCGTGTCACGGATCGAAGTACAACCTCGCCGGTGAGCGGCAGCCCGGCTCGCCGGCGCCGGCCGGACTGTGGCGCTTCCCGATCGAGATCGCCGGCGGCGAGGTCACCGTCGACACGTCGATGCCGACCGCGCAGCCGCCGCTCGGCACCGACACGATCCGACAGCCTCCCGCGGGACCGAACTGCATCGCCGCGGCCGAAGGCGCCGAATAGACTCCAGCGGATGCGGCCGGGCCCGGTGCGTTGAGACCTCAACAGATCGCCGTCCTGGTCGTCGCGGCCACACTCGGCCTCCTCGTCGTCCTGCTCCTGCTCTACGGACGACCGCGCCGAAGCCGGGAGGAGCCGCTGCCCACGAACTTCTCGCGCGGCGACCCGGACTCGATCCTCGAGGGTCCTCGACTGGCGCGTATGCAGGTCTGGGGTGTGGCCAGCACGATCATGATCGCCGGATTCCTCACCGTGTACTTCGTCGTCGAGCCGTTCCGGGAATCGTCCTACGGGAAGAAGTTCCTCAGTGCATCGGTGACGCGCGGCGAGCACGAGTTTCGTCCTGAGGGCGGCAGCGGCGCCAACTGCGCGCAGTGTCACGGGCCGGGGGGAGAAGGCGGCTTCGCGGCCACGGACCCGAACTGGCCGGCGCCTCCCCTGAACAACATTTTCGCGCGCTTCCCCCGGGCCGATATCAAGCGGATCATCGAGATGGGCCGGCCGGGTACGCCGATGCCGTCCTGGGCCGTCGAGTTCGGCGGCCCCCTGAACGACCAGAAGGTCGAGGACATCGTTAACTTCGTCGAGTCGATACAGGTGTCCGACGATGAACGATACGAGCTGCCGCAGGACATCACCTCAGGCGAGGAGGTCTTCTCGCGGAAATGCGCCGTCTGTCACGGGACGAACGCGCAGGGCCAGGGCATGGGACAGCCGCTGCCGACCTTCTTCGCGCCGGACCTGACGACCGAGTTCTACCGGCTCGGTCTCAAGGTCAAGCGCGAGGAGATCACACGCGAGATCCGCAACCGGCTGCTCGCCGAGCACGCCGACAGCACCGACCCCGAGCCCGAGGACATACAACGCGAGCTCGACGCGACGTCGCCCGACGAGATCCTGGAGGCCGGCGAGGAGGCCGCGCGCAACACGATCATGATCGGGCGTCCGAACACGCCCATGCCGGCATGGGCGAACCGGCTCCGACCGGAGCAAATCGACGCCGTCGTGCGGTTCCTCGCGTCAAGGCAAGAGGTGCCGGGCTAGTGGCGCTCAATTCCTGGCCGGGACTGATCGCGGTCATCCTCGCCGTCATCAGCTTCTATCTGACGACGTATGCGGTCATCGCCTTGAACGTCGGCTGGCGCTTCGGTTACTGGCTCGTGAGCGCGACCTTCGGGGCGCTGATGGTTCTGTTGTCGATCTTCTGGATCATCAATCCGGTCGGTCCCCGAGGCGACGAACCCAGGTGGACCCCACTAGCCGCGTCCTCCGACCGCATCTCTCAGGCTGCCTTCGGTGAGCAAACCTTCACAACGCCCTCGCAGTACCCCAGCGGGCCCTGGCAACCGCCGACCGGCGTGCTCATCGAGCAAGCCGACGCGTTCGCGTCGGCCGTCGCGACCTGCATCTCCACCGACCCGGAAGGACTTCCCGAGGTGGAACGTGAGCCGTGCGCGGCGGCGCAGGAGCTCATGCCGGCCGACGAGGACATCCCGGTTCTCGAAGGCGCGGCCGTGGCCGTCACTCCCGAAGTGACCGACGTGCGTTTCACGGAGGAAGGCGGTGCCACGGTCGGCCAGGCCACCGTGAACCCGATCACGCGCGATCCGCGCATCGCCGACGACCCCGAGGAAGGCGAGGCCCTCGGGGAGTCCTTCCGGCTCTTGATGATCTTCAACAAGGGCTCCCTCCGGCTCCCGGCCTACGGGTCGCTCGTCGTCTTCCTCGTCTACGCAGGCTTCCACCTGTACGGATTGCACCGGGCCGAGCAGCGCAAGCTCAGCCCCATGACGGTCTAGACGGCCGCGACCAGTCGTCGCAGAAGCACCACGAGCTCCGCCGGTCCGGCCACGACGAGATCGGCCATGGATTCCAGGGTCGGGGGAGCCTCCTCGGAAGCGACCGCGACGAGAACGCTGCGAGCCGGCGCCGCGCGCGCCCAGTCGAAGGCTTCGAGGTCGGCTACGTCATCGCCCGCCACGAACACCGTTTGCAGGTCGTGCTCCGATGCCAGCGCCGCGACGGCGTCGCCCTTGCCCGGGCCGGGACGAACGAGCTCCACGACGAGTCGTCCGTGCAGCACGTCCAACTCGAATTCGACGGCCAGCGTCTCGGCTATGCGACGGGCCTCGGGCTCGAGCTCGGGAGCGCTGCGGTAATGCAGCGCCACACCGGCCCCCTTGCGTTCGAGGACTACCCCGGCCAGCTCTCTGATCATCGCCGCCGCAGCGAGCGCCACCGTCTCCCACCCCTCCACCCGACGACGTCCCGTGGAACGGTCGGACCGTTCACGACCGTACGACCCCGCGAGCACGACGCCGTTCGGCGACAACCGCCAACGCAAGTCGTCGAGGGACCGCCCGGACACGACGGCCACGAGACCGAAGCGGCCGGACAGTGCCTCCAGCGTCTCCGCGGCGCCCGGCACTGGCTGGGCCGATTCAGGCCGATCGACGATCTCCGATAGCGTGCCGTCGAAGTCGGTGAAGATGCCGGTGCCGGCAGGATCGGCGGCTAGGACGTCGATAACTTCGTCGGCGTTGAGAGTCATCTATCGTCATCCGAGCACATGAAGCGGCTCGCCGCCATCCTCGTCGTGTTCCTCGCCGCGTCGGCGTGCGCCGACGATCAGGTGGTCCTCGAGCGCGGTCCCTTGGGGCCGGCCTCCTACGACGTGGAGGTCACCGCCGAGGGCGGCTCGACCGATCTGCGCGAGCACCGCAAAGCCAGTCTGCGCATCGACCCCCAAGGGGGCGGAGCCGACTTCGCGCTGCGGACCGAAGCCGGCGGCCTGATCACCGCCGAGCTGCGCCGCAGCGACACGGGCTCCGTGAATCTCGAGCGCGTACGCGGCGTGCCCGTCGAACGGGCCGGCCAGGCCGAGCTCGCGTCCCTCGTGGGACAGCTCGACCCGCCCCTCCCCCGCGACCCCGTCCGCATCGGCGAACGCTGGTCGAGCAGTCGCCGCATCCGCACGGACACGCTGCTGGCCACACTCCGGACGCAGCTCGGGATCGCACGCTTCCGGCGCATCGCATCGATGGACACGGCCGAACTCGAGGGGAAGGTGACGGGGCGGCTGAACACCACGAGTAGCGCGGGGACGTTGTCGGGAACGCTCGAGGGCCGGACCCGCATCGCCTGGGCCGTTCGTGCCGGCCGCGTGGTCGCGGCCGACACGACCCTGATCTGGACGCTGAGCGACGGCGATCAGGTAACGCTGATGACGCGGGTGCGGCCGCGCTAGCGCGGCCGCACCCGCACCTGATCAGTACTTGTCCGGGAACTGCTCGGCGATCGCGCCGGCAAGGGCGTCGCTGATCATCTGCATGTGGGCGTATGCGGGCCGAAGGGCTGCGTACGACTTGGCGAAGTCCTTCGCCGCGAAACCGTCCACGACATCCTTCAGGCCACCGATGTGTGCGGACACGAGCTCGGAGACGGCGTCCTTCGTCAACCGCTCCTCGGTCACGCTCTCGATGACAGCTCCGAACTCGGCGGCGTACGCCGTGAGGTCCGCGACGGCCTTGTCCTGCTTGGCCTGGTCGATCGCGGCCTTGCCCTGCGTGTAGTCGACGAAGAAGCCGATGTGCTTCTTCCACAGCGGGTCGAACGCCTGCCGTGTCTCTTCGCCGTACACCGATCCGATGGCTGCGGCGATGTCGTTGGAGTTGCCGTCCAGCGCTGCCGCTGCCGCCTCGAAGCCGGGCGTGTTCCCGGCCAGGGCCTGCCCGGTCGCCAGCGACGCGAGGTTGACGTGTTCGCCCAGAAGCCTGAACAGGGTCACCTGGAGATCACCGGCCGGGGTCGCCGGGTCGCCGTTCTCCACGGCGCCGGGCTTCTGGTCGGCGATGGCCCCCGCCAGCCCGCTCGCGATCATCTCCATGTGGGCGTAAGCCTTCCGGAGGTCCTGGAAGCCCTTCCGGAAGTCCTTCGCGGCGACGCCGTCGATCGCGGTCTTCAGCGTGCCGATGTGCTCCGAGACGAGTCCGGACACGGCGTCCTTGGTGAGGCGGCCTTGGGTCACGCTTTCGAGCACGGCTCCGAACTCACCCGCGTAAGCGGTCAGATCGTCCACGGCCTTGTCCTGCTTGGCCTGGTCGCCGGCGCCCTTGCCCTGCACGTAGCTCACCACGAACCCGATGTGCTTCTTCCACAGGGGGTCGAAGGCCTTCTGGGTCTCCTCCCCGTACACGGACCCGATCGCCGCGGCGATGTCGTTCGAGTTGCCGTCCAGAGCCGCGGCGGCGGCCTCGAAGGCCGGCGTGTTGCCGGTGAGTGCACGCGCGGCGGCTACCGTCGCGAGGTTCACGTGCTCGCCGAACAGCTTGAACAGCGTCGTCCGAAGACCTGTGGCCGCCGTGACCGCAGCCTTGCCGTTCTCGCCACCCGCCTCATCGTTTTCTCGTCCACACGCTGCGGCCAAAACGGCGACGATCGCCACGACGACGATGGTTTTCAACCAACGCTTGCGCATCCAGAGCTCCTCTCTTCTCTCGCGGTCATTCGATCTCGACGGTTCCCCGCATGCCCTCCGGGTGGATCGCGCAGAAGTACGAGACCGTTCCCGCTCGCTCGAACGTGAATGCGAACGTCTCGCCCCGACCGAATTCCCGATGATCGAACTCACCCGACGGGTCGTTCGGTGTCCCGGCCGTGATCGTGTGGGTGGTGTTGTCCTGTTGCTTCCACGTCACCCGCTCGCCGGCCGCGACCGTGACCTGCTTGGGCTGGAAGCGAAATCCGCTGACGCGTACCTCGGTGCCTCCGTTACTGCAAGCAGCGAGCGCCGTCAGCGACGCTGCGATCCAGGCGCCGATCAACCGTTTCATCGGGAGTTCATTCGTCGTGAACGACGAGTGCGGATGGGTCAGTCGAACGTCACCCATCCGGGCACGGCCGGCGACACGAATACCCCGCAAAACGCGAAGGGATCTCAAGCGATGTCCGAGCAGTCGATCGAGGGCGCCCCGCTGCGGGCGGGGCCGTCGCCGTCGGTCGACTACGACCTAGGGCTGCCCCCCGCCATGTTGCAGGCCCGGCCCGGCTGGTTCGACGACATCACGTGGCACCGCTGCGCCGAACGCGTCCTGAGTGACAACGCGATCGCGACGCTCGAGTACATGGACCTCATCGAGGGCCACGTATGCGCCGGCTATCTCCATCTCGCACTCGCTTCACCTACCGTGCGCGCGACGACCGAGCGGACGGACTTCGCCGCGGGCTGGGGCGTGCAGGAGAACTGGCACGGGATCGCCCTGCACCGTTTCCTCGACTCCTACCGCGGCATCGCGGTCTCGACGCGAGCGCGGCAACAGGATGAGCGCCGCGCCAGGCTGTCGTTCGGCGGCCGGCACGCACATCTCGTGGTCGGAGCCGCCGGATCGATCGCTCGCGATCTATACCCGGCCGTCTACGCGTGCCTCGGCTACCGCAACGAGGTCATGACGCTGCGCGGGTACGGCAGCTTGTTGAGCAAGGTGAACGTGCCGGAACCACACCCCGTGCTCGACCCGCTCCTGCGCCACCTCATGGCCGACGAAGGCCACCATGCGCGCTTCTATCGCAAGATCGCCGCCGCGTACCTCGAGTCCAGCCTTCGCGCGAGGCGCGCGGCGCGGATCACGATGAACCGCTGGTGGGGCATCGTCGGTGAGAACTTCGCGGGGAGCGAAGGAGCCGACCGGGTCATCCTGTACCTGTTCCGCGACGAGCGCGATCGCGATCTCGTCGACAAGGTCGACGCTCAGGTTGCGAGCCTGCCCGGCCTGAAGGGCGTGAAACCGATGCGTCGTCGCTTCGAGCAAGCGCTGCGCAACTCGAAGAACGCGGCCGTCTAGCTTAGCTACGCGCCGACGAGAACGGGATCCGACGTCGGCACGGGCGACCCTCCGGCCGGCTCGATAGTGACGGCGAACTGATCGGCCCGTCCCGACCAGTCGAAGAGCCGCACGACACGGTCGCCGTCCTCCACGACTGTCATCGAGGCGGGCTTTCCCCCCGTGATCGCCCACAGCTGGTAGGAGCGGCCACGGCCCGGGTCGGGGACGTCGTCGAGGACGAGTGCCGCGCGACCATCGGCGACGTAGACGGTGCCCTGCCCGTCGAATCCTCCTTGCGGAGTCAGGCGCACGTTGCGTTGTGCATCGGCCAGCACCGACGACAACTCGTCGGTGCGCGAGCGCTCGCGCACGAGCGCCGCGCCGAGGAATCCCGCCGCCGCGACGGAGACGGCCGCCAGAGCGGCGATCACGCGCACGGTTGTGCGCCGTGGACGCGCCGGCAAGGCAGCCGAGATCCGGTCGACGAGGCCGCCGGTGTCCTCGGGGGGCGGGAGCCAGGCGAGCTCGGCGGATGCCTCGTGCAGCAAGCCGACTTCGCGCGCACATTCGGCGCACATCTGGAGGTGCTGCTCGACCTGCAGCCGCTCGACGGCGGAGACGGCGTTGAGGACGTAGGCGCCGAGCAGACTTTGGATCTGGGCGTGGTCGCGATCTGTCATGTCTGGTTCCACCCGAGGTCCCGTCCTTCCTGGCCCATCCCAAAGCGCTCGAGCAACCCCCGCAGGGTCATCAGGCCGTCGCGCAGCCGGGATTTCGCCGTCCCTTCGGGGATCTGCAGCCGGGCCGCTACCTGCCGATAGGTGAGCCCGCCGAAGTAGGCGAGCATGATCGCCTCACGCTGCGCCGGAGAGAGCTGCTCGATGGCGCGCAGGATGCGTTCGCGGCGGTCCGACACCCAACCCGCCTCCTCCGGATCGGGCGCCGGTGCCGGCTCGGGTACCTTGCGTCCGGCCTCGGCGGCGGCTCGCTCACGCCGGACGGCGTCCACGGCCTTGTGATGCACGACCCCCATGACCCACTGCCGCAGGCCGCCGCGGCGCGCGTCGAACCTGTCGCATTGCCGCCACACGTCGACGAAGGCCTCCTGCACGGCCTCTTCGGCCAGATCGCGGTTGGCCGTCACGCGGGTGGCGAGCGCCAGCGCCGTGGGAGCCAGCCGTTCGGCGAGGTCGCGGAAAGCTGCCTTGTCCCCGTCGCGGATGCGCTTGAGCAGGACGATGTCGTCACTCATGGGCTCTTATGCATTCGTGCCGAACCCGTCGAGCGGATGGGCCACGCCGCAGCGCGAGGTGCGGAGGCGTCGACTAACGAAGAGCGGGCTCGTGGCGCTTTGGGTCCTCGAGGTATTCACGCACGCTCCGCGCCAAGCGTGAGGCGTGGTACCCGTCCACGTAACGGTGATCCATCGTCGCCGTGATCGTGAGGATCGGACGAGCGACGATCTCGTCGTCCACCACCACCGGCTTGGGCGTGACTTCGCCGACGAGAACGAGGAACGGGATCCTGTAATACGGCGACAGCGGCGCGTAACCGCGCTGGATGCCGAACATCCCGACCGACGTGATCATCGCGCTGCCGAAGGGCTGCCCGGGCAGACCCCGCTTGGGCATGTCCATGTCCCGATCGGAGGTGAGCCACGCGGCAAGCCGGAGCATGACGCCGAGGGCCCGCAGCGGCGTCCGCGCCAGCATCGACTTCGTCTT
>Ga0299907_10002877_pt1 | contig 10836 bp, 9 predicted proteins | sample RVTome_16_FD_198680 | JGI IMG/M metagenome (GOLD analysis project Ga0299907, IMG submission 198680) | Soil microbial communities from uranium-contaminated site in the Upper Colorado River Basin, Wyoming, United States - RVT152D67 (version 2) ... | reverse complement strand
TCCCTGATCTCGGGGTCTTCGATCCTGGCGATGGTCATGGTGGTGCCCAGCTCCTTGGCCGTGTGGCAGGCGAGCACGTTGGCGCCATCCGAGTTGGATGCTGCGATGAGAAGATCGGCGCGGTCTGCCCCGGCCTCCATCAGGGTGGTCGGGCTGGCCCCGTTTCCGGTGATCACCAACGCATCGATCGACTCCTGAATCTCGGCGGCTCGTGTCTCGTCGTCCTCGATGAGGACGACATCCTGACCTTCCGCGGAGAGCCTCTCGGCCAGGTAGGACCCGATGGCTCCGGCCCCAACGATGACAATTCGCATCTTTTCCTTGGATCTATGAGCGGGACGAACAGGGTACCTGTCGTTCTCTGCTCTTTCTGGTTGTAACCTCTCGGACGTGTCTGTGGATCTCGAATCGCCGTCGGCGGTCGCGAATGCCCTGGCCTCGGTCGACTATCTGCCGGATGAGCGGATCGCCCAGGTCGTCTTCCTTGCGAACCGGCTCTCCAAGCCGATCCTGGTCGAAGGCCCGGCGGGTGTAGGCAAGACCGAGCTGGCCAAGGCACTCTCACGGGTCACCGGCCGGGCTCTGATCAGACTCCAGTGCTACGAGGGCCTGGACGAGTCGAAAGCCCTTTACGAGTGGAACTACAAGAAACAGCTCCTCCGTATCCAGGCGGACGTCGACCACGACTGGGACGACATCGAGCAAGACATCTTCTCCGAGGACTTCCTGCTCACCAGACCCCTCCTCGAGGCGATCCGGGCGGAAGAACCGGTGATCCTGCTCGTCGACGAGGTGGACCGCGTCGAGGTCGAGACCGAGGCTCTCCTTCTCGAGATCCTCTCCGACTTCCAGGTGTCGATCCCCGAGCTGGGCACGATCACCGCGTCAACTCAACCCATGGTGGTGCTGACATCCAACAACACAAGGGAGCTGAGCGAGGCGCTGAAGCGACGCTGTCTGTTCCTCCACATCGACTACCCCGATCCGGTTCGGGAGCAGGAGATCCTCAACGCCCGGGTCCCCGGGCTGAGCGATCACCTCGCCGAGCAGATAGCGAGAGTGGCACGGTCGATTCGCAACCTCGACCTGAAGAAATCCCCATCGGTATCGGAGACCATCGACTGGGCACGCACGCTCCTGGCATTGTCCATAGACGACATCGACGAGACTGTGCTCGGGGACACTCTCCACGTCCTCCTCAAGTATCAAGCCGACATCGAGAAGGCCACCAAGGAGCTGGTCTCCGCAGCAGGCGGCTGACATGATCGGTGTGCTGACCGGCTTCGTCGACGAGCTGAGGGCAGCCGGAGTCCCGGTGTCGATGGTCGAGGCGATAGATTCGATGAAGGCAGTGGAGGCGATCGATCTCGCGGATCGGGTCGAGCTCCGCGAGACCCTGAGATCGACTCTGATCAAGAGCCTCCGATACGAGCGGGCCTTCGATATCGCCTTCGATGTCTACTTCTCGACAACAATCGATCTGGCCGATCCTGCGGAGCCGGATCCCGGTCGCGACGACGATCGGCCCGAGCCGTCCGTGGGGGATGACGGGCTCGACCTGGACGCCCTCCTCGAGCGTCTGCTGTCGGCCCTGGAAGGCAGGGACGAGGCAGCCCTGCGTGAGCTGGCCCGGACGGCAGTGGACCAGTTGGCGGGCATGGAGCCGGGCCGGCCCGTCGGCGGCACCTACTACCTCTATCGGACGCTGCGCAGGCTGGACCTTCCCGAGCTGCGTGATCAGCTCCTCGAGGCGCTCATCGGCGGTGAGAGCCTCAGCGAGTTCGATCGCCGTCTCATCGAGGAGGAAGTGGATGCCCGGTTGGGCGAGTTGCGGGAGGAGATCCAGGCCGAGATCCGACGCCGACTCGTGGCCGACCGGGGTCGGGAGGCCGTGGCGAGAACCCTGCGCCGGCCGCTGGTCGAGGATGTCGATCTGATGCATGCGAGTGCCTCGGACCTGGCCGACATGGAGGCGGCCATCGGACCGCTGACCAGGAAGCTCGCCGCTCGTCTCGCCAGGAGGCGGAAGAAGCGAGCCGGCCGTCTCGACTTCAAGAAAACGGTGCGCCGTTCCCTGGCCACCGGCGGGGTGCCCGCCGACCCTCAGTTCCGTCATCCCCGGCCCCATCGCCCGGAGGTGTGGCTCATGTGCGACATCAGCGGATCGATGGCGACCTTCAGCCGATTCACCCTGCAGTTCACCCACGCCATGGCGACCCACTTCTCGAAGCTGCGTTCCTTTGCCTTCGTAGACACGGTCGATGAGGTCACCGACTACTTCGGTGCAGGTGTCGATTTTGCCTCGGCATTGCAACGGGTCACCACCGAGGCGGAGGTGGTCTGGATGGACGGTCACTCCGATTACGGCAATTCGCTCGAGACCTTTCGCAACCGGTTCGAGCGGCAACTGAGCCCGAGGACGACCCTGATCATCACTGGGGACGCCCGCAACAACTATCGGCCGTCGCGAGCCAGGATCCTGGGCGAAATAGCCAGATCGGCCCGGGCCGTGGTGTGGCTCAACCCCGAGCCGATCGCGTACTGGGACACCGGGGACTCCGCCATGGGGGAGTACACGCCGTACTGCACCTCCGTCCATGAAGTGCGGACCCTGCGCCAGCTGGAAACCTTTGTCGAACGGCTGACATTGCCCTCTGGGGGCCTAGTTAAACGCTCAACCTGACTCTTCCGGCTGCCGATATCAGAGCGGAAGCCACTCTTGTGGGTCATCAGATAGAGGTATTCAAATGGGTTCTCGGATACTCGTCGTGGAGGATTCAGCCGTCATCCGTCGGCTGATCGAGGTATGCCTGAGGGCTGCCGACCTCGAGATCGTGACCCGCGACGACGGGCGCGCCGGCCTGACCGCGGTGAGCACCGAGTCCCCCGACCTGGTCGTCCTCGACATCGGGCTTCCCGGTATGGACGGGTGGGAAGTCCTGGACCGCATCCGACGGGACGAGACCACGAGCACGATCCCGGTTGTCGTCTTGACCGCTCATGCCGAAGAGGAATCGAGGCGGAGAGCCAACGAAGGCGGCGCCGATGCCTTCGTCACCAAGCCGTTCCAGCCCAACGACTTCAGGACAACCGTCCTCTCCCTCCTGGAATGAGATGATGGTGGCGGGCCGTTAACCTGCCGCCGTGACCTCAGAGCCCGTACTTCCATCCTTCATCGGGGCGCCCGTTCAGCGACGGGAGGACCCGGCACTGATCACGGGGACCGCTACCTATGTCGATGACTTGGTCCCCTCCGGGGTACTCCACCTGGCAATCGTCAGAAGCCCCTTCCCCCACGCCGACATCCTCTCGATAGATGCCTCCGCAGCTCGTGACGTAGAAGGCGTCCGGCTGGTCATCCTTCCCGACGACGTCGCCGACGTGCTCATGCCTCCGACGCCCAACCCGGAGCGCAACGTCCCGCGCCGCTGGCCGCTGGTGCAAGGTCGCGCCTTGATGCCCGGCGACCCCGTCGCGGCAGTCGTGGCCGAGTCGGCTGCGGCGGCCCGTGACGCCGCCGACCTCGTCTTCGTCGACTATGAGCCTCTCGACGTGGTGGGCGATGTCGAGGATGCCCTCGACGCTCCCCCGATTCATGAGAGCCAGGGCCAGGAGTCCAATGTCGCGTACGACCGGTCGCGCGGTGATCGCGACGAATTCGAGTCTCTCGATGGTGTGCGTCTCTCCGGTTTTGTCGATCATCCCCGGGTGGTTCCGGCGCCGATGGAGCCGCGTGCCATTCAGGCACAGTGGAGGGACGACGGGCTGACCGTCCACCTGTCCTCACAGGCGCCGCATCTCATGCACGAGCAGCTGGCCGCCGACCTCGGGCTCCCTCAGGCCTCGGTGCGGGTGATCACCCCCTATGTCGGCGGTGGGTTCGGCTGCAAGTTCGACCTCGCCGAGGAGGAGTACCTCACCGTCATCGCCGCCCGTATGGCGCGGCGTCCCGTGAAGTGGACCGAGACCCGGAGAGAGCACTTGCTCACGATCGGCCATGGGAGGGCGCAGAGACATCGCTGGGAGGCTGTGGTCGCCGACGACGGGCGGATCAAAGGCCTCTGGGTCGACAGCCTGATCGATCTCGGGTGCCGCCACCGCTACCTGTCTTTCATGGAGATCACACCGCGCATGCAGACCGGCAACTACGACATTGCCACCTTCGGCTGGCGGATGAGAGGCATCTGGACCAATCGCGCTCCCCGTGGCATCTATCGCGGTGCGGGTCGGCCCGAGGCCACCCTGACCATCGAGCGGGTCATCGACGCGGTCGCTGGTGAGCTCGGCATCGACCCCGCCGAGGCGCGACGGGTCAACTTCGTGAGACCGGAGCAGTTTCCCTACAAATCGGGCGGCGGGTACACCTTCGACACCGGCCAGTACGAGATGACCTTGGACAGGCTGCTCGATGTCTCCGACTATGAGGGTCTCCGCAAGGCACAGGCCGAGGCTCGCGACCAGGGCAGGCTGGTGGGAATCGGGCTCGCCGCCTACGTCGAGGTGTGCGGCTTCGAGGACTGGGGAGCCGCCCGCGTCCAAGTCCACCCCGATGGATCGGTCACGGTCTTTGTCGAGACCCTCGACCAGGGTCAGGGGCACCGCACCTCCTTCGCCCAGATCGTGGCCGCGTCGCTGGGCCTTCCCGTCGACAGTGTCCGCCTCGAGCAGGGTGACACGATGTCCTCTCCCTATGGGTGGGGCACCTCGGGATCGCGTTCCATAGCCCAGGGAGGCAGTGCCAGCCACGCCGCCGCCGAACAGGTCGCGGCCAAGGCAAGGCGGGTGGCCGCCCACCTGATGGAGGCATCGGCCGATGACGTCGTTCTCGCCGACGGTAAGGCATCTGTCCGGGGGACGGATGTGTCGGTCTCGTGGGGAGAGATCGTCACCGCCGCCATGGCCGGCAACGTCCCCGAAGGAGACACCCCCGGTCTCGACGAGGACGTCCATGTCAAGTCCGGAGGGCTCAATTTTCCTTACGGCATGCACCTGGCCGTGGTCGAAGTCGATCGCGACACGGGGTCGCCGTCACTCACCGCGATGTGGGCAGTGGACGACGCCGGGAACATCATCAACCCGATGCTGGCCGAGGGACAGCGTCATGGGGGTCTTGCCCAAGGGATCGGCCAGGCCCTTTGGGAGGCCGTCGTCTACGACGGGGACGGCAACCTCGTCACCTCCTCGTTCATCGACTATCTGATCCCGACGGCGGCCACCCTGCCGATGTTCAGCCTGGACGGCACGGTGACCACGACGCCGACCAACCCCTTGGGTGCGAAGGGGATCGGGGAGGCTGGAGCGATCGGCTCGACGCCGGCGGTGCTCAACGCCATCTGCGACGCGGTCGGCACCGAGGTCCAGGTGCCGGCGACCGCCGAGTCGCTCTGGCGCGCCATAAACAGCTGAGACTCAGTCGACCGCCGTTCCCGTGACGCCACTCCCCGGCGAGACGTTCAGGCTCAATGAGGACAACTCGTAGCCGAGTGGCCAGGGATTGGGCAGACAACTCCCGACCCCCTTGGACTGCTGCATCATCACCGGCGCCGGTGAGCCGGCGCCGGGGCACGATCGATGCCCTTGGCCGAGACCATGGCCTATCTCGTGGTTGACGAGGTAGCCCTGATACCCGCGAAGGTCGGCTCCGAACGCAGACACACCCACCTCCCAGCGAAGGGCATTGAGGACGATTCTCCGCCCGACACGACAAGAGAGCGTCCCCTCGGTGTTCAACGGATAGCAGAGCTCGTCCGTCTTGGCCGGCGAGGCCAGGATGACCTGGAGATCGGCACCGGGATGGTCGACCCTCCGAAAAGCCACCTCGCCCCGGGCGCCCCAGCTCCTCTCGTCGAAGAGGATCTCGGTCACCGCTTCGGCGAAGCAGTCGCGATTTATCCGCAGCCCGGACTCGACCTGGATCGAGAACGTTCGCAGGGCCCCCGGCCCGGAGACGCCGGTGGTGCCGTCGACCATCGGGATCGCCCCGGTCGGGCTCCCTGGACCCGTCGGGCAAACCGGATGACCGCATCCCGCCAGCCCCGAAGGGCATTCTCCTGGCGACTGCCCGGCCCGGTCGCCGGGCTCGGCAGACTGTGCCACTCCCGGGCGGTCCTGGTGGATCGAAGCCGATGAGTCTCTGCCAAACCGCTTGGCCCTCCCGTAGACGACGAAGGCCGCGCCCCCGTCGCCGACCCCACTCAAGTCCTCGCCAGGGACGAAGACGATCAGGTCGTCGCGTCCCCCGTCGACATCGGATGTCTCCAGCCCCCAACCAAATCGATCCCCGCTCTGGGCAGTGCCGGCGATGCCGGCGCGATCCTGGGACAACAGCCGGTCGCCTGCTGCCGTGAGCCCGCCGGGGCTCCCGAAGAGCACAGTGAGGTCCCCGGCCTCGGGTTTGCCTGACACCGTGGAGCCGGGTGCCGCCACCGCCAGATCGGCGAGACCGTCGCCGTTGAAGTCACCGGCGCTCAGCGACCACCCAAACAGGGCATTGGGCGCGGCGCCGCCTCTGATGCCGCCCTTGTCCCGATGCAGGTACCAGCCATCCGGTTGGGTCAGGTCTGCGCTGCCGTAGATCACCGCGGCCGAGCCGGCGTCATGGGTCAGGCCGATCGCCTCTCGGGGCGCACTGACGGCGATGTCGGCCCTGCCGTCGCCGTCGAAGTCGGCCACGGCCAGGGAGAGCCCGAAGCCGTCCCCCGTCTCGGGGTCTCCGTTCGTCGTGCCCGCTCCCTGGGCGATCCGTGCTGACCCACTGGCTCGCACTCCCGCCTTCCGGCCCACCAGCACGGTCACGGTCCCGGTCGAGTGCACTCCGGCATACCGGTCGAACGGAGTGCCCACGACGAGATCGTCCTTCCCACTGCCGACCACATCTCCGCAGGCGAGGGCGTAGCCGAACGCATCCGATGACTCCGCCGCGCCCGCGATGCGGGGGGTGTCCTGGGTCAGGTGGGCGGCACCGGATGCCCGGAGACCGGCGCCGGCCCCGTAGAGGACATGGATCGACCCGGCGTCGTGGTCGCCTCCGACCGACTCGCCCGGTGCGCCGATGGCGAGGTCGCCGTGACCGTCACCGTTGAAGTCGCAGGCCGTCAGCGACCAGCCAAATCGGTCGCCCACCCCGTTTCCACCAGGAGCACCCACCGACCCTTGCGTGAAATGTCTGCTGCTCGCCGGGTCCAGGCCGTCCGCCGACCCGGGGACGACCACGACCATGCCTGCATCGGGCTTGGATCCGTTCGTCTCTCCCGGGGCCGAGACGGCGAGGTCGCCGAAGCCGTCCGAGTCGAAGTCCCCACAGGCGATGCTCTGGCCGAACATGTCGCCCGGCTCGGTCGCGCCGGGGACGCCCGGGGTCGCCTGGCTGAGAAAGAGGTCCCCCTTGCGCGCCGGGCCATCAGGCGATCCGTACAAAATGGCCACTCCACCCGCGTCGGGGGCACCGGCCAGGTCCTCGAGTGGCGTCGGGATGACGAGCTCGTCGAAACCGTCGCCGTCGAAGTCACATGCGGACGGCACCGGAGCGGAGTCGGCGGTGTCCGCTGTCGCCAAAAGGGCCAGCACCGCGACGACGATGGTCGACGCCGGCGCCAGACGCCTGGTCAGGCGCTCTCCTCCGCGATCACCTCGGCGAGACGCTCGATGAGGTCGACCACACGGTTCGAATATCCCCACTCGTTGTCATACCAGGACATGACCTTCACCAGGTTCCCCCCGAGGACATGGGTGCCACCGGCATCGAAGATCGAAGAGTGGGGATTGCCGATGATGTCCGTGGAGACGATCGGGTCCTCGTTGTACTCGATGATCCCTTTCATCGGTCCTTCGGCCGCCGATCTCACCGCGGCATTGACCTCCTCGACGGTGACATCGCGCTCCAGCTCGACAACCAGGTCGACGGTTGACCCATCCGGCACCGGGACCCGCATCGCCATGCCATCGAGCTTGCCCTCCAGCTGGGGGAGGACCTCGCCGACGGCCTTGGCGGCTCCGGTGGTCGTCGGGATGATGTTCTCGGTCGCGGCCCGGCTCCGCCTCAGGTCCTTGTGGGGGACGTCGGCGAGACGCTGATCGTTGGTGTAGGCATGAACGGTGGTCATCACCCCTTTGACGATCCCGAACGAGTCGTCGAGGACCTTGGCGAGGGGAGCGAGGCTGTTGGTGGTGCACGAGGCGTTGGAGACGATCAGGTCCTCCGGGCCGAGATCCTGGTCGTTGACACCGAGGACCACGGTCTCGTCGATCTCGTCCTTGGAGGGGACGGTGAGGATGACTCGCTTCGCGCCGGCGTCGAGATGCTTGGTCAGGGAGGCCCGATCGCGGAACACCCCGGTGGACTCGACGACCACGTCGACGTCGAGCTCGTCCCAGGGCAGCTGCCCTGGATCACGCTCCATGAGCATTTGGATCTCGTGGCCACCGACCCTCATGACGTTGTCGGAGACCTCGACTTCCTGGTCGAATCGGCCCATCACGGAGTCGTACTCGAGCAAGTAGGCCAATATGTCGTCGTCTGACAGGTCGTTGATGGCGACGACGTTGATCCCCGACTCGGGACGTCCGGCGATGATCCGGAAGACGGTGCGCCCGATCCGACCGAAGCCGTTGATGGCGACATTGGTCATTGCACGGCCCCTTCCTTCAGGGTCTTGGCGGTCCGGGCGGCCACCTCTACGACACGATGGCTGTATCCCCACCCGTTGTTGAACCAGGTGATCGTCTTCACCAGATTGTCACCGGTGACCATCGTCGCCAGGCTGTCGAAGATGCCGGAGTGGGAGTTGAGGCGGACGTCCGAGGAGACGATGGGGTCGGCGACGTACTCCATCACGTCGGCGAACCTGCTCTTGATGGCGGATGCCACCGCCTCGTTGACCGCTGTCTTGTCGACCGGAGTCTCGACCTCGGCCACCATGTCGACCGTCGAGCCATCGGCGACGGGGACGTTCAGCGCCACCACGGAGAGTCGCCCGTCCAGGTCGGGAAGCGCCTGGGTGATTATCTCGGCCGAGTTGGTGTCGGTGGGGATGATGTTCTCCCCGGCGGCACGGGAGGTCCGAAACGAGTCGGTGGGGACGTCGGCCAGACGGCCCGAGTTCGACATTGCCTTGACCACCGTCATGTAGGCGCGCTTGAGCCCGAAGCTCTCCACGAGGACGGTGAGGATCGGGGCGATGGCATTGGAGGTGTTGGAGCCGAGGGCGACGATGTCGATCTCGTCGGTGAGTATGTCGTCGTTGATCCCGCGCAACAGCAGCGGGATCTCGCCTGGGGTCTCGGGGCTGGACGTGAGGATCACCCGCCGTCCGCCCGAGTCGAGATGGCCCTGGAGGCTCTCCCTGGTCCGATACCGGCTCGTGGTCTCCAGGACCACGTCCACGCCGGCGGCCGCCCAGTCGGTCTCCGAGGGCTTCACTGCCGAGGTGAAGGTCACCTCTTTGTCGGAGTAGTGGAGACTTCCGTCCGAGTAGGCGATCTCGACGGGGAAGCGCCCATAGATGGAGTCATATTTGAGGAGGTAGGTGAGGGCTTCCGGTTGGGCGATATCGGCGATGGCGACGATGTCGAGATCGTCCCGCCCGTGGAGCAGCCGGAACACGTTCCTGCCGATTCGACCGAATCCCATCAACCCGATCCGGGTCGTCATCTGATGCCTTTCATGATGTTGACGCTAGCCCTGTACCTCTGGTCTTCCACATTCGAACCTCGTACGTTGCGGACATGGGGGAGATTCGATGATTGCTCTGGCGATCTCCGCGGTTTGCCTGGTCGCCCCGGTGAACGGGCAGGTGATCCATGGTTATTCCCCGGTGGGCCAATACGCCGGGCATTGGGGCGCCGATTTTGCCGCACAGATCGGGACCCCCGTGGTCTCGCCGGTGTCGGGCTCGGTCACCTTCGCCGGCTCGGTCGCCGGGATGAGGACGGTGACCATTCAGCCCATCCCCGGTTACAAGGTCTCCGTCTCCTATCTGGCGGAGGTGTCGGTCTCGGCAGGGGATTGGGTCATGCGTGGAGGGCTCGTGGGAAGGTCGGGCTCCGCCCATGGCGAGCCGGCTGTCCACATGTCCTTGCGGATCGACGACATCTACGTCGACCCCGAGGAACACCTGGGCTGTCGGGAGACCGACATCAGCCGGGCACTTCGCCTGGTCGCACCTCCGCCGTCCTATCCTCGTCGCCGTGCGCATCGGACTACTCGGCGGGACCTTCGACCCGATCCATTATGGGCATCTCGCCGTCGCCGAGGCCGCGCTCGAGGATGGGGGACTCGATCAGGTGCTCATGGTCCCCGCCGGTGATCCCTGGCAGAAGACTGATCGGATGGTCACCCCGGCCGTGCATCGCCTGGAGATGGTCCGTCTCGCCGTGGAGGGCCGGGCCGGGTTGGAGGTGGATGACCGCGAGGTGACCCGCTCCGGCCCCACTTACACCATCGACACCTTGGAGAGCTTCCCGGCAACGGATCGGCTCTTCCTCATCTTGGGATCGGACTCGGCGTTGGGCATCCCGAGCTGGCATCGCTGGCTGGAGGTCCTCGATCGCGCGGGCGTGATCATCGTTCCCCGCCCCGGCGTCACCTGTGACGAGGCGATCGAGGTGCTGCCCGATGCCCGATGCATCGAGATGGGGCTGGTCTCGATCAGCGCCACGACGATCCGACAGCGGATCCGTGACGGCGAGCCGGTCGTCGACCTGGTCCCGCCGCCGGTCATCGACTACATCGCGGCCCATCACCTCTACGCGAAGCGTGGGGAGGACGATATGGTGGTGGCTCCATCGGATATGGAGGAACCGTCGTAGAGGCGAGCAACGAACTGGCCCGGATGGCCG
>Ga0299907_10002876_pt1 | contig 10839 bp, 6 predicted proteins | sample RVTome_16_FD_198680 | JGI IMG/M metagenome (GOLD analysis project Ga0299907, IMG submission 198680) | Soil microbial communities from uranium-contaminated site in the Upper Colorado River Basin, Wyoming, United States - RVT152D67 (version 2) ... | reverse complement strand
AGACGCCAGTCTCAAAGCGCAACGTCAGGCGCATGTATTGATCGGTCCACTCGGTCGACCGGTCCGCCTCGGCCGCCTGCTTGAAGCGGTCGGTTTGCTCGACCAAGCCTGTATAGTGCACCAGAATTATCGCGCCATCATCTGTCACGAACTCGGTCAGACCTTCAACCAACCCAGCTTCATCTGCTTTTCGGGGGCGTTCGTAGTGAAGCGCTCTTTGAAAGACGCGAGCCCTGGCTTTCGCATCGCATCCCCGGCGTTAATCCACTGTCGGCCCGGAAACAACTTCGCCATTTCACTGAGGAGATAAGGCGCCACGCCCCGGGGCTCTCGATCGCCTTGACCAAACGTGAAAACCTCCCACGAAGCGCCGATGGGGCTGGCGACCTGGTAGCCGACGACGTCGTCATCGAGTACGACGGCAATGTGTCGCACCCCCAACGCTTCCAATGCGGACAAATTTTCGAATGTCCAGAGCGTGCGGTCTCGATAGTAAGTCTTCCTGCCGCTCTTCTTCTTCCCCGCAAACCACCGATCGTTGCAGGCGACCACGCGATCGAGGTTCGCCGGGCCGATCGGTTCGACGTGCGCGCCCGCCTTCAGTAGCAAGCGAACGTCCTTGCGGTACTCTCTCAGAGACGACCCCACCATTTCAGCGACGCTTTCGCGGTGATAGACGAACTCCCGATGGCTTTCAACGATCTCGAAGTCATTCGTCGGGTCTTTGGCCCAACTCTCTGGGACGAACCCCAGGAGAGATCCTGAAGGGAGAGCCGCCGCTTCGCGTTTGAGGATGGAGTCGAACTCCTTCCATTCCGAAACGAGAGGCAGGATCTTGGTCTTGTCATCCCTGCGAAGGAGGATGCAGTCAGGTTTGACTTCTTCAGTGACGCCGTAGGCGAAGTCCTGTGCGAGCGTGAGCACGCTCGTGCCGAACGCCGGGATCCCCAGTGCTTCGAGGTTTCGGCCCCATTCATCGGCGCGGGCGAAGGTATCGCGCTCGAGCCAGGATCTTTCGAAAGGCGGCAAGCCCGACGCTCTGGGCTTTGCCAACTTTCCAAGGCGCGCCCGGGCACCGGCATCGTCCGGCTTCTCCGCGAGAATCCCCTCGTAGACCTGCCTCGCTTCATTCACGCGCGAAAGTTTCCGCAGCTGCGATGCGATCTTGAGCTTAAGATCCGTCCTGCCTGGGTTGGCCGCGACGGCTGCCTGGTAGTAATTGAGAGCGAGCCTGACGTTGCCGCGCGCGGTGGCAATGCGACCGAGGTTGACGAGCGCTCTCACCTGCGTCGGTTGGTGCTCGAGTACGCTGCGATACAGGGCCTCCGCCTCATCCAGGCGAGACATCTTGCGAAGCTCCCGGGCCACTTCGAGCTTCGGGCGTCTCTTCTGGGGCCGTGCCGCGCGCGCGGCCTCGAAATATTCCAGCGCAGCGGCTTGATCGCCCCGGCTCCGCGCGAGATATCCGAGATCGAGCAGCGCCCGGTAGCTGTTCGGACTAGCCTGCGCTGCCTGTGACGTCATCGGGAGCTACGCGGGCTGCGCAACGCGAATCGAGCCATTCGACGGCCGGCTCACCGGGCGCGCGGAGGACGCGGCGACTTCGAGGTCGCTCGCGGAAAGTCCGAGGCCGAACGCGAGCGCCACGGTGAACATGCGGGCTTCCATGCGCCGTGCGCTGATTCGCGCGCCGGCCGGCGTCTCGATGCGAATGTAGACCACCACCTTGCCGTCGCGATACAGGACGATCCACTGCTTGTCGCGTTCGCGCATGTGCAGTACGACGGCGCCGCCGGCGGCGACATGGCGGGCGATCACGAGATCTTTCAGGTCCGAGCCGATGAGGATCAATCGCTTCGGGTCGAGCCCGCTCAGCGCCTGCAGCGCGGCCTGGTTGTCGGCGCTGATCGCAACGATGCCGCGGGTCGCTCGGGCGATGACGTCGAGGCCTCGCTGCGTATCGCTCCCGGTGGCTCGATCAGCGGCGCGGTCGACGATCGCCGCGACGTCGCAGCTTTCGAGGCCCAGACCGCGCGTCATCGTCCTCCCCAGTGATACGGATGCGACCAGGCTCTCCACCCGTGGATCACGCAGCAGGCTCGCGGCCGCGCGGCGCAGGCGCGGCTTCGCGATCTCCGCCGGCCGACCGTTGACCAGAGCACTCTTCCGCGTCGCGAGCGCGACCGTCTTGCCGGAGGCTCGAAGGATGGCGTCGAGGTCGCGCGCGACGCGCGACGCATTCCGACCGCCGCTTACCACGGCGATCGGGATGCGACCCGTGGCCCCGGGCGGGAACAGAAGGTCGAGCACCGCTGCGGCAGCGTGCCTCGGCTTGCCGTGCAGTGGACACATGTGCTCGCATAAGCCGGGGCGCGCATTGACTTCGATGATGCTGCCGCCCGCTTCCTTGTACGACCGGCTGATGTCTTCGGTGACGAAGTCGATGCCGGCGACGTCGAGGCCGATGCCTTTCGCCGCGCGGATAGCCATGTCCTGATTGTCGGGATGGACGCTATCGGTCACGTCGCTGTGCAGCCCGCCGATCGCGCCGTTCGCCGCGAGGCGCAGCGCGATCATCTTGCCCTTCTCCAGCACGTGATCGAGGGTGTAACCGGAGAGTCGCAGGTCGTGCGCGAGCTCATCGTCGACCGGAACGCTGAAGAGACGCACGCCGTCGCGAAGCGGATCCCGGTTCACCTCTTCGACGAGCTCGGCGATCGTTCGCTCGCCGTCTCCCGTGACCGTCGGCGGAATCGTCTTCAGCGCCGCGATGAAGCGCCCGCCGACGACGAGGAGCCGGTAAGCGTCCCCGCGAACGAAGGATTCGACGATGACGCGCTGATGCGCTTTCCGCGCACGCTCGAACGCGGACGGCAGGTCGTCCGGGCTTGCGACTCCGACGCTCACGCCGAGGGCCTGCTTCTGCTTCAGCGGCTTGATCACCACCGGATAGCCGAGGCTCTGCGCCGCGTCGAAGGCTTCCTCAGCGGTGTCGACCGTAATCTGTCGTGTGACGGGCAGATGAAGCTGCGCCAGACGACGATTCGTGCGGTGCTTGTTGCGCGCCAGCTGACTCGCCGCGAGCGAGGTGCGCTCGGTGACCGAAGCGTATATCAGGCGCTGGGCGGCGCCCTGCCCCAGCCGCAAGTGCGGACCACGAATCGTTTCGCAGGGCAGGCCTCGCTTCTTCGCCGCGAGCGCAAGAACGGCGGTCGTTGTCGATCGCTTCGCACGCTGCGCCTGCGCTTGGAGGGCCGCAAACGCGGTCTTGAAATCCTCCGACGCGCCCTCGCCGCCGGGCTGAAGTTCCGGCGGCAGCAGTTCGAGCACACCCAGCAAACCCGCCGCGGCGGCGCCGCGGGACATTCCAGGCGCGCGGCACTCCCAGACCAGGCGCGCCTTCTGTGGCGAGGCCGTCGGCACAGTGCTGGCGAACCCGATCGGGGCGAACTCACGCATCGAGAAGGCCATCGCCGTCTCGACTGCCAGAATGGCCTCGAGCAGCACCTCCTCGAAGGGGGCGCCGGATGCGGCGCGCAGCCGCTCGAGGAAGTCCTCGGACATGGCGCTCTCAGGCACCCGCTTGCGCAACTCGCAGAACCGTTCGAGGAAGCGTTCGGCGAAGTCGGGACCGGCGTCGCCGCTGCGGCGGCCTGCCAGCGCACCGAGATCGACGTCCTGCCGGATCACGGTGGATCCGTGGTGGACGTTGCAGCCGCCCAGGATCGTGCTCTTCAGGAGTCTCATTGGAACACCGTGCCGTCTGTGCGCACGCCGGGAGAAAAGGGGGAACGGGCTACCTCGTCGTGCGCGCGCCATGTGCCGGTGAGCTCGGGCCACCGGACGAGGGAGCTTTCGAATCCGAGCGCGCCGGCGCGATGGTCGGACGCACACCGCGCGCCCGCGCAATCGCCCCACGAGAGCTGTTTCACCACCGTGCCGCCGGCATCGCGCAGCGTCAGTACGTCGCCGGCGTTGGAAAGATTCAGGCGGCCGCCGAAGGCGGCCCATTGCACGGTCGCGCCGCCGAAGCGGCCGGTGGGCACGCCGCCGCCGAACACCACGAGCGCTCGGCCCGGCGGCAGCGCGGCGCCGAGGGGAAAGACGTGCCGCTCGGCCTCGTTCGCATCGCCCAGCGTCCAGCCCGCGAGACACACGGGTGCAGTGCCGGTGTTCACGAGCTCGACGAACTCATCGTCCGACGCGTCGCGCACGCCGTCGGCGTTGGCATCGCCCGCGCGACCGTTCGGCGGATCGGCCAGGATTTCGTTGATCACGAGGTGCGGGGCGGCGGCCGCTGCCGTCGTCGGCTCGCAGGCGGACTCGCCGTTCTCGAACAGGAAGAACCCCGCCGAGCCGATCACCTGGGTCACTTCATGCGCCGCGCGCGGCACGACCGCGAGGCGCCATTTCAAGGGCTCGTCGATCGTCGCCGCGGCTCGCCGTGCAGTCGCGAAATAATGCCGGCCGCGCGCGAGGCGCGTCGGCCCCTGCGCCATGGCCGCGCGCGTTCCGCGCAACAACCGATCCGCATCGGGCGTCGCGGTATCGCGTGCACCCAGCAGCACCGTGAGCGGCGTCGCGAAGAGCCAGCGCACGTCGGTGCGTTCGAGCGCGCTGCCGCTTAGGCCGTAGGGCATCTCGAAGTGCGGCGCGTCACCGGCGACCGGCAGCGTGTACCAGCCCGCGTTGGCGGCGACCGCGCCGAGCACGCGCGCGTCCGGCAGGAAGGTGACGAGGCGGTGGACGAACTGCGCGCCAGCGCTGTGGCCGAAGAGGTAGTAGCCCTGCTGGCGGCCGCCGAGCAACCGGCGCACCGCTTCGAACACCCGCTCGACTTCCGCGTACCCGCCGACGTTCAGCGTGTAGTCCTGCTGCGTACGGTAGGCCTCCCGCGAAAACTCGATCGCGATGGCGAGCGCATCGTGCCGTTCGGCGACCGGCGCGGCCGCTTGCAGATAGCCTTCGGCGCCGCGTCCCGCGCCATGCAGGACGAACCAGACGGGACCGCGCACCGGATCGAATGCGGTGGCTCGATAGACGAAAGCGGTGAGGCGGTTGCCGTCGCGCGCCTGGAAGCGCACCGCGCCGAAACGCGCGGCCTCGATGGCGGCGGCATCGAGCCACTTCGCCGCCTCCCGCGCCTCGCGCCTTTCGCTGCTCCCGCTCACCGCATTGCAGCCGAGCAGGGCCCCGCACAGGCAGAGTCCGAGCTGCAGGCAGCGACGCAGCAGGTTCATGCGGCGTCCGGACCGGCGGGTGCCGGCTTGCCGAGCAATGTGATCTTCGCTCCCGCCCCCTTCGAGGGCAGGCGCGCGACAGCCTCGGCGCCGTAGCGCTTCCACGCGACCTCGACCACCCGCCGCATGAGCTCGTCGAAGGAGTAGCCCGCGGCTTCCGCCGACTGCGCGAACGAACCCCTGCGCGCGAAGAGGCCCACCGCGTGCACGCCGATCACCTGGGGTTTGCCTGCTGCGGTGAGCCGGACGTCGATCCGCGCGTAGTCCCGGCAGCCGACGGTGGTGTAGGCGTCGCGCGCGCAATCGCGCACCCGCTCGGCGAGCGCATCGTCGATCGCCGCGGGACAGGTCCTGCTATCGCCCGCCGCCTCGAGCAGCGGCAGGCACTCGACCGGGTCGTTTCCCAGCAACGAGACGCGGATCTCCCTGCCCTTGTCGAGCGACTCGACCAGCGCGTCCTGCGCAAAGACTCGCCCGATGCGCCGCACGGCTTTGACAAGCGCCTTGCGATCCTCGACGACGATGCGTGGCGCGTCGGGCTCGTAACGCGGGCGTGCGACGAGCGGAAAGCGCAGATCGTCGACATCGTCGGATGCGCGCGCGAGGAGCCTGAAGCGCGGCGTCGGGATGCCGGCCTTGCGCAGCAGCGTCATGAGCGCGTAACGGTCGAGCAGACCCGCGTGCACGATCGGATCGGGGCCGGTATATGCCACGCCCGCCATCTCCAGCATCGCCGGCAGATGACACGAGCGACCCTGGCCCTGAAAGCCGGCCGCGAGATTGAGCACAATACCCCCCGGCGCGGCGGTCGCCGGGTCGGTCGGCAGAAAGCCGTGCAAGCCGTGGAGCAGCGACATGTCGCCTTCGAACGCCTGCACCGTGAAGCCCTGGCCGCGCAGCGCATCGATGATCACCTGCGAGGATTGGGTACGGCTCGCCGGCGAGGCGGCGAGGCCGAGCCGGCCGATGACGCTCGTCGCGGAGCGATTACGCACCACGGCGACGCGCAATGGCCCGGGCCGATGCGGAAAGATCTCGCGCAGCTTGCCTGCGAGCCGCGCCGGCAGCGTTTCGAAAATGCGGAAGTCGAGGAACTCCGAGATGAAGACGACGGCCACGAGCTGCGTCAGCATGAGCTCCGGAAAGCGCAGCGCCGCTTCGCGCACCGCGGGAATCCAGCTGACCAAGGCGATCACCAACGCGAGCAGTATGGTCGACGCGGCGCGCCAGGCCGCCGTCCAGGCATCGTCGCGCGCGATCGTGCCGGCGACACCCTCGGCCAGCATCGCGAGGATGATCACCGGGAAGAAGGCGAAGCTCCACAGCATCTCGGAACGCAGCCAGGGGCCGAGCAGAAGCCCCGCCACCATGATCACGGCCGCGATGCCGAGGATGACCGAGGTGCGCGCGTAGAAGCTGAGCTGGATGCGTTGCATCGGCGGCCGCACGGCTAGGATGATGCCGACCACGATGAGGATCAGGAGCAGGCTCGGCCCGATGCCGATCTCCTGAAAACCCACCGCGATCAGGATGGAGCGGAATCCCAGCACCCGCAGGCCGAAAGTCAGTCGCGCCAAAGCGATCAGCAGCGCCGCGGTCGGCAGCAGCAGGATGTAGAGGATCGCCCGGCGATCCCCGGGCGGCACCCACTCGAGCGAGACCGAGCGGTTGAGCGCGCTTCCGATCACGCGCAACACCTCGCCGCCGAACGGATCCGGGAAGCCAACTCCGGGCAGCGCGGCGACGCGCGCGAGCACCATGAGCAGCGGCAGGCACGCCACGATCGCGAGCAGCCAAAGGCCGAGCGGGCCGATGTGACCCTTGCTGCGGACGAAGTATTCCGACCAGGGTCGGCCCGGGCCGAAGACCCGATAGCCGAGCGTGGCGAGATTCATGGCTCAGTGCCCGCGCTGTGCGTCAGGACTGTGCCCTGCGGATCCCGACGACCGCCGATAACCCCGGCAGCAGCTCGCGCGGCGGGTTCTCGAGGCGAATGCTTACGCCGACGACGGGCGCGCCGCGCATGCGCTCGGAACGCGGCTGCGGAACCTCCGAGGCCGGCATCTCGTAGTCGGTCGTCAGCCCGATCTTGTCGACCGTGCCGTGCAACTCGCGGCCGGGGAACGACTGCAGCGTTACGCGCGCCGCGCTTCCGATCTTCACATCGCCGATGTCGTCTTCGTCGAGCCAGGCTTCGACCCAGACGTCTTTGCCGATCCAAAACGCGAGGATGGGCGAGCCGATGTCGACCGAGCCGCCCGGCTCCACGATGCGGCGCACGACGGCGCCGTCGGCCGGCGCGCGAATCAGCGTCGCCTCCAGATTGGCCTGCGCCGCGGCGAGGCGCGCCTCCGCGCGCATCACGCCGGCTTCGAGCACGCCGATGCGCTGCTTGCGAATTGCAAGGCCGGCGGCATCGAGCCGTGCCCGGTTTGCGGCAGCGCGCGCGGCCTCGCGCTGCGCGCGCGCCTCCTTGGTGAGCGCATTCGCGGTCATGGATTTCGCCTGCGCATCGCGCACCGCTTCGCCCGAGACGAAACCGCTGCCGTGCAGCGATCGGCGCGTCTCGTGAAAAGCGCGGGCATCCTCGGCCCGGCTTTGCGCGGCTTCCACGGAGGCTGCGGCGGCGTTGAGGTTCGCCGTGGCCTCGCCCAGCCGGTTCTCCAACCGCTGCTCCTCATGAATGATGGCGGCGCGCTCGACCTCGAGCTCGCGCTTCAAGCCTTCGAGCTCGGCCTGTGCCTGCTGCGCATCGGCGCGGATGTGACGGTCCTCGAGGCGCGCGAGGATCTGGCCGGCGCTCACGCGCTCGCCCTCCTCGGCCTCGATGCTCGTCACGACACCTTGGAGGCGCGCGCCGATCTGGGCGAGCTGGCCGCGGACCATCGCGTTGCGCGACATCACGTAGTCGGACTGGTAGTGAACCCACAGCCCGATGGGCGCCGCGACGAGCACGAATACCGCGCAGGCGATCATCCAGGCGATAGGGCGGCGGCGCGGCGAAGCCTGCGCGAGCCCGGTGCCCTCACCGCTCGGTACCGGTACCGCGATGAATTCGCGCGGCCGAAGATCCGTGCGACGGGGGCGCAGCGCCTTGCTCGACGCGTCAGCCGTGGCCACAGGCCTGCTCCTCCGCGAGCTTCGGCGCGGGTGCGGCCTCGGTGTCAGTCGCGATCGGCACGGAAGCGTCGAACAGCGCCGCGAACACCCGCTGCGCGAGCGTGCCGCGCTCGCAGAACGTCTTGAACGAGTGACCCACCTCCGGCACTTCGATGCAGCTGACGCACGGCTCGTAGCCGTAGGCTTGCGCGGCCGTGCGCATCGCCACGGTCCAGTTGCGCGCCCGCTCCAGGCGGTTCACGCCCTGCTGCGCGTTGCACCGTGCCGTGCTTCGGACTTTGGCCGTGCCCACGTCGGCCTGGCCGACCAGCACGGTGATCGGTACGCGCAGAAACTCCTGCGGGTCGAAGTTCACGCCCGGGAGGCTTCGATGCCGCCGGATCCCGTACGGGAACCGCTCCCGGGCATCCGGGAAGGTGTACCAGCCCGCGGAGGCGATCGCTGCCCGCGCCACCCGGTGCGGATGCGCCATCAGATAGCGATGCGCAAACTGCGCGCCGCCCGAGTAGCCGAAGAGATGGATCTGCCTCGCATCCGCGCTCGTCAGCGAGGCCACCTCCGCGACACAGCGCTCGAGTGCGAGATCGGCGCGAACCCCGCGGCCGGCCCTTCCGAGGCGCTGGTAATCGGCGTGCCGTTCCGCCGTGAACACCGGCGCGACCATGACAACGCGAGTCGCCTCGCAGAGGTCGGAGAACACGCGCGCGAGCTCGCTGGGGTTGCTCGAAAGCCCGTGCACGGCGACGAAGATCGACGCCCCCGGCGCAACTGACCTCGGGGCATAGACGACATACGCCTGCGAAGGATCGGCCTGCAGGACTCGTTTTAGTACGCGGCCCCGAGGCAGCGACCAGGCCATAACGCTTTCCTCCAATTCCAATTGATCCACCCCTTCGAGTGGGTTGTGATCCACCCGTTCGGGTGGGTTGTGATGCGCCGACCGGCTCTCCGCCCGACCGATGATCTCCATGGCGTTGCCGGCGGTGGCGAGGCCTTCCCGGGTGTAGACGGGAAGACCGGTGGCGGCTCTCGCTTCGGCGCATTGCAGGGGCGAGGCCGAGAGCAGACCGCTCAACGCCAGCACGGGGATCGAGGCCGCGCGCAAAGATTCGGCGCCGGCGCTGGCGCCCATCGCATCGCGCGCCGCCAGCACGGTGCCGCCGACGAACCGGGCGAACACGGCCGAGCGCAGGAGCGCCGCGGTCTCGCGCTGGAAGATGCCGTCGGCGATCTCGAGCACGATGGCGTCGACGCCCTGGCGCGCGATGTGCGCGATGAGCGTCACGAGCACGCAGTCGATCTCCTCCGGGCTCGCCATATAGGTGGATGCGAGTCCCGCATCCGTGAAGTCGAGCACCGGGTTGGCGCCGGCATCCTTGAGCAACCACGTGTCGCCGCCTGCACCCGTGCCGGTCACTTTCGCGTATCCGGCGCGCAGGCCCCCGGCCACGAGACCGCGCACGAGAAAGGCGGCGGTCTGCGTCTTGCCGGAGTCCATGGCGCTACCGAGGACCGCGATGATGGCGGGGGTGGAATCGATCGCCAAGGCGATGGGATCGACGGCGAAGTCGCGCAGGTTGACGCGTCGGCCATCCTCATTCGCGAGCAGCGCGACCGGTGTGATGTGCGTCGGTCCCTTCACGATGCGGTCGTGCCAGGAAACGGCGCGCGCCGCGATGCCGCCGGCGGCGACCATATGGCACGGCCCCATGGTCTCGGGGACGAGGGCTTCGAACTGACTGCAGGCGTAACGATTGCCGTAGGCGAGCACGATCTCGTCGCCCACGAACAGCTGCCTGCGGCGGCCATTCGCGAGCTGCAGCCCGTCGTGATGGCCGATCGCGTCGACGCGCGCGAGCACGAGATCGCCTGCGAGCGGCCTGCCATTCGGCGCGATCGTCGACCAGGCGGCCCGGTGCGGCACGCGCCGCGTCGTGAACGCCCACGACGCGCGACGCAATCGCGCGACGTCCGCTGCCTGTACGGGTGCGAGTTTTGTACGCTGATTCGGTTGCCCGAGCTGCGAGGCGGGACGGAACCCGTCGACTACTATATTTTCCATAAGGGCCGTCACGCTCGACTGTCCGCGCGCTCTTTCCACTAACTGTCTCTGCTGTGCCTGGATCTGGAGATAGCAGGCAATGCTACGGACAGCTTCCGGTCAGATAAGTGCACGGCGCATGCGCCTCCCGGCATGGTTCTAAGAGACCAGCCGCCGTCAGGCAGCTGTCACGGAGCGGGCGCGCGCGCTTTGCGCCCCGCGGGCTTTGGGGTTACAGTAGCCCGCAATTTGTTTGGGGTCCAAACAATGCAGCCCAACGTCCGCCTGCCCCTGAACCTCAACGGCGAGGCCGTGGAGGCCTTCTTCGCCCCCTACAAGACGCTGCTGGAGGTGCTGCGCGAGGACCTGCAGCTCACCGGCACCAAGCACGGCTGCGAGCTGGGCGAATGCGGCGCCTGCGCCGTGCTGATCGACGGC
>Ga0299907_10002875_pt1 | contig 10840 bp, 11 predicted proteins | sample RVTome_16_FD_198680 | JGI IMG/M metagenome (GOLD analysis project Ga0299907, IMG submission 198680) | Soil microbial communities from uranium-contaminated site in the Upper Colorado River Basin, Wyoming, United States - RVT152D67 (version 2) ... | reverse complement strand
ACGGAGATCGACCTCGCGGTCTCGTCCATCGACCTCGCCGGAGCCGAGCTCGCGCTCTCGAGCATGATCGGTCGCGAGCGGGCCCTGCAGAAGGCGCTCCTGCCCGTGCGCAACCGCTACGACTACATCCTGGTCGACACGCCGCCGTCGCTCGGGCTCCTGACGATCAACGCGCTCACCGCGTCGGACAGCGTCATCGTGCCGGTGCAGTGCGAGTACCTCTCGCTGCGGGGGCTCGTGCAGCTCGAGAACACCCTCACCATGATCCGGGAGAACCTGAATCCGATCGTCGAGATCCGTGGAATCCTTCCGACGATGTACGACGGTCGCACGCTCCACAGCCGCGAGGCGGTCGAGATGCTGAAGGAGAACTTCGGCGATCTCGTCTTCGACACCCGCATCCGCAAGACCGTGCGCTATGCGGAGGCTCCCGTTCAGGGAAGCTCCGTGCTGAAGTACGACCCGAGCGGGTCCGCCGCCCAGGCGTACCGCGAGCTCGCTAAGGAGGTGCTCGATGGCGCGACGCCGCGCGAGCATGCGTGAGGGTCCCCTCGCGGAGCTCTTCCGCGCGACGGAGGCCGCCCAGCGCCAGGCGGACAAGGGCGAGGAGCCCGGACCGGCGCGCGGCGCGGAGGAGGGAGGCTCGCCCGCGCCCGAGGACGCCCCGACCGTCGAGTCCGCGTCGCCCGCAGCCACCCCACCGCCGGCCCCCGCCCCGCCGCCGCCCCGCACTCCGCCTGCCCGCGAGCCCGCGCCCGCCGCCGAGCCGCCGCGCCCGGCCCCGCAGGAGCGCGCGGCGGAGCAGCCTCCCGTCCGGACGTTCATCGAGCCGGCGCCGCGCCTGCGGACGACGCCCCGGCCCGAGTCGGCCGCCTACCTCGCCGTCATTCGCGTCGTCGGCGTGGGGGGCGCCGGCCTGAACGCGGTCAACCGCATGATCGAGGCCGGGATCTCGCAGGTCGAGTTCATCGCCGTCAACACCGACATCCAGCAGCTGAAGACGTGCGAGGCGCCGATCAAGCTCCACATCGGCCGCGAGCTCACGCAGGGCCTCGGGTCGGGCTCCGACCCCGACATCGGCCGCCGCGCCGCCGAGGAGGCGGAGGACCAGATCAAGCACGTGCTCCGTGGCTCCGACATGGTCTTCGTCACCGCGGGCGAGGGAGGCGGTACCGGGTCGGGCGCCGCACCGGTCGTCGCGCGCCTGGCCAAGGACGTGGGCGCGCTCACGGTGGGAATCGTGACCATGCCCTTCCGCTTCGAGGGCACGCGGCGCCGCTCGCAGGCGGATGCCGGGGCGGACCTCCTCCGCGAGGTCTGCGACACGGTCATCCTCATCCCGAACGACCGCCTGCTCGAGGTGCTCGACCGCTCCACCTCGATGCTCGACGCCTTCCGCATCGCCGACGACGTCCTCCGGCAGGGGGTGCAGGGCATCTGCGACCTGATTACGATGCCGGGCCTCATCAACCTCGACTTCGCCGACGTGCGAACGGTCATGACGAACGCGGGCTCGGCGCTCATGGGCATCGGCTTTGCCACGGGCGAGAACCGGGCGCAGGAGGCCGCCGAGCGGGCGTTGCGCTCGCCGCTCATCGACACCGAGCTCGTGGGCGCGAGAGGGATCCTGCTCTCGATCGCCGGCGGGGAGGATCTGACCCTGCTCGAGGTCAACGAGGCTGCGGAAGTGATCCGCCGCGGTGCCACCGAGGACACGAACATCATCTTCGGCGCGACGATCGACGAGCGCCTCGCCGGGCAGGTGTGGGTGACGGTCATCGCGACTGGGATCGGGAAGCCCGGCGGGCCTCCGAGCTTCGCCCAGCCCTCGCTCGACCGGGGCCGGGAGCGGGAGCCCGATCCACTCGAGCCGCCCAGCTTCCTGAGCGACCTCTAACCGCGACGCGCGAGGCCGCTACGCTCTTCGCATGAAGGGCGCCGTCGCCGCCGGCCACCCCCTGACCGCGCGGGCGGGCGCACGCATCCTGGAGGAGGGAGGCAACGCGGTCGACGCCTGCATCGCCGCCGCCTTCGTCTCCTGGGTGGCGGAGAGCCCTCTGACGGGCCCCGGCGGCGGAGGCTTCATGCTCGTCCACCGAGCGCGGGACTCGAGCGACCGCCTGCTCGACTTCTTCGTCGCCATCCCCGGTCGCGGGCTGCCCGCCGGCGAGGGCGGCGAGATGGTCACCGTCGAGGTTCCCTTCGACCAGCGCACCCTCCAGATCTTCCGGATCGGCGCGGCCGCCTGCGCGGTGCCGGGCGCGATCGCGGGGCTGGCGGAGGCTCACCGCCGCCACGCGCGCCTTCCGTGGGCCGAGCTCGTCGCGCCCGCGGTCGAGGTCGCCCGCGCGGGCCTCGACCTCACGGGCGAGCAGGCCTTCCTGCACGAGATCCTGGACGCCGCTCTCAGGCGCGAGCAGGAGGGCCGCAGGATCTACGGCGCAGATCGAGCCCTCGCCGCCGGTGACCGGCTGAACATGCCCGACCTCGCGAGGACACTCGAGTGGCTCGCCTCCGAGGGCGCGGACGCCTTTTACCGGGGGGAGCTCGCCCGTCGGGTCAGTGAGACGGTCCGCGCCGGCGGCGGCCGGATCACCGAGGACGATCTCGCGGCCTATCGCGTGATCCAGCGGCGTCCCGTCCGCGCGCCCTTTCGTGGGTGCGAGTTCGTCTCCAATCCGCCGCCCTCGTCGGGCGGGCTCCTGATCGCCTTCGCGCTCGGCGTCCTCGACCGGCTCGGGTCGGCTCCGCCTCGTGGGGGCGCCGAGGGGCTCGCTCTCCTCGCCGAAGTGATGCGGGAGGCGACGCGGGTCCGTGGCGGCGGCTTCGTCGGCGAGCTCTACCGGGGGGGCGCCGCGAAGCGCGTGCTCGCCCCCGAGCGCATCGAGGCGGCCGCGCGGGCTGTCGGCGAACGGCGGCCCCGGCCCGCCCCGGAACCGGCCGGGTTTCCCTCGACGACACACATCAGCGTCGTCGACGCGACGGGCAACGCCGCCTCGCTCTCGGCCTCGACCGGGTGCGGCTCCGGAGTCGTCGTTCCCGGCACCGGCATCCAGCTGAACAACATGCTCGGCGAGCACGACCTCAATCCGGGCAGCGGCACCGCCCGGGTCGGCGAGCGGCTCACGAGCATGATGGCCCCTTCGCTCGTGCTTGTCGACGGCCGTCCGCGCCTGGTGGTCGGGAGCGCCGGCTCGATCCGCCTGCGGGCCGCCATCCTCCAGATCGTCGTCAACGTCGTCGACCACGGGCTGACCGCGGGCGAGGCGCTCGACGCGCCCCGGGTTCACCTCGACGACGACGTTCTCCAGCTCGAGGGTGGGATCGCGCCCGAGGCGGCCGAGCGCCTGGAGAGGTGGGGGTACGAGGTGGTCCGCTGGGGCGGGCGGAACCTCTATTTCGGCGGCGCCTCGGCAGTCGTCCTCCGTGAGGGCGGCAGGCTCGAAGCCGCCGGCGACCCTCGCCGAGGCGGTGCCGGGGTGGTCGTCGCATGACCTGGGAGGTTCGGCGTGCCGCTCCGGGCGATGCCGCCGGGCTCGTCGCGCTCGCCCAGACGGTCGGGGCTGAGCCGGAAGGCTGGCTGATCACGGACGGCGGCTGGCGCACGGCTTCCGAGGAGCGCCGCTACCTTCGCGCGGTGCGGCGACACCCGCACGCGGCCGTCTTCGTGGCCGAGGCGCCGGAGGGGATCGTGGGGCGACTCTCGATCGCGCGAGATCCCCATCCGGCGAGCGAGCACGTCGCCGACCTCGGGCTCATGGTCGCCAGAGAGCACCGCCGGCTGGGCATCGGTCGCGCCCTCATGGAGGCCGCGGAAGCCTGGGCGAGCGAGGTCGGAGTCCGCAAGCTCGAGCTGCACGTCTTCCCCCACAACGCGGCCGGAGTCGCCCTCTACGAGAGTCTCGGCTACACGCGCGAGGGCCTGCGCCGGGGCCAGTACCGGCGGGGGGCGACGTTCCAGGACGCGATCCTCATGGCCAAACACCTACCCTCGCGGGCCGGATGACCGAGCCGCGGGAGCCCGGGCGCGTCGTCTTCGAGGAGGAGGCGGAGCTCCTCGCCGAGGAGGAGGAGCTCTGGGTCGACGACGCCGGCGAGGATCACGCGGGCTGGTTCTGCGTCCGCACGGATCCGTTCCCGTGCCCCGCGGCCGGGTGCAGCTTCGTCGCGGACTTCATGACGGCCGTCCACCTCGTGCTCGTCTGGGAGCAGCGGGACGACCCGAATCTCCTCTGGCACGCCCAGCGCGCGAAGGACGTCGGGCGCAACCCGCGCATCGTCCCCTACGAGCCCGCCTTCGGGCCGAGCGCCTCCTACTACGCCTGGGAGGCGGCCGGCCGCCCGGTCCACGGCATCAAGCGGATCGCCTGAAGCGCTCGTCGCCTCGGCCACGGATGGCGCCGACCGACGCTTGTGTTCCACGAGCACAAAGTCGCAACCCACGCGGTAAGCCGATCATGGCTTCAGCGGCCCTCCTCGGCTTGTGCCTTTGGAACACAAGCCCACGACGAGCCGGAGCCTGCTAGAGGGGTTCCACGCGGCCGTTGCCGCTTGCCCGGTCGCGGATCTCCTTCTCGCGGGCGACGGCGTCGGCCGCCTTGACCAGCATGGGCGAGAGGCGGACGACCCGCTCGCGCTCCGAGCGCAGCTCGAGGAGCCCCTGCTTGATCTCCGTCCCGAAGTCGATCCGGGCGGCGATCTGGAACGCGATCGAGTCGGCGTCGAGATCGAGGTCCTCGAGCTCCGCCTCGGCCGCGTCGACGACGCGCGCGTAGGCGGCGAGGCACTCCTCGATCTCGTCCTCGCTCGGCGTGTCGCCCTCGTCGGGAAGCTCCTCCACCTCGGCCGTCTGGAACGCCCGGCCCTCGGTCACCTCGAGGAGGTGGATACGCGCCCGCGCCTCGACGACGACGTTGAGACGGCCGTCCGGGAAGCGGTCGAGCACCTCGACGACGCCGCAGCGGGTGCCGATCTCGCGCATGCCCTCGTCGTCCTCGAGAAGGATCCCGAATTCCGCGCCGCCCTCGAGGCACTCTCCGATCAGCTCGCGGTAGCGGGGCTCGAAGATGTGCAGCGGCGCCTGCTCGCCCGGCAAGAGCACGAGGTTGAGCGGAAAGAGCCCGATCTCGTCCATCGCGGCACAGAGGTTAAGGTGTTCCGGCCATGGCCGACGCCTTCTTCCGCCCGGCGATCGCCGAGCTCGTCCCGTACGAGCCCGGCAAGCCGGTGGAGGAGGTGCAGCGCGAGCTCGGCCTCGAGACCGTCGTCAAGCTCGCCTCGAACGAGGGCCAGTTCGGGCCCTTCCCGGCCGCGCTCGAGGCTATCGAGCGGGGCACACGCGAGCTCAACCGTTATCCCGACGGGGGCGCCTACAGGCTCGTGACGGCTCTCGCGGACAAGCATGGCGTGGGCTTCGAGAACGTCGCCGCCGCGGCGGGCGCTGACGCGGTGATCATGTATCTGTCGCTGGCCACCCTCGACCCCGGCGACGAGATCGTCTGCGGCTGGCCCTCCTTTCCGAGCTACGTTCTCGACGCGATCAAGATGGGCGCGACGCCGAAGACGGTCCCGCTCACGGACTACCGCTACGACGTCGAGCGTATCCTCGCGGCCGTGGGCGAGCGGACGAAGCTCGTCTACCTCTGCAACCCGAACAACCCGACGGGGACGATGATCCCCCGCGAGGACGTCGATCTCTACTTCGAGCGCGTCCCGCCGCACGTCCTCACGGTGCTGGACGAGGCCTACTTCGAGTACGTCGACGACCCGGACTATCCGGACGGGATCGAGGAGTACTTCAAGTCGGGGCGTCGTGTGCTCGTCCTCCGGACGTTCTCGAAGATCTACGGCCTCGCCGGGCTCCGCGTCGGCTACGGCATCGGCCCGCAGCCCGTCGTCGATGCGATCAAGAAGGTGCGGAATGCCTTCGACATCAGTCAAACCGCCCAGGACGCGGCCCTCGCGAGCCTCAGGGACGAGGAGGAGGTCGACCGCCGGAGGAGGCTGACGGCCGAGTGCCGCGCGGCCTTCGTCGATGCCTGCGGCGAGCTCGGGCTCACGATCGCCTCCCCGCCGGTCGCCAACTTCGTCTTCGCCGAGGTCGGCGAGGACTCGCGCTCGATCTGCGAGGCGCTCCTCCGCGAGGGGATGATCCTCCGCCCGCTCGGCCCCTTCGGCGCACCGGGAGCCGTTCGCATCACGGTGGGTTCGGAGGACGAGAACCGCCTCTGCGCCGCCGCCCTCCGGCGGGTGATGGCGTTCGCCGCCGAAAGCGCGCATTAAGAGAAGAGAAACCGCCTCCACGGCGGAAGGCCGACGAATGAGGGTGTTACGGTTCCGCGCGTGACACGGGGCCTCAAGGGAGCCCGCCTCGGGCTGTTGCGAGACGCTCCCGGCTTCGGTCTCCTCTTCTACGCCACGCTTGCGTCGAGCATCGGCACGTGGCTCGCCTTCATCGCCCTCGTCGTCGACGTCCAGGGCCGTACCGACGACGCGCGCTGGGTGAGCGCCCTCCTGATCGTCGAGTTCCTGCCGATCGTCGCCATCGGCCTCGCTGCGGGCCCTCTCATCGACCGGATCTCGCGCCGTGGCCTGCTCGTCGGCTCCGACCTCGCCCGCGCGGTCGTGTTCTGCATCCTCCCGTTCGCAGGGAGCGCGCTCCAGGTCGTGCTCCTCGCGCTCGCCGCCGGAATCGCCACGAGCGTCTTCCGGCCCGCCCAGTACGCGGGCCTCCCGAACCTCGTCAGCGACCGCCAGCTCCCGCAGGCCAACGGGCTGCTCCAGTCGGCCGAGAACATCACGTGGGCGCTCGGCTCGCTCGCCGGGGGCGCGCTCGTGGCCGCGACGAGCCTCGAGGTGGCGTATTGGGTGAATGCGCTCACCTTCGCCGTCTCCGCCCTCCTCATCGCCCGCATCCGCGAGACCCTGGAGGAGGCGGAGCGCGGCCCGAGCCGAGGTCAGCTGCGGGATCTTGCCGAGGGCCTGGCACTGGCCGTCCGCTCGCGCGCGCTCCTCACCGTCCTCGTGGCGTGGAGCATCGTCATGCTCGGGAACGCGGGGGTCAACGTCGCCGAGGTGTTCCTCGCCAAGGACGTCTTCGGCGCCGGCGACTTCGGCTACGGGCTGCTGCTCGCCTCCGGGGGGACCGGGCTCGTGCTCGGGAGCCTCTTCGGCGGGGGGTGGATCGAGGAGCGCGGGCTGCGAGTCCCGTACGTCATCGCCATCGCCCTGATGGCGATCGGATACGGCCTGGCAGCGGTCTCGCCCAACGTCTGGGTGGCGGCGGCCGCGGTCGCGCTCGCCGGCGCCGGCAACGGGGTCGCCGTCATCTGCAACGCGCTGCTCGTGCAGCGCGGGGCGCCGGACCGCCTGCGGGGTCGGGCGTTCACGGTGGTCATGAGCATCGGCTACGGGGTCCTGGGCCTAGGCATGGTCGCGGCCGGGCCGCTCACCAACGAGTTCGGGGCGCGGGCCGTCTGGAGCGCGGCCGCCGTCCTGTTCGCGCTCGCCGCCGCCGTCGGGCTCGTGCTGGTTCGTGGCCTCACCGACGCGGTCGACCGGCCGACCGCCGAGCCGGCACTGACGCCCGAGCCCGCGTACGGCGTCGACGAGCGCTCGCGGGCACTCTGATGGCGCGGTCCTGGACGCTCGAGGCCCTCGTCGAGGGAGTGCGCGCAGGCGACCGCCGTGCCCTCGCGCGCGCCATCACGCTCGTCGAGAGCTCCGACCCGCGCGCGTACGAGCTCATCCGCGTTCTCTACCCGGAGACGGGCCGGGCCTACGCGATCGGCGTTACCGGGCCGCCCGGGGTCGGGAAGTCGAGCCTCCTGAGCGCGCTCGTCCGGCGCGTGCGCGAGGAGGGGACGAGCGTCGGCGTCATCTCCGTCGACCCGTCGAGCCCCTTCACGAAAGGCGCACTGCTGGGCGACCGCATCCGCCTCGCCGACCACTTCCTCGACCGGGAGGTCTTCATCCGCTCGATGGGCACCCGCGGGCACCTGGGCGGGCTTGCGGAGACGACGCTCCAGGCCGCGCTCGTCCTCGACGCGGCGGGCAAGGACCTCGTCTTCCTCGAGACGGTCGGGGCCGGGCAGAGCGAGGTGGAGGTGATCACGATCGCCGACACCGTCCTGCTCGTCCTCATGCCCGGGTCGGGCGACTCGATCCAGGCCCTCAAGGCCGGGATCATGGAGATCCCCGACGTCATCGCCGTCAACAAGCGCGACCACCCGGCGGCGAAGACGATGGTCGGCGAGGTCCGCTCGATCCTCGCGCTCGACACCGAGCGGGATTGGCAGCCTCCGATCGTGCTCACGGAGGCCGTCCAGGGCGGGGGGATCGACGAGCTCTGGGAGCGGCTCACCGAGCATCGCAGGCACCTGGAGGAGAGCGGGACGCTCGAGGAGCGGCGGGCCCGCAACCTGGCGGGCGAGGTCTTCGCCGTCGCGAGCGCGCGCGCGAAGACCCACCTGGAGGAGACCGTGGCCGAGGATCCCGAGCTCCGGCGCCTGCTCGGCGAGGTGCAGCGGCGCGAGCTCGATCCGCTCACCGCGGTTCGTGAGATCATGGAGAAGGTATTTCACATCCACGATGGCGACCCGAACAGCCCCGACACTCGCTGACATCGAGGCCGCGCGCGGGCGGATCGGCGGGCTCGCACGGGTCACGCCGGTCTTCTCATCGGAGACGCTCGGGCGCCGCAGCGGGCGCTCGGTCCTGCTCAAGGCGGAGAACCTCCAGCGCACCGGCTCCTTCAAGATCCGCGGGGCCGTCAATCGCATGGCCACGCTCTCGGAGACCGAGCGCGCGGCAGGAGTCGTGACGGCGAGCGCGGGCAACCACGGCCAGGCGGTCGCCTTCGCGGCGCGCGCGGCAGGCGTACGGGCGACCGTCTTCATGCCTGAGGACGCGCCCATGGCGAAGGTGGACGCGACGCGGAGCTACGGCGCGGAGGTCGTGCTCGAGGGCTCGGGCTACGACGAGGCGAACGCCGCCGCGCAGGAGGCCGTGGAGGCGGGTGCGACGCTCGTGCACGCCTTCGAGGACGAGGTCGTCATCGCCGGGCAGGGGACGCTCGGCCTCGAGCTGGCGGAGCAGGCCGACGGGATCGGGACGCTCGTCGTGCCGATCGGCGGCGGGGGACTCGCCTCCGGTATCGCCGTCGCGCTCAAGGAGCTCAGGCCCGAGATCCGCATCGTGGGCGTGCAGGCGGCCTCCTGCGCGCCTCTCGCGGGCGAGGATCCGGGCGGCTTCACGATCGCCGACGGGATCGCGGTCAAGACGCCTGGTGTGCTCACGAGCGCGATCCTCGAGAACCGGCTCGACGACGTCGTCACCGTCACGGACGAGCAGATTGCCCAGGCAATCGTGCTCCTGCTCGAGCGGGTCAAGCTCGTCGTCGAAGGCGCGGGAGCTGCCTCCGTCGCGGCCCTCGTGAGCGGCAGGGTGCCCGGGTCGGGCCCGGCCTGCGCCGTCCTCTCGGGCGGCAACATCGACGCCTCGCTCCTCATCGAGGTCGCCCGCTTCGGCCTCACGCGCGCGGGGCGCTTCCTCATCCTCTCGACGCGGATCGACGACCGGCCGGGGGCGCTCGCCAAGCTGCTCGGCCTCGTCGCCGCCGAACGCGTGAACGTCCTCTCCGTCGAGCACCACCGCGAGGGGATGGACCTGCCCGTGACAGGCACCGAGGTCGAGCTCACCCTCGCCATGCGCGACGAGGAGCATTGCGAGGAGCTCCTCCGGCGCGTCGCCGAGTGGGGCTACGCGGCCGAGCGCGTCCGCTGAACGTCTACGAGGCGGTGCCGGCGGCGGGGCGCGAGGCCTCGCTGCCGCGGAGCCGAGCGGCGAGCCGGGCGACGAGGCCCGGGCCCTTGTCCTCGGCGACGAGCCGCGCGAGCTCGCGGCGGCGCGCTTCCCGAATCAGATCTTCCTCCCGGGCGCGCCCGAGCGCGATGTGCGTGTGGGGGCTGTAGTAGCTCATGCCCACAGGACGCCGGGAGCGCGCGGTTTCTTCCCGCGTGCCTCAGTTGATGCTGCAGGCGTGTGTTGCGGGGGAGGGGGCGTCGGCTACTCGAGCTCGAAGCCCTCGTGAGCGAGCTCCAGTGTCTCGATCACGAGCCCGCTCGTGCCCGCATCGAGGGCGGAGACTGCGTAGCGGGCCGGCCAGGCCTCCCGGAGCGTCCACCGGCGGACGGGGTTTCGCTCGCCGTCGAGGAGGACGATCGCCGCCGCCCGCCGGTCGGCTTTCCCGGAGGCGACTGCGCTCCACCAGTCGTAGAGGTCACGCGAGTCCGTGAGACCGCGGCCGAGCGTCACGTTTCCGTAGCGGACACGTCCCGGGATCTTGCGTGCGCCGCTGGAGACGTCGGCCCCCTCCCGGTACTCGATCACGTCGATCGAGCCCCCGAGGCCGGAGACCTCGCTGAAGCCCGCCGTCGCCACGCCGTCGATCTCGACGACGAACTGAAAGCCGGGAAACGGGTCGCGTCGCGCGCGTGCCATCGCTACCTCCTCGTCACGTAGGCGACCTCCCGGTAGACGGCGAGGTCGTGCTTGACCGACGTCGTGTAGCGGCCCCCCTCCTCGTCGCGGTACGCGATGCGCGCGGCGATCTTCGTCGCCTGGCGCCGCCGGAACCACGAGGCGCTCGAGTCGAGAAGCGTCCTGATCTCCCGGCCGGGCGCCAGGAACTCGAGTCGCTTGAACAGCGGAAGTGCGGAGACCTCCTTCGTGCCGCCGAGCCCGAGGAGCGGGCGCTCGAACTCCGTCGAGATCACGAGGGCCGGGCGGGAGCCGATGTTCCTGAGGGCGAGGAAGAGGAGCCCGTCCTCGAAGACGACGT
>Ga0299907_10002874_pt1 | contig 10841 bp, 8 predicted proteins | sample RVTome_16_FD_198680 | JGI IMG/M metagenome (GOLD analysis project Ga0299907, IMG submission 198680) | Soil microbial communities from uranium-contaminated site in the Upper Colorado River Basin, Wyoming, United States - RVT152D67 (version 2) ... | reverse complement strand
TGGCCCGGCAGCGCGTGGACCACGACGGCCACGGGCCCGACCCGCGTTCCCGCCAGGTCCAGGTGGGGCACGGAGACGACCGCGGCGACGGCATCGCCGGTGACGCCGCGGATCTGCACGGGCATCCCGCCGGCCACGTCGAAGCCCGCCCGAGCCATCGCGGCCGGCGAGATCAGCGTGCGGTCGGCACCGGTGTCGAGGACCAGCCGCAGCGGCACGCCGTTGAGCGACGCGTCGACGACGAGAGGACCGCCCGTGTACGGGATCACGGCTCCGGCCGCAGGGGGCGACGGGGGCGGCGCCTGTCGGGGCCCGGGCGTCGGCGCGCCGATGTCGCGGGCGCGATCGCGATGGGCCGGCGGGATCGTCGCAAGATCGGTCGTGTAGTACACGGTACCGGCGGCATCGGTCCAGCGGTAGAGCTGCGCCCAGGCCGGCGATACGAGCGTGAGCATCGTCGCCAGGGCGGCGAGGCCGGCCCGGCAGGTGGGGAGCCTGTTCGAGGAGCCGGTGGCTCCGTACGCCCGGCGGATCGAAAAGACGCTGCGCGTCGACGCGACTGGCATGTCGACTCCACGTGGGTCGTCGCCGACTTGTCGGCTACACGACCACGTGCTTCGCGCGAAGGGCGGCGATGTCGGCGGGGGAGTAGGCGTACTCGGCGAGGATCTCGTCGGTGTGCTGCCCCTGCTGGGGCGCGGCACGGCGCACGCCCGCGTTCATCCGGGAGAACTTGACGGGCGTGCCGACGACCGGGATCTCGCCCAGGCGAGGGTGCACGACGCGCGCGATCATCGAGCGCGCGGCCGTCTGCGCGTCCTCCATCACCTGCTGCACCGTGTTGACGGGGGTGGCGGGGACGCCGGCATCCTCGAGCACCTTGAGCAGCGGCTCGCGGTCGTGCCGGGCGATCGCCGCCTCCAGCGCGGCCTCCAGCTCGCGGCGGTTCTTCACGCGCTCGATGTTGACCGCGAACCGCGGGTCGGTGGCCATGTCGGCCAGGCCGAGCGCGGGCGCCAGGCGCTGCCAGAACCGGTCGTTGGCGCCGGCGATGAAGATCCACTGGCCGTCGCGGCACTTGAACGTCCGGTACGGCGACAGCGAGGGATGCGAGGAGCCGAGCGGCTTGGGCTGGGTTCCCGTCAGCAGGTAGCCCTCGGCGTGGTAGTTGAGCAGGGTCACCGCGGTCTCCAGCAGCGAGCCGTCCACCCGCTGACCGAGCCCCGTCCGCTCGCGGTGCAGCAGCGCGTTGACGATGCCGAAGGCGCAGAAGATCCCGGTGGTGAGGTCGAGGAACGATACCCCGCAGCGCAGCGGGGCGCCGTCGGGCTCGCCGGTGATCGACATGATCCCGCTGAAGGCCTGCATCAGCGCCTCGTAGCCGGCGGCGTCCTTGCGCGGCCCGGTGCGCCCGAAGGCCGAGACAGAGCAGTAGACGAGGCGCGGGTTGATCGCCGACAGCCGGTCGTAGCCGAGCCCGAACGACTCCATCGTGCCCGTCCGGAAGTTCTCGATGAGGACGTCGGCCGTGGCGACCATGCGCTCGAGCACGGCGACGCCCTCGGGCGCCTTGAGGTCCAGCGTCATGTCCCGCTTGTTGCGGTTGATGACCAGGAACGCGGCGGACTCGCCGTCCTTGTGGGGCGGCCACGTGCGCGACTCGTCACCGGTGCCGGTGTCCTCGATCTTGACGACGTCGGCGCCGAGGTCGGACAGCAGCATGCCGCAGAAGGGGCCGGCCAGCACCCGGGACAGATCCAGCACGCGAACGCCTTCGAGCGAGAGGGCCGGGGGGGTCATGGTCATGCGCTACTATACATTGCATGACCCGTCTGCGGACCGCCCTCGGCGAGCGCATCCTCGTGCTCGACGGCGCCATGGGGACGATGCTCCAGGCTGCCGGCCTCACGGCAGCCGACTTCGGCGGACCGGCCCTGGAGGGCTGCAACGAGCACCTGAACCTGACCCGCCCCGACGTCGTGCGCGGCGTGCACCGCGCCTACGTCGAGGCCGGCGCCGATTGCGTGTCCACCAACACCTTCGGCTGCGCCCCCTACGTGCTGGGCGAGTACGGCCTGGCCGATCGAGCGTTCGAGATCTGTCAGGTCGCTGCGCAGCTGGCCCGGGAGGGCGCCGGTGAGGCGTTCGTGCTCGGGGCGATGGGCCCATCCACGCGCACGATCACGGTGACCCGCAACGTGACCTTCGACGAGGTGCGCGCCGGCTACCGCGTGCAGGCGGCCGGGCTCATCGCCGGCGGCGCCGAGGCCCTGCTGCTCGAGACGTGTCAGGACACGCTCAACGTCAAGGCGGCCGCGCTCGGCGTGGGGGAGGCGATGCGGGAGGCCGGCGTCGACCTGCCCCTGATGATCAGCGTCACCATCGAGCCGACCGGCACGATGCTTGCCGGGCAGGGCGTCGACGCGCTCACCGTGTCGCTGGAGCACCTGGCACCGTTCTCGCTGGGCCTCAACTGCTCGACCGGCCCGGAGTTCATGACCGACCACCTGCGCACGCTCTCGGCGCTGGCCGCGGCGTTCACCAGCGTCTACCCCAACGCGGGCCTCCCCGACGAGCGCGGCCAGTACGGTGAGACGCCGGCGAGCCTGGCCTTCAAGCTGCGCCGGTTCCTCGACGAGGGCTGGGTGAACCTCGTGGGGGGCTGTTGCGGGACCACCCCGGCCCACATCGCGGCGATCGCCGCGCTCGCCCGGGGGCGGCGCCCGCGCGTGCCTCCCACGGCGACGGCGCCGGCCGTCAGCGGCATCGAGGCGGTGACGCCCACCGACGACAACCGGCCGCTGTTCGTGGGCGAGCGCACCAACGTCATCGGCTCGCGGAAGTTCAAGGAGCTCGTCGTCGCGGAGCGGTTCGATGACGCCGCCGAGGTCGGCCGGGCCCAGGTCAAGGCCGGTGCCCAGGTCCTGGACGTCTGCCTGGCCAATCCCGACCGCGACGAGAGCCGCGACATGGACCGCTTCATGGCGGAGCTGACCCGCCGGGTCAAGGTCCCGCTCATGATCGACTCCACCGACGCCGCCGTCATCGAGCTGGCCCTGCGCCACTGCCAGGGCAAGGCGATCGTGAACTCGATCAACCTGGAGGACGGCGAGGAGCGGTTCGAGAAGGTCTGCCCCCTGCTCCGCCGCTACGGCGGCGCCGTCGTCGTCGGCTGCATCGACGAGGACAAGCAGCAGGGCATGGCGGTGACGCGCGAGCGCAAGCTGGCCATCGCCGAGCGCTCCTACGAGCTGCTGACGGAGAGGCATGGAGTACCAGCGCGAGATTTGATCTTCGATTCTCTGGTATTCCCGGTGGGAACCGGCGACGCGAACTACATCGGCTCAGCCCAGGCGACTATCGAAGGCCTGCGCGCCATCAAGGCGCGCTTCCCGGAGTGCAAGACGATCCTGGGCATCTCCAACGTGTCGTTCGGCCTGCCGCCGGCCGGGCGCGAGGTGCTCAACGGCGTCTTCCTCTATCACTGCGTCAAGGCCGGCCTGGACTACGCGATCATCAACACCGAGCGGCTGGAGCGCTACCCCTCGATTCCCGAGGAGGAGCGGCGGCTGGCCGAGGACCTCATCTACTGGCGCGGCGCCGACCCGGTCACGGCGTTCGCCGCGCACTTTCGCGATCGCAAGAAGGCGGTCGCCGCCGCCAGCACGCTGTCGCTGGACGAGCGGCTCGCCCGGTACATCGTCGAGGGCAGCCGTGACGGGCTGGCCCCGGACCTCGACGAGAAGCTGCGGGAGGCGGCCCCGCTCGCCATCATCAACGGTCCGCTCATGCGCGGCATGGATGAGGTGGGGCGGCTCTTCAACGACAACCAGCTCATCGTGGCCGAGGTGCTGCAGTCGGCCGAGGCCATGAAGGCGGCCGTGGCTCACCTGGAGCCGCACATGGAGAAGGCGGACAGCGCCACGCGGGCCACGCTCGTGCTGGCCACCGTGAAGGGCGACGTGCACGACATCGGCAAGAACCTGGTCGACATCATCCTGTCCAACAACGGCTACCGGGTGATCAACCTCGGGATCAAGGTCCCGCCGGAGGAGCTGCTGGCGGCGTATCGCGTCCACAAGCCCGACGCCTTCGGCCTGTCCGGGCTGCTCGTGAAGTCGGCGCAGCAGATGGTCGTCACCGCCCAGGACCTGCGCGAGGCGGGCGTGGACATCCCGCTCTTCGTCGGCGGCGCGGCCCTCACGCGCAAGTTCACCGCGACCCGCATCGCCGCCGAGTACGGGGGCGTGACGCTCTACGCCAGAGACGCCATGGATGGCCTCGATCTGGCCAACCAGCTCTTCACGGCGGTCACGCGGGAGGCGCTCATCGAGCGGGTGCGGGCCGAGCAGGCGGGGCTCGTGGCCGGCGCCCTCGACACGGCGCCGGCCAGGCCGGCCGCGCCTGCCGCGCGGCCCGCGGGCGTGCCGCGGGTGGAGCCGCCCGAGCCGCCCGACCTGGAACGGCACGTCGTGCGCGACGTCCCGCTGGGCCACGTCTACCCCTATCTCAACCTCCAGATGCTCTACGGCAAGCACCTGGGCCTCCGGGGCCCGGTCCTCCGGCTGCTGCAGGACGGCGACGCCAAGGCGCGGGAGCTGCACGAGGTCGTCGAAGCGCTGAAGACCGAGGCCATGCGCGAAGGCCTGCTACACGCCCACGGCGTTCACCAGTGGTTCCGCGCACGGGCCGCCGGTGAGACGCTCACGTTGCTGGCCCCCGACGGCCGGCCGGCCGCGTCGTTCGTCTTCCCGCGCCAGCCGGCCGGCGAGCGGCTCTGCCTCACCGACTACGTGCGCGACGACCGCCAGGACTACGTCGCCCTCTTCGCGGTGACGTGCGGGGCGGGCGTGCGCGAGCGTGCGACCGCCTGGAAGGAGCGCGGCGACTACCTGCGCTCGCACGCGCTGCAGGCCCTGGCCATCGAGTGCGCCGAGGCCACCGCCGAGTGGCTGCACGCGCGGCTGCGCACGCTGTGGGGTTTCCCGGACCCGCCCGAGCTGACGATCGCCGACAAGCTCAAGGCTCACTACCGCGGGCTCCGGGTGTCGTTCGGCTATCCCGCCTGCCCGGAGCTGGCCGACCAGGCCACGCTCTGGCGGCTGCTGCGCCCCGAGGAGATCGGCGTCGGGCTGACCGAGGGGTTCATGATGGATCCCGAGGCGTCGGTCTCGGCGCTGGTGTTCCACCACCCCGCCGCGAAGTACTTCAAAGCCGCCGACTGATGCCCTCGCGCGCGCGCACCGCGCGGCGCCCCCACCTGCTGATCGCCCTCGGCGTCGGGGGCCTGGTCGGGGTCCTGTGGTACCTGGGGCCGACCTTCCTGCACACCATCGAGTTCAACCTGTACGACCAGCACTTCCGGCTGCGCGGCCCGCGCGCCCCGAACCCGCAGGTTGCCGTCGTCGCCATCGACGAGCGACAGGCGCCCGTGAGCGGGGTGCTCGGAAGCTGAGTGCGGATCGGCTGGATGGTGGAGAAGCCGCCGGTGCCGGTGTTGACGAGATTCCAGCAGCCAGCCACGGCCTCGGGCGAGGCGTCAGTGGTGGCAGGCGATGCAGTCGAGTGGGGCCTGGGTGTCGCGCGCGGCGTTCTCCCGGCGGTGGCAGTCCACGCACCAGCCCATGCTCAGCGGCGGGGGATCCGGGTTCAGCCCGATCAGGTTGGCCAGGTCGTTCAGCAGCCGCGGCCCGGTCCGGGCGCCCACCACTCGCATCTGCTCGATGGGCCCGTGACAGCTCTGGCAGGTGACGCCCGCGCGGACGTGCGACTTGTGCGGGAAGTAGGTGAACTCGGGCACCTTGAACACGCGCACCCACGGGATCGGCTCGCCCCGCGCGGCGTAGTCCTGGATCTTGGCGATCTCCGGGTTGTCCTGGGCGCCGATCACCTTGTGGCACCCCAGGCATCGCTCCACCGAGGGCAGGCCGGCGTACTCCGAGCGGCGGGCGTCGGCGTGGCAGAACTGGCAGTCGATCTGGAACGAGCCCGCGTGGATCAGGTGACTGAAGAAGATGGGCTGGCGGGGCGCGCCCGGCACCTCCACGAGCTCAGGTACCTGCTCGGGCCGGAACGGTGGATCGGCCAGGGAACGCAGATAGGCGGCGATGTCGCGCGCCTGCGCTTCGCCCAGATAGGCGCCGAACGGCGGCATGCCGGGCGAGAGGCCCTCGGCGGGCCCGCCGTGCAGGATGATGTTGACGAGGAAGGCATCGGGCAGCGGGTTCATGAGCCGTCCGTCGGCCAGGTCGGACGGCTTGGTCGCGAACCCGGCGGCCGAGGGCCCATCGCCGCGCCCCTGCTCGCCGTGGCAGACCGCGCAGTGCGTGACGTAGAGCTGCCGGCCGCTGGCGATCTCGCGCGACGCCGGGGTCGTGACGGCGCCGGCACGCGACCAGAGCGCGGATGCGAGAGCGGCCAGGGCGATCAGGCCGGCCGCGACGCCGCCGACCCACATCCGCGGGCTCACCGCCTGGAGACTCCTCCGGGTGACGCTACTCTTTGATCAGCTGCTGCCGCCGCTGCAGATAGCCGTGCCGGACGGCGCTGTACATGTCGATCACGCTCTCCTCGAAGCCCTGGAAGAGCTCGTAGTTGAGCGCGCGCTCGTTGACGATGTCGCCGACCTTCATCCCCAGCCGGTCCCAGAAGAACGGCAGGAAGTAGGTGAGCGGATCCATGAAGCTGTCGACGAGCTTGCCGATGCCGTCCCGCACCGTCAGCGGCTCCAAGAAGGGCAGCACCAGGTACGGACCGGGGCCGCTGCCCCACACGCCGAGCGTCTGCCCGAAGTCCTCCCGGCTCTTCGGGATGCCCCAGTAATCCTTGGCCGGATCGAAGAGGCCGCCGATACCCGCGGTGCTGTTGATGAGGAAGCGTCCGAGCTCGCGGCCGGCGCCGCCCCACTTGCCTTGCAGGAGGCTGTTGACGAAGCGCGGCACGAAGTTGATGTTGTCGAAGCCGTTGCCGATCAGCACCTGCCACGGCTCGGGCATGACGAACATGTAGGCCCGCGCGGTCGGCTTGAGGACCCAGCGATCGACGCCCCGGTTGAACTCGAACATCTTCTCGTTGAACGGCTCCCAGGGATCGTACTCCTCCTCGAACGCGTCCAGGGGATCCTGCGCGCTCTGGGCCAGCGCCGACCCGAGGCCGGCGTCGAGGAGCGCGGGCGCCGCCGGCACCCCGTCGGTCTCCTCGAGAAGGCTCGGCAGCGTCGACGCCCCGGCGATCTCCGCCGCCGGCTCCTCGGGTTGCTCGCCGACGACGGCCGGGTGCCCGCTGACGAGGGCTCCGGCGTGGTCCACGGGCGCGATCTCCGGGGTGGCGTCCGTCGCGGGGCGCTCCATCTCGACGCCGGCGGCCGCCAGCGTCGGCGCCGACGGTGTGAGCTCGGCCGCCGACATCCCGGAATCCTGCAGGCCGGCCGTCAGCACGTCGTCGGACTTCGTCAGCGCCGAGAAGGTGCCGCAGCCGCCGAGGGCGACGGTCAGCGCGGCCGCCAGCAGCCAGATCGAGCCGACACCCCGGACACCTCTGTCACCGCGACGCACGTGTCGGATCCCCCTCGAGAAAGGAGTGGTGCAACGCCCGGCGTCGCACCCCCGCCACAATATAGCGGAAGTCGCCGAGCGGCTCGGCGGAAAATGCGGTCTCAGATCTTCCACGCGCAGGCGTTGTGCCGTGCTCGCTCCCACGCTATGGTGGTGGGGTCGCCTGGACCGGGACCGGAACGCTGATGAGGGGGCACACGTGAGTCGAGGTCGCGCGCGCGAGTTCTGGTGCGAGGTCGTGTCGGAGTCGGTGATGATCCGGCTCAAGCGCAACGGCGGATTCGGCCGTGCGCAGGGCTACTTCGTGCAGTGTAACCAGCTCGAGTGCCAGTACGTCGAGGAGAACAAGCCGCCCTGTCCGCTGCACGTCGGGCTCTTCGCCGACGAGATACGCGCCGCCGAGGAAGCACGCGCGCGGCGGGCAGAGGACGAAGGCTAGCTCGACCTCCGTCAGCGGCGCTCCGCCGGGCCGAGAACGATGGTCGTCAGCGTGGCCAGGTACCGGCGCGCGACGCGCTGGACGTCGTCCGCGGTGACGGCCTCGACCCGACCGCGAAAGCGCTCGGGATATGCCCGGCCGACCGACTGGACCTCGTGAAACGCCAGATGCCAGGCCAGCCGCTCGTTCGTGCGGCGGTCCATCGCGTAGCGGCCGAGCAGGTAGCCCTTGGCACGCGCCAGCTCGGCGGCCGGCACCGGCACGGCCTGGATCTTCTCCACCTCTTGCCGCAAGGCCTGCTCGGCCCGCACGCTGTTCTGGGGCGCCGTCCCCAGATAGAGCACCAGCAGGCCGGGCTCCCGCACGGGGTCGTAGTAGGACGCCGCCGTGTACGCCAGCGCGCTGCGGTCGCGCAGCTCGACGAACAGCCGGCCCGCCATCCCGCCGCCGAGGATCGTCGACAGCACCTTGACCGCAGCGTGATCGGGGTGATCGAGCGGCGGCGCCAGACCGCCGGCAAGGATCTGCGTCTGCTGGGCGGGGGCCTCCACCACGACGCGTCCCCCGGCCGCGCGGGGCGGTGCCAGCGGCGGGTCGGGTGGCAGGGCGGCGCCCGCCGCGGCGCCGAAGAGATGCCGGGCCTCGGCGAGCACCTCCGTGGAGGAGACCTGGCCGCTCACCACCAGCGTCATGCGCTCGGGGCGATAGAAGGCGCGATACCACCGCACCAGGGCCGCGTGATCGATGCGCCCCAGCGACTCGCGCGTGCCCAGGCTCGGCAGGGCGTAGGGATGCGGGCCATAGACCGCCGCGTAGAGCTCGTCGAACGCCCGCGACGGCGCGTTGTCGTGGCGGCGCTGCACGCGGGAGACCAGCCAGTCGCGCTCGCGGTCGACTTCCTCCGGCGCGAGCCGGGGTTCCAGCGCCAGCTCGGCGGTGAGCGCCAGCAGCTGGCGCCAGAAGCGGGCGAGCGCGGTGGCCTGGATTCCGGAGTAGTCGACGTCGCCGGCCGCGCTGATCTTGCCGCCCAGCGCGGCCACTGTCGCAGCCAGCTCGGCCCCGCTCCGCCTGGTGGTCCCCTTCACCATCACGGCGTGGGTGAAATTCGAGATGCCAGCGTTGGCGGCCGTCTCCCAGCGCGAGCCCATGCGAAGCAGCAGCGCGATCGCCACCACCGGGGCGACCGGGTTCTCGCGCACGATCACGGTCAGCCCGTTGTCGAGCCGCGCCGCGCGCACCTCGTCGGCCGATGGCTGACCGGGCGCCAGGCGCGGCGCGGAGAGCAGCGCCACCGCCAGCAGCGCCGCCGCGAGCCGGCGCCCGGCCCTCATCGCGCCCCCCGCGGCAGGAAGCGCACGCGCGCGACGGCGGCGTCGCGCAGGTAGGTGCGGGCCGCGGCCTGGATCTGCGCGGCCGTCACCTGGCGCAGCCGCTCCAGGTAGCGCAGCTCGTCGTCGAGCGTCCACGTGGTCTCGGCCTGCCCGTAGGACCGGGCCAGCCCCTCGGCCGTCTCGATGTCGAAGGCGTAGAACGACTCGGCCGTGACGATCGCGCGCTGCCGCTCGGTCTCGCTCACGCCCTCGGCGCCGAGCCGCCGGACCTCGTGGAGGATGGCCGCCTCGGCGGCGTCGAGGTTTTGCGGGTCGAGGCGCGCCGTCACCGACACCAGCCCCGAGAGCTGCCGGGTGACGTAGGTGGCCTCGATCGACTGCACGAGCCCCTTGGCTTCCCGCACGGCCTGGTTCAGCCGCGAGCTGGGACCGTCCCCCAGGATGTAGGTCAGCAGGTCGACGGCCGGGATGTCCTCGGAGGCCACGCCAGTGGCGGCCGCCTGCCAGGCCAGGCCCAGGTACGCCTGCTGCTCGGGGCGCGGGACGTCGTCCCGCCGGCCCCCCGTGAGCGGCGGGACCGCCGCGGCCGGCGGCCGGGCCGACGGTGGGCCGGAGAGACGGCCGAAGCTCGCGGCCACCAGCGATCGGGCCTGCTCGCGCGTCACCGGGCCGACGACCACCACGACCATGTTCCGGGGCACGTAGTACTTCGTGTAGTACGCGTTGAGGCGGTCACGGTCGAGGGCCTTCAGGAGCTCCCGGGTGCCGAGGATGGGGCGGCCATAGGGATGCCCGCGATAGGCCACCTCCGAGAGTCGCCGCGCCAGGAACCGCTCGGGATCGTCCTCGGTGAGGTTCATCTCCTCGTAGACGACCTTCTTCTCGGCCGCGAGCTCCTCGGGCACGAAGGCCGCGTTGACCGCGATGTCGGCGAGCACCTCCAGCGCGGTCTCTACGTGGGCGGCCGGTACGACGATGTCGTAGTGCGTGAAGTCGTAGCCGGTGAACGCGTTGCTGCTGCCTCCCAGCCCCTCGATGAGGCGGTCGATGGAGCCGGGCGGCCGCGTGGGCGTGCCCTTGAACAGCATGTGCTCGAGATAGTGGGTGAGGCCGAGCTCGTCGCCCTGCTCGTCGCGCCCGCCGATCTTCATCCATACCTGCACGGCAACCACGTCGGCGGCCCGGTGCTCCTGCGTGATGAGGACGACGCCGTTGGGCAACACCTCACGGGCGGGCGCGGGGTTGGGGGCGCCCGCCGGTCGCGGCGCGGGCGCGGAAACCGGCGCCGACGCCGCACATCCGGCGAGCAGCAAGCCGAGCAGGACGAGGGACGCGCGCCGCATGGGGACCGAGCCTATCACACCGCCTGCCCCCGGCCCGCGGCGGCCATCGCCGGGCGCCGCCGGTGCCAGAGCCGGCGCCCGGCGTCCCAGCCGCGGACGCCGAGCAGCACGGCCAGCACCGCGGCGTAGATCCAGGGCTCGATCAGCACCTTCTTGGCCAGCCAGATGTAGTGCA
>Ga0299907_10002873_pt1 | contig 10841 bp, 9 predicted proteins | sample RVTome_16_FD_198680 | JGI IMG/M metagenome (GOLD analysis project Ga0299907, IMG submission 198680) | Soil microbial communities from uranium-contaminated site in the Upper Colorado River Basin, Wyoming, United States - RVT152D67 (version 2) ... | reverse complement strand
CACGACCCGGACGACTTTGCGGTCACCGCGACGGTGGACGTGCGTGACCGCGGTACGCCGGTGACCCGGCTCAACGAGCTCGAACTGGTCGACGGGCAGATCCTCGCCAACGTGTGGCAGACGCCATGGATCGCCCGCATCGACCCGGGCTCGGGCGAGGTCACCGGGTGGATCGACGGATCACCGCTGGTGGAGGAGATCGGCTCGACCGACCCGGAGGCGGTGCTGAACGGCATCGCCGTCGACGCCGGTTCCGGCCGCCTGTGGCTGACCGGCAAGCGCTGGCCGACGATGTTCGAGGTACGGGTGGTGCCGGCCGCCGATCTCCCCCCGCCCGGCGGATCGGGCTGAACCTCGGGCGGCGGAGCGGGCTGTGGACGCTCAGGCCGGCCAGGTGCAGCCGCACGCCGGATGCGGGTGCCAGCTGCGCCGACGGGGCATCCCGTCGGGCAGGCGGATCTCGACCGTGCCGTCGGCCGTCGTGGGCACGAAGCCGTCGAGGTGTGCCAGTGCCTGCTGAGCTGCCAGCGCACCGGCGAGCCCCGCGAGCGTGACGTCACAGGCCGCCGGTCCGGGCGGATCACGCTCGACCTGGGCCAGGATCCGGGGCCAGGCCGGGTCGCGGTCGGTCCGGTGCAGGTCGTGGCAGCGCAGGCACGAGGTCCGGCCGGGAACGACCAGCGGCCCGACGATCGCCGTCGTCTCGACCACGCGGACGAGCAGATGCGTGACACCGGCGCGGACCAGGACGGCGGCGTCGTCGCGCCCGGTGCCGCGAGTGGGCGCGAGCACCACGATGGCCGGCGCGTGACCGGGGTCGTCGCGACCGGGCATGGCGGCCTCGAGCGCGGGCCCACGCGGACGTCCCACGTCGTGCGTACCGAGCCCGCCCGGTGAGACGTCCGCCGCCCTCGCGCGAACCGGATCGTCGACCGTGACCCGCCCGACGCCGGCCGCGCAGAGCAGCCGCGCGAGCGTGGCGCCGACTCGTCCTGCACCACGCACCTCGACGTGAACCCGGTGGCGAGCGTCGAGAGCGGCTGCTCCTGCATCGGTGGACCCGTTCAGCAGGCCGAGACTGGCCCGGTCGGGTGTCAGCGCGTCGCCGGGATCGTCGGGGGCGGCCCGGTCCGCGTCCACGAGGACTCCCGCGGTGCGCAGGAGGTGGACCAGGCGGTCGGCCGTCGCCGGGTCGCCGCCCGACTGCGCGGCGGTCTCGCGCAGGGCGCGCTCGTCGTGGACCCCGTCGATGGAGTGGAGCACCACGGTGTCGACCCGCCCCAGGCCGCCGATGACGACCGCGCGGGCCGGATCGAGGCCGATCTGGACGGTGGCTGGATCGCGCCAGGCCCGGACGAGCGCGGGGTGGACCAGCGGGCGCACGTGCGACCTCCCCACCTGATGGCTACCCGATGCATCCTGCCCGGGGGATCCGCGTCCGGGTCGGGCATCCACAGGGCGGTTCTGGACGCGGTGAGGGGCGGCCACCGCGTGCAACGGTGCCGCCCCTTCACCCGCGGTGCGTCTGGGGGTCAGGCCCTGCCGAGGATCCGATTGAGGTTGGTCGAGCACACCGGACACACGGCCTTGGCCATGCGGGTGCCCTTGTCGTTGACGACGACGTGGCCGGTCGCCTCGCGCTTCGCCTTGCACTTCACGCAGTAGAACTCGCCCGAGTAGGTCTCGGTGTCGGTCTCAGCCATGGTGGCCTCCTGTCTGTGGTGCTGCCGGGAGCGGTGCCGGGTCTCGGCTGGTACCCGCTCGCGTCGGGCGCAACCCTACGGCAGCGCGGTCGGGTGCTCGGGGTGGGCCCGCACCCTCGGGCTTGGGCCATTCCGGACGAATCGCCTGGAACAGACGGCCGGCCGTCCGGCTGCCCCGACTGCAGGGTGTCGAGGCGGCCGTCCGGCCGGCATTACGGCGGGTTCCCCCCAGCCCGGTCGTCTCGGCCCGCACGCCTTCCCCGTGCATGCGACCGGCCGTCGTGACGAGGGGCCCGTCGCAGGTGACCGTAGGGCGGGCGCAGCGGCCTGGTCAACGTGAACCGCACCCATCCGTCCACGGCCTGTGGATAACTTTGTGGAAGACCTGTGCACTGGCCCGGTCGGAGCTGTGGATCGATGGTGGAACCGCTGTTGACGGGCAGCGGACCGGGCCCGTGCCCGTCGTCGGTGGCCTGGGCAGACACCGTCCACCGGGTGTGGACAAGAAGTTCTTCGTCGGTGCAGGCCGGTAGCGTGCGGCCATGGACGAGCCCGTCGTCGAGGTGCGCCGTTCGCACCGCAGGCAGCGAACGGTGACGGCCTACCGCGAAGGCGGCCGGGTCGTGGTGTGCGTTCCGGCCAGGTTCACCGAGGCCGAGGAGCGGCACTGGATCGACACCATGCTGGATCGCCTGGCCGCCAAGGAACGCCGCCGCACGCCCAGTGACGGCCGGTTACTGGTCCGATCGCGCGAACTGTCCCGTCGCCATCTCGACGGCCGCGCCGAGCCCGCCTCCGTGCGCTGGTCCGGCGACCAGCGGTCGCGTTGGGGGTCGTGCACGCCGGCCGACGGCTCGATCCGGGTCTCCGACCGCCTCAAGGGTGTCCCCGGCTGGGTGCTCGACTACGTGCTGGTCCACGAGTTGGCCCATCTGCTCGTCGTCGACCACGGGCCCGCATTCTGGGCGCTGGTCGACCGGTATCCGCGCGCCGAGCGCGCCCGCGGCTTCCTCGACGGGCTCAGCCATGCGTCAGGACTGCCGGCGGGTGAGGATCTCTAGCCCGACGCGCCCGACAGGGCGGCGACGACCAACCGTTCGACGTCGGCCGGTTCGGGCAGGTCATCGCATCGGAACCAGGCGACGTCGAGTGTCTCCGCGCTGGACCGGGGGATTGCCTGCGGCGGCGCGATCGCCAGGTACTGGACGTCGAGGTGGTGGTCGACGACTCCGGGCCGGCACGGCGCGGCGTGCCGGTCCAGCCGCACCGGTGCGGCCGACAGGGCCAATCCCCCGATTCCGGTCTCCTCGGTTGCCTCACGCAGCGCGGCGGCCAGCAGGGTCGGGTCCTCGGGCTCACAGTGGCCGCCCGGTTGCAGCCACAGCCCGGCCTTGGTGTGCAGGACGAGCAGGACCTCGTCCCGCCCCTCCGACATGACCAGGGCGCTCGCGGTGAGATGCGCGGGAACACAGGAGCGCCAGACGCCGTCGTCGTGGGCGGCCAGGTGGTCGAGGAAGTCGCAGCGCAACGCGTCCTGCGCGGCGTCCGGCGCCTGCCACGCCCGGAGTGTGCTGACCGCGTCGGCGTGCAGGCTCACCCGCGTGGGGTCTCACCGGACGCCGAGTCCTGGTCGCGGCCCTGGTCGGAGTCGTCCAGAGCCGAGACGTCCAACTCGTCGCGGCCGAGGAAGGATGCCGGGTCGACCAGGTCGTCGGTGGTCGGCACCAGGTCCGGATGCGCCCAGACGGCGTCGCGCCCGTCGACACCGCGCGCCAGGCGGACCGCGGTCCAGAATGCCGACGCCTCGCGTAGCCGCCGGGGCCTCAGCTCGAGCCCGACGAGGGTCGCGAACGTCTGCTCCGCCGGCCCACCGGTGGCGCGGCGGCGCCGCACCGTCTCACGCAGCGGCGCAGCCGCCGGGAGACGGCCCTCGGTCGCCTGCGTGACGACGTCGTCGACCCACCCCTCGACCAGTGCCAGGGCCAGCTCGAGCCGTTCGAGGGCCGCCTTCTGCTCGGCCGTTGTGGGCAGGTCGAACAGGCCGCCCTCCAGGGCCTCCTGGATGGCCTCCGGGCGCTGCGGGTCGAGATCGCGCAGCGACGACTCGATCCGGTCGGTGTCGACCGTGACGTGGCGCGCGTACTCCTCGACCAGCGAGAGCAGATGGGGCCGCAGCCACGGCGCATGTGCGAACAGCCGCAGGTGTGCGGCCTCTCGCAGGGCGAGGTAGACCGCGACGTCGCGCTCGTCGACGCCGAGGCCCTCGCCGAAGGCCCGGACGTTGGCCGGCAGCAGAGCGGCGTGGCCCTCGGCCAGCGGGAGGCCGACGTCGGTCGAGCTCACGACCTCGCCGGCGAGCCTGCCGATGGCCTGACCGACCTGGGCCCCCCACATCGAGACGCCGACCTGCTGCATCATCCCCACCAGCGGTCCGGCCGCCTGCGCCATGTCCGGCGGAAGCGCTCTGCCCATCGCTTCGGAGACGCGGGCGGCCACGGGCTCGACCAGGCCGCGCCACGCGGCCTGGGTGCCCTCGACCCATTCCGCCCGGCTCCAGGTGCGGGGAGACCCACCGGTCGAGGGGAACGACGTCGCATCGTCGAGCCAGGTGTCGGCGAGCCGGAAGGCCTCCTCGACGCCGCGGCGCTCGACACCGCTCACCGACCGGTCGCCGGCGGCCGCGACGACCTGCCGCGCCGACTGGTTGGCCAGGTCCCAGTTGACCGGACCGCCCTTCCAGGACAGCATCCGGCCGAGCTGTTGGAGCATGGCTCCCAGGTCGGGGGTGCCCGACCCTCCGGCGCCCAGGGCGCCGAACAGCTGCGCGAAGGGATCGGCCGGCTCGCCCCCGCCGGGCGCCCCGGCCTGCTCGCCGCCCGACCGCTGGGCCGGCAGGCCTTCGCCGTCGTCCTGCGGTGCGTCGCCGGAGTCGTCCGGGTCGTCGCCGGGACGAAAGCCGAACGGGACGTCGCTCATCGCCTGACCTCGGGCAGGATGGGATGCGGTGCGGAGCGCCTCATGCGTTCCACGGTAACGGCAGGAGGACGCGTCGTGGGCAGGCGGCCGGGCGGGGTTCGCGCTCGGCGCAACAGGCCGTCCGGCCCGGCGGTGGCCGTCGTCGGCGCAGCCTCCGGAGCCGGGCGGGCACTGGTGGCGCGCCTCGCCCGCCGGCCGGACCTGCGCCGGGTCGTCGCGGTCGACGGCGTGCGCGGCGACGTGGACGGCGTCACCTGGCGGGTGCTCGACGTCACCGATCCGGGGCTGGTGACCCGGCTGTCCGGCTGCGACGTCGTCGTCCACGCGGCCCTCGACATCGCCGTCACCGACGACATCGCCGCACGGTCGCGGCACAACCTGCGTGTCACCCAGGCGGTGCTCACCGCGTCGGCGGCCGCGGGTGTCCGCCGGGTCGTCGTCGTCACGAGCGCCATGGTGTACGGCGCCCTGCCCGACAACCCCGTTCCGCTGGCCGAGGACGCACCGTTGCGTGCGACGCCCGACGGTGCGCTCATCAGCGACCTGCTCGAGGCCGAGGCGCTGTGCGCGCGGTCGCTGCGGTCGCACCCCGGGACGGCCGTGACAGTGATCCGGCCGGCGGCGATGGCCGGCCCGGGCGTCGACACGGTCCTGACCCGCCATTTCGAGTCGCCCCGCCTGCTGGTCGTCCGCGGGAGCACTCCCGCGTGGCAGTTCTGCCACGTGGACGACCTCGCCTCGGCGCTCGAGACGGCCGTGCTGGGTGCGCTGGACGGTCCGCTCACCGTGGGGTGCGACGGCTGGCTCGGCCGGGCGGAGGTCGAGGCGCTGTCGGGGAAGGCCGGCATCGAGCTGCCGGCGTCGTTCGCCTTCGGGACGGCCGAGCGCCTGCACCGCCTCGGCGTGACGCCGGCTCCGGCCAGCGAGCTCCACTACGTCACCTATCCCTGGGTGGTCTCGTCGCAGCGGTTGCGCGCCGCCGGATGGCGTCCGTCGTTCGACAACGCCATGGCTCTCGAGGCGGTGCTCGACGAGGTCGGCGGTCGCCACGCGGTCGCGTCGCGGCGGATCGGCCGGCGGGAGACGGCGACGCTCGGCGCGGCCGGGGCCACCGTCGCCGTGCTGGGTACGGCCGCTGTCGTGCGACGGGCCCGCCGCCGGCGCCGCTCCTGACGCGGGCCCGCGAGAAGGTAGGTTCGCGCCGTGGAGGTCGTCCGGTTGCTCGCCATGCGTGACGAGCCGCTGTCCGTGGACGAGGTGCTCGCGACGGTCACCGACCCGGGGGCCGGTGGGACCTGCGTGTTCGTCGGCACGGTGCGCGACGTCGACGGCGGTCGCGGCGTGCACGAGCTCGACTACACGGCCCATCCGTCCGTGGACGGTGTCCTGCGCGATGTCGCCGGCGAGGTGGCGAGCGCCTTCCCGATCCGAGCGCTGGCCGCCGTCCACCGGGTCGGCGACCTGGCGGTCGGGGACATCGCGGTGGTCGTCGCAGCGTCGGCGCCGCACCGGGGCGAGGCGTTCGACGCGTGCCGACGCATGATCGACGAGCTCAAGAAGCGCGTCCCGATCTGGAAGCACCAACTCTTCGACGACGGCACGGAGGAATGGGTCGGCTCTCCGTAGCGGCGGGCTGGACCGTCGCGTCGGAGATCCGCGCCGCGACGACGTACGCTTGTCCGGCCGTCGTCGTCGTACGTCTGCGCCAGCAGACCAGTGAGGAACCGCCGTCCGCATGTCCCGCCGTTCCTCGACGTTTGCCGTCGCCGGCGCCGTTCTCGTCGCTCTGGTCGCGGTCGCAGCGCTGCTTCCGGTGCCGTACGTCGTGTACTCGCCCGGGCCGCTCGAGGACACCCTCGGCGAGTGGGAGGGTGAGCCGGTCATCGAGGTCGACGGTGCGGAGACCTTCCCGACCGAAGGCATCCTCGACCTCACCACGGTCGGAGTCACTCCCGCCGACCGCAAGCTCGACCTGATCAGCGCACTGCGGGCGTGGGTGGATCCCGATCGTGCCGTCGTTCCGCGTGAGCTCGTGTATCCGGAGGGCGTCACCGCCGAGGAGTCGCGGGAGGCGAATGCCCAGATGCTCGAGCGGTCCCAGGAGTCCGCGCGGGTCGCCGCCCTGCGTGAGCTCGGCTACGAGGTGCCCGAGGTCGTCGTGGTCGACTCGGTCCTCGACGATGCGCCCGCCGACGGCGTGCTCGTGCCCGGCGACGTGGTGATCTCGGTCGACGGCACGCCGATCGCCACGCCCCAGGATGTCGTCGAGGCGATCACTGCCCACGAGCCCGGCGAGACGGTCGAGTTCGTCGTCGAACGCGACGGCACGCAGCGGACGGAGCGGGTGGGCACCGAGGCCGCCGAGGACGACGGCCGGACCATCGTCGGGTTCAGCCCGACGGTCGGCTACGACTTCCCGGTGCAGATCGACGTGAACATCGACGAGCGGATCGGCGGCCCGAGCGCCGGCATGATCTTCGCACTGGCGATCTACGACACCCTGACGCCCGGCGCACTGCTCGACGGGCTGCACGTGGCGGGTACGGGCGAGATCTCCTCGACCGGGGAGGTCGGGCCGATCGGCGGCATCCCGCAGAAGATCGCGGCCTCCTCCGAGGAGGGAGCGTCGCTGTTCCTCGCCCCGGCGGACAACTGCGCCGAGGCCGCCGGCACCGACAGCGGCGACATGCAGGTGGTCCGGATCGAGACCCTGGACGACGCGATTGCGGCCGTCGAGGCCGCCGCCGCCGGCCAGGCCGACTCGCTCCCCTCCTGCGCAGCCTGACCGTTGATCACGTTCACCATGCTCATGGACGGTTCACGAGGGTTCTGCGCCTGGTGAACGGTCCGCCAGGGTGGTGAACGTGATCAACGGTCAGGCGGCGAACGTGGCGGCGAGGGCCTCGGCGAGTTCGGGGGCGAGCTCCGGGTCCCGGACGAGGTCGGCGTCGTCCTCGTGCCCCCGGACGCGAAGCAACGACGACCGGGCGCCGTCGCGCGTCACGCCGACGACGATCCGGACCTCGGCCCGGTCCGGATGATTCGCTGCCCAATGCGCGGCCGCCACGTCGTCGTCGGGCATGCCGTCCTCGGCATCCGGCGGAAGCACGATGCGCTCCAAGGCGAGCGCGCAGCCGACGACGGTGCCGGGCCAGGCGATCGTGGCCAGGACCTCCTCGAGGGCCTGGTCGGGCAGTTCCTGCTCGACGGGGGTGAGGCTGTCCGCCGGTGGAGTGTCGGCGTCGATGCCCAGTCGATCGGCGAGGCCGGGTTCGAGCGTCACCAGGTCGTCGGTGGGGGCCAGCGCGTAGAGGCGGGCGGGTTGGTCCCAGCCGTCGTCGGCGACGTGACGTTCGATTTCGGCGACGGCGCGCGCGAGCGGCGTGGGCTGACCGGAGGGCATGCCCGAATCGTTGCACGACCGACGTACGCCACGACGCCGCGGTGATATAGCTTCGCAGGGGTGAGCCAGGACATGCCACGCCCTGCGCAACCGTTCCGTGCGCGCGGGGCGACGACTCGTCGTAGCAAGGCGATCGTCCCCACACTGATAGTCGTCGCGGTGTTGGCAATCCTGTACGGCGTCGCGACGGCACTGTGGACCGAGCAGATGTGGTTCGCCTCGGTCGACTTCACCGGCGTCTTCACCAGAAAGCTGCTGACCGAGACGGGCCTGTTCCTGGTCTTCGCCCTGCTCATGGCGGCCTCGGTCGCGGTCAACGCCGTGCTGGCGTACCGGCTGCGTCCGCGGTACCGGCCGGTGAGCGTCGAGCAGCAGAGCCTCGACCGCTACCGCGACGCGATCGACCCGGTCCGGCGCTGGGTGGTGATCGGGGCGTCGATCCTGCTGGGCCTGATGGCCGGCGGAAGCGCCGCGGGCCAGTGGCAGACGTTCCTGCTGTGGCGCAACGGGGACACGTTCGGCGAGGTCGACGCGCAGTTCTCGCGTGACCTCGGGTTCTACGCGTTCGACTACCCGTGGTGGCGGTTCGTCCTGAGCTTCGGGTTCGCCGTCGTCGTCCTCGGCCTGATAGCGGCCGCCGTCACGCACTACGTCTACGGTGGCATCCGACTGCAGACTCCCGGCCAGAAGGTCACGCCCGCCGCGCAGGTGCACCTGTCGGTGCTCATCGGGTTCTTCATCCTGCTCAAGGCCATTGCGTACTGGATGGACCGCTACGGGATCCTCATCGAGGACGGCGGCCTGATCACCGGCGCGACCTACACGGATGTCAAGGCGTTGCTGCCCGCGAAGACGATCCTGATCTTCATCGCGCTGATCTGTGCCGTTCTGTTCTTCGTCAACGTGTGGCGGCGGTCGTGGACGCTGCCGGGGATCGGTCTCGGTCTGCTGGTGGTGTGTGCGGTCCTGCTCGGCGGGCTGTGGCCGTTCCTGGTCCAGCAGTTCCAGGTGCGGCCCAACGAGCCCGACCGTGAGGCCCCATACATCGAGCGCAACATCGCGGCGACGCGCGAGGCCTACGGCGTCAGCGACGTCGATTCCGAGGAGTACCGGGCGACGACGGAGGTCGAGGCCGGCCAGCTCGAGGAGGACTCGGAGACGATTCCCGGCATCCGCCTGCTCGACCCCAACGTCGTGCCGCTGGCCTTCCAGCAACTCCAGCAGGTGCGCGGCTTCTACGCGTTCTCCGACCCGCTCGACGTCGACAGGTACGAGGTCGAGGGCGAGAACCGCGACGTGGTCGTCGCCGTGCGCGACGTCGACCTGACCGGCATCCCCGAGGGGCAGCAGAACTGGAACAACGAGCACACCGTCTACACGCACGGGTTCGGATTCGTCGCGGCGTACGGCAATACCCGCGCGGCCAACGGCTCACCGTCCTGGGCCGAGGAGGACATCCCGCCGACCGGCGTGCTCGGCGACTACGAGCCGCGCATCTACTTCGGCGAGAGCTCGCCCGAGTACTCGATCGTCGGCGCGCCCGAGGGCTCCACGCCGGTCGAGTTCGACATCCCGGAGGACCCGGACCAGGGTGGACAGCAGCGCAACAACACCTATGACGGCGAGGGCGGTGTCCCGATCGGGTCGTTCCTGAACCGGTTGCTCTACGCGACCAAGTTCCAGGAGGGCAACATCCTGCTCACCGGCCGGATCAACGAGGACTCGACGATCCTCTATGACCGTGACCCCCGGCTGCGGCTGGAGAAGGTCGCCCCGTGGCTGAGGGTCGACGGCAACCCGTTCCCCGCCGTCGTCGACGGCCGGATCCTCTGGATCCTCGACGGGTACACCACCCTCGACTCATACCCGTACTCGCGGCGGATCTCGTTGGAGGAGGCGACCAGCGACTCCCGGACGGTGCGCCAGGCAGTCGTGGCCCAGCCGCAGGACAACGTCAACTACGTCCGCAACTCGGTCAAGGCGGTCGTCGACGCGTACGACGGAACCGTGACGCTGTACGAGTGGGACACGGACGACCCGGTGCTCGCCTCCTGGCGCGCCGCGTTCCCGGGCACGGTCGAGGACCGCGACGAGATCCCGGACGAGCTGATGGCCCACCTGCGCTACCCGGAGGACCTGTTCAAGATCCAGCGCTCCCTGCTCGCGGCCTACCACGTCGAGGACCCGGGCCTGTTCTACGGGGGCCAGGACCGGTGGATCGTTCCGAACGACCCGACGGTGGCCCCACAGGAGGACTTCCAGCCGCCGTACTACCAGACCATCCAGATGCCGGACGCGGACCAGCCCTACTTCTCGCTGACGACGACGTACGTGCCGCAGAACCGCCAGAACCTGGCCGGCTTCATGGCCGTGAACGCGGACGCCCGAAGCGACGACTACGGGACCATCCGGATCCTCCGACTGCCCGGGAACACCCAGATCGCCGGCCCGGGTCAGGTGGCCAACGACTTCGAGACCGATCCCGAGGTCGCCCGTGAGCTGTCACTGCTCCGTCAAGGCGATGCCCAGACGGTGGAGGGGAACCTGCTGACGCTGCCGGTCGGCGGCGGTCTGCTCTACGTGCAGCCGATCTACGTCCAACGGGCGTCCGGCGACGCCGCCTACCCCTTGCTCCAACGGATTCTGGTGTCCTTCGGCGACCGGATCGGCTACGCCGGCACGCTGCAGGAGGCGCTCGACCAGATCTTCCAGGGCGAGTCGGGTGCCGATACCGGCGAGGAGCCCGGTACCGACGTACC